>Ga0129297_10000532_pt1 | contig 18279 bp, 13 predicted proteins | sample I18A1metaG_FD_94708 | JGI IMG/M metagenome (GOLD analysis project Ga0129297, IMG submission 94708) | Lake sediment bacterial and archeal communities from Gulf of Boni, Indonesia to study Microbial Dark Matter (Phase II) - ​I18A1 metaG | ecosystem: Environmental > Aquatic > Freshwater > Lake >... | reverse complement strand
TGAAACTCGAATAGGAAGGGATCGCTGACGACATTCCCACGTACGGACGAACTAGATTCTGTGTGAGAATCACACGTTCATTCCCAGACTCGTCAAGAAGATACATCTGGAAGCCGCCCTTGCCATAACTCCACCAGGCCGAACTCATCAGATACTTATCCATGAGATCGGAGAAGTCCCGAATGTAGGTGGCCACATCGCCTGCACTCGAAAGCATTCCCCATTCTCCTATGAAGACCGGCACGTTCCATGCTTGGGAGGAGGTCACGACCCTCTCCACTGCCGACCTGACCTTCACTGCATCATAATGTTCAAAGTCGTCTTGACCAGGATAGTGTGGGGAATATGCGGTATTCGGCCTGTTTGGAGAGTCGCCGGGGGGCTCCCAGAAACATATGTGGTTTGGGTCAACTGCGTGAATGAAGTCAACCGACTTTGCGTAGAACGTCGCTAGAAACTTCGGGACGATGGTCCACAAGTCATCTGGGCGGAGCCTGTAATCAACTGAATACGAGTACGGTTCGTTGAATATGTCATAGCCCGCCACCACCGTCGAATTTGAATAGCGTCGTGCAAGATGCTGCCACATTGCAAAGAATCTATCTTGCATGGAAGGATTACTTTCGCTGGGTGGCGACCCGTTGGGGCCCAGTCCATTCCAGAAGTCTGCACGCGATTGTCCTTCGCCAGCTAGGGTGTTGTTGTATGCGGACACGGCCCACGATGGAAGACCTGCCGTCCCCCCCGAATCGAACCAGGTGAAATGAGGAGACCATCCGTACTGGTGCATATCGATTATGACGTGAATCCCGTATTTCTCAGCCCAAGCAAGATCCCGGTCAACTGTACTCTGCAAGTAGGTGTCGTCATATTCATTCGGTTTTGGTTCGATGAGGTTCCATGCAATTGGCAAACGAACGACATTGAAGCCCCAAGAAGCCATCTTCTTGTAGTCCGCTTCCGAATGAGTATCAAGCTCGCCGTATTCATAGCGGAAAAAGTTCGCCCCGCGCAGAATAACAACGTTTCCCGCTTGATCAACAAGCCATCTGCCCTGAACACGAAGAAAACCCGTGTAGGTGGCTCCGGCCAGCCGCTTTTCGGGATGAAGTGATTGGGAGGTCTGCGCTTGGACCTTATCCACTTCGACCATCCCTGCGCAAGTTCCCATAAGGACAAGGAGAAGTGAGAATGCAAGTATCTCTCGAAATGACTTGGAATACCCCATGTTGACCAAGGCTGGTTGGTCGACAAGCTTGCTTGAGCGCAGTGTAACCGGAGAAACGCAAGAGGAGTTACAGGCGCCATAGACCCCTCTCTAATTGCGGGACACGTGCTGACCCTGGAAACGGAGGCCATAGTATAGACCAACAAGCTTCCTCAGGAAACCGAATGCCGACAACGCCGTCGGCGCTGCTCACTGGGGCGACATGGGGCTCATTGGCTCACCGCTATCTCAAGCGCAAGAGAAATGTCATACCTTCACGCACGGCGCCCGATCTGCTTCTTTAGCTAGGTAGGACTAGAGGGCCCACAGTGACAGCCGTGCATAGAATAATTCTGGGTCAGAGACAAGCATCCAAGGCGTCTCGTATGCGCTTTGAAAGATCGATTCGAATCTCGGAGACCATGCTACGTGGTATCGAGATTGCAGAGATCGCCTTCAACAAACTGAAAACGAAGATCCTTCACGGCACGCGCTAGGTCCCCTTTGCATCGCGGGCAGGTTGTCAAAGCCGACAACTTCTTGACTTAGGTCGAGGAGTGAGAAATACTGATACAAGTCACGACGCTTTCTATTGGGTACCAACGAACCCGCACTCTGGCGGCGCACGCATAGGTTTCATCTGCGAGACATGCAGAAGAAAGAGGCTATATAAAGGCCGATATGAACTCGTACTGTTGCCCTGAGTCAATCAAACGGTTTTGCTATCCAAGAAGTTGCTGGGGAAGCGCATCAATATTGGAGTCCGCTGAACAAGTGCTTCATTCGATGAGTTTCTATGATAAAGAATATGCAAAGCCAACCGAGACCGCTTATGTTGGTTGGACATATGAAAAGGGTCGTATTCACGAAAGCTTGATGAGACTACTTCGAAACAGGAAGATAAACAGTGCCCTTGAGATCGGCATAGGCGCGGGCGAGCTTGCGTTCGAAGTACCATCATTGTCTGAAAACCTGGAGTTTCTAGGCATAGACTCGTCGACAGTAGGGGTTACCAAGGCTCGAGCCAAACTGAGGTTACCTCGATTTCATTTCGTCGTTTGCGATGCTAGACACCTACCGCTACAATCCAACAAGTTCGATACTGTCGTTTGCTCAGAAGTAATAGAGCACGTGCTCAACCCAGAGAGGCTATTGGCTGAAGCGAACCGCGCGTTAACGATCGGCGGCCAGTTGATTCTGACGACGCCGAATCCCGATGCCCTAGTGTACTTCATGCCCCGGGTGATGGCGAAGATTCACGGCCGCTTCAACTACAAATCCAAGCAGCCAATCAGCAATTTGATGGAGATACGCAAACTTAGAAAAATGCTTTCCGAAGCTGGCTTCCTTGTCCTCGAACATAGCGGAGCAGTAATCAAACCCTATACAGTGGATTTCGTTGAACACTTGCTGAAGATTCCATTGATGCCTTTTCGGACACTTTCCGAGTCATTGGAGCGACGCAGATCGCTCGGATGCCTTGGTCTTTACCAAATCGTTCTTGCCAAGAAAGTTCATGCTCCTTGCGATACTACATTGATGTGACAGTCGGCTTGAATGCCTCGTGTACGCAAAGGAGCCCTTTGGTCCGTGTCCCGTCCCCCCAAAGACAGACCCACTCACTGTGGCTACCACCGGATCATGTCAAACCTGTCTTCTAGTATTCTCCACCCAGCTCTCGATGATCACGTAGGGCGAGCATCGATGAGGATTATAACTAAATCTCGAACCTAGAATTGCGCGATAGCGAAGTCTGCTGCAATCTACGAGGCGACAGACCGGCTCTTCAGTCGTGTGCGGTCCTTCCGACTAAGAGACGTGGGCGCCCGCAAAGTCGGAACGCAATTTCCGGAATCATTCTTCGCATCACCTTATCTCTTTCACGTACATGCGATGTCGAATCGCTGGAAATCCGTATTCTGGCCGGTCAAGGTGGCGTTGTACTCAACAGAAGCTTGACATGACCATCGGAGTAGATTCTCGAAAAACCACTGCCAACCCCGACACTTCGAAGTCGTGCTATCTCTGATTCCGACAGAGCTAGTCTGTTGGCTAGGGTCACCTCGAGTTCAGGGCTCATGAATACCAAACGCGATCTGTCTACGTCCGCGAAAATCTGACGCCCCCGGGTTTCGTCAAAGAATTGGACCCCCGTTGTCGATTTTGACAGTAGGTAATACTCAACGAGAGCCCGGACCAGGGTCCCAGCATCCGTTTTGCTATCTGCATTGTACAGCGGAATGATGATGACATCTGCGGCAGTCTGCTCCCTGAGCGTCATATAATGAGTGTCAGTGTAGTACAAATGAATCAGGCTGAAAGGGAACAAGACCAGTAATAGGAAGAAATATGCCAGCGCCGGCTGCCGCAGATGCTTCAGACGAGACGTCTTCAACATATTGCTCATCGGCACCATGACTATCTGAAAGGCTCTTGGCCCGATGAAAGGAACCACGAGCCCGGCCGCCAAGTCAACTAATCCGGTGAGAATCAAAGAAAGATCAAGGCCCCGGATTTTCCTAGACATTATTGAACGCAGAGTCAAGACAGCCAAGATCCCTCCCAGGGACACCGTGATGACTCTAGACATCAGTTGTCCCAGAGCATCAAGTCCTGGAACCGGTTCTGCAAGAGTGTAACTCAGAGTCAGCAGGTATTCTCGAAGAAACTGAAGTGAGACAAGAGAACGCAGCAGACCCAAGAATAGAATGTCTGCCCGGAAAACCACGTATAGTCCATACAACAGTGCAAATGAGACGAAGGACAAGAAGTATCTTCTACTCCATACGGTCAGAATCAAAGTGCCAATAACCAAGAAAAGAGCAAGGAAGCCGTGCGTCAGGACCAACGCTACGTAGACTACGATAGACGACGAGAGATATGCTATCTGCCTTCTCGTCATCAGTTGCACACATAGGAAGAATAGAACGAGCCCGAATGTTTGAGCCGCGAATTGCCAGTTCAGAAACGCATACGGAACAATGACATAAGCAGCTATCGACAAGAAATCTCTGACGTCGTCCGCGGGCTTCTGGAAGAAAAAAAGCAGGCCTGTAAAGCACACGGTCCACGTCAAGAAGAGAACAAAAGATATCGCATTGATATCGAGGTGAAGAACCTCCGAGACGATCGCTGAAAGCGTGAAGAGCGAGGGCCATTGGTAGTACTCATGTTGTCGGGGTTCAAGTGTCCGATTTGCCATGAAGTTCTCGCCTAGCCCCCTGAAATAATCAGAGTCGGGACCTGTTATGTGAACGAAGAAGAATCTGATCGAAAATGCAAATGCGAAGAATGCCAGACCGCAACAGTAACGCTCGAATCTGCTTCTCGTGTTGCTGGCTATAAGAAGAAGGCTGCCGTTGAATAGCGAGAGCCCTATCCAGTATAATGGAGAAATTGAGTTGAAAAGATAGTTGCCAGGGTTCTCTATGCTCACTGGGTAACTCCGAAACCATGCGACAACTATGAGGGATGCTCCCGTAACTGCCAGACCATAGCCCAAACCCTTCCGATCCAACGGAATCACCGATGGTGGCATGACAGTGGAGGTGGTTACATGTACCAGGAAGATTAGCGTTTCGTAAAGTAGAATTGCAGAATCCCTATGGTCGATCATGTTTTCGCTGATTTGAGTGGCCCTAGCCTGCAAGCAGAACTTGATGATCTGTGGGGGCGCAAGGATCGAGGTACTGGAGTGCTTCCCCTTATATCATCCGATTCTCCCGTTAGTTGCCAAGGTCGTACCGGCCATGTTTGGCCCTAATCTCTGAGTGATCGTATGGAGACATTGAGGTTCCTGTTGACATCGTCCTTCTACCCGCCTTTCCATATTGGCGGTGATGCGGTCCACGTAAGCTACTTGGCAGACGAACTTGCCCGAAGAGGTCACGAAGTGCATGTGCTCCACAGTCTGGATGCATACAACCTAAAAAGGGGAAGCGACATCGCGGATAAAGCGCAAACACCCAACAATGTGACAGTACACCCTGTCAGGTCTTCGCTTTCTCTGAGCGCATATACCGCCTTTGCTTTTGGCAGTTCGCCTGCGGTCTCCAGATCATTTCGCGAGCTCATTGACAAGATTAGACCTGACGTTGTCCACCACCATAACATTTCTCTTCTTGGGTACAAGCTGCTAAGAAAACGCCGGAATTACCTAAACCTATACACAGCGCATGACTACTGGCTCATTTGCCCCCAAAGTAATCTAACGCGCAGGAATTTGCAGGTCTGTACGACGAGAAGATGCACGTCCTGCGTGGTCTCCAAAGGAAGACCTCTTCAGCTTTGGAGGTATGTTCGAGGATTTGCAAGAGCAACGCAAGAAATTGACGCTCTCATCGCGCCAAGCCAATACTTGAGAGACAGAATCACTCGTCTTCGTAGCATCAAATCGATCATAATCCCGAATTTTGCGCCGGCACCTCCAAGTCATCTCGGTGCTTCTGGATTTGCGAACTTTCTCGTGTACGTAGGTGTTCTTGAGAAACACAAGGGCATTCTTGCTCTACTCGATGAATACAAGGATTTGGCAGACCTGAGTCTCATCATTGTGGGGAAGGGGACGCTCGAGGGTAGAGTTGCCGAGTTTGTCAGGAGAAATCGACTTGAGAGTTCGATCTTCAGACTAGGTTGGGTCAGCCGTGATCTTCTGTTTGCTTTGCTGCAAGATGCTCAAGCGCTCGTGATCCCGTCAATTTGGCCCGAGAATGCTCCTCTTGTTGCACTTGAGGCGCTGTCTCTAGGGACGCCGGTCGTGGCATCCGACAGGGGCGGCCTGCCCGAGATAGTGTGCAACGTAGACAAAGAACTTGCCTTCAAATGGGAAGATGACGGAGATCTCACTCGCGCGATACGCTACTCTCTGGACCACAAGGAAATGCTGAGCAAGAACGCCCGTTCAGTCTACCAGCGGCACTACACGCCAGACGCATACCTTGCATCGTACATGAGGCTGCTTGATACGGTCGGCCAGAAACGAGAACCTCAAGTAGGCTCTCGTGAGATGCCAAGATCTATTCAACTATACGACACGAAAAAGCGGGAAGATTCTTGACCGCACAAGAGCGTAGATTAAGACTCGGCCTTATTGGATGTGGCGCTATTGCCAAAGAGCACCTCGCAGCACTACGGAGGATTAGCGGGATAGAGCTCGTCGCTGTCTGCGATGTGAACCGGAAGGCAGCTCTCAGGGTGGGGGAGGAGTGGGGGGCCAACTGCTATGGCGACCCCGGTGAGATGATGGCGAACGAGAATCTCTCGCTGGTTTCCATCCTAACTCCGCCGCAGACTCACTCATCAATTGCAGTCGAGGCGATAACAAGAGGAGTGAATTTGCTAGTTGAGAAACCTCTCGCAATGTCCTCTCGAGAAGCAACTGAAATCTTGAAGTCGCTGTCCGGCAGCAAGGTGAAGCTGACTGTGAACTACAACTGGCTCCTCAGCCGAAAAATGATGGAGGCCCTATCAATAATGAAAGCTGGGAGGATAGGGGACGTCCTACATGTCGGGATAACGATTCTCCATACGCCCGAGGACGAAATGGCGTCAAATGAGAATCATTGGTCCCACAAGCTTCCCGGCGGAAGATTCGGGGAAATGCTTGCTCATCCCGTTTATCTTGCCCAATCGGTTCTCGGAGACGAGCTGAAGGTTGACCGAATCGTTGCTGCGAAACGTGGCAACTTGGCTTGGATGCGTTGGGACGAGCTCTTTGGGCAGCTACACAACTCGAACGGAGTGGCAAGTGTCTACATCTCGTTCAACGCTCCAAGACCTGAAATCGGTCTGGTTATCTTCGGCGCAAGGAGAATCCTGCAAATCGATCTGCTAAATCAAACACTCATTCAACTAGGACCCAGAACTCTTAGCAAAATGGACTCGGCAAGGGACTGCTTTGGCATTTCAATCAACCTGGCGTACCAAGCAATCCAAAATTCCTTGGTGTATTTGGCACGCAGGAGAGGAGAGAGCGCACTTCAACTGGTGTACGAGTCTATTGCCAAGAGCATAACCGATGGAGGAGATCCGATTGTCACAGCCGCTGTGGCCTACGACACCGTCAAGATCGTTGAAGATATCTGTAGCAGACTCTGAACTCGTATGAGATTGTCCTGCACAGGTCAAATGTCTGTCTTAGCCGTCACTTCATCAGCTGTAGGTCGGCACGAACGGCGCTCTTACCTTAAGCAGGAGTTCTCGCACCTTCCATTAGATGTCTGATGCTTCGTCTGGTTCAACGTGAGACGACTCCTTGGGTTGTGATGCTCTACGCCGTCTATGTGCACTTCCAAGGTGTCAGCCTGCCACCTGTTTCGGCATGTTTGGAGCATCACGTCTACGATGCAGCGCGCGGCAATTTGATGGAGCGTTTCGTCCAGTACGTGAAGATCGGACCGAATGCTTCGATGACTATTTTCCATGCCGTAGGAAGTGTTGTCGGCTTGAGCATGTGAAGGGTTGGCTCACAACCTTAATCAGGGGCACTCTGATAGGGAAGCTAACCACTCTGTCTCAGGTCCTCGAAAATGCCGAACACGATCCCCCCAACGAAACCATTTTTCGTGAGCGCTGATATCGAAGAGTTCAAGGCATATCTGGACCAGATCTTTGAGAGCGGTATACTTACCCTTGGCGAACATACCAGGGAGTTCGAAAACCAGTTCGCCACATTTGTCGGAGTACGACATGCAATCGCCGTGAATTCAGGAACGAGTGCACTAGAGATCTCTCTCCGAAAGTACGAATTGACGGGCGTCGACGAGGTCATTGTCCCCACGAACACATTCGGAGCAACCTGCGCTGCGGTGATTCATGCCGGAGGAAAACCCGTCATAACGGATGTGGACAAGGACACCTTGACAATCCGTGCTGAAAATATCAAACGCGCTATTACACCGAAGACCAGAGGGGTAATCGCAGTTCACATCGGAGGACTAGTTTGTCCTGACATTGATGAGATCGGAGAACTGTGCGATGAACGTGGCATTTTTCTGCTGGAAGATGCAGCTCATGCTCACGGCTCGAGAGCCGATGACAAACTCGCTGGTTCTCTAGGCTCCGCGGGATGTTTCAGCTTCTATCCTACAAAAGTCATAACCACAGGAGAAGGCGGCATGATTACAACCAACGACGATGAGCTTGCAGTCCACGCCCGCATCCTACGAGACCAAGGCAAGGAGGACTTCAGCAGCAACACGATAGTCAAGCTGGGTCACAATTGGAGAATGCAAGAGATCTCTGCGGCGCTTGGGTTGCTGCAACTCCGTAGACTCGGAGAGTTCATTGAAAGGCGAAACGCGATTGCTCGAATATATGATCGCGCACTTGATGATTTGGGGATTTCGCGCGTTGTGACGCCGGCGGGGCATCTGAACAACTACTACAAGTACACCTTTTTCCTCCCTAGAGGCTTGGACAGGAGCACCTTCAAGACCCTTTGCAGAAATCAGGGTGTGTCCTATGGAGGAGAGGTCTACTGGCCGCCGTTGCATCTACAGCCTGCGTTTCGCAAATACATTCATGAGGATTCCACATATCCGATATCCGATAGCTATGGCACTAGAATGGTCAATCCACCAATGTTCAGCCAGATGACCGAGGAACAGGCCCACAGAGTAATCCACACAACTCGCCAGGTGTTGCTCAAAATGAGCCATTTGTGAGGTCTGCAAAATCGTCGCAAGAAAGTCATTTGTGAGATCTCCTTGTCACAACGGATTAGATTCCTGCAAATAAAGTACAAGTTTGCTGATCTTCAATTCTCCGATCTTTCAGTAGAGTCCGAACTGAATGAACTGATGGCACTCGCTCGCCGCGCTCACGAGGTGACGCTGATCACAGCGACATCAACTCGACTGTGTGCTTCAAAGGCCATGACGGTTCAAGGTTTGAGTCTGGAACCAGTGTTCCTGCGGAAGAACGTTCGCATTCTTTCGTGGCTACTGTTTCAAATGATTGTGTTCTGGCGTCTGCTACAGACGATCCACCGGCGCGACGTCTTGGTGCTCGACTATAGCGTAGTCCCAGTACTCTACCCACTGCTGGCCTTGCGACGTCTCCTCAGCCACTACCCAGTGCTGGTTCTCCGAGTCACTTCGAATCCTGTGGAAACGGAAGGCAGTGTGCGATCATGGGCACTTTGTCTCTTTTGGATCATCTCGCTCAAGCTTGCGGGGGGTCTCTTTGATCGAATCTATTTCATAACGCCCATGATGGGATGGGAATTTTCCAGGGTTCTGAAACTTCCATCTAGCAAGATAGGAACTTGGCCGTCGACCGTGAACACCAGATTATTCGATCCAAGATCCCCACAGCTGAGCAGCAGGATCCGTAGTCTACGGCGTGAGTTCGCGTTGTCGGGACGGATGGTAGTGCTCCACCATGGAGTCTTGAGCAAAGCAAGAGGGATTATGGAGACCGTGGAAGCATTTGCGCTTCTAAAAAAGAGGTCCGTGAAGGCTATCTTGTTTCTGCTGGGGGACGGCCCTGCACGAGCTGAGTTACGGAAATACATTAGGTCGAATGACCTTGAGGAATATGTGAGGATTCATGGACCGGTTCCTTACTCCGATGTCCCGATGTTCATTGCTACTTGCGATGTCGGCATCGTGCCGCTGCCTAACAACTCATGGTGGCGCCATCAATGCCCCACAAAGCTACTCGAGTACTTAGCCATGAACAAGCCTGTAATAGTCTCAGACCTACCTGGGCACAGGTGGGTGCTTGGCAATGCTCCAATCGCACAATACCTCAAGGGAACCGGTGCGGAAGAAATAGCGAACGGCTTAACCAAGGCGATGAAGAATTTCGAGATTTTCAGTCGCAGACAGGGAAGGCGGATCTCATACGCCTTTTCTGGCGAAAGAGTTGCACAGATGCTCGAACAAGATGTTCTTCTTGCCTTGAGAGGTCATCGCGGGACTCGCATCGCAGCGGATTGCTAGGTCGCTGTGATTGATTCCAGGTATTTCGTGAGGCCCTCATCGAAAGATGTTGTGGGAGACCAACGAAGCAGGCTCTTGGCCTTCTCAATGCTCGTTCTGACGCCTCTGAAATCACCCTGCCTTTCAGGTTCAAATCGGATCGGGATTTTCCCCACTTTCTTCTCTAGAATCTCCACTATCTCGGCAACTGTAATGAACTCTCTTCCAGCGAGATTAACTAGCTCGTCAGCGGCTTCGTTTTTCAAAGCCAGATGGTGCGCTTGGGCCAGATCGGTAACGAAGACCCAGCAACGTCCTTGTCTGCCATCACCATATATCGTGATTTCCTCTTTGCGAATCGCTTTTCTCACAAATGACGCTATCGCCATATTAGCTCTCATTCTGGGGCCGTACGGAATGTCATATCTGAGAATCGTAAAGGGTAGTGAACGAGAAGAACCCCAAGCCTGTACCAAGTGCTCTTGGCCAATCTTGGTTTTCGTATATAGATTGTCAGGGGGTGGTAGAGGATCCTCCTCGGCTGCTGCACCAGAACTGCGTCCGTAGACCCACACGGTTGATGCAAGGATGAATCGTTCCACATCCGCGCTCGTGCTAGCCTGAAGAAGATTGAGGGTCCCAATCTCGTTGACATCCAAGCAAAGCTCAGGATATGTATCCGCGGTTTTCACATCAGCCACCGCAGCCAAGTGGAACACTGCGTCAACATCGCGAACGGCTTCATGTACGTCGTCTTTGGAAAGGATATCACCCTTAAACCAGTGAAGCTTATCGTTGACCGGTTTCAGTTTGTCGAGAACTCGGACCTCAAATCCTTCGCTTAGCAGTGCGTCAGAGACGTGACTGCCGATAAATCCTGCTCCGCCGGTTACCAAGACCGCCAAATCGAAAAACCTCCAATCACGCTTTTTTTTCGTGTCTCCACTATTAAAGGAAGTTACGCCGGGGGCTCACTTGTAATAGCCAAGGACGACGTGGCAGGTGACTCGGGGATGCTGACCTCGCGTGCATCTTGTGTGGGAGGCGGAAGACTTCCTATGTTCTCTGACTTGTCAGGGTACGTCTTCAAGCTTCTTCCTTTGGCGTTGTTCCTGCTTCACCCCGTGCTCTTTCTCGAGCCGCTTTTCGATGATCGCAGAGCGCTTGTCTACATTTAGACCCAACGAGTCTGACCGACTCGGTGCTGGTCCCGAGTGTAGCGCGAAGTCTGAGCAGACTCCCGTGCACCTTCACAGTCATGCCAAAGTTCGATTCCAAATCTCAAGCCACGTCAAAACCATCGATCACCATAAACGTCTCGTATTGCGTGACAGACAGCGGTTCTTAGAGCGCCAGGTAGCACGGGAACAAACTGGTCACGTCGACGGCTTCCAGCCATCCTGCATCTTGGCGTACTTCATGGGTGGAAGCAGTAACGGGTGCGAAGACCCTGCAAGAGACTGAGTTCACGACTCGCCCCTTTGCAAGAACAACGCTGCAAATGTGTAGTCGTTGGAATTCTTGGTTCTCAACAGCTCCAAGGGACTGAAATCCCCTTTTGCGACGCAGAGCATCTTGGTCATACGAAGCGTCTTTGGATGATAGAACGGATGGAGCAGATAGTTCTTGCCGTTGTCGTACAGGATATCGTTTCCTCTCATCTTGAGTCCCGAGGGTTTCACGAATTGCTTGTCAATGTCATCAGGTGACGCTATGTGGCGGCTCCTCGCTGGATTTCTGTAATCGAAGGTTAGGCAGAATTTGCCATGCGAAGTCAACAGGTCTGTGATGCTCTTGTTTACAGAGATCCTATCTCGAGGGGGCATCGTATGATAGACCGATATGGAAGTGATATGGTCGAACGTGTCCTCGAAACACATCTTTCTCATGTCCATCCTAAAGTTTTTCAATTTCCAACCCATGTGTTTCGCGACATGATCTGCATTCCGAACAAGGTTTTCCTGGAGGTCTATTGTGGTAACGTCAAGCCCTCTTGAGGCCAAACAGTACGAGAACAAAGGGGAACTTCCTCCGAGATCCAAGACTCGATCGCCTCGTCTGAACTCATTGTTCATGACGATCCACACGATCTCCCAGTATAGGAACCATGGAAAATTGGCGTCGTCAGGTGCCCCGGGGAGAGGTTCGTATCCATAGCCTCGGTTGATGAACTCCCACGAATTCGGGTCTCCTGGCAAGTCAAACTGTCCTAACCAAGAACTAATCCTCAGTTTCTTGGCCGACAGCTGTTCAACTAGGGTATTCAGTTCGTCGACTACTACTTGTGCTTGAGGATGGCTGAGATCTTCCAAGTCCATTGTCTTGTTCATGATGACCGGTGCACTCATTTAGGAACACTCCTCTGGTAATGCAGTGAACCACTCTTCGCTGGACGGCTATAAGGCCAACGAGCTGGGGGGCTCGGACAACCAGCTGGCGGCCGCAATCGCCAATGTGTGGTGCAGGCACGACGGTGGCTGTCAGCTTGCGTATCGCGTTCTATGCTCATGCAACTCCCGACGCCGACGCGTGAAACACGCGCCATTCGAATATCTGCGTCCAGCCGTCACCAGGCTCCATAGGCGTCTGAGCATATCCAAGCTTCCGTGTCCACTCTTTCATGACGGCCTTGGCGTAGTTCAAGGACGAACGATATTTCTGCTCATTTCCAAGATCCTGTTCTCAATGATCGCTATGAGGGCTTGAGGTGTACACTCCGGGTAGAAGGTCGACGTAAGAAGGAAAGTCAGGGTTTCCATCGGTTTCTCGTCGTCTGACCGGATCGATCCCTTACGACTTTGGACGCTGGCATGCGTGACTTGGATTCACGCCTAGTGGGCATGCCGCATCTGGTGCACGAGATAGTTGTTCATGATTTTGAAAAAGTATCTCACGCCGAGCAAGAGATCCTCAGGATACTTGAGCACCCAATAGACGTTGCCCATGATCCACTTTGGATCGAAGTAGAGGCTCCGGTACGCCAGTTCTCGTGCTCTCTCCAGCTCTTGTTGTCCTAAGGACTCAGTCCTCATGTTCGCGGCGTGTTGGTACAATTCACGCCACTTCGGGGAGGACTTCACCCACCCCTTCTCTACAGCAAGGTCATACATGGGAGTGCCAGGATACGGGACCGCAACATTGAACTGGGCGCCGGTCGGCCGTGTTCTCTTTACGAATCTAATGGTCTCGCGAATAGTATCCCAGTTCTCCCCGGGTAGTCCTATTATGAAGCTACAGTACGCCTTTATTCCGGCTTCCTTTGTCCATCTAATGGCTGCCTCAGCATCTTCGACTCTGTTTCCCTTTGCAACGCTCTGCAGGATCTCCTGTGAGCCAGTTTCTATCCCATAAGCGACGCCGCGGCAACCTCCTCTTCTCATGGTCCGAAGCATGTCCTTCGTGACCAGCTCGACGCGGGTGTTGCAATACCACTTGATGTTGAGATCCTCATTTTGAATCTGCTCGCATAGTTGAAGGACTCTGTTCTTGTCAATCGTGAAGGTTTCGTCGAAGAAAGACACGGTTCTAAGACGGAAGTGTGACTTCAGATATCGGAGTTCGCGCAGTATGCTTTCAGCCGACCTTCGCTTGAAAGGGGTTCTACGGACAGTGCAGAAAGTACATGAAAACGGGCAACCTTTGCTGGCATACATTATGGTGAAAGGCTTTCCATGCGGTACGTTGATGTGATACGGTTCGAGAGACGGAACGAGATCGAAGGCAGGCAAGGGTAAGTCGTCGTAGCTCTTAATCGGTTCCGCTGGTGCGTTAACGACTGTCTCATCGCCCTTTCGGTACGCTATGCCGCGGATGTCATCTAGGCTTCTCCCGCTCGATAGTGCCTCCAACAAGGCTGGAGCGACAACCTCGTATTCGTGAATGATATACAGATCCAAACCTGCGGACTCCTTCATGACTTCGCGTGGCACGGTGTGAAGTGTCCAGCATATCGCCGCCGTTGACGCTTCAGGGCGAATCTGTTTCGAGATATGCGCCGCCCTCATGTCAGAGTCGAACGTTGTCGGCGTAAATCGGAAGACCAGCGCATCGTACGACGATTTTCTGATCAGCTCTTCTGTCTCGGACCAATTGAGATCGAATCCGTTGGCGTCGATCAGGCTCACTTCGTGCCCTCGCTCTCGGAGAATGCCCCCGATCTGAAGCAGGCTATACGGAGGAAGCACGGAGTAACGTTCAGTGATTTCGCAGCGTTCTTCTCTGATGACAGGTATTCGCTCGAACCTCGGAGGGTTTAGCAGGAGAACATTCATTGGTGCGGCCCTTCATCCTGAAGCATGGGTCAAGAAGCTAGGACTTCCTCGTAGAACAAGTATGTCTTTTGCGCATTGCGACTCCAATCATACCGATCGATGACCGTCTGTCTTGCTATGCGTCCGATCTCCGTCCGCCGGTCAGGACGTCCTAGAAGCGAGCAGATGGCGTTACCCAAAGCTTTGGTTGAACGCGGTGAGACAAGTATGCCGTTGAGCTCGGATGTTACGACCTCCGGAATCGCGCACACATCTGTTGCGACTACGGGTCTGGCGCATGCCATAGCCTCCAAGATTCGTATGGGCAGGTTCTCGTAGAGAGTCGGAGCGACGAAGAGGGTACACTTTCGATAATATTCCAAGAGATCTCTTCGATCTTTCAAGTAACCCAGGAACTGGAAATTACTTCTCGGGACTCCAAGCCTCCGCAGCCTGGTCTCATATGGCGCCGAGTCACCTGGGCCTATGAAGATGAAGACAGCATCAGGATAACTCCGAAGAATTCTCGGCACTGAGTCGACGAGATAAGTCGGTCCTTTCGCTGCAATCAATCTGCCGGTGAACAGTACAACTGGCTTTTCATCCTCCTTGCCCGGAGTGAAGAACTCCGTATCAACAGAATTGGGGATGACGCGAATGCTCGAATCCCGGAGGTTTGGGAAACGTTGCTGAAGCTGCCACTTCATCCAGTCTGAGACTGTTATGTACCTTCTTCCTGCCGAGAAGAAGAAAATCTCAGCTAGCCTGAGGAAAGGATAGCCCGCAAACGTTGCTTTCTCGGACAGGTCAAGATCTCCGAAGCCGACTCGAGATTCCTTGGAAGCCTGCCTTTGTCCCACGATTGTGGTATGCACCGTCGTCACTGTAGGGGTTTTCAATCTGCGGAATTGCAGTAGCAGATCGGGCATGTGCGCCGTATGCGAATGCAGAAGGTCAATGCCCATGTCTTTCACAAGTCTCGGAACACGCCTGAGACATGCGTACTGGAAGGCCGCATTGTAGAAGAAAGTGTCCGATGCTGAGCTGATGAAATGGACATGAACGTTGTCGCCGAAGTACTCGGCGAAATCATAATCTGAAGTCTTCACTTGAGACGTGCCCAGTCTTTCACGGGACGGAGTGACCACATGTATCTCCAAGGTTTTTGGAAGGTGACGAACCAGCTCGACAATGTATGTTCCGACCCCTCCCCATATGGGAAGAAACTCGGGTGCGAGCATGCAGATTCTCATTTGGAACCATTCGTCAACTGGTAGTTCGAGTCTGTCGCGTTACTTGATTCTTGTCGATTCTAAGGGTTGACTTCCAGGACTCCGAGGTACCACACGTACGTTGGATCATGGAGCCACTCCCGCATCCATGGTGCCCACGAGAACACTCCGCCCGGCCTCTCATAGGTCTCAAACATCAGCCTAGCTCTTCTCTGTCCGGCTTTCACGATGCGACTCCGAATGTCCTTGAGAAGCTTCAGTACTATCCTTAGGATCTGCGCCATCAATTTCACGTTGTTGATACTGCCTCTGGCCTTTGTCACCCAAAGAGCGCACCGGAACAGCCCTCTCTCAACTATGCTGAGCCTACTCCAGCTACCTCTTCTCAGGCTCCTGTGCCGGCAATCGGTCAAACAACGATAGGTCAGACAATCGCCCTTCAGCCGAGGTAGGTCGGGCGACCTGCCTGAGATTGACCGCAAAGACTCGTGCTGCAGAGGAGACCCCTACCATCGCGAGTCTATGTCAACGTCACTTCGATACTAATCCTTTCTGTCGGACCTTAGAATGGTGACCAATGTGCCTTCAGAGGCAAATGCGCGATCCCGGACCCGACATTGTACGTAGCCTCTGCATCCAGATTTCAACGTAGCATCACCAGGTGTCAGGACTCTTGGGACGTGTAATTAGTAGTCGCGCTATGCCAAGGCATCAGCTTTCAAGGGGCCTCGATAACAGGCTTCCTGAATCGTGTTCGAGTCGTTTCCAGTATCTCTGCGTTGACAGCGTACCAGAGTTCCCCAGGCGAGCACACTATGGTCCCTGTTCCAGTTGGCTCTAAATCGGACAATCGTTCAGTGAGAGCATTTCTGTCCGAATCAGCAAGAATCACAACAACAACAACTCGATGGTTCAGCACCGATGCGTGTTTAGCTCCCTCAGAGAGTCCATCTAGGTTCTTCTGACCGTCCGAGATGGCTAATACGAGCATAGGCTCAGTTGATTCGCATACCGCCTCGAATGCCTTGAACACGCCTTCCTTTCTCAGTCTTGGAAGGTATCTCGACATGGCGTTCCTGTAGAAGGGAAGAACAGCGCGGGCAAACCAAGCAAACACTTCTGAGATTGGTTCAGTTCTCACAGACTCTAACTGTCTCGTAACGGTCTGGGTTTCCGCGGCCAAGCCAGAGTAAGGCTTGCTCGTCTCCCGTGCAACGGACACAGCGACCGGGGCATGCTTGGCTCTCTTCAGTAGCGTGTGTAGCATTCGTTCCCTGTTCGCTACGCCCAGCCTCGGCTCGATCTTCGCGACCACCGTTCGCTCGTCATACAATATTAACCCGATGGGGCTACGCGCAAGCTGCGCGTTAGCCAAGAGGGTCGCAAGTCCACCGAGCAACGTCTTGGAGTCCGGTCCTGTTGCTCTTCCGGCGATGACTAGGATCGAGGCGTCGACCAAGAGCATTAATGGTGGATCTCTTTCGAGGTAGAAATCTCGAGACATCAGCTTTCCGGCCCGCGCCGTGGCTTTCCAGTCGATCCGGCCCAAATCCTCCAGAGAGCTGACTGGATGTATCCCCGCAAGGTCTGTTCCGGTCCCCCGTCGAACAGGATCAGCAACGAGATCGGACAGGCCGCTCAAAGCAGGTAGAGGGTTCACGTCACTAATTATCGGCCGGGCTACTACCGTGACCTCATCTGGAAGCGTCAAGGACTGCCTGAACAATCGTACAAAGCCCTCGATGCGAAGAGTTGAATCACTCGTCTCGTATCTTCCAGGGGATGCAGCCTCAAGGACTGTGCTGACAGGCCATTCGTCATGAGCCCGAAGTAGCAGTTCCGTCTTCTGGACTTCTTGATGGATCTCGGGAGGAAAGTTGCGGCGGAACCCCACAACTCGAACACCCTTGTCGCTCGGATTCCGCAGGGTTGTCTCTACCACGGCTTGGAGTCCCACCGTCGTTTCAACGTTCCTCGGACTCGTCTCGAGGCTGATCGAGGCTTCGACAATGTTGACGGCACGGCGAAACGCGAGGCCCTCCGCGAGAAGATAGACATAGAGCAACCCTGCGAATATCACAATCAGGCCGTTGGAGAGAAGAAAGCCGACGATCCCCAGAGCCGCTCCGGCGGATGCTACTAGCCGCCCGCTTGAAGCCAATTCCAAATGGTTCTCAGCTCTCGGCCTACGCTGGTTTCTGAGGAATCGGCGTTTCTTGAAGAAGGCTGTCGATCATCGATTCAATCGGAAGTTGCTGGCTTCTGGCTAGGGCTGACGGAACCAGCCTATGTTCCAGCACGCAAGGTGCAAGATACTTCACGTCGTCGGGCACCACGTAGAGTCGTCCGTTGATCAGAGCTCTTGACCGCGCGGTCTTTGCCAGAGCGATCGAAGCTCTTGGGCTGGCTCCCAAAGAGACATTCTCCATCTCGCGTGTTCTCCGTATCAGATCAACAATGTAAGACTGCACCTGGGGAGCGATGTAGACATCTCTGGCCAGTTCGGCAAGGTAGGAGATCTGCTCTCCGGAGGCAATCTGCTTGACCTTCCTGCTATCCAATGAATACGCACGGTCCGTCAGCTCGATCTCTTCGGAGGCACTCGGATAGCCAACTCCCAGCCTCATCAGGAACCTGTCAACAAGCACCTCGGGTAGCGGAAAGAC
>Ga0129297_10000531_pt1 | contig 18283 bp, 15 predicted proteins | sample I18A1metaG_FD_94708 | JGI IMG/M metagenome (GOLD analysis project Ga0129297, IMG submission 94708) | Lake sediment bacterial and archeal communities from Gulf of Boni, Indonesia to study Microbial Dark Matter (Phase II) - ​I18A1 metaG | ecosystem: Environmental > Aquatic > Freshwater > Lake >... | reverse complement strand
GAATGAGAATGATCGGCCTATCAAAGCTCTCGAGCGCCTTGATGGTGGCGTCCACCGTTGTGGCCTTGGAATCATTTATGAAATCGACGCCACGAATTGTTAAAACTTTCTCCAAACGGTGCTCCAGCCCGGAGAAGTCCATGATCGGGGAGCGCATCTTCTGGACGGGGACACCGAGACAATGGCCTACCAGCACCGCCGCCATCACGTTCTCCTGGTTGTGCCGGCCCGGAAGAGGGATTTTGCTGGTGGGCAGAACCCTTTCGTCTTTATCATCGCGCAGGACGATCTCGCCCGCTTTGAGGAAGCATCCGCGGCAGACTTCCTTCCTGCTGCTGAAGGCGTATATTTTTGTCTCAACCTGGCTGGAGAGCGGCCAGACGAGCGGGTCGTCCTGATTGAGGATGGCAGTATCTTCGCGGCCTTGGCCGAGGAATAGCTTCTTTTTCGTGGCGTAATAGTCTTCAAAGGAGGCGTGCCAATCCAGGTGATTTTGGGAGATGTTTAGGAATACGGAGATATGTGGTTTGAACCGGTCGATATGCTCCAGTTGGAAGCTCGATATTTCTGTGACGTAAATGCTGTCCACACGGCTCTTGTTTACAAAGGAAATGAGAGGCGTGCCGATATTCCCGGCAAGATACGATTTTTGCCCGGCGGCCTTGAGGATCTTGTGGGCCAGGGTCGCAGTCGTGGATTTTCCGTTCGTGCCGGTGATGCCCACGATTTTTCCTTTGAGGAAATGAAAGGCCAGTTCAATCTCGGAAATAACGTTGATTCCGGCTTTCCTGGCCACTGCGATTTCAGGAAGGACCGCTGCCCCTGGACTAGGGATGATGAGGTCTGCGGCCAGGAATGAATGGATGTTATGCCCTCCTGTTTCCACGGCCGCGCCCATTTCCTTCCAGAAGCGGACCTTATCCCCCAGTTCCTCGACTGTCTTTATCTCACTGATCACCAGGCGGGCGCCGCAGCTGATGAGAAAATTTGCCACGGCCTCCCCTGTTCTTCCCAAACCGACGATCAGGATTTTTTTACCGGCAATATCCATCTTTATCTCAACTTTAAAGTTGTCAGGCTGAAGAGGGCGAAAATGATGGCCAGGATCCAGAACCTGACTACGATCTTTTCTTCGCGCCAGCCGATGAGCTCAAAGTGGTGGTGAAGGGGAGCCATCCTGAAGATCCTCTTCCCTCCAGTGGCTTTGAAATAGGTGACCTGAAGGAGAACGGAGAGGGCCTCAAGAATGAAAACACCGGCGACTGTGAAAAGGAGGAATTCTTGCTTGATTATGATGGCGATACAGCCGAGCGTTGCTCCCAGGGAAAGGGCTCCCACATCTCCCATAAAGATCTGGGCAGGATGACAGTTAAACCAGAGAAAGGCGAGGCAGGCGCCGGAGAAGGCCCCGGCGAATACAGTTAATTCGGCCGCCTGAGGGACGCGGGGGATGTTCAAGTATTGGGAGTAGATCGCATGGCCGGAGATGTAGGTTAAAGCTGTCAGGGCGGCGGCGCTAATAAAGGTCAGTCCAATGGCCAGGCCATCCAGGCCGTCGGCAAGGTTGACGGCATTCGAAGACCCGACGAGGATAAAAATAATCCAGGGGAGGTAGAACCAGCCAAGATAGGGAACCCACTTCTTGAAGAACGGAAAGCTGAGGTTTAGGCTGAATCCGTCGGTCAGCCCCAGGTAAACCAGAAAGAGGCCGATGGCCGTGGCCAAGAGAAACTGAAGCAGGATCTTGTTCCTACCTCTGAGCCCTAGGGACCTGCGCTTCCTGACTTTAAGGAAGTCATCCCAGAAGCCGATGGCGCCGAAGCAAGTCATCGTAATCAGTCCGGTCCAGACATAGGCGTTGCTCAGATTCCCCCAGAGAAGGGTCGAAACAAGGGTTGAGCCGATGATCAGGATGCCGCCCATGGAGGGAGTGCCTTTTTTTTGATAATGGCTCTCCGGGCCCTCAACCCGAATTTCCTGGCCGATCTGGTACTTTTTCATCATCTTGATGAGCCAAGAACCCAGGATGAAGCTGACCAGGAGAGCCGTGATTCCGGCCAGGGCCGTCCGGACGGTGATGTAGCGGAAGACATTAAAAAAGATGTCGTATCTTCGCAACGGCACCAGAAGCCAGTACAACACCTCAATTCTCCTTGAGCGCTTCCTTCAACCCGTCGGCCACAATGTCGGTCCTTACCCCCCGCGACCCTTTCACCAAAACCAAATCTCCTTCCTGAATTAGGGAAAGAATTTCTGCCGCGGCCTCTTCTGACCGGGGAAAAGAGAAAATACGGTCTTTACCCATTCCCGCCGAAAGCGCGCCTTCAGCCATGAGAACACCGGACCGCCCTATTGTGACCAGAACGTCCCAGCCCCACTTCGCGACCTGCTCGCCGGCGCGCCGATGAAACTCGGCTTCTCCGTCTCCGAGCTCCAGCATATCGCCCAAAACAGCGACTTTCCTTTTAGCCGGGAGGCCGGAGAGTGCTTTGAGGACTCCTTCAAGCGCTTTGGGATTGGAGTTATAGGAGTCATCAACGAGTTGAATGCCGTGGCCGAGCGGAACAAGACCGCCTCTTCTTGGAAATGGTTTGAGATGGGGGATCTCATCGACGATCTTTTCCAAGGGAACGGATAAGGCGTGGCAGACGCTGACCGCTGCGAGCAGGTTGGAGACGTAATCCTCATAAAGAAAAGGAAAGCGGACTCTTTCCTTCCGGCTGTTTAAATACAGGTCGAACTCTAACCCCGCCAGCCCCATTTTTTTGATGGCCGAGGCTTGGACATCGCAGCCCGAGGACAGGCCGAAGAAGATGACCTTCCCTTTCCAGCCCCGGGCGATTTTACGGACCATGATGTCGTCGCCATTGAGAACGGCCTGGCCGCCTGGCCTTGTCCCTTCGAGGATTTCGCTTTTTGCTGCAGCAATTCCCTCAAGGTTGTGGAAAAATTCAAGGTGAACGGGGTTGATGTTGGTGATTACGGAGACGTCGGGAGCGGCGATTTGAGTCAGGCCCAGGAGCTCGCCCGGAGTGCTTGTCCCCATTTCAAGAACCGTTACTTCATGGCCCGGAGTGAGCTTGAGTAGCGAGAGGGGCAGGCCGAGGGCGTTGTTGAAATTCCCTTCCGACTTATGGACTTCGAATTCCCGGGAAAGAAGGCAGGCTGCAAACTCCTTGGTCGTTGTCTTTCCGATGCTTCCCGTGATGCCGACGACCTTGAGGGGATGCTCGCGAAGGACGGCTTTGGCCAGAGTTTGGAGAGCCGCGCTCGTGTCAGCTACCCGGACCAGGCCAAAGTCCGGGCCGAGGTGGGGCACGTCTTGGGAAACCACTGCTCCGCCGGCTCCCTTGCTGGCCGCATGGGGGATATAATCATGTCCGTTTCTCTTCGCCACGATGGCGAAAAAGAGTTCTCCCGGTTCGCTCAGCCTGGAGTCGATGTTGAACTTGCGGAAAAGATAATTGGGATCGCCCTGAACGATGCGGCCGCCTGTTTTTGCGGCGATCTCACCAAGCCGGAGTTCCGCCATCACTGTTTCGACTCCATTGTTTTAAGGAAGGAGCGGATGACCTCGGTGTCGTCGAACGAGATCGTCCGGTCTTTGAAAACCTGATAGTTTTCATGCCCCTTGCCCGCCACAAGGATATAATCTCCTTTTCTAGCCTCGGCTAAAGCTTCTCCAATGGCTTTGCCTCGGTCGGGGATGATGCTGTAGCACTTTGAGCCTTCGAGAAGAAAGCCTTTTTCGATCTCGGCGATAACGGCCAGGGGGTCCTCCGAGCGGGGATTGTCGGAGGTCAGGTACGTCCAATCGGCGAGTTTTGCCGCGACCTCCCCCATGCGCGGTCTTTTGGATTTATCCCTGTCGCCTCCCGCTCCGAAGACAAGGAGAATCCGGCCGGGTTCTAGCCCGCGAACGGTTTCGAGAAGGTTTTTGAGGGCGTTATCGGTATGGGCATAATCTACAAAAATACGAAAGCCAAAAGAGTTTTCGATTTTCTCCAGCCTTCCCGGGATATTTTTGAGGGCTGCGATGCCTTCTTTTATGGCCGGAACCGGAATATTCAAGGCCAGGCTCGTGGCGAACGCAGCCAGGATATTGGAGAAATTATGCTTTCCCATCAAGGCGGAGCAGATCTTGACCTGACCGCCGGGAAACTCCACCTCCCCCTTTGTTCCTGTTTCCGTTGTCCTGTAGTTTTGGCCGCGGACAATGGCTGCTGGCTCCAGCCCGAACGAAACCGTAGTCAGGGGAAGCTCGGTGATCAATTTTTTTCCCCATGGATCATCCAGGTTCACGACTGCAGTTCTTTTCTTGGCGTTCAGGAAAAAGAGCTTCTTTTTCGCGGCGAAATAATCCTCCATGGACTCGTGGTAATCCAGGTGCTCAGCGCTCAGGTTGGTAAAGACAGCGATGTCGAACTGAATCCCCCAGACCCTTTTGAGGTCGAGCCCGTGAGAGGACACTTCGACGATACAATGACTCACGCCCTGAGCCAGCATCTCGCTCATCATCCCCTGGATTTCCGGAGCCTCCGGCGTCGTCCGGCCTGCGGGAACAACCTTGTCCGGCCATCTGTAGTTGATCGTCCCGATCACACCGGTCTTGTGACCGGCCCGCTTGAGGATGGATTCGAGAAGATAGGCGAGAGTTGTTTTTCCCTTTGTGCCGGTGATGCCGATGATTTTCATCCTGGACGAAGGATGGTCATAGAAATTGGCCGCGGCAAGGGCCAATGCTTCCCGGGCATCAACGGCCGTGATCCAAGCGACATTCAGGCGCGCTGGTCTGGGCTTTTCCGAGAGGATCGCATTGGCGCCACGACTGAGAGCCTCCTCGAGGAAATCATGGCCATCCCTTTTTTCTCCCCGAAGGGCGGCGAACAAGAATCCCTGCCGGACTTGCTGGGAGGAATAGGTGAGGCCGATGATTTCTCCGCCCCCATTGCCGTTGACGCGCACACCGGGAACGTCTTTGAGCAGGTCTCTGAGCTTCATCGTTCGCTATCTCTTCCGAGCTGAGCCGTGATGATCTGTTTTGCCGGGTCTACTAGGGGCGGCTGCCTGAGGTAAAGCAGGACCCGGCTGGCGATCTCGCGGAAAACGGGGCCAGCCACCTGCCCGCCGTGGTGAAGGTCGGTCCGGGGATCATCGATGACCACGATCATGGAAATGACGGGCCTCTCCACCGGGACGAAACCGACAAACGAGGCGACGTGCCGTGTGTCCACATAAGCGCCGGTCGCAGGGTCGATTTTTTGAGCCGTTCCTGTCTTTCCGGCGACGGTGTAGCCTTTGAGTTGAGCCGACTGACCCGTGCCATCAAGGACGACTTTTTCGAAAATGCGGTCGATCAGGCTGTTGGTTGTTCTTTCGGAAATGATCCTTTCTGGAGGAGAAAAGGAGACCTCTGTCGGGCTGGCCAGGTCGGACCCTTCGCATATAATCCGTGGCGAGACCAGGATGCCCCTATTGGCGATAACGTTCATGGCCTGGAGGATTTGAATGGCCGTGACTGATATCTCGTAGCCTATGGCATGAGCAGGGAGAGAGGTCCTGGTCCAAGTTTTAAGAGGGTGAAGAATGCCGTCTTCCTCTCCCGGGAGCTGGATACCTGTTTTCTGGCCGAACCGGAACCTGTTGATCATTTTGTAGAGGTTTTCCGCGCCAATGTGATAGGACACTTGGATTGTGCCGACATTGGAGGAGTGGATGATTACATCTGAAAACGTGAGGACGCCCATTTTTTTATAATCATAAATTGTCCAGCCCGCGACTCTGATCTTTCCGGCGCTGCAGTCGAAGAGCTCATTGAAGCCGACCAGTTCCAATTCTCTGGCTGCAACAGCGGTGATGATCTTGAATGTGGAGCCGGGCTCGAAGTTGAACTGGATGGCCCGGTTACGTTCGGCTTCAGGAAATGACGGGGGATAAAAATTGGGGTTGTAAGTTGGATAGCTGGCCATGGCCAGGATTTCGCCCGAGGAAGGCTGAGATACGATCACCGTCCCTCCGGGGGCGCCGCTCTCTTCAACTGCCTTGGCCAGTTCGCGCTCGGCGATGTATTGGATCGTTTCATCGATTGTCAGGACCAAGTCCCGTCCCGGCGTGGGCTCCTTGATGACTTCCAGGTGATAGGGCCTTTTGCGGGCGTCCCGGAGGATAAGGCTCTGTCCCTTTTCTCCCTGGAGTCGGGAGTTGTACTGGAATTCCACGCCGCTAGCTCCTTTATCATCGATGTTTACGCCGCCGAGAACGTGAGCTGCTAGCGTCCCCAGAGGGTATGACCTTTTGTGTTCTTCTTGGAAATCAATTCCACTCAAGTTCAATCGTCTCACGAGCTCCGCTCTCTCGGGGCTGATTTTTCTTTTCAGCCACACGAATAGCGCTCCCTCCTCAATTTTCATCCTGATGTTTTGGAGCTCCTTGTCCGAAAGTTCGAGGATTTTGCGAACCTGCCGGATGCGGCTAAATTGCTGTTCCAAGGGCTCCTCGTCAGAAGGCAGGAAGAACGCCGAATATACCGGAAGGCTCCGGGCCATGATCTTGCCGTTGCGGTCATAGATCGTTCCCCGCTCGGGTGTGATTTCCGGCTTCAGCTGGTTTTGTTTTAGGACAGCGGCTTTCAGCCGGCTGTGTTCGATCACTTGGAGCTCCATCAGCCGGAGGGTCAGGCCAAAGAACCAGAGGAAAAAGAAAAAAGCGAGGAGAATGGTTCTTTTGCCCAGCCTTTTTTCTTGAGGATAATAGATCTCGTTCATTGTCCGTCGCGATCCTGAAAATCTTCATAAATAATCTGCTCTTCTTTGGGCTCAACGAGGTGGAGTTGGTCCCGCGCGATCTTATCCACCCTGTCAAGCGATAGAAGCGCGGCTTTTTGTGTCTCTAACTTCTTGATATCTTCCTCGAGACGGAGGATGTCCGTCTCGAGTTTTCCGATCTGATAGCCAACGCTGATCAAAGCGGCTTGATGCCAGATATAAAACGTGAGGGTGGCGACGGCGAAAAAAAGACAGACTGCCGCCAGGAGGATCTCCTTTTTCTGGTATTTTTTCCTGACCATTATATTTTCTCGATAGCTCTCAGCTTGGCTGGTTTTGACCTCGAATTCGATGCGATCTCTTCCTCTGTCGGAGTGACAGGCTTCCTGGTGAGAAGCCGGACCAGGGCGGGTTTTTCGTTGGCTGCAGCCAGCCTGGCAAACGTATGCTTCACAATCCTGTCTTCGAGGGAATGGAACGAAATTGCGACTAAACGTGCTCCGGACGGAACCTTCCTAGCCATGTCCTCCAGAAATTCTCCCATGCCGTTGAGCTCTCCGTTGACTTCGATGCGGAGGGCCTGGAACACTTTCGCCGCCGGGTGGACCTTCCCCTTTTGAGGAATCCAATGGCAGACGTCCTCGATGATCCGGCGGAGCTCTGCGGTGGTCTGAATCTTGTGTCCTTTTCTCCGGCTGACGATCTCCCGGGCTAATCTCCTGGCCTGTCTTAGTTCTCCATATTCCTGGAAGAGCTGGTTGAGTTTGGGTTCAGAATAAGTGTCGATGATTTTGAAGGCGGTTGTTTTGTTGCGCTGGTCCATTCTCATATCCAGAGGGCCATCCTGGTTGAAGCTGAACCCTCTTTCGGGGGAGTCGAGTTGGAAGGAGGACAGGCCGAGGTCGAGAAGCAACCCCCGCACAGAAGAAAAGTCAATATCTACTTCGGGAAGGTAGCGGTAGTCCGAGTGGTAGAGCTGGACCCTTTGAGCGTACGGCTTGAGTTTTTTTTTCGCTTCAGCCAGAGCAGCGCCGTCAATGTCGAATCCGACGAGCTCGGCCCGGGGATTTGACCTCAGGATTTCCAGGGCGTGTCCGGCCAGACCGATCGTGCAATCGATATAGATTCCCTCTCTTCGAGCGTCCAAGTATTCCAGGACTTCCGTGAGAAGGACTGGCACATGTCCTTTTACGCTCATTCCGGTTTTCCGCGAGGGATGAGCCCGGCAATGCTCTCGAAGTCTTCATCCGTAAGCGGTTTTTTCTCGAGTTTCTCATCCAAAACAGATCTGTTCCAGATTTCCAGATGATTATTCAAGCCGATGACTTCCACTTCTTCTTGCAGCTTAGCCGTCCCGCGCAGGGATGAGTTTAGTAAAACGCGTCCTTTGGGATCGATTTCGTGCCGGGCTCCTTTTCGGTTGACCCGAAGCATGAAATTTCTGACATCGGGCCTAAGATGAAGAGCCCCTGTTTTGGCGACACCGGTCAGCTCTTCCCAAACGAGAAGGGGATAAACCTGAACGGCCTCATCGGTAAGGGAGGTGATGAAGACTTCCTTTCCGTATTCGGTTTCAATGGCGGTGCGGAATTTTTCCGGGATCTTGACTCGGCCGCTTTTATCTATTTTAGCCGTGTAGCTCCCTATTAAATTATTTCCCATTTTGTCCCGTTCCATCCCATTTGCCTAGAATATAGGAGAGAAAAATTTAAATGTCAAGAAAAAAAATAAGAAAAATATAGGGGGTATATTGAGTATCTATATATAGAGGAACACTGGGAAAGGGGCACTAATAATGGGGCTTAAATGAGGCTATTCTTTTTCGCTTACTGGATTGTTTTCGAGCAGCTCTTTGGCCAGTGCAAAGTCGGCTTCGGAGACGAGAATCTTTATCTCACCGAGTCCATCGGCTGACATTGGGCCGGTCGATTGAACCCAGGTCCCCCTCATTAGACAGGTGATTCCGTTACTTTCTAAAAAACTCTTTATTACTTCGGCCTCAACAGGACCCATGACTCGGCACACTTCTTTGAGCTTCGCATTCTTATCTATTTTCGGTGCGTTTTCTTCTTTTTTACTGTGGAAGTAATCCGTCAGGATCTTCTCGTGGTCAAAAGCAAGAGGCCGGGGTATGCTCGTTGTGGTGAAGATGCCGATTTCCGCCGCGTCATCTTTCGCCTGTGGCCGGCCTTTGGCCCTGGCAATAAAGACAGTCGAGATCGTATGGAAGCGGGGATCGCGGCCGGGATCGGAGTAGGTATGAAATTGACTGATGAGCTCGACATCAAGAGACGTCTCCTCCTTGGCTTCGCGAACAGCCGCTTGTTCGACCGTTTCTCCGTAGCCCACAAACCCGCCTGGCAGAGCCCAGCCATAAGGCGGGTTTTTTCTCTTGATGAGGATGAAACCAGGGCGCCTGCCCGGGCCTTTGATTTCAATGATCAGATCGACAGTCGGAAATGGATTTTTATATCCGCTCATGGAGTCGCTACCCGCGTAGCCGGAACCTTTTCTCCAATTTCTCCAAATTCTCCACGACGCCTCCGTACTCAAGCTCACTGAACGGCAGCATGGCGGCGCCGGAGAACCCTTGGCGGCGGATCGCAACCGCTTTCTCTGCGGCCTGCATCCGCACATAGTCCCAAAATGGCTGGTCAAAAACGTCGGCCGGCTCGGTGAGTTTTCCATTCTTAACACAGAAGGCCGCGCCTGTCACTATCGGAGGGCCGTCAAAGTATGATATGACGGAGTTGAGTTTGCAGGGCATGAGGGGACCGGTATGGCTTCCTCTCATAAACCCCGCGACGTAGGGGGCGATCTCGAACGGCGCCAGGATTTCTCCAGTAGCGGGGAATTCGCCCTGGACACGCACCAGGGCTATCGGGTCGTCCTTCCCAGTGTACTTTCCGGCAATATTGTGAAGACGGGTCGTTGAGACGGCGACAGCTTGATTTCCTGTACTCCGCGAAAAAATGCTTTCAACGACGTATTTTTCGTTATCGCGGAGAAGAGTGGCGATGTCGTAGAGCTCCTCTGGAGCATTCAGGTCGATGATCTTGTCCTTTTCGATATAGCTCACATCGATAATCCGGAAGGTAAATCCCTTGCTCATCTTCGGACTCAGGAGGAGTCCGGCGCAGAACATGGGGTCGGCAAAGGCAAGGTAAAGGGGCAGGCTATAGGCGCCCGGGTCCGTCTTATCGGCCGCAAAAAAAAGGAAGGGTTCATTGGGCCTCTCCTCGAATTCCATCTCAGCCACTGCCGGTCCCATGCCTTTGATGTTTCCGCTAAAAGAATCCTTGAGAAGGTCCTGACCGGCGCCATAAAGGCCCTCTTTTTTTGCCACCGCGGTTCCCACAAGAAAAGCGTCCCAGCCCAGCTTGTGGATTTTCTCATCCAGAACTCCCCGTTCATGAGTGCAGAGGATGGCGATGTCGTCCCCAGTTGAGCTGATAAAAGAGTCTATGATCAAGTTCTTCCCGTTCTCGCTGACAAAATTTTTAACTTCGTTAAAAAGAGCAGCGCTCGGTTTGATATGACCTCCGATGCTTCCCACATCGGCCTTGAGGACACTGAGAGTGATTTTCATTCCGCCTCCTATCTTATGTGACTGGCTCAGTCATTGTAGTCATTCTCCTTTTCCTCTGTCAACTCTAAGTTGGGGAAAGAAAGCATTTCTGTTTGCGTGATCAACAGAATGGTTTGTGAGGATGTCGGGGGGGTAAGCCGCGGCAGGACCCCATTCCCGACTAAAATGATCACGGAAATGGGAATACTTCTCTTAAGACGGGTGCGAGCAGAGGAGGCATTTTCTTAGAACAGCCCGGTCTTGACCAGGATGAGCGGGTCTTTCAAGAGAATCAGGTATTTTTCGATTTCCGTCTTATAGTTTTCAAGGAACTCTTCCTTGAGGGGATCGACGGGGTTGAATTTTGCGCTCAGCGGGTTGAGGTAGCTGCCGTTGAGCTTGATCCGGTAATCCAGGTGAGGGCCGGTTGCTTCTCCGGAAGAACCAACATAGCCAATGATACCGCCGGTCTTAACCTTTGCGCCGATCCGGATACCCGGACCGAAGCTCCGCAAATGAAGGTACATCGTCTCGTAGGCATTTTTGTGCCGGACACGGACCATTTGTCCGCTCCCGCCGTTCCAACCGGCAAAAATCACCATGCCGTCTGCGGTTGCCTGGACCGGAGTTCCAACGGGGGCGGCATAATCCACACCGTAGTGGGCCCGGTAAACTTGGTGGACAGGATGGAGCCGTCTGCGGCTGAAACGGGATGTAATTCGGGCGAATTTAATCGGCGATTTGATGAATTCTTTCTTCAACGATCTTCCGTCGGCATCATAGTACCCAGGCCTTTGCGTGTCGGGCGGGGTATAGCGAAAGGCTCGGAGCGTGCGGCCTTGATTGACGAGCTCGGCCGCAAGGATATTGCCGTAGCCGATGAATTCTCCCTGGAGGTTTCGTTTTTCGAATATGACCTTGAACGTATCACCGGCGCGAAGGTCAATATAGAAATCCACGTCCCAGGCGAAGAGGTCGGCAAATGACAAGGCCAAAATATCCTCTTCTCCAAGCTGGTTGAACGCGAGGATGGGACTCTCTTCGATAGAGCCGCCGACCATATCAATTACCGCGTCCACAGGATGTGCTTTTAGAACGGCCTCAAACCGGCTGCCGTTTTCCTCGATCGAAAGGTAATTGATTGCGTCGATATCATATTCCAGTTTCATGATCTTTTTATCGGGGCCGGAATAAAGCCGGAGCGGCTGGCCAGCTCTGACCTGGCGGAGGTCAAAGATTGGCTTGATTTGGTCATAAAGCCGTTGAATATCCGACGGCGAAAATCCGTAATTGGAAAGCACCTCACCCATGGTGGCCCCAGGACGGAGCCGTTCCGTGTATTCCAAAAGCTGAGGAGGGTTGATCTTTGGTGCGGCCAGAGTTGCAGGAGTTGGTGTCGTCTTTTCCGGCTGGACGTTTTCGTCGTGGATCAGCGCGATAAGAAAAAAGACCGGGGCGGCGACCACGATCAGGACAAAAGGGATAAAGTGATACCGCTTTCTTTTTTCTTTTTCGATCCTGATCTGGACGTGCCCGACCTTCATCTCTTTGGCTCTTTTATTGTCCTGAGGGCGGTTTGTTAGCGAGTGCCAGAATGCTCAAGAAGGCCAGCCGGGACACGTCGGCCAGCATATCCGGGTTGATGCGGTAAATCGTATCCCCGGTCTGATGGTAGTGGAGATGCGGCCCGTTGGAGTGGAAGGAAACGCAGGGGACGCCTTTCTCAAAAAACGGCGCGAAATCTGAGCTCCGCACTCCGACCGCCCGGATCGGATAAGCTCCGCCGAGCGTCTTCACCTGCCGGTCCGCTTCCTCGACGACGGCCTTGAGCTCGGGGAAATCGGCACTGTAGCCGAACCCCGATTTATCTCCTTCTCCAACCATATCGAAGTTGAACATGGCTTCCACTTTGTCAAATACAGGAGGGAGGTGCCCTGCAAAAAAGGTCGAGCCCTGGAGCCCCTTTTCTTCTCCTCCAAACAGGACGAAGACAACCGACCTGCGGGGCATTTTCGCCAGGTTTAAAAACGCCTCCGCGATTTCCATCACCGCGGCGCTGCCGCTGGCGTTGTCGTCGGCGCCCGGAAAAAGAAGCCCCATGTGAAACCCGTTGTGGTCGAAGTGTGCGCCGACGACCAGGAAATTCTTCTTCAGCTTGGAGTCAGACCCTTCGATGTATCCGACGATGTTGTAGCCGATTCCGTCAGGAAAATTTCTCGCTTGCACCTTGAGGGAAGCCTTCGATCGGAGGGGGAAGGAGAGAGGCTTTTTGAACGTTGAGAGGTGTTTTTTCAAATCGGCGCAGGTGACCCCCTTTTCTTTAAAGATCATATCTGCGATTTTCTCTGTCACCTCGGCTGGAGTGAACCCTTCAATCCAATCGCCGTTGGGGTTCGAGGAGATTTCGTCATAGATATAGATGACGCCCAGGGCGCCTTGATCTTTTGCCGTTCTCATCCTGAAGCGGTGATGGTCATAGGGAATGTAGCGCCTGTCCGCGCGGTCGGGCGTCCCCCGAAAACAAAGGACGAATTTTCCCTTGACATCCAAGCCCGCATAATCATCGTAGCCCAAGTCTAGCGCGCGGATTCCCCACCCGGCAAAAACGAGTTCTCCGGTGCGGTCACCGCTATCACTGAAGAGGAGAGGGAGGAATTCTTTTTCCGGCTGGAGCTTGATTTCCTTGGCTATGGGCTCTTTGGAATTTTCCGGTTTTTCCTCGAGGAAAAGGCTCATCTCCGCTTTATCCACGATCACATACGGAGAAGGATAGGCCTGGAGATATCCTTGTTCGTGGCTGAATGGTTTGAGTCCCCATTGCTTGAACTTGCTCGCAGCCCATTTGGCCGCAGCCGTATAGCCGGCATCTCCTGTTAACCGGCCGGCGAACTTTTCCGACGAGAGAATTTTTGTGATCGTATAGGCATCAAAGGGCTGGATGGAATTCAGCGCTTTTTCGAGATCCGCAGCCCGCTTCTCGGCCGAAACATAAATGGAAGCCAGCGCTAATATCAGGACCGGAAAAAAGGGCAGCAGTTTTTTAATTCTCACTCATATCTCCTCCCGGAGTCTCGCGGGCCCCCCTGGTTAGCTTATTTTCTGGACAGAGATGATGGTTACGGTCTGGCGAGGAAGGGCCTCCATTTCCGCGGTTGTCGTGACCGGCGAGTTGGCGATCTCATCCACGACATCCATGCCGACGATGACCCTGCCGAATACGCAGTAGCCAAATCCTTCCTTGGCATTGTCTTTATGGTCCAGAAAAAAGTTGTCTTTATGGTTGATAAAAAACTGGCAGGTAGCGCTGTCGATTTCCGGGGTTCTGGCCATGGCGATCGTCCCCCGTTCGTTCCTAAGGCCGGTTGCGGCTTCGTTCTTAATCTGGGGTCCGGCCGGCTTCTCTTGGAGATCTGCGGTCAGCCCGCCTCCCTGGATCATGAAGTTTTTGATGACGCGGTGGAAGATTGTCCCGTCATAGAACTTCGTCTCGACGTAGGCAAGAAAGTTCTGGACGGTGACCGGTGCTTTATCGCGGTAGAGCTCGATTGTGATATCGCCCTTGCTCGTCTTCATCAAGACTTTTGGGTTAGCCGCAGACGCGGCTGCTCCGGAAAAAGCCATAAAGGCGCCGGTCAGCAAGACAACAAGCAGCGCTCTGGTCATTTCGAACCTCCTTGATGGGATTATTATGAAGGTGTACAATACCAAAAACCGAGCTTGAATTCAATATCACGCCAGTTGTCAGGAACCGGGAGTTTATCGATTTGTTGAAGGTGTGCACCTAATTTCTGCGGATCGCTTCCTGGCGGGTTTCGTTTAGGCCTTTCTAATTCTGTAAGGCTTCTTCAGGCAAATGGCCGCAGGAATAGGGCTGGCCGCACGGCTTGATTACCGTGCTTTCCTGTGATAAAAACTCTTCACCCATGATTATCGGATTTGGCACTCTTATCTTCATAAAAGCGTGACCTTGAGACAGTGATGAGAAAAAAGACAATTTTTCTTTTGGTCGCCCTTGTCTATTTCGCTGCTATCTCGAACCTCATAGCTCAGCCAACCCGATTGGGCCTTGGGCAGAGTCAGGACGAGCAGAAAGTCTTGACCGTCTTTCATTCGATCTCGAGTCACACGCTCCTTGAGTATGTCAAAGAACTGACCTCGGAGAAATACGGCGGACGCCTGACGGGCACGCCGGAATACAACGCCTCTGTCGACTGGGTTGTGTCGCTCCTTAAAAAATGGGGCATCGCGCCAGCCGGAGAGAACGGCGGGTATCTCCAGTCCTTCCCCAACCCTTACACGCTGGTTTTCAAAGGCAGCGAAGTCGTCCTCAACCTCCCGGTCAACGAGGACGTGGTGAAAAAATACTACTGCTATGAAGACGAATTCATTCCCGGGTCAACATCGGGATCAGGAGAGGTTACGGCGGAGGTCATCTATGTTGGGTATGGAACGACGGCTCCCGAGCTTGGCTATGATGATTATGCCAGGGTTGACGTCAAGGGCAAGATCGTCTTGATGGAGAGAGAAGCCCCTGTTTCTCCAAACGAAAATCCGGAGCTTTTCATGAAATGGAGGCCCTATTCCTTTCACCAGTACAAGCTGGAAAATGCCGTCGCCCATGGAGCGCGCGGGATGCTTTACAACTACGGTCCCATTGCCAATCCAAACAATGCCTACAATGCGGAGTTTATATATTCCCATGTCGGCGATGCTGTGGTCGCGGACGTTTTTGCGGGCACAGGACGGAGCCATAAAGAGACCGTCGAAAAGATCAACAAGACTTTAGAGCCTCAGTCTTTTGCCACAGGGAAAATCTTTACCCTGAAAAATACCACCGAACATCATCCAGAGGGGATCGGTCACAACGTCATCGGAGTCCTGGAGGGCACGGACCCAGCGCTCAACTCTGAGGTGATCATCCTGGGCGCCCACCTCGACCACCTCGGCCGGTGTCACGAACTCATGCCGGGCGCAGACGATAATGCTTCAGGTGTGGCTGTGATGCTTGGCCTGGCTGAAGCTCTAGCCAAGTGCCCCGTCAAGCCGCAGCGTTCGGTTGTCTTCCTTTTCTTTGGAGCCGAGGAGCAGGGTGTTGCCGGGTCTGAATATTATGTGGAACACCCGGTTTTTCCGTTGGAAAAGACAATCGCGCTCATCAATTTCGAAAGCGTGGGGTGCGGCGATAAAATTGATGTCCTGGCGGGAAAAAACTTCCCCGGGCTTTGGAATTTCATCGACAAGGCCAACACGTCATATGTTCACCGCGTTATCGATCCGGCGTTCTGGGCCAATATCGCCCGTCCGAGGAACGACGCCGCCCGTTTCCTCTGGAAGAATGTTCCCGGCGTTTCCATCGGGACTTCAGGAGCGCCCTCTTACTACCATATCACCAAGGACAATATCGACACGATCACTCCTGAGATCCTGGAGGATATCGCCCAGCTTTTTTTCATGGCTCTTCTGGACATGGGGGATGAAGATTTCTTGAACTTTCGTAAATAAAAAACGAGGATACGTCAGATGCGCTATCATCTTCCAACGGTTATAATTTTCGGCGCTGGCAAGATCTCCGAGCTGGGCCAGGTCGTCAAGGAAAGGCTCCGGGCCATGCGTCCTTTTCTTGTCACGGACGCAGGCATTCAAAAAGCCGGAATTGTGGCGGGAATTCGGCCGCAGTTGCCCGGGATTCCCATTTTTGACGAGGTCGAGCAGAATCCCAAACATTCCACAATTAATTGGGGAGGGGGGCTGGCCCGCCAGTTTAACCCGGACCTCATCATCGGGCTCGGCGGCGGAAGCGCCCTCGACGCGGCTAAAGCTATCGCGCTCTTGGCCACGAACCGCGGGAAAATTGAAGATTATGAAGGCCGGGAGCGATATGTATCTCCGCCGCTTCCGGTGCTGGCCATTCCGACTACATGCGGCACGGGAAGCGAAGTTACCTGGGTCAGCGTCATCACACATACTGAGCGGAAATTCAAGATGAGCATTAAAGGGCCGCTGCTGTTTCCGGCTGTCGCACTCGTCGACCCCGACCTGTTGATGACCCTTCCGCCGAACCTCGTCGCCTCAACCGGACTCGACGCCCTCACTCATGCTATCGAAGCCTTCACGGTCAATCCGGCCAGTTTCATCACGGATATATTTGCCCGGGAATCCTTGCGCCTTATTTTCGGGCACCTCGAAACCGCCTATCAGGACATCCGGGGGAATAAGGAAGCACGGGAAGGCCTGATGAAAGGAAGCCTGCTTGCCGGCATGGCCTTCGGCAACAGCGATGTTGGCGCCGTCCATTGCCTGGCCGAGTCGGTCGGCTCGCTCTATGATACGCCTCACGGTGTAGCCAACGCGGTGTTTCTGCCCTATGTGATGGAATTCAATTTCGACGTTTCGCTGGAGAAATACGCGGAGATTGCGCTGATCTCTGGCATTAGGTCCGACGAAAAAGAAGGAGCCGCGCGGCTGCTCATCCAGAAAGTCAAAAACCTGTCACGCGCTCTGTCCATTCCGTCCTTCCGGGATCTCGGAATCCCGGAAGCTGATTTTCCTGCCATAGCCCAAAAATCGTTTGAAAACAATTCCAACCCTTCCAACCCCAAGCCCGTTGCCGTTGGGGACTATCTCCAGATTCTAAAGCAAGCTTCCTTCTTTTGAAAAATTCCAGCAAAGACGAATCCAGAATGGCTGAAGGGCGTTGAGGGAACGGCGTTAAAAACCTGATTGGGAGCGAGGCCATCCTGGATGAGTCAGATGTGAAGCTCGACGACGTCCTCGTCTTCCAGGACGAAATCGCGATTGACCATCTGGCCCTGGAGAGAAAGAGAGCCTTTTCTCCAGATGCGGGCGTACCTGAACTTTTCAAAGAAGTCCTTGTGGACGGCTCTGGCCAGGTCGATGACCGTCGTCCCCCTTTTCAAAGAGAAGGGGTCGTTGAAATCGGGCTTTTTTCCGGGCACTTTGCTGTAAGCCCGGATAACGTCAAGAAGTAAAAATATTCTTTTTCTCAGCTCTTCAAGGCCGTCCAGGCGGGCTGCGGATACGGGGAAAAAGGCATAGTGGTCACCGAAATACTCCCGGAGGAATTCCAGATTTTCCGCTGCCCGGGGATCGTCACACTTGTTCCCGATAAAGAGCGTCTTTTTGGCGAAGCGACCGGGTTCGGGAGGCGGCGCTGAATTTTCCGGGACCAGGTCCACCCGCTTTTCTTTGAACCTGGAGATGAGCGTCTCAAAAACAGAGGCCGCATCCTGGTCGGCGAGGTCCAGGACAAGCAGGACGCCATCGGCTGTTTTAACCATCTCGGCGAGCTCTGTCTGAACCTCCTCTGGCGCGGCGGGGGGCGTGTCGACGAGCTGGATGCGCACATTTTCGAATTTCATCATATAAGGTGCAGGACACCGCGTCGTATAAGGGTAATCTCCGACTTCCGGCTGAGCGCCGGTGAGCGAGGCGATGAGCCGGGATTTCCCGGAATTCGGAGGACCGATGACCGCGACCTGACCGGCTCCTGTTTTTTCGACATGAAAGCTGGGGCCGTGCCGGGCAACCACAGGCCGCGCCTGGGCGGCAGACCTGAGCTTGGCCATTTTTGATTTGATCATGGCCTGGAGCTTCTCCGTCCCCTTGTGTTTGGGAATGGTGGCCATCATCTCCTCGAGGGCTTTCATCTTCTCCTCGTAGGTCTTCGCCTCCTTGAATTTTCTTTCGGCTTCGATGTATTGAGGCGTCAAGTTGGCCGGCATGAGTCACTCCTCTTATGGGAATTATAATCGAACGGCGGCGTCTAGTAAAAGTGCCGGAACTAAATGGACAATATCTTCTTTCCCGTAACGAGGCGGGTCCTGTCGCGGCTCTCCCCCGACGAGGCTCGGGAGATGTGGCTCGAAGTCACGCTGCGATTTCCCACATCGACTTCTTGGAGGGAGAACGCTCCGCGTTCCCCCTTCCAACG
>Ga0129297_10000530_pt1 | contig 18301 bp, 20 predicted proteins | sample I18A1metaG_FD_94708 | JGI IMG/M metagenome (GOLD analysis project Ga0129297, IMG submission 94708) | Lake sediment bacterial and archeal communities from Gulf of Boni, Indonesia to study Microbial Dark Matter (Phase II) - ​I18A1 metaG | ecosystem: Environmental > Aquatic > Freshwater > Lake >... | reverse complement strand
TGCGTTAATGTTTGACCTTTCAAAAGTTTCACACGTTCTTAACGCTTCTTCTGAAATAAAGTTGCGGCTCTACTGCTTCTCTGTTGCTTCTCCCCACGTCGTTGGTGTGCACTGGTGTGCAAACAACACTTGGAATGAAGAAAACGTAACCTTTGTTATATTCGGCGGATTCTTCAGAACCGACCCGGAAAGCGTTGTCGAAGTTATCTCTATAGACTCTTGGTATGAGTGGAAGGTAACTAATTTCGTTCGCAAAGCAATGGAAAAAAACTATGAAAAAATAACGTTGACTTTAGAGGTTGAAGACCCACTCGAAGGAATGGCACGCTCACTTTACGCCTCAAAAGATCAAAAAACCCAGGAAATGCTCGAGTACAGTCCACAACTGGTCTTCACATACCTCGAGCCAAAGGCAAATTCCATGGACACTATCACTAAGGTGGCATTAGGGTTGACGGCAACCGTAGCAATCGCTTGCCTAGCTTATAAATTGTCAAAGAGACGCACAAGAAAGAAGCGACATCAAAAATACAGTCGCACCTAAAACCTGCCGCAAATGTATCTGCGTTTTGCATAGAATGATCGAGTTTAACTCAATCATATCGATTACAATGAATGCACACGCAAAATATCCGAAGCCTAATATATGTCTTCATAGCCACAACAACAATTTTCATAATGGCTGCAGCCTACCTACAACATACGCACAGCGTATACACCGAGGTTGAAAAGCGTGTCAATAGCCAAGTCATCGATCCTAAAGGCTACATGCACATGTAGCGCAATGAGTTACTTGTCTTCTATGCGAGTGTAAAAATAGGCAACTACTGTTTCATCAACTGGAACGCGGTCTTTATAGATAGTCTTCTCTAAGGCGACAGATGTGTCAACCGTCAAGTCATCGATCCAGAAAGACAAACTCTTCCCCACAGCTGAATAAACAAACAAGCTGATATGATCAACCGAGTTAATGCTGAACCCAGGCGTTTGAGAAGTATAATCTGTAAGGTTTACGACGAATCTCTTCCAACCCGTAGATGCTGAACCATCTCCAGCTTCTATAGCCCAGAAAGTTCTGGAACCTCCGTAACAATCAACGAGGGTTATAGAGAACAGCGCAGACTCGTTGCATCTCACCCACACACTGATTGAAGAGTATCCAGCAAGATTCCACGCTCCAGGAGTATCATACCTGACGCTGAGGCAACCCAATGAATCCGTTTTGCCAGTAATCTGTAGGCTCGCGTACCCCTCTTTCTTAGTGGATGTGTCAATCTCTAAAGTTGCATCCTGCTCCGGCCACGGCGAACTCCAATCTACCATTGAATCCGCTGGGTCATTTCCACTAGAGGCTTTGGTGCCGTTGACTCGTCTTGGATCCACCTCAGGGAAGCTTATGTCGCCGCCTTGTTCAATTCTCTGGAAAACCCAGTTGGATGGGAAATTAGTGAAGTTGTAGGATGCGTATCCGTGGGAGGCGTTTACGCTGACATAGACTATTGACGGGTCTTCTGGGTCAATGTGTAGATATGTGCAGTTTATCTTGAATGGTATATTGTCTCTCATGACCGTTATTTCGGGTCCATATGAAATTTTAGTGAAATCGATTTGTGAGTTTGGTGGAATGACATAGATTCCGTCGCCTATGTAGAAGGGGTTGATGCAGTAGGGTATCTCTTGATTGTAGAATTCTGGAGTGATGATGACTATGGGATGAGACATCAACTCTGTTACATTAGTTATATACGAATCATGAATGAACATAGGAGGTGGTGGACCGCTAAAATTTCCCAACATTTCGTTAAAATAAAAGGTTATGTAGTATTTTTCAACCTGAGATAAGTAAAAATCGTATTTAATCTTTGATTCTGAAGGGAGCAAGCGAAACAGATTTTCAACCTCTCCATAATAAGCAAAATGCTCACCTATCTCTGCCCCCAAATAGTTTCTATATAGACCCACATACCAAACTGGTGGATCACCACGGAACACAAAAACCGGAGTTGGTGAAGGATTATCCGCAAGGTAGTCTTTAACCATTATGATTTTTTCGTATCCGGAACGTGGGATATAGGGAGTCAAAAACTCGCTTGCATATCGAACTGCTACTGGTGCAGAGCTTACTATCAAACATAACGCAATAAGGGATATTAATAGTCGGCCGATTGAACGCTTTTTCTTTGCGGATAATGATGATTGTTTTGATTGCCAATGATTTAAAAAATCGTTGCAACCTGAAGTGGCTAAAGCAAGGAGGATTGGAACAGGCATAAGGAGCAAGGAACGATAAGCAAACTCGTTTGAGAATGGAGCAAGTTTTATACCAATTGAAGCTACTATAAGCAGAATCGTGAGACACCATGAAAAAATGAGCGAAACCAGTTTGTAGTTTCGCAGTTTTGACTTGTAAAAGAAGTAACTTCCTATGATCAAAAATCCGAGAAGCACCCATGAGCCCCCAGTCCACATGAGTACTTCACCAATGGTTAGCTCACGTTCAAAAACAACTATCGTACTTATATACTGGAAAAAGTATGCTGGAAATAGCAATACTAAGATCGCAATTGGAATCGTGCAAGAAGAAGTGAGCATTATCAAATTCTTCAAATTCTTAGTTAAAAATCCATACAGCAGTAAAGATAAGACCAAGACAAAATAGGTTTCGAACTGCGTGGCAGCTATTACAAGCAGAATAAGAATGAGAGATGCCAATTTCTTTTTCAGAATCCTTTTTTCCTCATCAAGAAGATTTGGGACCAATAAAAGCACTATAAAACTCAACGACAATGCCATAAGATTCCTGTGAAGACTGGATAAAATCAGCAAGACGTTTGCTGAAAGCACGGTGAGGAAGGCTGCTAAACCAGCGATATAAACATGTTTCGTGATTCTATACGTTAATTCCGAATTTGCATAGATTAAAAGTATGCAAAAAAGTATAGGTAACGTCCTTTCAATTATTACTACATTTCCAGTTAAGTAGCCGAAGAACGCTAATAGTTGTACATATAAGCTAGGGTAATTCCATGCATAAGCCATATTTATTGGACCTTTGGCTATAACATACTTCGCCACCCAAACATACGCAGGAGTATCCCATCCCAACATTAAATTAGTTCCGAATATCTTATGTCTATAAGATTGAATGAGAATAATTATTATCGTCAGAGCACTAGCGACAATTACGCAAGTGAAAAAGAAGCGACGTTCATTCCCATTTGTCTCAAAAGATTTATGATTTTTCAACCTGACTTTTTCCCTTTGCATTCATGCACTCCCCCAGCCTGACCACTTGCTCCTTTTTTATGACAAATGTAGTAGGGTGCGAGTAGTTGATTACAAACGTATCCTAGCTTTTCTAGAACTCTCTTCAATTCATCAGGGTTCCAGGTTTCAACAATCAGAATTGGCGATAAATAGTTTAGAAACAATATTCCCCCTTTGATCACGTCTAATTCTCCTCCCTCTACATCTACTTTTATCACTATGGAATGAGATTCATATTCCTTAGTTTCTACTTCTTCCAAGAGGCTGTCTAAACTTATGCTGGGAACCCTATTCTGCTCACTTGCACCCATACTTTTTGAAGTTTTAGTGAATAGGGGATTCTTTTGCGGACTTAAGTAAAGAAAACCATTAAAACCTACGGCTGCTTCATACACAAGCACATTATTTGTTTTTATTGCTTCCAAATTTTTGTGTAAGACTGCCAAATTTCGCCTGTCAGGTTCTATTGCGATGACTAACCCATTTTTCCCGACCTTTTGAGACGCATACACGGTATATAAACCTATATGAGCACCTATATCGACAAATACATCACCTTTATTCAGAGACAGATTTCTACGCACATAAGGCTCCCATAGCCCTAAAGCCATGTAAATCTCATTTAAGAATAATGGACGAAAAAAGAAGTTAGAGAACGGTAAACGAGTAATAATTTTTGTAGCGTATTTACTAAGAGGTTTTGTAAGCGTCTCGTATAGGATACTAATTACTCTTTCAATACGCAAAAGTCTTTTCCATGTTTTTTCTTTCCCCCACTTAACGTTTAGAATGATAGTTCTTTCCACAAAACTCAACCCCTCAACAATCTCTATCCTCTTCCCCTTGACGAATATTCATACTTTGCCATCCAAACGTATGCAGGAGTATCCCATCCCATCAGAAGCCTCGTTCCAAACAGCCTATATTTAAGGTATTGCAACAGCACAATCAGTATCATCAGAGCGCTTGCTGTAATGACATAACCAGCAAAATAACGGCGTTCCCCAATTGTGAATAGCTTCTTATCCATTTGACACCCTCAAGAGGTTTTCAAAGGTTTAATCCGGTTTTTGTGTGCATTTACCATCCTTTCGATTGTGTGTAATGCTACATATTTATAATCTTGCATTAAAAAAAAAGAATGATGTGGTGTCGAAATAGGCGCATTTAATCGCGATGTGCTTAATATGCATAGAGAGATGTGCACAACTTAAATTTGACGGCTTGCATTCTATACACGATCATGAGCAGTCTGGATTTAGCCCGAATTCACCATTTTTCTGTTCTTGGCCTAAGTCCAGTACTGGCTCACGGCTTTTAGGCTTGTTTCGCTTTGGAGTAGAGCATTCATGGGCGTTGCGTTGAGACTTATGAGTCCAGCTGTCACCATCGCGGTCTTCTTGGGCTAGGTGATGCGACGAACGTCTTTGGATACCCAACAAGCACAGAGGATTTCTTCGGGTTGGTAACGGTTGACTTAAAGGCAAAACCAGCATACAGTAGGTATCAAAGTTGATAGAAGGCAAACCTTTACCTAGAAAGAAATTCCAGCAACGTTATGCGTAAACCAACAACGATTTTAAAGTAAATGTGAACTTAATTAGATCTCATGCTTAGTAGCTATGAGGTGAAAATGGACAAGCCTAGGGTTATTAAAGCGCTCATTCAACATATTTAAAATATTTAAAAGGTGCGCCGCACGCTGCCAAACTCTTTGATCATAAGGCTCGGTGTGCATCTTAGAGATCGCATAGCTAATCGCAAGATGTAGAATTCCGAAAATATGATCATGGTAATGAACTTTGTCGACACTTAGACCTGCTTCTTCTAGAAAGTGCTTCAATGCCCCATAACTGAAGCGCCATAAATGCCCAGCTTTTGGATCAATCCACCATCCAACAATCACCTCAAACGGGAAGTACATCTGCTTGTTTGGAGTGGTCATCAAAAGTTTTCCATCGGTCTTGAGGACTCGCGCCACCTCAAATATTGCGTCTCTATATTTTGGAACATGTTCGATAACATTGTCACATAAGATCCTTGAAAAAACTTCGTCCCTAAAGGGGAGATGCTCGATTGATCCAAGAATCCATGTAGTATTTCCATTAGTTCTTTGCTTATTTGCCAGTCTTACCGCCTTACTGGACAAATCAACTCCTACGCATACTCCGCTAACTAGAGGGCTGATTTTGTGAAGATAATAGCCCACCCCACAACCAGCGTCTAAAACAGAGTCATTTGGTGTGAGATCAAGCTCCTGAAGTATTCTCGAACCCCGAGCTTGCCAGCAAGGCGTAGGAATTGCAACTTGTTTCTCATAAAATTTTCGATCATACTTCATTTGTCTTAGCCCTCATCATTTTTTGAACATACTGCTTGCGCCTTAATTAGTCGTTGGCTTAGTAAATACCTTAAGATATGAGTGCCATATTCATATTTTTCAACCATTAAGAGCTATGAAGTATTATCCATAAAAGAATAGCGTGTTTAGAATAGTCAGAAGATGCGCGCACATGCGCTATGCTTCCATTTTAGCTTTTATTAAGATTAGGTGAGGAACCAAAAGGAGAAACCCATGGAGACCAAACGGTCCACACAATAACCTTTTTTTCTTTCCTTGTGTTTTTCTCTTCTGTAACCAAAAAATACTGCTACACTTGGCCAATTTGGAGGTAACCGAAAATCACATTCTTACCCGCAGGATCATTGGCGTGATCGAAGACGATCCTGCCATTTTCTCTTTTTGTCTTTTTGAACCATCCGAAGAACAGGAACAAATCGCCAATACCTACGGCATTATTGTGCAGATGACTCTCCGATGCTCCGCCCTATGAAGCCATCGGCATTATCGAAGTCTGCTCCAAGTTCAACTCGGGTGAATTCACGGTTATCCTCAATCCCTCGTAATAGTTAGCAGGAAGGACAAGGTCCCCGACCTAACGATTATCAATGCGGATGAGAGCGTGGATGACGAAACAATTAATGTTGTTTTGGAAACTAAAACTCGCGTATCTGTATCCATCGACGGACCTAGACGATTCCATAATGACGCTAGAGTTGACATGGCAGGACGTGGCACGTTTAGTAGGGCGCTTGCAGGGTACCGCAAATTACAGGAAGCTGGAGTTAATCCGAGCATATCCTGCACTCTTAGCCGTTATAATGCTAGGCACATCAGAGAATTGACGAATTACATTATAGCTGGTTATGCCTTTAGGCTTTGTCAAGCATCCCTTTAAGACATGGTTTTTGATTAGTCCGTTGAACTGTTCCACAAGGTAACGTTTGGCTTTGAGGAGCTCGCCACGCTTAAGCCTCCTTCTCTTTCCACCTCTCCTAGGGTTGGGAGCTATGACAGGTTCAGCACCCATGGCCTTAACAGCCTTGAGGTAGCTTTCGGAGTCGTAGCCTGCATCAGCCAAGACGTATTCGGCTTCCAAATCGTCTAGGAGGCTTTGGAGTAGCGATGAGTCATGTCTGTCCAAGCGTAACCACAGCCTTCAAGGGCAACCCCAACTGGTTGACCACTGTGTGAAGCTTAAACCCTTTGAAAGGTCCCTTACGGGTGAAGCCCCATTCAGCCTCCAAGTCGTAGAGGTCTACAAGCGGCGTAGAGTCAGCTATTAGGTGGTTGTAAACTCAGCTTTATCCTTGCAAAATTTACTGTTGAATTAGTGTCATTAGAGATTTTTGAACTGCTTCAAGCGAGAAAACATTGAGGGCTAAGGATCTAGCGTTTACCGATTTCTTTGCCAATTCGTCTCTGTGAGTATAAGCGCATCGCAGAATATTGCATATATCTTCAATATTGCTAAATTCTACTTCGTAACCAGCATCCCGTTCAGAAACAAGGTGCCCAACAAAGCTACCTTTTGCAGCAAAAATTGGTACACCACTAGATAGAAATTCCGCAGCTTTTGATGGCAAGTTCACGTAAACTACGAGATGATCAGTTGACACTAATGGAGCCAATCCAATATCTGCCTCAGTAGCAATCTGTACGATTTTATCTCGCGGTAGCGGATAGTTCCACGGATTTTTCGGAAGCAAGAAAACGTTCTTGAGATTAAAGGCCAATTGTTGCAGCTGCCGCTTCTCTTCGCCCTCACCTATTATACAGAATACCATGTCATTCAAGCCATCTTGAAGAACCGCTGCGGCTCTCAATATGTTATCGAGACCTTTAGTGGAACCAAAAACTCCAAAATAACATACTACAAGACTATTCACTAAAGGTCGACCGCAAAGTGCACTCAGAACCTCCTTCTTCCTTCGTAATAGATAATTCGGTCGAAACACATTAGTATCGACAGCATTGTACACGACTACCATTTTCTTATGGTACTTATATCGCCACACGAGAACTTCTTTTATTCGCTCATTATGAACCGTGATAGAGTCGGACAGCCATAGAAGAATCTTGTTAATAGCATGATTTACAATTCTAAATAGTGACATCTCTGGAAACAGATCGGAAATATCAATCACAAGACGGGATTTAGGATTAATCAGTTTGACAAAATAGGCTGCAAGGTCCGTGAAGGGGTGCATACCTGCCGAGAATATTAGGTCAACCTTCTTTAGCTTAGGAGCCATCGCCAAAAGAAAAAGGCTAGAAGACAAATAGTTCAATATTCTGTTTAGTAACCCTTTAAAAGGCAAGTTAAGCGATGGCACTCTTACCACTTCAACATTGTTCTGCCGTTCTTTACTTGACCTTAAAGCTAAAACTGACTTTCCAACGGGATAAGTGCAAGAAGTAGTGGCAACAGTAACATCACATTCTAATGCGGATAGGCTCTGCGCTATACACAATGCACGCGTTGCACCACCCCCCATGCTGGGAGGGAAGATATCGACAAACAAGACCACTCTAGGGCGAGACATAAGAAGGCACCGATGAATAATCACATGCATGTATGCATGCGGACTGCCCTAGAAAGCAAAAGCCACTTTGACTCTGAGGAGTCATGTTTCATCGTCAAACCAATATAATTTATGTCGCATTGTTATCCATATAAATGTATCGAGATTATAATTCCTACTATAATTACTAGGTATCCCAAAGCTAACACTGGAATTAAGCTGATATCAAACTGAAAAAGGAAAATACAAACCATAAAAACAGAAACTAAAGAAACTTTCAAATCAAAAGTTGAAAACTTACGATCATACGACAGATACTTAATTCTTACATACCTAATAATACGCCAAAAAAGCTCTGGAAAAATCAACACGAACATAATCAAGATTTTACTTTGATCATGAATCACTATATATGGCAACATCATGAGCCTCATGGACTCCAGCCAAAAATATGACAACGCTCGGTCTTGAAGTGGCAACCTATTATGCAGCAAAAACAAAAACATGGTAAGAGTACCGTAAGCAACGAAAAGAAAAATATCTATTTGAAATATCACCCAAGCTAATGCTGTAAGAAAAGTGAAAAATCCGAGTTTAGAGCCCACAAGATATTTCCAGTAAATAGAATCAACATAACGCATAGACGGTTTTGACTCATATTTTGTTGCAACACAGTCATTGATTATGTAGCCTATTTCGTAGAGTGTAAAGAAAGTGATGTACATAAAAACAGAAAACAACACGAAATACATAAATTTAATGGCCAATATAGCGTTTAAATGATAATTGTTTACCAAAGCATACGTCATTATCATTATCGGCACCATTTCGCCGAAAAACTGCGAAAATCGAAATAACGTTCCTAGACGCGTGATGTATGTATACATAAAAGGCAAAGAAGATAGAATCAGACGCCGGTACTTAGCTTCTACAATCTTCATTTACGAACCCGCATTAATCGTCTACACATCTCTAATGAACAACTTAACAAACGAGCAACGTAAGGGCTCACAGAATCTACTTTCGTTTCAATACCCAATATAGAGCCATTCTGAAGCATCCTCTTCAATTCATCGTCATTAGCCGGCTTCCACGGTAGAATGGTCCGAACTCTACCCATCTCAAATGCAAAATGAGCATCACTCCCTGCAACTAGAGTTTTACCCAAGCGCCTTCCTAAACTTAGGGCTAACTCATTTTCTTTGCTTGTTGCCCTTCCATTTAATGCCTCAAATAAATCTGCCTTAGCAATTTCATTTTCGCTGAATTTTTGTGATTTCTTACACGGATGAGGAATTATTACAAGTCCACCCTGTCTTTTAATTTGATCTACGGCATCCACATAATTCCGAGCGCTAATGTTTTCCTGAACGAATATGCCTATTATATGGCCCAGATTTGTTGATATTTCAATTCCTGGAATGACGATGATTTCCGAGTGAATTTTCTTTGCTTCTTTAATAGTTTCAAATCCACCTCTTAGGGTATTATGATCGGTTACTGCCAATACTTCTATTCCTTTTTGAGAGGCAACTTTCACAAGGTTTCTAGGTTTCAACAGAGAATCGCGTGAATATCTAACGTGAATATGAAAATCAGCAGCTATTTCCATAGCTCTTAGGACAACCTAAGGAGTAAAAACACGTAAACCACAGCAACAACAGTAACCTCACAACCCTCACCAAGCAAACCATTAACAACATTAGATGCTCTAGCACTACCGCCACCCATATCAGAAGAGAAATATTGTGCTAAAACCAAAACTTTCTTGCTTTCTTTAGTCAAATTCATGCCTCAGTATTTCAATTATCCTCTTACCAGCCTTACCGTCTCCGAAAGGATTTTTCCAAACGTTGTTATTACTGTATATAAACTTTCTTTTTCAATAATACTATCAGGGTTTGCACCTGCCAAAACGTTCGATCCAACATCTAAAGCGCGCGCGTCAACATATTGTATGAGTTCCAAGAGTGTTTCTGACAGTTCATTGTGATATTTTTTCCCCTTATTAAAATTCGCCAGTTTTACTTTTTTTGCTAGACATATGAACCTTCTTTGCTAGACATATGATATTGCCAATCTTGAATTTTCTGAGAAGCCTTCGCATCAAAGGCTCGACCATTTTGCCAAGTTTAAAGGGAATCAGAATATGTGTCAAATCTGTCAATATAAGAGTAGCATGCAAGTTGCAATTAGTGAGCACCCTCGATAACTCATTTGAAGTGTAAGGTGTTGTGTGCGTAGGGTCGTCAAAAAATGTTTCTTGAACTAATTGGTAGTCTGGAGTTCTAATAACGACGATGCCTTCCCTTTTTAACATACGACGAATTTCGTGAAACAAGACATTTGATTGGAAGTTATTCAGATGTTCAATTATGTTATTACAAATTATAGCGTCAAAGGACGCTTCTTGGAAGGGAGAGTGAAGAGCATCTGCACATATTACTTGAAATCCATTTTGGGACGCTTGGCTTATAGCGAAAAGTGATAAATCTATGCCGATATATTCCCAATTATCTTTTAGACATATTTGCGCAAGTACACCTTTCCCACATCCTACATCGAGGAGTTTTCCCTGCGTGCCAAGCAAAGATAGCTCTGAGGCGTAAACACGCCTCCTCAATTTCTCCTTCAATTTTGATTTATAACGTCTCTGAAAATAGGATTTATCATAGGGTTCTATGGTCCTTGTGAATCGATAGACTTTACTACTTTCGGCCTTATTTCGCGTTAATCCTTGATGAAGAGAGCTCTGTTGCGAATACAACATCCACGGACCACTGTAGAGTTTCTTCTTCTTGTAGTGAAACTTGATAGACAAGTAAGTTCTTCTTGTACGTTGTGCAAGCTGATCAAGAAAACTTTTGTATTCAAAGAAAACTTTTGTGACGACGTTTCTCCTAAGCCACAGGTCTAATCGACTTAAAATCGGTTTCTTGTACTTGAAGTAATATATCGGTAAATTCTCCCAATTGTAGTCGCCTGTGACAGTAATGGATTTTGGAAGTAATCTTTTTTCTTTCGCTAATCGAAGGAGGGGAACGGCAGCCATAGAGAAACCCATTATCTTAGCCACGACTACGTCTATCGCTAACGGATTCCAACCAGAAAGAATAAGATCTAGACGTTTCGGATCCCCCATTCTCATACTGCTTCCTTCTTGCCCTACAGTGCCATCAACTATAGTAAAACATGGATTCACCGATTGCACCAATTCTAGGAGTTTCTTTGAGAGTTCGTTATGGTACTTCTCCCTATTTACAGGAAACAAACCGAAGAGATTTTTAGACGCACACGATATCACAGCAAATGTATGCGTGTGAATAACTGGAACATTTATTATCTGTGCTTCATGGATTAAGAATGGTAGCTCATCTTTACCACGGGGGCACCCCTCAAGAGGTAAGAAAGGAATATTATGCTTTTCAAGCACTTCTTTGACTCCTATAACCCGTATGGTCCTTTTCGCAGGCTGTAACTTCAGGTCGCCTTCGACAGCCGTTAAGTCAGTAAATCCAAGTTTTCTTAATGCTGTTAACAACGCATCTAAAAACCAAGTAGATGTATTACACCCCGGATAATTTCTATCGTAGTTTGCATTTATCTTTATTAAAGTCTTTTTCTTCGCATCGTAACACTTCGTCAACCTCGATTTTTCTAAAATCCATTCAATATCTTTCTTCAGAGTGGCAGGTGAGGTGGTGTAAACGAAAACTTCATTTTGAGATGTTTCTATTTTCCCTAAATCAAGTAAGTCCATTAAGTGGCTCCAAACCCAGTTTCTCCATAGATCGTACGTTTCCCTTTAATGGCATCAAAAAAGTAATGTAGCGTCTCAACGATGGCTCCAAATGTGGGAGAAGTATCACTAAATGAAATAATGTCATCAGGTATCTGCGAAGAACCGAGAAATTCCATCAAGTCACGTAGCTTACTTCTTTGATTATTTTGAAGAGAAGCAAATAACCATAGTAAATCGCCCGGTATGAGCCACCTCTGCATAACACCGACCTTATAGTCATAGCACGAAGCAACGTTTTCCCCCATCATTAATTTATATAGCAAATACGGAAAATCCACTCCCGCAGTTATTGCCAGCGGAAGCGATCCCCAAAATCTTCCATTAACTTCCAAGAGCTTTGCGTCTCCACTCAGTTCATCCAGTTTAAATTCCACCATTGCTACTCCTTGCCAATCCATCGCGTTAAGCAAATCAACAGCATAGTTCATCAATTTCTCATTTCTTACACTTACACGCAAGGTACTCGCGCCGCCAGTAATCGGGTATTCCCTAAGCCTTTTGTGCATAAATATAGCCTTCAGCTCTGAGTTATGCATTAACGCCTCTACACCATAGCCTTTTCCCTCCGCAAATTCTTGTATCATGAAAAAATCGTGTGGAATATCAAAACTATTGAACTGCGACGTTATTTTTACATATTTTTTCATCAAATCCTCGCTGTTATATGCGTAGTTTCCAGGAGTTACTTTCACCATAATGGCTCTATCTTCTATCCAAAGCACCTTCATCCTAGGCTTTACAACAACTGGATATTTGAGGTTCTCAGCAACTTTGAGGTCATCAGGGTCCCCCAAGAGAAACGTTCTGGGGCAAGAGATTCCTTGCTCTTCAGCAATTTTGATAGTTCGGGCCTTGTCAAAGGCTTTAATCGCTGTCTTGTAAGGTGGAGCAGCCACCTTCACATATTCCTCAAACTCATCCCTACGTTCCAGTATCGGAATCATAGTAAAATCTGTTATCGGTATCAGTAAATCGAAGTTTTCATTCTTAACGAGGCGCAACATCGAGTCTACGAATTTGCTCTTATTTTTCTGAGGCGGAGGATAAATCACTCTGCGGCTACAGTACTTCGACAAAAAGCCAGTGTTGAAGCTTGTGCTATCAGCAGCCACAACTTCTATGCCTCGTCTACCTAACGATCTGATTACCGCTAAAGCAGCTCTCTCAGATGAATCAGTAACCAAAACCTTGGGCAATACTCAACCTCGATAAAGACCAACTACTCGTTTGATGATCCCCGTCGCGAAGCTAAAACCATGCATTATGAATGAGGATTCTTTTCCAATAAACACTCTCTTACCATTAAGAATGAGTCTCTGTAATTCTTCAGGGCTACCTGGATCCGAACAAAACTTGGTTTTCACACGCCCTATTTCAAAAGAGAAATGAGAATCACTGCAAGCAATCGAGGGTTTATCTAAATCATTTGCAAGCCTAAGAGCCATAGCATTCTTAACGTGAGAGCTTCGACCGTTTAACACCTCAACCACATCCACATAACTAATAAGCTCCTCCACAAATCCTTTATGTCCATTATACGGGTGTGGTAAGACAACTAAGCCATTTTGAAGCCTTATCTCCTCTATAACTGTATAAAATTCCCTTGCTTTTACCTCATCTTGGACGTAAAGTCCTATAACGTCTCCTTTATCGGTTTTGACTTCAACGCCTGGTATAACCATCAAATCCTTAACCGACGATGCCTCGCGTACTGTGAGCAAACTTCCCCTAATGGTATTGTGATCTGTTATAGCGATTGCTGATAAACCACGCTTTAATGCCAACTTGATAATAGTTCTAGGCTCGAGAAGAGAGTCAAAAGAATATTTTGTATGTACATGTAAATCCATGTCCATCGGCATTAATCTAAATCATTCCTTTTATTTTCATATACTCTGCAAAACTCGTGAATTGAAAATCTTGTAATAGATGCTTAATGAGCTTCACTGTTTTCTCTATGTTATGGTACGTTACAAATGATTTATATGGATTAAGCCCCAGCTTTGGCGTTTCAGGATCCAACTCCCAGCTGTGAACGAATATGACAGCTGGAGATCCATGTTTATTTATCTTTTTCACCGCTCTTGATACCAGACTCGGCATAAATCGCAGGTAAAAGCCTCCAGCCGCTGGGATTCGCAACTTTAAGAGCGAATATACAGCTAATGGAAACTCCCAGAGTTTACCCTCAACATTCTCCGCCGTTAAGTCGTCTTTTGAAGGTTTATATGGCCTTGTTAGTGCGCTAGAAACTCCATAGAGTGGCGTCCACACGGGAAAAACGCTTGAATCATATAACATCCCTGTCCTCTCCAAGACCTCTAAAGCCCACTTAGTCGTGTTGTTTAGCGAAAATGATGGCGCTCTAAAACCTAGACACTTGTGCCCCGTTATTGACATTAATAACTCATTAAATCTCTCTATTTCCATTACAAGTTGCTCTGGATTTTTCTCCAACAAGAGTTTATGATCGTATGAGTGAAACGCTACTTCATGACCCCTGTTAATTATCTCCTTCGTCACACTTGGATATCTTTCAGCCACTTCTCCAACCATAAAGAACGTCGCTTTAGTGCTGTAATCGTTAAGCAACTTGAGGATACTGGGCATGTTAGATGGTGTTCTAAAAGCATTTCCATTCTCTCTTAGGTGTCTAACGTATTCTGTGTGAAATAATTCCTCAACATCAATTGACAAGATGTTCTTCACAAAACTTTCTTGCTTTTCTTTAGTCAAATTCATGCCTATATATTTCAATTATTCGCTTACCAGACTTGCCGTCTCCGAAAGGATTTTTCCAAACGTTGTTATTACTGTATGTAAACTTTTCCAAATTCGCCCTCAGAAATCACTCGTAACTCGCATCCTCAAACCGAACCAGCCCCATGATAACCATCAGGCATGTTCATGTAATTCACAGCCAAAAACCTTACGAAATCGCGGTCATGGGACCACCAACTTGCCGAAGGGTTGCCCCAGCCCAAGGCGATCATGCTCAACCTAAACGCAAGCGGGCTTCCAACAGTTTCCATAAGCCTCTCCACCTTGCTTTTCATGGCATTTTCAAGCTTTTCAACAATGGCCGTCACTATTTTAGCCAGCTTTGCGCTTTTAACCCTTTCCACACACTTGATGGTGAGGCTTAGAACAGCTCGCTCGGCAGGGTCTAAAACCCTAAACCAGTCGCGCTTACGGAAAGCCCGGCGCTTAACCGAAGCCAAAAATTCACAGGTTATTATCATGGCCCCTCACAACATTAAATTATAGTTGTTTGATGCCCTAACCTTTAAAAGGTTTACCATCATATTTGCTAAATGTCCAAAACGTTTTAACTGGCCGATTTTTGCCTTTTTTATTTTAGGTGAAAAGCTGTACGCTATTCTATTTTTGAGATCTTGACGTCTTCACCGAATCGTTGGATGTCTTCATCTTGGGAGTAAATGAGGTCGGCCCCTTTGTTGATGGCTGTTGCTACGGTTAGGGCGTCCGGCAATTTTCGCGGCGCGTGCGCCTTCCCAAGATCCGCATAACTGTGCCTTATATCACCTAACCTCTGCTCGCTGTAAATTGGGTCGACTTCCCTCTCAGTAATCCGAAGAAGAAGCTCAAGCAATTCGTTTATCGCGGTAGGCTTCCCAGATCCTATATTAAACACCCCACCCCAACATCACGATTAATCAAACTCATCAACGCCGCCTCCACCACATCATCCACATAAACAAAATCTCTAGTCTGCATTCCATCATCATAAACAACAGGAGGCTCACCAACAAGCAAACGCCTCACAAACTGAGCAATCACACCACCATATTCACAAAACCCCTGCCGAGAACCATAAACATTAAACACACGCAAAACAACCGTCTCCAGCCCATATGCCAGCTGAAAAACCATACAATAGTGCTCCGCCGCAAGCTTAGAAGCCCTTGCGTATCGCGTAATTGAAAATTGAAGCAACTATAGAAATTCCCTGTCTTAGAGGCTCACGCTTCGAAACCTTAGGATAATCTTTATAATCACAATTCACGGGGACCTCAACTATTCTCAATCCAACGTCATGCGCCCTGAAAAAAACCTCTACACTTGAACCCCACCCGTCTTCAGTCATCTTCAACTCTTCAAGAGCCCTATGATTAAACACTCGAAAACCGCTTTGAGCGTCACTTATCGGATAACCTGAAAAAATTTTCGTCAATAAAGTAATAACAAGTATACCCATTCTCCTATAAAGTGGAACATTTATTCTCGCACCCTTCATAAAACGAGAACCTATGACTATATCAGCTCTTCCTTCCAAAACGGGCTTAACCAACTCGGGAATCTCATCTGGATCGTGTTGTCCATCCCCATCAAACACAACCAAAACATCAGCACCCAATTCCCTCGCTTTTATAAATAGGGTTTGCATAGTTGCCCCATAACCCATATTCTTTTTATGCTCCACAACATGAGCCCCATTCTTTCTCGCTATAATCTGCGTCATATCCTTCGACCCATCATCACAAACCAACACCTCACCAACATGACACCCAGCCTTCAAAACCACCTCCGCTATCGTCTTTTCTTCATTGTAAGCAGGAATACCAGCAACAATCGAGAGTGCACATGGACTCTGTTTTAAAACTTGAACCTGCGCCAACTCCCTATTTCCACCACCCATCTTTTCCAACATCCACGCCAAACCACCTTTCAGCCAAGACACACCTTAATAAGACTTATTCATTTTGAGTACATACTCCGAATAACCATCCACATCAATGAACTGTTTCATCGGCTTTATTGGCTTAAAAGATTTTCCATGCAAAAAGATTCAGATCTGTTTTTAAGTAGCCCCGCTAGCAACAAAAACCTTAGAAAAAACCCGTGAAATAAAGTAATGCGCACACAATTCTCGTTATCAGTCTTTAGGGTTTGGAAGTAACGAGGTTGCCGATCCTACAACCACCAATGGAACCCCTACTACCAGAAAGAAAACTCCGATCCAAAAGAAACTTCGATACGGATATAAAAATTTGTCTACATATATTCTCTGAAGCAATTGCGCAGTGGAACGAACACTTGAAAAGGTAGCATTAAACAACTCAAACGTGTAATATCCAGAATCAATTACTTCGAAATATTCTTCGTTATATTTCCACTCGCTTGACTGATCAGTGTTCGCTAGGCGAAGTATGATTACTTGGGTTCTGTTGGCATCTAAAACTGAGTAAAAGCCTTCTGCGTAATTATGAACCCACACGGAAACTCCCAGAAAGTACCGTCCACTTGAAAGGTTCAAAGTAAAAGATGTTACAGATGCCCCCGCTCTTTGAAACACCAAAACCCAATCTTCTCGCCTTTCAACCTCCATATAATTACACAGTGCAATCCCAACAAATCCAAGGGTTATCAAACCCGCTCCAAAACCAATCATCAGCATACGATACAAATACTTCAAACATTACCACCTAACTAGTATGAATGCATCAACTCCGTTTTTAAGCATTTTCGTTAATTCAAGAATCAAAAATACACAAAGATAATACCGTTGCTTTCTGTAGAGGGGTATCCATCTATTGCACTTGCTAGGCATATCTTTAACCAAATTAACTTGATATTAAGGAATTAAGCGGAAAGAAGAAATGCACCTGAAGGCATCGCTTCGAAAGCTATGTGCCCAGGTTCAAAGCAATTTAAATTTTTGATAGTATCCTCGCAGCAATTCTAATAGCTTCCTCACTTTTGTATTTCGGTTTCCAACCATGTTTACGTAACTTTTCACTTGAAAGATGCATGAACTTAACATCTCCTCTCCACCCTCTGCCTCCTTCAACCCTACTTGAATGAACGAACTCTACATCCTTCAAATTCATTTCATCTACCACAATTTCAGCAATCCCATTCACATCTATTTGATCAGGCGAACCCACATTGTAAACGTCAACTCGATTGTTGCCATCCAAAAAGGCATTAAGAGCGCAAAAAACAGCATCAACACAATCATCAATGTAGAGATAAGACTTCTTCTGCAAACCGTCGCTCAAAATCACTAACTGATTAGGATTATTCCTCAATTTTTCGATAAAATCCAAGACAACTCCCACAGTGGTTCTCGGTCCCACAACATTGGCAAAACGCAAAATCAGACCACGCAAAACCAAAAGTGTAGGCATAAGCACTAATTAGCGCCTCACAACCAAGCTTTGAAGCGCCGTATGTAGAAATGGGAATTAATGGTCCATAATCCTCTGGCGTAGGAAGAAATGCTGCTTCTCCATAAACTGTGGAAGTTGAAGCAAACACCATGGTCTTCGCAGAGTCACTTGTTCTCATAGCCTCCAAGAGGTTATAAGTGACGCATAAATTCTCATCAAAATGTACTTTAGG
>Ga0129297_10000528_pt1 | contig 18312 bp, 20 predicted proteins | sample I18A1metaG_FD_94708 | JGI IMG/M metagenome (GOLD analysis project Ga0129297, IMG submission 94708) | Lake sediment bacterial and archeal communities from Gulf of Boni, Indonesia to study Microbial Dark Matter (Phase II) - ​I18A1 metaG | ecosystem: Environmental > Aquatic > Freshwater > Lake >... | reverse complement strand
TGATTCGACGGCTGGATGCCTGATCCTTCCAAAGGCTCCGACAAACCGCCCGACACGATCTGCGGCACGAGCCGGGCGGAGGCGGTTGGGGGCGCTGGGCCAAGAGCTTGCCATGTCGAGGTTTCTGCTTTGACTGGAGGAATTTGGAAGCGATACAATGACCTCACCGCCCGATGCCGTGCTGTCGATGCGGGGCGGGGGAGGAGCTGTACATGGAAAGGTGGACGCGTTGGGTCCACGAGCAGGTGTTTCTCTTGTTGGCTGTGGCCGCGGCCGTAGTAACGGCCCTCTTGATCTTCCGCTTCCTGAGCGCCGCCGATCAGAAGACGGCGGTGGTGCTGGCGGCTCAGGACATCCCACCCGGGGCTGAGATCACCGCCGGCATGATCCGGGAGGTGTCGATGCATCCTTCCGGCCTGCACCCCGAAGCCGTGACCGAGGCCGGACTGGCGGTGGGGCGGTTCAGCCTGGTCCCCGTGCATCAGGGGGAACAGCTTCTGTCGTCGCAGGTCTCCGACGACCAGGGTAGCCGAGGATTCCTGGCGGAGATGACCGGCACCGAGAGGGCCGTGTTCCTGCCCGTCACGCTGGCCCGCGGTCTGGGTGGAGCGGTGACGAAGGGCGACCGCGTTGATGTCATCTTCGTCCCCAGCGAGCAGAAGATGGGCCGCTCCGGCGTGGCCACCGTGCTGGAGTCGGCCAGGGTGCTGGACGTGCGCGACGACCGCGGGCTGTCCCGACAGAATGAGGAAGGCAAGGACTCGGGTTTCCTGGGCGTGCTGCTGGCTGTTCAGCCGGAGCAGGCGGAGCGGCTCGCTTTCTACCTGGAGCACGGACAGCTCTTTCTGAGCCTGGGAGGGTTCCGGGCTGTACCCACCGGTCAGGCCGGGACACCGGGACTGGTTCTCCCCGTCCCGGAGGCGACCCGGCAGGGTCCGGACGGTACCTCAGCTAGTCCGGACGTGCAGGATTTCCAGGACATTCAGGACATTCAGGACGCACCCCTGGTGACACCATGAAGGAGGAGGCCCCGACCCTGGGCGTCTTCCTGGTCGGCACCGCGCCTCCGTACCTGGCGGCCATCCTGGCGCACCCCGGCCTGAGGTTGGCAGGACAGGTACCCCGATTCACCATGATGCTGCCTCTGCTCCGGGACTGTCCCGCCGACGTTCTCCTCTTCAACAGCTCCTCGCTTGATGGCTGGCCGCTCGACCAGGCGGTTCCCCGGGTCAGGGACATCAACCCGGGGCTCCTGCTGGCGGTTCTTCTGGACGGGGCAGGGGATCCACCCCACGTGGAGATGGACTGGGTCTTCGAGAACGGAGCGCTGCCCGAGGTGGTGGCAGCCCAACTTGCGGCGGGGCCAGCGGACCCGGCCCCACCCGATCCCCCAGCCCAAGAAGTCGTCCCTCCAGGCCTGCTCAGGCTCTTTGCCCGGGCTCCTCAGCCCTCATTCCCACCCACCCCAGCCGTTCCCGACGAGGAGCCCCGGATGGTCCCACCGGCCTTGCTGGCTGTTTGCGGGCCCAAGGGCGGTGTGGGCAAGACCACGGTGGCCGTGGGTCTGGCGTCCATCCTTGCCCGTCTCTCCCGGGGTTCCACCGCCCTGGTAGACCTTGACCTTCAGGGGGCGGACGTAGGAGCCCACCTGGATCTCCTCGATGGGCCGACACTGGTGGACGCCCTGCCCTACGCCTCGGAGTCCCAGGGCGAGAGGGCGATTGCCTACCTGCAGGAGCACAGACCCACAGGAATGCGCGTCTTCCTTGGGCCTCCCCGACCGGACCTGGCTGAGGTGGTGCAGGGGGAAGGGACGGGGGGACTGGTTCGCCTGCTCCGACGCCGGTTCCCATTCGTGATCCTGGACGCGCCGGCGGGGACCGGTGAAATGCCCGACTACCTTTTGGGCGCAGACCGTTTCTTACTGGTCACCACCCTCGATCCCCCCTCCCTGCGCCGTTGCCGAATCTGGTTGGACGCCCTGGGGCAGCGGCACCCCGAAGCCGGGGAGAGGGTAGTGGTGGTGGCCAACCGCGTCCGGCCGGGCCAGCCGGTCTTGCGGCATCAGGCCGAGGATTTTCTGGGGTTGCCGATCAGGGTGGAGGTGCCTGAAGACGGCCCCGCGGCGTCTCGGGCTTTGGAAGCGGGCGTCCCCGCTGCGGTGGGGAACCCCGGCAGCAGCCTGGCCTTGGGCCTGGTGAAGTTGGCGCAGGTCCTGGGGCTTTTGACGGGATCCACGGTCCCGCCCCAGGCATGGCTGACGCGATGGATCAGGAGGTGAGTGCTTTGGACAACCAGTATGGGCTCGCCGACGACCCGGTGCTGGCTCAAGTGCAGCAGGCCGTGCTGGCCCAGTATGGAGCCCTCTTGCCGGGCGCCCGCCTGGAGCCGGGGAGGCGCGACCAGCTGCGGACAGCGGTACAGAAGATTGTCGTCGATCAGCGGCTGGCGACCGACCGCGCGACGCGGGAAGCCCTGGCGGACCGGCTGGTCTCGGAGATTGCCGGCTTCGGCCCGCTCGACGCGCTGCTGGAAGACCCAGAGGTCACGGAGATCATGGTCAACGGGTGCGACCGCGTCTATGTGGAGCGTGCCGGAGTGCTGCACGCCACCGCCCTCAGGTTTGGAAGCGACAGGCACCTGGAGGACATCATCGCCCGTATGGTGGCACCCCTGGGGCGGCGGCTGGACCAGTCGTCTCCGTATGTCGATGCCCGCCTTCCCGACGGGAGCCGTGTCAATGCCGTTATCCCGCCTGTCTCCGTACGGGGGCCGGCCCTGACGATTCGCAAGTTTCGGCCGAGGCCCTGGACGGAAGCGGATCTGCTGGAAGCCGGCTCCGTCACCAGAGAGGTGCTGCACCTGCTGCGCCTGGCCGTTCAGGCCAAGCTGAGCGTGCTCATTTCGGGCGGCACGGGAACGGGCAAGACGACACTGCTCAACCTCTTGTCCTCCTTCATACCGCGTGGCAGGGAGAGGATCATTACCATTGAGGACGCGGTCGAACTGCAACTGGAGCAGGACAACCTGGTGACGCTGGAGACCCGGCCGCCCAACGTAGAAGGCCGGGGCGAGGTGACCATGCGTCAGCTGGTGCGAAATGCCCTGCGGATGCGCCCTGATCGGATCATCGTCGGCGAGGTGCGCGGCGCGGAGGCACTGGACATGGTGCAGGCCATGAATACCGGCCACGACGGCTCCCTCTCCACGGTTCATGCCAACAGCCCCGTCGACGCCCTGCGCCGCCTCGAGAACATGGTCCTGATGGGCGGTCTTGACCTCCCCCACAGCCTGGTTCGCGAGCAGGTGCAGTCCGCGGTAGACCTGGTGGTCCACCTGAGCCGAGCCGCCGTCGGCACCCGGCGGGTGACGGAGGTGGCAGCCGTCAACAAGGACTGGGCCCCTGGGGATGTGCCCGCAGAACGGCTGACTCCGCTGTTCTCGTGGACGGGGCGTCGGGGGCCGGTCGCGGTCCAAACCCAGCGGCTGCCTCCCCTGTTTCTGGAGCGGTTTGACCGCCAGGGTCTGCTGGAGGAGGTGTCCACGTGCCTGAAGGCTGGTTAGGCTCGCTGGCGGCTGCGGTGGCAGGAGGCGCAGCGGCGTGGCTGCTGATCGAGCACCTGGGCCGGCGGCCGGCGCTGGTCGGGCGCCGCCTCCGGCGGATGACCGGATTGACGGATACCTCGCAGCGCAGCCGCGACTCAGCGGCTGTTCGTGGGCTGACTCGGGTTCGGCTCAGTCTCGCCACAGCCATGCCGGCTCAGGCGACTGACATGGTTGAGGCCCAATTGGAGCAACTGCTGGTGACCATGGCCATGTCGCTGCGGGCGGGGCTATCCCTGTCCAGGGCTCTGGAGGTGGCGAGCCAGGAATCTGCCCGGCCCATGCGGCTGGACCTGGACGGTGTCCTGGCCGAGTATCGGGTGGGGCGACCGCTGGAGGAGTGCCTCGCCGCCTGGGGGCACAGGCGGAGGAGCCGGGATATCGCGTTTCTGGCCCGGGCCCTGGGCATCCACCGGGAGAGCGGCGGTGACCTGGTGGTGATGCTTTCCAACCTGGCGGAGACGCTCCGCGAGCGGCGGCTGCTTCGCCTTGAGCTGGCCGCCAAGACGTCCGAGGCCCGGGTGACGGCGGCCGTCCTGGTGGGCATGGTGCCGCTCCTGGCCGTCTACCTGGCAGTGTTCCATCCCATCCTCCTGCAGCCGCTGGTGCGCTACCCGCTGGGGCGACTGGGCCTCGCTTACGCTGTCCTCTCCTGGCTGCTGGGGGCCTATCTATCAGCGCGTCTGGTGCGGCTCCCCGAGGGGGGCTCTTAGTGGGACCGCTGGCTCTGTCGCTTGCAGCCGGAGCTGAGACCGCCCTGCTGCTGGGCGCCTGGTGGGGGCGCAGCAGGGCCAGGGCGAGGCGCTGGACGCGGGGACTCGACCGCACCTCCTCCGGCCGCACGGATGCGCCCTCACCGGCGGCTCTCCTGTTGCGGAGAGTGCTGCCGAGGAATAGTGAAGCCGACCTGGACCTGGCCGGTCTGGCCATGCGCGGCGGCGCTGGGTTCGTCTTGCGCCTGCAGGTGGGCATGGGGATTGCCGGCTTCCTTCTGCCGCCTGTGCTGGGCCTGGCCGCGAATCGCGTTCCCCCGTTGGCCCTGCCCCTGGCCGGCTTGCTTCTGGGCCTCCTGGCCCCGCGACTGTGGGTGGACCATCTCATTGCCGGGAGGCGGAGGCTCATCGCCCAGAGCCTGCCGGGAGCCGTGGACCTCCTGGCGGCGTGCAGCGCCGCTGGACTCAACCTCACTCAAGCCCTGCACGTCGTGGCCACCCGTCAGGAGGGGGCGCTGGGTGATGAACTCCGCCTGGCCGTGCGGCTGATGCAGGCCGGACGCACTGCAGCAGCCGCCGTCCGCTCCGTGGCCCACCGCCTGAACGTCCAGGAGTTGACCTCCCTGGCCAACGCCGTTGTCCTGACGGAGAGCCTGGGGACGCCGGTAGCCGACCTCTTTCGCAGTCAGGCCGCCATGGCCAGGGCGCAGCAGCGCCGGCGGGTGGAAGCGGCCATCGGCAGACTGTCCATGAAGTTCACGGTCATCAGTGCCCTGTTGATTCTGCCCAGCCTGTTCATCCTGACGGTGCTGCCCAGCCTGCTCACGTTCCTGACGACCACGTGGTAGACCGGGCCCAGAGGGGCCCATCGGTCCCAAATTCGGTTCCGAGGGAAAGGGAGTCTTGCTCTTGATGGCGATGGGTGAATCGGCCCCGCGGTTATGGGAGGACGAGGGCGGAGCAACGACGACGGAGTACGCGCTGGTCCTGGCCCTGGTGGTGGTGGTTTTGATCGGTACCCTCAGCACTCTTGGCACAACCCTGCAGGGCAGGCTGTCCGAGATCATCCAGCAGGTGGGCGGGGCGGGCCAGTGAAGATTCGGCTGGGGGCGCCCCGGGCCTTGCCGGGCCATGACCAGCGGGGCGCGGCTATGGTGGAGTTCGTCCTCACCGCTGGCCTCCTCTTCCTGCTGCTGTTCGGCATCCTGGACCTGGGACTGGCCCTCAACGCACGTCTGGTTGTCGCCGCAGCGGCGAGGGAGGGGGCACGGCGGCGGTTTCCCCACCCTCAATCGCGGCGCGCCGTGCTGGACAGGGTGCGGTCTCAGTTGGCCCTGGGTCGCATCGACGCCGACCGGGCGGCGATCACCGTCAGCCCGCGGCGGGCCTCTTTCGGGGGCAGCATCAGTGTCACGGTGGACTACGCTTACAGCTTCACGTCCCCCATGATTCAGTCTCTGGCGGGCGGACCGGTTCATCTGCACGCTGAAGCGGTCAGCCGCAGCGAGAGGGTTCAATGAGCCGCCGGCAGTGCGCTCCCGACGGCCCGGTTCGGGCAGCCCTGCGGGACCGCCGCCCCTCGGGCCAGGAGGGAGCCAGCCTGGTGGCTGTGGTCATCTTCCTGCCCGTCCTGCTGCTGGTGGCCGGCCTTGTGACCGATGTGGGCCTGCTGTTCGTCAGCCGCCACCTGGCTTACCACGCTGCGGAACTGGGCGCCCTGGCGGGCGCTCAGGACGTTAACCTTGATCAGTTGGCGGTGGGGAAGGTCGTCCTGGTCGAGGCCACCGCCAGGGCCGACGCCGCCGACTTCGCTCGGCGCAACCTGGCGGCCTCCTTTCCCCGCCTGGACCTGGCCCGTTCGCTGCAGGTGGAGGCCACGGTCTACAACGCCTCGAGCCTCGTTCCGGTGCGCCACCGCCTGACCGGCCGCATCCTCACCGACCCCACGGTCTCCGTTGACATCACGCTTAATGTTCCCCTGTACTTCCTGGTCTCGCTGCGGCGCGAAGCCGCGGTCCACGTCCGGGCGGACGCCAGCGTGCGCACCAAATCGTCCAACTGAAGACCACCGTTTTCCTTGCAGGAGGTGGAAGGAAATCCCCCCAGTGCGGCGAACACTAAGGGAACTTCGTAACGACGTTCACAAGGGAGGGGTCCGCCGCATGAAGGCTCTGAACTTCTACTCGACCGTGTACCACGGCTTCCTGGTGTGCCGGGACAAGACGTGCACCATCCGGCTCGGAGACAAGACAGGGAAGTATAGCGAGGGAGACGTGGTCCTCGTTACCTACGGCGAGCGCTTCAAGAAGCGCAAGAAGGTCTTCACGGCGGTGATCGACCGGGTGACGGTCAAGACCATCGGCGAACTGACCGACCGCGACCTGCAGGGTGAGAGCCCGGACATGCACACGCCGCAGGACGCTCTTGACTTCCTCTCCCGCATCTACGACCGGCAGCTGCACCTGGACGACACGGTGACCGTGGTCCATTTCTCCGAGATCACCGAATAGGCCTTGGGCCGCAAGGTAGGATCAACTGAGTGGCAAGAGAAGAGCAGGCGGCGGCCAACCCCGCGGCGGAGAGCAAGTCCGAGCTGCGCCTGAGGTTGGCCGCCTTCCGTGACGGCCTCTCCGAAGAGGAACGCCTGTCGCGGTCGAAGCAAGCCGTAGCCCATATGATGGATCTGACGGTGTACCGTCAGGCCCGCAGCCTGCTGGTCTACGTCTCCTTCCGCAGCGAGGTGCAGACGGGGGGCCTCCTTCAAGCTGCCCTGGCCGATGGCAAGGTGGTCCTGACGCCGAAGGTGCAGCGCCGACCCAAGGGCCTGCTGGCCTGCCGCATCCGGCGCTTCCCAGAGGACCTGCAGCCCGGAGCCTACGGCATACTGGAGCCCGCGGAGGACACCTCCGAAGTCTGGCCGCCCCAAGAGATCGACCTGGTCATCGTGCCAGGACTCGCCTTCGACCGTCAGGGGAGCCGGCTCGGCTATGGGGGCGGGTACTACGACCGCTTTCTGGCCGGCCCGGCGTCGGGCGCCGTAGCCGCCGGCCTGGCTTTCGCGGAGCAGGTGGTCGACACCCTGCCTGTCGACCCCTTGGACCGCAACCTTGACCTGGTTGTGACGGACCAGGGCGTGCTGCGGGTGTCGGACCGGTCCCGGCGCACGTCGGACCGGTCCCGGCAGGAGTAGCAAGGATCGCCGCAAGGGGGCAGCACTGTGCGCTATCCGGAACTGCGCAAGCGCGTCACGGCCGTGGCCAGGAAGGCCTATGACCGGGGGCTGGTCGCCGCCACGTCGGGCAACTACAGCCAGTTCGACCGGGAGGCCGGGCTGATGGTCATCACGCCATCCGGGCTGGACTACGGCCTGATGGCCCCTGAGGACCTGGTGGTGCTGGACCTGGCGGGCCATGTGGTGGAGGGGGACCTGCCGCCCTCGTCCGAGTGGCGGCTGCACGCCCACCTCTACAAGATGCGCCGGGACATCGGCGGTGTGGCGCACACCCACTCGTCTTACGCCACCGCCTTCGCCACCCTGGACCGGCCCATCCCCAACCTGCTGATTGAGCTGCAGATGTTCTGCGGCGGCGCCGTGAACGTGGCGCCCTTCGCCCTGCCCGGCTCGGAAGAGCTGGGGGAGGGAGCGGCCCGGACCATCGGCGACCGCAAGGCGGTTCTCCTGTCGCACCACGGGGCCGTGGCCGTGGGGGAGTCGGTGGAGGATGCCCTCAAGGTGGCCTTCTGGGTGGAGGATACCGCCCGCATCGCGCACCTGGCCCTGACTATCGGCCAGCCACGGGAGCTGGAGGAGGTCAGTAAGGACCTTCCCGCCGAATACTAGTCCACGGCATACGAGTCCGACGCACGACGCGGGGGCGGCAAGCCCCCGCTTTCTTTATGCACGGGTGTATTGACGCCCCCTACGGCCCGTGCTACGATGTGAAAAATCTACCCTCAAGGGGGTGGCGGCGGTGCCGGTCATCGAGGTGCGGGACCTGCAGAAAACCTTTCGTGTGAAGGAGAAGGCCCCAGGCCTGTCCGGCAGCGTGAGGGCCTTGTTCCACCCCGAGTACCGTTCGGTGGAAGCGGTCAAGGGCGTGACCCTGGAGGTGGAGGAGGGCGAGGCCCTGGCCTTCATCGGGCCGAACGGCGCAGGCAAGTCCACCACCATCAAGATGCTGACGGGCATCCTCCACCCGACGGCGGGCGACGCGACGGTGCTGGGCTACAACCCCTGGCGCCAGCGGGAGCAGTTGGCCTTTCACATCGGCTCGGTCTTCGGCCAGAAGTCGCAGCTCTGGTACCACCTGCCGCCGACCGACACCTTCAACCTGCTGGCCAAGATCTACGAATTGGACCCTGACGCTTACCGCCGCCGCCGCGACGAGCTGGTGGAGGCCTTTGAGATCGGCGACCTCCTGCAGATCCCGGTGCGCAAGATGTCGCTGGGTCAGCGGATGCGCTGCGAGATTGCGGCCTCCCTGCTGCACCGGCCGAAGGTGATCTTCCTGGATGAGCCCACCATCGGCCTGGACGTCATCGCCAAACAGAAGATCCGCGACCTGATCCGCCGGGCCAACCGGGAGGAGCGGACCACCGTGTTCCTGACCTCCCACGACGCCGGTGACATCGAACAGCTCTGCAAACGGGTCGTCATCATCAACTACGGGCAGGTCATCTACGACGACGCGGTCCATCACCTGAAGCGGCAGCACCTGCGGACCAAGGTCATCAGCCTCAAGCTGGCCGACGCCTGGGAGGGGCTGGACCTGCCGGGCGTCAGGGTGCTCAAAGCCCGCGACTACGGCGTGAAGCTGGAGGTGGACGGGGCTGTCGCCGCCACGCAGGACGTGGTCGCCACCCTGCTGGCGCGGTACAGCATCGTCGACATCACCATTGAGGACCCGCCCATGGAGGACATCATCTCCTCCATCTTCGCCGCCCAGGTCCCGGAGGAGGGGCCCGCCGAGCCCGCGCCCGCCGAGCCCGCCCTGGCCGCGACCCTGTCGGGGGGCCGGCAGCCATGATGGCGAAGTATGCCGAGGTTCTGAAGGTCACCCTGCAGAACCGCCTGGCCTACGTCTATGACCAGATCTTCCGCAGCCTGGGCATGGTCATCCACATCTTCATCTTTATCCAGCTGTGGCGCGTGACCTTCCGCAACGTGGGCGGCCCCGTGGGCGGGTTTACCCTGCCGCAGATGATCTGGTACCTGGTGCTGACGGAGACGATCATCACCTCGTCCCCCCGGTTCAACGGGCGCATCGACGCCGAAGTGCGGGCGGGCGACGTGGCGTATTCCCTCAACCGGCCCTACTCGTACCTGTTCTTTCAGTACGCCTCGTTTCTGGCGGAGTGGCTCTTCCTGCTGCCCATCAACTTCGCCGCCGGCGCCATTGTGGCCTGGCCCCTGGTGGGCGGTATCGACTGGCGGCCGGAGGCCGTCCCAGTGGCCCTGCTGGCCATGTTCGCCGGCGCCTCCATCCAGTTCTTTGAGATGGCCGCCGTGGCCCTGCTGGCCTTCTGGCTGGAGGACACCCGCGGCCTCTGGCTCCTGGTGGAGAGGGCGCAGTGGCTTTTGGGCGGTCTGCTGCTCCCGGTGGAGGCGTTCCCCGGGGTGCTGCGCCGCATCGCCGAGGTCCTGCCCTTCCCCCATGTGGTGGGCGGGCCGGCACGCCTGGCGGTCGATTTCAGCTGGCAGGCCTTCGGCCGCCTGGCCCTCTACCAGGGGGTCTGGCTCCTGGTCTTCGCAGTGGTGGCGAGTGGGGTGTTCCGACTGGGGGTGAGCCGGATCAATGTCAACGGCGGTTAATCAAGGCAGGCTCGGCACCGGCGGCCAGGGGACGCCGCGGCCGCGCGGCCGGGGTCTCCTGAACTGGTCGCGGTTCCTGCTGGCCTATGTGACAACGAACCTGCAGGTGCAGATGGAGTACCGGGTCAGCTTCATCTCCCAGGTCGTGGGCATGTTCATCAACGATGGCCTGTGGCTGGCCTTCTGGGCCCTGTACTTCACCCGCTTTCCGGTAGTCAACGGCTGGGAGCGGACCGACGTGATGCTGATGTGGGCTGTCCTCACCTTCGGTTTCGGCCTGTCCATGGGGCCCTTCGGCAACACCATCAACCTGTCTCAGCTCATCGCCCAGGGGCAGCTGGACTACTACCTGGCCCTGCCCCGTCCCGTCCTGTCCCACACCCTGGTCTCCAACCTCTGGGTTTCGGCCGTGGGCGACCTCCTGTTCGGACCCCTGGTCTTCGTCCTGTTCACCCACCCCACGTGGCCTCGCGCCGGCATCTTCCTGGTGACCTCGGTGCTGAGCGGAGCCATCCTGCTCTCCTACAACATCATCGTCCACTCGCTGAGCTTCTTCATCGGCAACGCCGAGATGCTCTCCTACCAGCTGGGCGGGGCCCTGGTGAGCTTCTCCACCTATCCCCCAGGCATCTTCCGGGGCGCGGCCAAGGTCTTCCTTTATACCGTGATCCCCGCCTTCTTCCTGGGGGCGGTGCCGGTCACCATCATCCGTCAGTTCCGCTGGGACCTGATGGGGCTTCTTATTGTGGTAGCGGTGTCATCCCTGCTCCTGGCCCGCTGGGTCTTCTATAAGGGGCTCGCCCGCTATGAGTCCGGCAACCTGATGGTGATGCGGTCGTGACGTGGAAGGCGGATGTGACGCGCTCTCTTCTCATCCCCTCCGGCGGCCCCGGCGCGACGGTGGAGCTGACGGAGCCTGTCAACCAGTTGGTCTATCAGAGTGAGGTCCGTCGCGGCCTCTGCTTCGTGTTCACCCCCCACCGGGATACCACCCTGGAATTGGCGGACCCGACGACCCCGCAAGCCGGCAGGAACGGTGGTCCGCCCCGCAACCAGGTGACCCTGCTGGTGGTGGACCGGCGCCTGTTCCTGGCTCCCGGTCAGCAGGTGATACTGCGTGAACTGGAGGGTGAGGCGAAGCCCTCCCGGCGCAGGCTGCTGGTGCGCGTGCTGGACGGCACGGAGCCCCTGGAGGATCCCTTCCCGGACGGCGGCGGGGGAGAGGCGGCAGGCGAGCCGGAGCCGGCCGTCGGCAAGGAAAAGGAGTTGGAAGGGGGCTGAGGGGCCTGACCCCGGCCCCTTTTCTCTTGGATGAAAGTAGGACAGCTGGGGGTGAATACTATGGGGTGAGTTGAAGCCAGAAGGAGGCTGCTGGATTGGAGGAGACGGCGGTATCCGTCGAGTTCGTCTGCTGCCGGTGCGGAACCCAGGGCCTGAGGCGCGTGACGCTCCGTCCTGCTCTGTTGGTGTTGGGCAAGATGCAGTTGCACTGCCCCCGATGTGACGACATCGTCCTGGCCCGGGTCCGCCTCTCCAAACAAGAAGCGAAGCGGCTGGCTGTCTGATTCAGAGGGAAGGTCGAGCGGCTGTCACTGAGAAGGGCGAGGCTCAGAAGGGCGAGGCCCTTCTTTTTTTTGCCGGGGGAGCCGGGTAGGCCCTGGGGGAGAGGTCGCGCGGGACGGGCGCAGGGGTCCGACAACGGGTTGTGGTCTCCACTGGCAGATAACACCAGACCTTGTGGCCCCCCTCCACGGCGGAAACCCGCAAAAAATCTTCATTTCAAGTGTTCGGGGGAAGAAGGATTTGGGGGGCTGGAGGAGAATATGACCTGTACGGTGGTGGAAAGTGGGGGGAAGTGGGGGAACCAGGGACGCCTGTGGAGGACCCTGGGGAGCCGGCCCACCCGAACCGGAAAGCCGCAAAATTCTTGCACGGGGCGGGAGGTGAGCCGGGATGTTCATGGGCGAGTATCAGCACAGCGTCGACGACAAGGGGCGTCTCATCGTCCCGGCCAAATTCCGTGACACCCTGGGCGAGAAGTTCGTGGTCACCAAGGGCCTGGACAACTGCCTCTTCGTTTATCCTCAGGCCGAATGGGCCAACCTGGAGTCAAAGCTCAAGGCCCTGCCGCTCACCAATGCCAACGCCCGCGCCTTTGCCCGCTTCATGTTCTCCGGCGCCACGGAGGTAGAGGTGGACAAGCAGGGGCGGATCACCCTTCCCCAGACCCTGCGCGACCACGCCAGGCTGGACCGAGATGTGCTGGTCATCGGCGTGAACACCCGCGCTGAGATCTGGTCGGTGGAGGAGTGGAAGCGGTATCAGGACCAGGCCGGCGAGTCCTACGAGGAGATCGCCGAGAAGATTGTAGACCTGGGGATTTAGACCATGAAGCAAGACAAGGAGTCCTTCCACCATCTGCCCGTACTTCTGGACGAAGTGCTGGAGGGCCTGCGGCCCTTCACGGGCGGCCGCTACGTCGACTGCACGGTGGGCGGCGGCGGGCACAGCCGGGCCGTCCTGCAGGCATCAGAACCAGCCGGCCGGCTGCTCGGCCTGGACCAGGACCCGGCAGCCCTTGAGGCGGCAGGGAAGGCCCTGGCCCCATTCGGTTCACGGGTCACCTTAAAGAAAGCCAACTTTCGCCGCCTGCTGGAAGCGGCCCGCGAAGCGGGTTTCGACCAGGCGGACGGCGTGCTCTTCGATATCGGCGTCTCCTCGCCCCAGTTGGATGAGGGGGAGAGGGGCTTCAGCTTCCACCAGGATGCACCCCTGGACATGCGGATGGACCCGGAAGGGCCCGTCACCGCCAGGGACCTGGTGAATGGGCTGGAGGCCGCGGCGCTGACGCGCCTCCTCCGTGACTACGGGGAGGAGCGCTGGGCCACACGGATCGCTGACTTCATCGTCCGGAACCGCCCCCTCGACACCACCGGGCAACTGGTGGAGGTCATCAAGGCGGCCATTCCCGCCGCCGCCCGGCGCACCGGGCCGCACCCGGCGCGCCGCACCTTCCAGGCCCTGCGCATCGCCGTCAACGACGAGCTGGAGGCCCTGGAGGAGGGACTCGGGCAGGCCCTGGATCTCGTTCGGCCAGGCGGCAGGGTGGCGGTGATCACCTTCCACTCGCTGGAGGACCGCATCGTCAAGCAGGCGATGCAGGAATGGGCCAGAGGCTGCAGCTGTCCGCCCGACCTCCCCGTCTGCGTCTGCGGGCGCAAGCCCAGGGCACGGCTGGTCAGCCGGAAGCCGGTGACGGCGGGGGAGGAGGAACTCAGCCGAAACCCGCGGTCGCGCAGCGCCAAGCTGCGCCTGGCGGAGAAGCTGGCGCCTGAGTAGAAGTTCGCGGCGGAGCAGGCTCCCCGCGGAGTACAAGCACAAGCCCGCTCCGGAGGCCGGATCCACCGGAGGGATCCGCTTCCTCAACCACAGGCTGCGTCGGGTCATGTAAAGCCGGCAGTACCGGCAACCCGACTGCGGCCGCCCCGGCCGCGAAAGCGCGGCGGCTTTCGGGCCGGGGCCCTGAATAGCAAGCCAGGAGGGCGAATACATTGTCTCGGACTAGAGCGGCCTACGCCTACGACTACGCCCCGGGGCTCCCCCGGCAGAAGGGGGCGCCGGCACCGGTTCAGCAGAACCCTGTGCAGCAGCCCCGGCCGGCTCACCGGACCCTTCGGCTGGGGCGTCAGGCGGTGACCGCGTACATCGCGGTCCTGGTCGTGATGGTCCTGGGCGCCCTCGTGATGGTTTCCCAGTACTCCGCCATGGCCTCGGTCAGCTACCAGATCGCCGATATGAAGCGTCAGATCACGGCGGTCGACGAGCAGAACGAAGCCCTGGAGAAGCAGGTGGCGGAGCTGAAGCGGCCGGACCGCATCATGGAGATCGCGACCACCAGGCTTGGGATGGTGTCACCGCAGAATTTCCAGCAAGCCACTACTGCCCCCTTGGTGGCCCAGGCGCAGGAGCCGGACCAGGGGGGCACGAATTCCACTCGGGTGGCGCAAGGCCGCGGCGGGTTCACGCTTTCCGCAGCCCTGGACCGGATAGGCAGGGGGCTCTCACGGCTCCTGGCCGGCCCGGTCCGAACGGAAGCCAAAGGAAAGTGATGGCAGGCGGCCTGCGGGCCGCCTTGGTGTTCTGAGGGGGCTCTGCCGTTGTACACGGTTCTGGGCATCAACTATCGCAAGCGGATGCTCCTTCTCTTCGTCAGTTCGCTCCTGACCTGCAGCCTGCTCATCGGCCGCCTGGCCTTCATCCAGTTGGTTCGCGGCGAGGAGCTGCGGCGGTCGGCCCTGGCTGTGCGTATGCACGAGATTCAGGTCCAGCCGAAGCGCGGCAAGATCCTGGACCGCAACGGCCAGCCGCTGGCCATCAGCGTCAACGTCGACACCGTTTTCGCCTCACCCTTCATGCTCAAGAACAAGCCCGCCACGGCCCACCTGCTGGCGACGCTCCTCAGTCTGGACGAGGAGAAACTGCTGGCCAAGCTGGACCAGAACGTGGGCTTTGTTTATGTCAAGCGGAAGATCGCGGACACGGAGTCCAAGGCGGTCCGTCAGGCGCTGAAGGACGACAGCCAGAAGCCCGCCGACCAGCGGATCCTGGCGGGCGTGGAGCTGACGCAGGAGGGGCAGCGGTTCTACCCCAACAAGCAGTTGGCGGCCAGCGTGCTGGGCATTGCCGGCATCGACAATCAGGGCCTGGAAGGGCTCGAGGTCGAGTATGACGAAGACCTGAAGGGCCGTCCGGGCTTCATCGCCACGGAGACCGACTCCCGCGGCCGCTGGATCAACGGCGCCGCCCACCAGTACCAGGCCCCGGAGGACGGGAACACCCTGGTGACCACCCTGGACGCCAACGTCCAGCTCATCGCCGAGCGCGGCGTGGAGCAGGTGCGCCTGGCGACGGAGGCCAAGCGGGTGGCCATCATTGTCGAGGACATGAAGGGCGGGATCCTGGCCTTCGCCCAGTCGCCGACCTTCGACCCCAACCACTACACCGACTACAAGGCGGCCGACCGGCGCCCCTGGCCCCTGGCCGACACGCTCTACCCCGGCTCGGTCTTCAAGATGGTCACGGCCGCCGCCGCGCTGAACGAGGGCGCCGTCTCCCCCGCCGACCACTTCAACGACCCGGGTTTCATCAAGGTGGGCGACCACACCTTCCACAACTGGGACAACTACGGCACCGGTTCCCCGGACCTGGCGACGGTGATCGAGAAGTCCTCCAACGTGGGCTTCGTGCAGATCGGCCTGCGGGTGGGGCTGGACCGGTTCTACAAGTACATCGACGCCTTCAGCCTGGATAAGCCTACGGGCATCGACCTGCCCGGCGAGGGCCGGGGCCTGGTGCCGCCCCGCAAGTCGGCCACCCTGGTGGACCTGGCGGCCATGTCCTTTGGCCAGACCCTGACCGTCACCCCCATCGCCATGCTCAACGCCGCCACGGCCATCGCCAACGGCGGCGAACTGATGCGCCCCCACTTCGGTATGGAAGTTCGCAACCCGGACGGGCAGGTGCTGCGCAAGCTGGAGCCCGACCCCGTTCGCCCGGTGCTGTCTCGCGAAACCAGCGCTACGCTGGCGGCCATGCTGGAGAACGTCATCTCCCGCGGTACCGGCAAGATGGCCCACGTGGACGGGTACCGCCTGGCGGGCAAGACGGGCACGGCCCAGAAGAACGTCAACGGCCGCGTCTCCTCCGACAAGCACACCGCCGCCTTTGTGGGCTTCGGCCCTGTGGATAAGCCGCAGATCGCCGTGGCCATTGTCATCGACGAGCCCGGCCCGAGCGTTCCTTACTACGGAGGCCAGATCGCCGCCCCGGTGTTCGGGGTGGTCATGGGCGACCTGCTGCGCTACCTGGAGATCCCCCCGACGGAGCCCAAGATCGGCAAGCCGGGCGGGCAGCCCCTGCCGGTGGAAGAGATGGCGGAGGTGCCGTCCCTGGTCAACCTGCCGGTGGATGAGGCGCGCCGGGTGGCCGTGGACGCCGGCTTCCAACTCAGGGTGGACGGGGCCTACCCGGTGGTCACCGGGCAGGTGCCGCCTGCCGGGGCCAGGCTGCCCAGAGGCAGCACCCTGATTGTGGAAGCGACGGAGGAGGGCACCGCCCTCAGCGGCGAGGTCCGCGTGCCGGACCTGACGGGCAAGACCCTGCGCGAGTCCGCCGGGATCCTGGCGGGCATGAACCTGCGCCTGGCTCCGGAGGGCACCGGCCTGGCGGCCGGCCAGGACCCGGCGCCGGGCACCCTGGTCGCTCCAGGAAGTTCCGTCCGCGTAACCTTTCGGACTCCAGCCGCGTCCCCCTAGCGGGAAGCGTCTCGGAGACATAAAATGATTTCAGTCTGGGCATGCCTTTGAGTAAATGGGGGCATGGCCCGAGGAGGCCGACATGCGCTTAGCCGAACTGCTGAAGGGGATTCCCCAGGCCCGGGTGGACGGGTCGACATCGCTGGACGTGTCCGCCCTGAGCTACGACTCCCGGAGCGTGGCTCCAGGGTCTTTGTTTGTGGCCATTCGGGGCCTGGTGACCGACGGGCACCGCTTTCTGGACGACGCCGTCCGGGCGGGGGCCGCCGCCGTCATGGTCCAGGAGGAGTTGCCTGTGCCGGACCACGTGGTGCGGGTGATCGTGCCCGACACCCGCGAGGCCCTGGCCCTGGCGTCAAGCGCCTTCTACGGCCACCCCAGCAAGAAGCTGCGCCTGATCGGCGTCACCGGCACCAACGGCAAGACCACCACCACCTACCTGATCCGGGCCATCCTGCGCGCCCGGGGGTTCAAGGTGGGGCTCATCGGTACGGTCAAGTCCATGTTGGAGGACGAGGAGATCCCAGCCGTCCGGACGACCCCCGAGTCCCTGGACCTGCAGGCCCTGTTCGCCAGGATGCTGGCGGCGGGCTGCGACTACGTGGTGATGGAGGTCTCGTCCCACGCGCTGGACCTGAAGCGTGTGGCCGCCTGCGAGTTCGACGCCGGGGTCTTCACCAACCTGACCCAGGACCACCTGGACTACCACGGCACCCTGGAGAACTACCTGGCGGCCAAGGGCAGGCTGTTCCGCATGCTGGGCGGCACCTACGCCGGCCGGCCCAAGAAGGGGCCCAAGGTGGCGATCCTGAACCAGGACGACCCGGCCTCGGCCCAACTGCGGGCCCTGACGAAGGTGCCCGTCCTGACCTATGGGATCGACCAGCCGGCCGACCTGACCGCCTCCGACCTGGACGTGGCCCTGGACGGCGTCCGCTACGAGGTCCACTCGCCCCGGGGCCGGGCCCGGGTGAACCTGTCCATGTCCGGCCGCTTCAACGCTTACAACTCCCTGGCCGCCATCGCCGTCGGTCTGGCGGAGGGCGTGCCCCTCGACCTCTGCATCCGGGCCCTGGAAGGGGTCCAGGGGGTGCCGGGCCGGGTGGAGGGCGTCTCCCTGGGGCAGCCCTTCAGCGTGCTGGTGGACTACGCCCACACGCCGGACGGAGTCGAGAACGTGCTGCGCGCGGCCCGGGAGATGACGCGCAAGCGGGTTATCGTCGTCTTCGGCGCCGGTGGCGACCGAGACCGCACCAAGCGGCCCATCATGGGGCGCATCGCCGCCGAACTGGCTGATTACGCGGTCGTCACCTCGGACAACCCGCGCAGCGAGGACCCGGAATCCATCACCCGCGAGATCGAAGCGGGCATCACCACCCTGCCCAGCCACGCCCCCTATGAGGTGGTTGTGGACCGGGCCGAGGCCATCCACCGGGCCATCAGCCTGGCCGAGCCGGGAGACGTGGTGGTCCTGGCCGGCAAGGGGCACGAAACTTACCAGATCTTCCGCGACCGCACCATCCACTTCGACGACAGGGAAGTGGCGGCCGAGGCCGTCCGCCGGAGGCTGGGCCAATGACGGCGCCGCTGTTCACAGCCGAAGAAGCGGCCCGGGCCGCGGAGGGCGCCCTGCTGGCCGGCACGGGCCTGGGGGCGTCCCTGACCGGGGTGGCCGCGGACAGCCGGCAGGTGGGCCCCGGCGACCTCTTCGTCGCTATTCGGGGCGAGCGCGTCGACGGGCATGATTTCGTCTCCACGGCCGCACAGCGGGGCGCCGCCGGCGTCCTTGTCTCCCGCGTCGACCCGGCCTGGGGCCTGCCGCCCCAGGTGGCTGTGATTCAGGTGGACGACCCGGTGCGGGCCCTGGGCC
>Ga0129297_10000527_pt1 | contig 18318 bp, 19 predicted proteins | sample I18A1metaG_FD_94708 | JGI IMG/M metagenome (GOLD analysis project Ga0129297, IMG submission 94708) | Lake sediment bacterial and archeal communities from Gulf of Boni, Indonesia to study Microbial Dark Matter (Phase II) - ​I18A1 metaG | ecosystem: Environmental > Aquatic > Freshwater > Lake >... | reverse complement strand
CCGTTTGATCAATGGATTCCCCAGGTTCCATCACGCCGCCAGGGAGGCTCCAGTACTGCTCGCCATAGTTCTGCTTGACCAATAGAATCGAGTCACTTTGGCTGATGAACACCAACGCGACAACGACGAATCGGGGCAATTTGGTCATTGCCTGGCCTCATTACCGGCCCAACCTGGTCGTGACATACTCTGCCAATCGTTCCTTAAATACGCTAGTATCAAAGCGCAAAGCATGGCGGCGTATCTCTTGCGGATCGAAGCGCGCCTCGTCGAATCTGGACACCGCCTCGGCCAACGATTCTGGCGTTTTCTCATGGAAGAAAAGCCCCGTCACCCCTTCGACGACCGTATCCGACGCGCCACCTCCAGCGTAGGCGATCACCGGTCGTCCCGCTGCCTGCGCCTCCACGGGCGTGATACCGAAATCCTCCTCGCCGGGAAAGATAAAGGCTCGACACTGAGCCATCTCTTGGCGCAGTTCAGCCTGGCCCAGCCGCCCGCGAAAGATGATGTTCGGTCTGGCGATGGCTTCCAGAGCGGCTCGATCTCGCCCGTCCCCGACGACATGCAAGGGAAGGCCGAGTTGATTGAAGGCTTTTACCACCAAATCCACCCTTTTGTAAGGGATCAGCCGCCCTGCGCTCAAAAAATAGTCGCCCCGTTCCGCAGACGGTGCGAAATCCTGGACGTTGACCGGCGGATGGATGACCTCGGATTCCCGCCGGTAGTACTTGCGAATGCGCGCCTGCACCACCCTGGAGATGGCGATGAAATCATCCACCCTATCCGCTGCCTGGCGATCCCATATCCGCAAGCGACTGATCATTACTGGCAGGATGGCGCGGGCCAGCCACCCCAGCCCCTCGCGCTGTACATAGTCCTCGTAATTCCACAGAAAGCGCGCTGGCGTCAGGCAGTAGCAGATATGCCGCGTCTCTGGCGGCGTGAGAATGCCGTGCGCGAAAGCGCTTGTGACACTGATGACCACGTCATAGCCGCGAAGGTCCAATTGCTCAAAGGCGAGAGGATAAAAGGGGAGAAAGGGCTGATGGTGTCTCTTAACGAGTGGCCAGCGGTTCAAAAAGGAAGTGCGGATGTCCCAGGAACGGTATGCTGCGGGCATTGCTTCCGGCCAATAGATAGAGGTGTAGACGGGAGCCTGGGGGTACATCTCATGGACCACTTCCAGCACTCGCTCGGCTCCGCCATATTGATTGAGCCAGGAACACGCGATAGCAACGCGCAACCTGTTTCCTCCACAGACCTATAGACCTGACAGGTTTCCGAAACCTGTCATCTTCTCATTTCCCGATGCAAAACCGACGAAAGATCGTATCTAGCAAATCCTCCGTCACCGACTCGCCCGTGATCTCCCCCAGGGCATTGATCGCTCCCTTCAAATCTATCGAGACGAAATCGGCGGCCATTCCCTCCGCGTGGGATCGCCGGGCAGACTGCACCTGTTCCAGGGCACAGCGCAGAATATCCCGATGGCGGGGACTGCTTACTAGCGGAGCATCCGAAGACCACACCTTGCCTGCAAACACCGTCTCCTCGATGGCCTCCTCTAACGAATCTAGCCCCTGGCCGGTCAAGGCCGAGATTTGCACGCGCGTCGCCGTGGGCAGCAAGCCATCCAGCGAGGCGCGCAGCGACAAGTCTATCTTGTTGACGACCAATATCGTCGGTTTGTCTCCGATCAGGGCGGCGATCTCCTGGTCGGCAGCAATCAGCGGCTCGCTTCCATCCACCACGAGCAAGACCAAATCCGCCTGCTCCAATGCCTTGCGGCTCCGCTCGATGCCGAGACGCTCGACCAGATTATGCGGCGCGGTGATGCCCGCCGTATCCACCAGACAGAGCGGGATGCCTCCCAGGTTCAGCGTCTCTTCGAGCGTATCCCTGGTCGTGCCGGGGATGGGAGTGACGATGGCGCGATCCATGCGCAACAAGGCGTTCAACAGGGACGATTTGCCCACGTTGGGGCGGCCCACGATAGCCGTGCGAATCCCTTGCCGGTAGATGATCCCCCGTTCCGCCTCCGCAAGGAGCTTCTTGAGATCCTCCTCGGCTTTCGCCAGTCCCGGCAAGATATCCTCATAGGGTATTTCGTCGTGGGTGAAATCTATCGTCGCTTCCAGATAGGCCAGGATATCCACCAGCTCCTGGCGCACGGCGCGCACACGATCGGACAACTTGCCTTCCAGTTGGCCGACCGCCACACGCAGGCTGGCCTCCGTTTTGGCACGCACGATGTCCAACACAGCTTCCGCCTGCGCCAGGTCCAACCGTCCATTGACAAAAGCGCGCAGGGTGAACTCGCCAGGCTCTGCCAGGCGCGCTCCATGGCGCAATGCCAGTGCGAGCACCCGCCGCAGTGGCACGATCCCACCGTGGCAATTGATCTCGGCCACATCTTCGCGGGTGTAGCTGTTGGGCGCACGCATATAAGACGCCAAAACCTCGTCCAGGGTTTCCTGGGTCTCCGGATCCACGATACGCCCATAATACAGGCGATACGGCTCGAAAGCCACCTGCCGTGTGGAATGGCCGCGTCCGCGGCGGAATATCTTTTGCAGGATCGGCAGCGCATCTGCGCCGCTGAGCCGGACGATCCCGATTCCCCCTTCGCCCACCGGCGTGGAGATAGCGACGATAGTGTCACTCAAGCTGTACATTTCGCCCAGGCCATTCACCAGTCAACATACAGGGCCAACGGTCATCACTTCGCCCTCACCAATATTTTACCATTGAGCCGCCCTCTAAGCCAAACTGAGGGGCGCTCCGTGAGCTTGCCCTTTTCATTTCTCCAGGATGATCGTCACCGGCCCATCGTTGTGGATCTCGACCAGCATCATGGCCTGGAACACGCCTGTCTCGACAGACACCCCTTCTGCCCGCAAAAGCTCCACAAAGCGCTCGATCAGGGGTTCCGCGACCTCCGGTCGCGCTGCGTCGCTGAAACTGGGCCTAAGCCCCTTGCGCGCATCCCCATAGAGGGTGAACTGTGAGACGACCAACGCTTCTCCTCCTGTGTCGAGGAGCGAGCGGTTGAATTTGCTCTGTTCGTCGGCAAAAATTCGCAGATGAGCGATTTTGTGCGCCAGCCAGACGGCCTCGGCTTCACTATCCCCCTCTCGTATGCCCAGCAATACCGCAAGCCCTGGGCCGATGGCCCCCACGACTTGGCCAGCCACACTAACGGACGCTTTCGTGACACGCTGGATGAGAGCACGCATCTGATCTCCTGTGGCGATTTGTCTAAATCGTCATAATCTGGTATGATTCTTTTACAGTCTATTTCCAAAGGAACCGCGATGATCAAACTACTGATGAGTTGGGATATCATGCCGGATAAGGAAAGGGAATTTCTTGACTTTCTCATGCAGGAATTCACGCCTACTATCCAAAAGCTGGGCCTTCAGCCTACCGATGCCTGGCTGACTGTGTACGGCGAAGGCCCGCAGGTGCTGGCCGGTGGCGTCACAGAGGACATGGAAGCCATGACCGCTCTGTTGGAGAACAACCTATGGCGCGAGTTGGAACACAAGCTACTCGAATATGTGACCAATTACAAGCGCAAGGTCGTCCTAGCCGAGGGGGGCTTCCAACTATAAACCACCAACAAAAACAAGGGCTTGGCTCTTTGACGCCAGTGCCCTTGTTTTTGTTTCGCCCTTTGTGGCGGTCGGAGCCGCTTTTAGCCTGGCTCTATGACCCGGAATCGCTCGCTTTCTCCTTCTTCTCTCCACCTGATTCGCTCTTGCCTTCACTTTTGGAGGAACTTGACACAGCATTGGAGCCCGACCGATGGTCTGTGCAATAAAACCCGGACCCCTTGAAGATGATTCCCACTGGCTGAATGAGACGGTGCACCGGCCCTGAGCATTCCGGGCAGACCGGCAAGGGTTTATCGCTCATCCGCTCTCTTCGTTCAAAGTGTATACCACATGTTTCGCACTCATACTCATACAGTGGCATATACTTTACCTCCTACTATCATCATCTATTCCGAACCAGCAACTCGGCCGAAATCAGATTGGAATTCATGTCAAACCGAGCGGCTATTATACTCTTTTCGAGCAAAATGGCAAGTAGTGGCAGACCAGCGTGTCTGCCCAAACCGGCATCTACTTCACAAAGCCAATATTCCCAGGCGGCCAGTAACGAAACCAAGCACGTCCAATGATATACTCCAGGCGTACCATACCGAAGGAACGCGAGTCGCTGCTAAAGCTGCGATTGTCCCCCAGCACGAAAGCGCTATCGTCGGGAACTACCTCGGCTGCATGGCTGCTAAAGGTGAGTTGATCCACGTAATGTTCATCAAGCAACTGGCCATTGATGTATACATGCCCTTGGCGAATCTCGACTTGCTCGCCTGGCAACCCGACCACCCGCTTGATGAGCGGCGGGCCAGGTCGGTTGGGCAGCTTGAGCACAACAATGTCGCCGCGCCGGGGCTTGTGAAAGCGATAGGACACCTTTTCGATGATGAGCCGCTGGTCATTATACAGGTTTGGCTCCATGCTTTGCCCTTCCACGCGCGTCGCTTGAGCCAGGAACATATTGATGACGAAGACGATAATCAGCGCCGGGAGGACCGTCTCTAGTATATCGCGAAGCCAACCTTTTAATGGTTTCCCTGCGCTATCGAGAGGATTCAGATTGCCCTCTGGATAAAGGGGATCTTCGGCCATGTTCTTCTTTCCTCCGCGCCCTTAACGTGGTCGTCTGTCCTGGCGCTCACGGCCAGAACGGACGAAGCGTTCCCGTTGTGGTGGCCGTGCCCCCCTGCCACCTGTTCTTCGATCCCGCGCGCGCGCCTCCTCCGCTGTCCAACCTTCCAGAACCGCTTGGCGCGACAGTCTGATTTTTCCTTCCGGATCTATGTCAATGACCATGACCATGATCTCGTCGCCAACATGTACCACATCCTCGACGCTAGGCACACGGTAGTCGGCCAGTTGGGAGATATGCACCAGGCCCTCTTTCCCAGGCAAGATTTCCACAAAGGCACCAAAAGCTGTAGTGCGCACCACTCTGCCGGTGTAAATCCTGCCAACTTCCGGCTCTTCCGTTAGACCACGAATGAACAGCAAGGCTTTTTCGTTGCTCCCTTTGTCGGTCGCAGAGACATAGACGGTGCCATCGTCCTCGACGTCAATCTTGACGCCCGTCTGATCAATGATGCCGCGAATGGTCTTGCCACCCGGCCCAATGAGCGTGCCGATCTTTTCAGGATTGATCTTGAGCACGGTCACGCGCGGTGCATAAGGAGCTAAATCGGGCCGCGGCCTGGAAATCGTTTCCAGCATCCTATCGAGGATAAAGAGGCGTCCGCGGCGAGCCTGTTCTAACGCTGTCCTGAGGATCTCTTGACTCAGGCCAGCGATCTTGATGTCCATTTGCAGGGCAGTGATCCCTTTCGCCGTTCCTGTGACCTTAAAGTCCATGTCACCCAGGGCATCTTCGATGCCTTGAATGTCTGTGAGCACGGCATAACGGTCGCCTTCCTTGACTAGCCCCATCGCCACTCCCGCTACGGGTGCTCGGATCGGCACGCCAGCATCCATCAAGGCCAGCGTGCTGGCACAGGTGCTCGCCATGGAAGTGGAACCATTGGAGGATAGCACCTCTGACACCAGCCGAATCGTGTAAGGGAAAGCCCCCTGGTCAGGGATCACAGGCACCAGAGCACGTTCCGCCAGCGCACCATGGCCAATCTCGCGACGCCCTGGCCCACGCAACGGCCTCGCCTCGCCAGTAGAATAAGGCGGAAAGTTGTAATGGTGCAGGTAGCGTTTCGTCCCCTCTTCCTCTAGCCCTTCCAGCAATTGCTCATCGCCGACGGTGCCCAATGTGGCCAGGGTGAGCACCTGGGTCTCGCCCCGCGTGAACAGCCCTGATCCATGAGTGCGCGGCAAAAGCCCCACTTCGCAGATGATCGGTCGTATGGTCTCGTAATCCCGGCCATCGGGGCGAGCGCCCTGTTCCAGAATCCGCTGCCGCACCTCGGCCTTGAGGGCTTTCTCGAAGGCATTGTTGATATCCAGGGCTTGATAAGTCTCGCCGAACTTGGTCAACAATTCCTCGCGAAGGGCATCAAGAGCCTTGTTCGTCTCTTCCTTGGTGGCCGAACTTCTAGGAATCTCAACCAGGCGTCCACTCAGATGGGCATTGACCGCGACGACGACTTCATTAGGTAGCTCATAGAATGGGAAGTTTGCCTTTGGCTTCCCTATGTGCTCGCGCATCTCCTCTTGCATACGGATGACATCCTGATATGCACGGTGCCCCAGCGCGATCGCTTCCAGCATAACCTCCTCAGACACCTCGTTGGCTCCTGCCTCCACCATGATCACAGCCTCTCTGGTGCCAGCCACACGCAAATCCAGCAGGCTTTTTTCCATCTGCGGAACCGTGGGGTTGACGACCAATTGGCCATCAATGTAGCCGATGCGCATAGCGCCTACCGGCCCATTGAAGGGTATATCGGAGATCGTCAAAGCTGCCGAAGCGCCAATGATAGCCAGAATATCCAGAAAATGCTCCTGGTCTACTGAAAGGGCGGTGACGACCACTTGCACGTCATTGCGCAGGCCCTTGGAGAAAAGGGGACGCAAGGGGCGATCTACCAAACGGCAGAGGAGGGTCGCTCCCTCGCTAGGCCTGCCTTCCCTTTTGAAGAATCCACCGGGGATCTTGCCAGCGGCGTATTGCCGCTCTTCATAGTCTACCGTGAGAGGGAAGAAATCAATTCCCTCTCGCACTTCCTTTGATGCGGTCGCTGTCACCAGCACAACAGTGTCTCCAGAGCGGACCGTCACTGCACCGCCAGCCTGGAAAGCCAGCTTGCCAGTCTCAACGATCACCGTGCTCTGGCCCAGAGTTACGGAAAATGTATGTACCATATATTCTTTTGTCCTCCCCTCGTCTGATGGGAGGTCGGGGACGGCGGCCAGGGACTGGAGACTGGATCCTATCCAGCCCGTTTTCATCCGAACTATGCCCTATAGGATACACTCTCCAATTCCTGTAACCGCGGCCCGGACCTCGCCGTGAAATCCTCCCTAATTATACAGTTAAACGAGTAGATGGCGCCAACTCTTGAACCATCTACTCGCTCACCTGCCTGAATACTCTGTGCGCACTGGCATTATTTGCGCAAACCGAGGCGCGTCAGGATGTCTCTGTAACGGTTTACGTCCTTTTGGCTGAGATAAGTCAAATGCTTGCGGCGCTGTCCTACCAGCTTGAGCAAACCTCGGCGCGAATGCTCGTCATTCTTATGGACCTTCAGGTGCTCCGTGAGGTCACTGATACGACGAGTCAGCAACGCGATCTGTACCTCAGGAGAACCGTTATCTTTTGGATGAATGTGGTATTCTTGGATGATGGTATCCTTCTGTTCTTTACTCAGAGGCATACCTCACCTCCTTTCAGCCCGAGCATGTTTCATAGCAAAGGGTGTTTCTTGAAACCCCCTGTCTTTCCGGTTGGAGATTATACCACAATTCCGCCTCAACAGCAAATCGGCCCTTTAAGATAAGGCCCAAGATGGCTCGTAGATCATGCGAGGTAACAGCACAACCTATAGTGTGCTACCGCATGTCCCTTCCACATAGCGTTCTCCGATTACGGCTCTTTGTGCCCCAAAGCAACACCGGAGAACGCATCACTACTATCTCATTGTCTAAATGTGCTCTGTGATAGAGCTTGTGTCGTGTCGAACTATGCGACTGTACCCCAAGCGATGGAGTTCTCCTCTATTCCTGTTTGGTTTTTCGATTCCCAGTCTTTTCTTTCCGAAAGACCACTTTTATGGGAATAGAGGCAACCTCCCGCCATGTGTCCTCCCCCTCATTTTGAAGCTCTAAACGAAAAGTGTATCGGCCTGGCTCTTTGACGCGAAATCCTGGGAAGCGCCTACGATCACGCAGTCGCTCAAACTTGGATAGGTCAACTTTAGATTCAACCGTCTTGAATACCTCTGCTGTAGGGGACAAGAGACTCAAGCGTGCGCACCCCCGGCTGGGTTCATTGAAATCGGACCGTGCCCATAAAGTGACAACTTCAAACGGCATGGCGACTACTGCTTCTGGTTTGGGTTCATCGGCGATGTTAATCTGGTCAATTACATTCTGAATACTTACTTGGTTTGAATCCTGGTCAATGACTGAGCTTGCGCAAACTACAGTCCAGACATGATCTATCATTGTGTAATCCTTTCGTACAGCAAGACTGCGTCAGCTTGATAGGCGAAAGTGTTAATGGGACAGTGGTCTTCCTGAATGGCCTCATCGGGCCCACGACCGCTCTCAACCGTAAGGCCAGCCCGCTGCTGGTCTACCAGAGTTGCCCATCTACTTTCAGCTTTTGGTCCCTGCATTTCCATTCCGTACCATTTTGTTATCTGCTTGGTATTCAGAACGCGCAGCCAGAACGATGGGCTCTCTTTATTGATAGCCCGCGGTCGCTCAGGTTCCCATTCCTCGAAAAGCACGACAGTGGCATCACTATGCGTTGTCACTTGTGCGACATCAAGGTCATATTTTTGTACTAGAATCGCAGCCGGGATATCCAGGCCCGCCTCAAGATTCCGTATCATTCTTAGTGTAAGCGGGCGTTTGCGGTTCAGCACCTCGGAAACACGAGAACGGCTGCCAATATAGGGCTCCAAATCGCGACGTGACAAACCAAGTCTTTCCATATGGTATATGATAGCTTCGATGGGGTCAGGTAATGGAATCGCATAATGTTGTTTTTCATAAGCCTCCACAAGCATGACCAATACCTCTAGTCTGTCACCCTCAGGTGTATCAGGTTGGGCACCGAAAAGCCCCTCGATCTCTTTTAGTGCCGCTTCATAGTCCACTTCAGTTTTGATAGGCTTAATATCCATTGAGACGGCCTCCGATCAAATCGTACTGGCGTCCACCTTGTTGTATTCTGAGTGAGTGCCAATGAAACGGATGAAGACGATGTGGTTCGTATAATCAATCTGAACCACTAGACGATAAGCGTTGCCTTTGATGTTGAACACCGCGCGATCGTTGCCTACAATCGAAACCTTAGGGTAGTCGTTCCGGACATCTTCTGGCTTGTTCCAAATAACCCGCGTTACATGCTCGTACCAGGCTTGTATTGGGTTTCGTCCATCTGCATGCTGTTTGCGGAACTCGTCCAGAAGCTTCAGATTGATGACATCCATATACTACCACACTATTTCATAATGTGCAAAAACGCTCCCAAAATGAGAACTTCTAACGAGCGCCATGCATTAGCAAAAGGGATCACTGCACCATGCCTCACTTCGGCACTATGATAACTTTGAGGCAGAATGTCAAAATGGCACATGCAAAGCCCTCACCGCTCTTCGTTTGGCCTGTTTTCCGCACTGGTCATCCGCGCCGTCGCTTGCACACTGGCATGACCGGCCATGTTGGCCTCAGCAGCAATGTCCACCCCGTTATCTCGTAGATCACCCACACACGAGCGCCGCAAGTCATGGCCTCGTCATGCACTACCTGCCTGGGATTTGTGATCCATGCTCTTCCCAAAAGGGAAAGACCAGAGACCGCAATGTCTGTCTTGTAAAGCAGCCATGCGATCTCCGGTCTCCCTTTCTGTCGGGGCGAGGGGATTTGAACCTCCGACCTCATGGTCCCGAACCATGCGCGCTAAACCGGACTGCGCTACGCCCCGTACAAACTTTATTATACACCCACTTTCGTGGATCTACAAATGGCCCAGTAGGTTTAGGTTAGATGCAACCCTGTTTTGGGGCAAGCAACCTTCCTCTACGGAGCGCCGTTTGACAATTTCTGGATAACGAGGGCTTGCGAGGGGCTACACCTTTCCCTATCGGCACGCCGGGCGATTTCCTGGCCTGGTTATGTGTACTCTGGCCTATTGCGGCGTAAAGCCGGTTGTGGCTGTATACGCCTGGTTTTGGTAAGTGAAAATGATGACGACTTTCACGGTGTAGTTCTTTGTAGCCCCGCCAATGTTCCTCGTACATGAGGCAACTCCATCATTCCCGGTCGTTGCTGTGCATTCTGGCGTGGTTGTCTTGTAGTACCAGGTTGCTCGCATGGGAACGCTCGGGATCCCCATGCCATTCAGTGTGATCTTGCCCGAAACGGTCACTTCTGTTCTTTCCGCAGGTTTGTCATTGCTGACCCAGGCCGTGACCTCGATCCGGCCCACCGGCGTCGGAGTGCTGGTAGGCATGATTGTGCGGACTGGTGTCGGTGTGTCTGTCAGTTTAGTGACGGTGCTTATCAGGCTCGGAGTGCTTGAAGGAATCACAACTGTTGGTGTGGGAGGCGTAGGCGTAATTGTCGGTGGAACCTGGCTCGGTGTGGCTGTCGCAGGCATCGGGGTTGCCGTAGGTGGCAGCGGTGTCGCAGTAGGTAGCAAGGGCGTGCTCGTCGGTGGGACAGGAGTTGCTGTCGGCTGGGGAGTGTTGGTTGGCCGAGGTGTGTCGGTAGGCACAAGACGTGTCTGTGTGGCTGTGGGAATTGGCGTGTCGGTTGGGACAGCAGCCGGCTTGGGGCTGGCCGGGGCACCGGCACAGGAGACGCAGATCAGCACAATTGGCGCAAGGAGAACGCAGGCGACTCCTGAGATGTGTTTATTTCTCATGTTAGGCCCTCCTGACTTAGGAACGAACCAAACGCCCTACCTGGACTGCGCTAGCCCCGTATCGAACACATTATGCACCCACTTCGACAAGCTGCCAGATGGCGGCTTAGCCCTGGCAACTCTATGCCCTTCGCTCCCTGCTAAGGATCGCCCGCGCGACCACCACACCGGAGGCGGAAGCCTGCACCAGGCCGCGTGTGATTCCGGCGCCATCGCCAGCGGCGAACAGGTTCTTGACGCGCGTTTCCAGATTCTCGCTCAGTTCCAGGCGCGAGGAGTAGAACTTGACCTCCGCACCGTAGAGCAAGGTGTGACGGGAGGCGACGCCCGGTGCCAGCCTGTCCAATGCCTCTAGCATCTCCAGGATATTGACCAGATAGCGGTAGGGCAGCACCAGGCCCAGATCGCCGGGGGTGGCTTCCTGCAAGGTCGGCGTGACGATGCAGCGCTGCAGTCGCTGCACGTTGGTTCGCCGTCCACGCTGCAAATCCCCCAGCCGCTGCACCATCACGCCACCGCTGAGGAGATTCGCCAGGTGGGCGATGTATTTGCCGTAGGCGATGGGGTCGCGGAAGGGTTCGGTGAAGTTCTTTTGCACCAGTACGGCAAAGTTGGTGTTGGGCGTCCTTTTGTTCACATAGCTGTGCCCGTTAACGGTCATGACATCCCCTGCCCATTCTGCAATCACTTCGCCATAGGGGCAGGCACAGAAAGTGCGCACCTGATCGTCGAAAGCCTTGGAGTAGTAATAGAGCTTGGGTTCATAGACGATATTCGTCAGCGGTTCGAGCACTTCGGCGGGCAACTCAACGCGCACGCCGATGTCCACGGGATTGATGGCCAACGGCAGGCCAAGCTCGCGGGCGGTTCTAGTCAGCCACTCGTTGCCCTCACGCCCTGGAGCGACCATGACGTAGTGCCCCTCTATCGTTTCCCCTTTGGCGGTGTGAACGCCACTGACAGTGGAATCCTTGACCAGGATGTCAGTCACCTCGGCCCCACAACGGATAGCGACGCCGCGCCGCAATAGCTCATCGCGCATGGCCCGTAGCACGGCAGCAGAACCATCAGTGCCCATGTGTCGCACGGGGAAATAGAGCAGCCGCAGTCCGGCCAATGTCGCGCGCCGCGCCAGGGATTCTACTTCGTCCCCATCCTGGCCGTGGGCCTGCCTGGGCGCACCAAATTGCACATAAGTGCTGTCCACGTATTGCACCAGGCTCATGGCAGCATCGCGGCCGAGGAGGTCTTGGAGTTGCCCCCCAACCTCTGGGGAGATGGTCAATTTGCCATCACTGAACGCGCCTGCCCCTCCCCACCCTGAGATGCGATCGCAGAAACGGCAATGGACACACTGCTTGTCCGTGCTATAGATAGGGCAGCGACGCTGCTCTATGTCAGCCCCCTTATCCAGAACGAGCACGCTCAAATCGCTCTTCTGGCTGAGTTCCAGGGCGGCGAAGATACCTGCTGGCCCTGCGCCGACGATGACGACGTCATAACGGTTTGTGTTCATACAGTCGCTTTCCCGTGGAGTGTTCGCTCAGGAACCAAGTCTCCTCTGGAAGCCTAGTTCCCTTGCATAGAAAGGATACCACGATGTGCCGATCAAGTCAAAGACTGCGACAGGGCAATCGCCTTCTGAAGAGATCGCGCCTTTTTTGACTTGTAAACTAATATGGCTATACTGAAAAAGAGACTACTCAGGGGGATAGCTCGCTTGAAACTCCGCGTGGATGCCTCGCTTTGGAAATGGCTCCGTCCGGGCCTGCAAGTCAAACGCTGGCTTTGCTTGCTCCTGGTTGGGCTTTTCTGTTTGAGTGTGGGGACAAGCTTTGTTTATGTCTACTTTTATCGCGCTATCCAGGTTCCTGACGCGGTCTCCCCGCTCGTCTATCACCTGACCCTACAGTTTATCCCCACCTGGCTAGGGGCTTGATCCTCGGCGTTTTGGGTCTCCTGGCTGTCGGATTGGCGGTTTTTCAACTGAACCAATCCCTTGTTTCGGCTGTTCATTCGCCCCTTCAAGGTAAGCTGGTGGACATCCTGGAGCGACGACGCCTAGGAGAGCGAGGCCCGAAGGTGGTGGCTATCGGGGGTGGAAACGGGCTTTCCTCGTTGCTGCGCGGCATGAAAAGGCACACCAATAACCTGACCGCCATTGTCACCATGGCTGATGACGGCGGCAGCTCAGGCCGGCTGCGTCGAGACCTGGGGATACCCCCGCCGGGCGATTTGCGCCATTGTATTACCGCCCTGGCCGACGATGAGTCATTGCTGGCGCAGCTTTTCGAATATCGCTTTGGCGTAGGCAAGGGCCTGAACGGCCACAACTTTGGCAATCTCTTCATCGCCGCCATGTCCGAAATAACCGGCAAGTTTGAGCGCGCTGTTGCCGAGTCCAGCAGGGTGCTCGCTGTCCGTGGTCGCATCCTGCCCTCCACCCTGGAAAACGTGACCTTGAGCGCGGAATTGGCCGAAATGAGAAATGGCACACACCATATTCAGGGCGAGTCGGCCATCCCAGAAGCAGGCACACCTATTGAGCGAGTGTATCTCCATCCCGAGACGGCGCGAGGATATTCCGAGGCCATCCGTGCGGTTCTGGAAGCGGATGTCATCGTGATTGGCCCTGGTAGCCTATATACCAGCATCATGCCCAATCTGTTGGTAAGCGACATCTGTCAGGCTATCCGCGCCTCGACAGCCCTCAGGATCTATGTCTGCAACGTAGCTACCCAGCCGGGCGAGACGGACGGCTACGATGCGGGAGATCACATCCGCGCCATCGAAAACCATGTGGGTCCCCGCCTTGCGGATTATATCATCGCCAACAGCAATCTCGCTCACCCCTTGCCACCGGGAGGACGCAGTCAGCTCGTGAAGCCATCTTATGATGCCGACTACGCCGACTGCATCATCCTAAGAGATGTCGTAAGTGAGGAAAGCATCTGGCGCCACGATCCGGAAAAGCTGGCCAGATGCATTATACAGCTCTATGAGGAAAAGAGAGGGGACTGGTCTTGAGGTAATCCATGGGAAAAGGAAAGCGAATCTATGCGCATAGCCATGCTTAGCGTTCATACTTGTCCTCTGGCTGCTCTGGGTGGCAAAGAGACGGGGGGTATGAATGTCTATGTTCGTGAACTGAGCCGGGAACTTGGCAAGCGGGGCATCGTCGTGGACATATTCACTCGCCAGCAAGACCCATTGCTTCCCAGCATTGAAGCTGTGTGGCCGGGGGTTCGGGTGATCCACCTGCCTGCCGGCCCCATACGTCCCTATCCCAAAGGTGAAGTGTACAATCACCTGCCCGAATTTGTCGCGGGCATCGAAAAGCTGGTGAAAGAAGAAGGCATATCCTACGATCTCATCCATAGCCACTATTGGCTATCCGGCTGGGTGGCGAGCAAGCTGCAAGAGAGTTGGGGCGTGCCGATCATCCACATGTTCCATACTCTGGGACGAATGAAGGATGCCGTAGCCCGCAATGACAGAGAAAAGGAAGTGGACAACCGCGCTACGGTGGAAGAACAGATCATGGGCTTCGCTGACTGCATCGTGGCTGCCACGCCTTTGGACAAAGAGCAGATGATACAGCTTTACGGGGTGAACCCGGCTAAGATCCGGGCCATCCCTTGCGGAGTGGATGTGGAGATGTTTCACCCCATACCGCGAGAAGAAGCCAAAGCGCATCTGGGTGGGCCTATCGCCGATTGCCACATGGTCCTCTTCGTAGGGCGGCTGGATCCCGTGAAGGGACTGGACACCCTGCTGGAAGGCATGTGCGAGCTTATGCGGCATGTGAGTCCCGAGTTGGCGCGCAGGCTGTGTCTGGTTGTCATCGGTGGCGATGCTGAAAGCGCCAGCGAGGCGATGAGCAGCGTGGATTGCCTGGACGATTTGAAGCGAAGATTCGATCTCTCCGACCTGGTGATGTTCCTTGGCTCGCAAGCTCAGGATACGCTCGCCTACTATTATTCCGCGGCTGAGGTTTGCGTTACGCCCTCCCGTTACGAGTCTTTCGGCATGGTCGCTCTCGAGGCGATGGCTTGCGGCACGCCGGTGATCGCTTCCCGCGTCGGCGGCCTCACTTACACTGTCCAGGATGAGATTACCGGCTTCTTGGTGCCGGAGAATGACCCCAAGGCATTGGCAAGCAGATTGGAGCTGATCCTCTCCGATGCGGAACTGCGGGATCGGTTGGGGCAACAGGCTTTAGTCGTTGCTCGTCGCTTCACCTGGGGAAACGTCGCCGATCAGATCGTCGAACTCTATGGCGAGGTCGTCGCCGGACGTTGAGCGTGAACTCGTTGGAAATAGTCGCAATGGGGAGCCAGGGGGCATACTTCGCAGCGTGGCCTTTGTGACCTGCAAACCTCACGGCCATGCCGGATCAGGTGCATGTGGAAGGGATAGTACAGTTCTGCAGGAAGCATGGCTTCGAGCATCCCACTTGTCCGTTCGGGGGATGTCTTGAGCGGCACCAGCCCAAGCCGTAAGCTCATGCGATGCACGTGGGTGTCCACCGGCAAGGCCGGCAGGCCCAGGGAGAAAAGCAGCACACAAGAGGCGGTCTTCGGCCCCACCCCTCTCAGAGATAGCAGCCACGCCCTTGCTTCAGCAACCGGCATGGTGCGCAAAAAGCCCAAATCGAAAGAGCCGCGCTCGGCATAGATCTGCCTCAAGACCTCTTGAATGCGTGGCGCTTTGATATGCGCCAGCCCTCCTACCCGGATCGCCTCTGCTATGGCAGCAGCGGGGGCATCGCGGATGGCTTCCCATGTCGGAAAGGCCTCCTGCAGGAGCCTATAAGCCCGGCCGGAATTGGCGTCGGAAGTGTTCTGCGACAAGATGGTGGAAATCAGTTCCTCTATAGGCTCGCCGTGAGATTGCCATGGGCGCTCGCCATAGACGCTGCGGAGCACCTCATAGATGGTGAGAGCTTTCTCGGCTGGCAGCGGGACGCTCATCATACACTCCCCTCTTCTGCAGGGCAATGAAAAAGTCCCTGGCAGAGCCATCCGCCAGGGACCACCCATGCCGAGGAAGGGATTTGAACCCTTATGGACCTTCGCCCACTACGCCCTGAACGTAGTGCGTCTGCCAGTTTCGCCACCTCGGCAAAGCCTCACAGGGGTTACCCCCCAAAGGCGATTATACTTTAGCACCGTTTCGCTATTTTGTCAATTCAGGCTTTGAATTTGACATCCTTGCCCGTTTGATATATGCTTATTGGGCTACTTCTGAAGCCTATCCGGCAACTCCTCGGGTAGGCATTTGCGGGCTTGGGAGGTCAGAGTTCATGGACATCCAAATCATACCTGCCGGTTTCGTGAAACGGTATGTGCCTCAGCCTTTGTCTCTCTCGTCTACCGAGTGGGGGGGCAAGGCGGTCGCTGACTTGTTAATGAGTTTGGGGATTCCTTCAACGGTTTCTTTATCTATTCTGGTGAATGGTGAGAAGCAGCGTAACGACTATACCCTGCAAGAGGGCGATATCGTGAAGCTGATACCGCTCATGACCGGAGGGTAAGCCTCTATAAAGCCCGTCCTACGGACGACGGCTCTATCGTCGGTTGAACTCTCTTTCCAACTGCGCCGCGCTAAAGTGGATCATGGTGGGACGACCGTGAGGGCAAGAGTGGGGTGTACTCGTTTCCTCTAGTTGCCGCACCAGGTCGCGCATCTCCGGCATGGAGAGGGTCTGGCCAGCGCGCACGGCGCTGTGGCAGGCGATGGTGATGAGCGCCTCTTCCTTCCAGGGCCGATTGCCCCCTTCGGCCTGCTCCACCATCTCGACAATGGTGGCAGCGATCTCGCCGCTGGCGATATAGTTGCCCACGAGCGAGGTAGGGACTGCTTGCACTCGGTAAGCGTTCACGCCGAAAGGCACGATGGCAAAGCCCAAAGTCGGCATTTCGGGAAGATAGGCCTCGAGGACCTGGCTCTGGCTGGGAGTCAACTCGATGACCAGCGGCTCCAGCAGAGCCTGGCTGGCTATCTGGGATGTTTTGCCTCCGCTAGATACACCCGCGGCCCCGTTCGATTCCTTGCGGCCGCAAAGTTCCTCGTAAACCACCCGCTCGTGAGCAGCGTGCTGATCAATCAGATACATCCCGCCGGGGCCTTCGGCGATGATGTAGGTCTGCGCCAACTGGCCCACTACACGCAACATCGGCAGTCGAGAGGTTGGCTGCTGGGTTAGCGCGGGAGTGAGGCGATCTTCCGTCCGCTGCAGATCCAATGCTCTCTGGCCAACGTAACGCGACATGGCTTGACTGGGCAGTTCCCAATGGAAAGTAGCCGCGGTAGTGGGTTGAGCCTGGGCGACAGGGATGGGCACGTTCTTCTGCAGAACGTGGCGCACGGTGCGTTGGACAGCAGCAAAGACCCGGCGCGCATCGCGGAAACGGATTTCCCGTTTGGTGGGGTGAATGTTCACGTCCACCTCCGCAGGATGTAGACGGATGTCCATGACAACCAGAGGGTAGCGATGTGCGGGCAGCAGATCGTGATATGCCTCTTCCACGGCGTAGCTCAAGGAGCGATCCTGCACCCAACGCCGGTTCACGAAAAAGAGGAGGCCCTTGCGATTCGCCTGGTATAGCGATGGCGGGCTGATGTACCCTCGCAGAGATAACCCCTCGCTTTCCTCCTGGAATTCTATCATCTTCTCTGCGTTGGCAAGGCCGTATGTTTTGATGAGCACATCGTACAACTTGCCTGTCCCGGCGGTCTGGAAAGTCAAGCGGTCGTTATTGAGCATCGTGAAGCGTATCTCCGGATAGGCCAGGGCATAGCTGGTGACTAGATCGGCGATTACAGCGTTCTCTGTGGCATCGCTGCGGAGGAATTTGCGGCGCGCCGGCGTGTTATAGAAGAGATTCTCCACAGTGATCGTCGTGCCGGGGGGACACCCGTGGCTTTCCCGGCGCACGACTTGGCCTCCTTCCAGCCGCAGGAGCGTGCCCACGGCTTCGTCGCGAGCGCAAGTGGTCATGGTCACCTGGGAGACAGCGGCGATGCTGGCCAGTGCCTCGCCACGAAAGCCAAGGGTGGCGATCCGGTCGAGGTCTTCCAGGGTGTGGAGCTTGCTGGTGGCGTGTCGGGCAAAGGCGAGCGAGGCCTGGTCGGCCGCAATGCCGCAACCATTGTCAGCGACGCGGATCAACCGCTTGCCGCCATCCCGTATCTCTATCCTGATGTCGGTGGCGCCGGCATCAATGGCGTTCTCAATCAACTCTTTGACCGCCGAGGCGGGACGTTCCACGACCTCGCCCGCGGCGATCTTGGCCGCCACTTCGGGCGGCAGCACTTCAATAGCCATCTCTTCCTCCCTGTTGACATTATACTCCCCCTGGATTAACTCAGCAAGCAGGAAATTGACAGTCACCGCCTGTTATATTAAGATGGGTCCGCGATGTCGTATGTTTTCAGAGGCTTGGGAGATGACTATGTCCAGAGCACGTCGCCTGATACTGGTGAGCCTGGCGCTCGCGTTTCTGGTAAGTGGCTGTACAGGCACGCCGACAAAGCCCACTCCAACGCGAGTGCCCCTTCCCACTCGACCCGCACTCGTGGTAACTACGCCAACCAGGCCGCCCTCCATCCCCACGAACACACCGCTGCCGACGGCGACACCGTCAGCCACGCCAACACCTACAT
>Ga0129297_10000526_pt1 | contig 18321 bp, 20 predicted proteins | sample I18A1metaG_FD_94708 | JGI IMG/M metagenome (GOLD analysis project Ga0129297, IMG submission 94708) | Lake sediment bacterial and archeal communities from Gulf of Boni, Indonesia to study Microbial Dark Matter (Phase II) - ​I18A1 metaG | ecosystem: Environmental > Aquatic > Freshwater > Lake >... | reverse complement strand
GTTACAGCCTGGTAGGCGACGCTCTGAGCCCAAAGCAGCGGCCTGTTACTGTTGACTGCCGTCAGCTTATAGTGGGTTGGATACGGATGATGAATCGCTCCTCGTTGGACGAGTTGCCCCATGAACGTGTAAGCAGCGATGGCTACCGCTGTACCTTCCGCTCCCCCGCAGTATCCACCGTAGACTGGACCATTTCCAGCCACGATCTTGCCGCCAGCGTTCAGCGCGTGCGCGACCTTGTTCAGTAGGGAGAAGGTGATCTTCATCTCGCCGATCGCGCTGACCTCGTAGGCATCGCCGGGCCCAAGGGCGATGCCTCCAGCGATCGTGGCCGCATCTGAGACGGCGATCGCTATCGAGTTCATGATAGGTAGTCCTGGTCTTCCAGCCCTTCTCAGCCCTTCCTTGGTAAGCACGACGCTTCTCACGCTCGCGAAGATCTCGAACGGTGAGCCGAGCATTATCTTTGTTCCATATACGGTATCGGGAATGGCCATGCATATTCCAGTCGCCAGCGGAATCTCTCCCCTAGCCTCGGAGAGACTCAGGAACAGATCCTCGGAGGACATTGGAATCGCTCCGCCCACGGAGCAAAATGGGGGCGTCTTGGTCTCTGGCTTTCTTGCCACGAAATCTCTCTCGTCCGTTCCCTCTCCAACTCTGACACTGGAGGGAGCCGTTCTTATGGCGTCTCTAAGTTCTTCTTCGCTGAATTTGATTATTCGCCCCGTGTCAGGACAGTAAGTACCCACTTGCGAGTAGAAATCTAGGGCCGCGTTGAATACTTCATCGGCTATGCCACCGTCTGACGGAACTGGCGTTTCAGGATCGAATCTGATCTCATGTTCTTTGACTATTTCCATCAACTTTCTGTTGAAGATCTTTAAGTCGTAGTCTCTCTCAGCGCAAACCGGTCCTGTAAGAGCTCTTTTGACAACTTCCTGGAAGCTGACCAAGTCAACTCACTCGCATGATCTGTTTCGCGACCTCCACCGCCTTCGTCGCGTCAGGAGCCCATCCTTCGGCCCCTATCTCCTTAGCCCAGTCCGCCGATGTCGCTCCGCCTCCCACCATGACTTTGAATCGACCTCGCAACCCAGCATCTCGAAGATAATTCGTAACCTCTGCCTGATACGGAACGGTAGTTGTGAGCAACGCCGAAAGTGCGACGATATCTGAGTCAGTCCCTTTCGCTTTCTCAACAAACTCTTGGGGGCTCACATCAACTCCGAGGTCATGAATATCAAAGCGGTTGGCCTGAAGCAATAAGGCGACGAGGTTCTTTCCGATGTCATGCTGGTCGCCCTTGACAGTACCTATCACCACAACTCCCGATCTTGCACTTTCCAGCCTCTTGATACTTTCACGGTCCATGCCAGACGTCAGAATGCTCGTCGAAACCTTCATGGCTTCACCCGCGCTCATGAGATCTGCTAAGAAGTATTCTTGGTTCTCGAACTTCTCGCCAACTAGTTTCATGGCCGATACGAGGTGCTCTTGAATCACCTTTATCGGATCTAGCTCAGCCTTCAGAATCTCGTTCGCAATTCTTGCCGTGTCTTCTACGTTTCCCGATATTATCGCCTGTTCCAGTTCTCGGACCAATTCTTCTTCTTTCAAATCGTGACCCAACATGATATGGGGGCAAGGAAAGTCTTTACCGTCCCCTAGCTCCTATAAAGACTGGGTTGCTCGTGGACGACAATCATCTCCGCTCGGACCGTTATCATATTCATGTCCTTGAGTCCAGCCGAGCCGGAGACATATATAGTAACAAGCTCTCGTCTACTCGAAAATCCGGATCGCTGGATCTGGAAGGTTTCCATGGAGTACATCACTACTCGGTCGCTGACAGCGAATGAAGCCCAGAGAAAGAGTGATCAAGGCTCTAGAGCACGAGCAACCTGATAGAGTCCCGCTTGATATCGTGGTGAGGCCTGAAGTCTATGAGAAGCTACGCAGACACTTTGGCGTAGACAAAAACGAACCTGTCCTGAAAAGTCTGGGCGTCGACCTTCGATCCGTAATAATGTATCCGCCGGCTAATTCGGAACTCTTGTCTCTAAGCGAGTACGAGATTTTCTTTGCCACGGCGCTCGACGAGTGGGGAGTCAAGAGGAGGATCGGAATTACTGGCGAGTACTGGCATATGACGTACCATCCCCTCGAGCATGTCGAGCTGGATCAGTACGAACTCCCAGACATTAGTGCCCCGGGGCGATTTGATAAAGCCAAACGACAAGTACGTGAGTACAGTGAAGAGTACTTTGTAGCAGGAAGCATACCTTGGGGTCTCTTCGAGACAGCGTGGGCGCTTAGAGGATTTAGCACATTCATGAAAGACCTCTACACGAATCCGAGATTCGTCAATGAGCTTCTCGATAGAATCTTAGAGTGGAAGACTGAGGTCGGAAGGAGGTTTATCGAGCTTGGCGTCGATATGGTCGCCATCAGCGATGATCTTGGCATGCAGACAGGCTTGATGCTCGCCCCCGAGATGATAAGGCGATATCTCATACCACGCTATCGAACCATGTTCCGTGACTGGAAGAAGGCCGGCGTCTACGTTTTTCTGGAAAGTTGCGGCAATATCGAGAAGATTGTGCCTGAGCTCGTCGACACTGGAATAGATGTTCTAGACCCGATCCAGCCGGAGGTCATGGATCCCGCGAAGCTCAAAGAACTCTACGGAGACAAGCTTACTTTTCACGGTACCATCTCGACGCAACGAACCCTACCCTTCGGAACAGTCGAGGACGTGAGGAACGAGGTCGTTGACAGAATAGAGAAGGTAGGATACAACGGCGGCCTGATCCTAGCTCCATCGAATAGGGTGATCTCCGACGTCCCGCTCGAGAACCTTCTAACAATGTACGAAACAGCCAGAAACTACAAGTTCCGATGACGCCGGTAATATTCGGCAACAAGCCGAGCTGACTATGCGACCGGCGTCTTGTTCTTCAGCCCCTACCTCGAGTTGCTCCATGTTCGTGAAAGGACACACGGATTTCCCAATTTCTGCATCGATCCCATTATAAGGTGTGACATCATGCGTTAATGCAGAAATGAATCTGAATACGGTGGTCTCTCTACCCATCATAGTGTTCTCAGTCTTCACATTCGTAGCAGAGGCCCTCGGCTATGAGACAACCTTCCTGAAGTCCCGCATCTCATTTGTGAAATCAAAGGCCGCGTTTGATCGGATAGGGATTCAGACGATGTTCCTTTCCGCTATTGTTTATGCCGGGTCGATTGCCTCGACGGCAGGGATAACGCTCGTCGAGGGTCTGACATGGTTCAGGCCTGGAAATGTGATGGCCCCGCTCTTAGGATATGTTTTCGGGATCCCGGGATGCGTGGGAGTTGCGCTTGGGAATCTCCTGGCCGACTCGTTCAGCGGGTATTACAGCGCCGGGAGCTTGGGAGGATTTGTGGGCAACTTCATGCTGGCCTACATACCTTACAGAGTACTGTCGTACGATCGTCCACTAGGGCAGTCGAAGGAAGTTACGCGATACTTTCTCTTCGTCGGCGTAGGCTCGACGTTGGTATGCGCCTATGTGATTGCCGGCTTGCTCAGTCTAATCTCGTTGGCTGGATTCACGTACCCAATACCGGCTATAGGAAGTACTCCACCCCCCGTCCAATTCCTAAGCGAGGACGCGCTCTGGAGCAGCCTATTCACAATCATAGCGACCAACAACTTCGTAGTGAGTCTCATCGCCGGAGTCCTGATAGTGGCATCTTTCAGATACTTTACAGAGAAGGGACTGTTCTGGAGGGACCGCGTTGGCCTCTTCGAGGCCAGGAGAGGTCGACGAACCTTTCTCGTTTCTGTTTTCCTGACCGTTGTCCTGAGCTACGCAGTATATGCTCTCTCGGTGAAGTTTGGCGTGTATGGAAAGATAGGTCGATCTGAGGACTACCTGGTCAATCTTCTGGGAATACTTTTCTTCGTTGTTGGGCTTGCCGGTGTTGTATCGGTGTCAACTAACTCTGTCAAGAATCGGATATTGTCAATCCTGATAGGCAGCAGATCAGTAGACGCCAGAGCCCTTGAGGTTTACCTTGCGTCCCGTCGAGAGGTACTCAAGAAGGATGCTCTTGATGACGCGACGGGAGAACGTTTGGGCGCCCTCCTCTTCTCAAAGGTACTGCGACCCAACTTGGACCGACTGCTACGTAGAGTCGGAGTCCAGACTTTCATAGACGACTACCTGAAGCATATAATGCTCTACATGATGAATTCCGTATGCTCCGTTAAGAAGGGACCCAATTCCAAGAGTAGGATCATTTCCATACAGGAGTGTGTGATCTGCAAAGGCCTGTCAAGTAATTCACCGGTGTGCGGACTCTTTGCGGGATTCTCAAGAGGACTGACAAAATCATTCGCTGAATTAAAGGGAGAAAGTCTCGCGGTCTCAGCAGTTGAGATAGAGTGCAAGGCCACTGGAGATTCGAACTGCAAGGTGCAGCTAAGCTGGGACTGAGCCATGCGCAGGTACGGGATGGATGTCAGAATACTTGGCCTGTTAGTATCCTCGGACTATTACACGTATCCACTTGCTGAGTACGCGATGATGCAGACTTCGATAGGCAAGAGATGCTCAGACATAATCTACAAAGCCCTTGCGGACAGGGGCTTCAAGGTAGACTTTGCCGCCACGGTATATCAGATAGCAAGTGAACTAGTCAGAATCGCCGGCAATCTAATGTTCGGCGATGAGCTGCAACTTTCGAACGTGAAGTATTTCGTCGAACGCGACTCATGTTCCCTCAAAGTCGTTGTAAGCGCATGTCCTATCTGTAAGTACATCCAGTCAGATCATGTAGTATGCCACTTAGTCTCGGGTTTCCTCGAGGGGCTCGTGCAGGCCTTCTTGTCGAAGTTTGCTGATGCTAAGGTTGATTCGGTCGAAACTTCATGCATCGCTCGCGGGGACCCCTTCTGTAGCTTCGATACGAGGTGGAGAATCCCCATCGGTCTTCCCGTCCCCCGCGTTGAGGAGCTCAGAATTCACATAGATGAGAAAGCCCTAAACGAAAAAGTATCAGAAATACTGGCTACAGACTTCTATCAGAAAGCAGTCGCCTTTGCGAGACAGAGACACGGTCCTACCGCATAGGCCGGCCTATTATTACTTCTTATCATACGTAGCACAGCAACCCCGAAAACGGAGCGAGGCGACCAGGACGTTGCTTCTTTTGAAAATGCATATTGCATCGAGATTCGTGCAAGGATCTTGGGCAGATCTCTCCAAGCCCAAAGCCCGAAGGCTTGTACTTCCAAAGATTCCAGCCCCGCAAATTGTGAAACCATATTTGGCGGCAATTGTAGGGATCCCACGGGGCGCGCCAAGAACCTCATTCAGATGCTTTCTGCTCGATGCAGATTCAAGCAAGATAGTAGAGGGAGAGAAGATAGCATCTAACGTTCTCTCATGCCTCGCAGATACAAGAAAAGGGCGAGTCATAAATTACAACCTGGGAACAATAACCCCCGGGCTACTAACAGTACTTGCCATTCCTCGGATGGTGATCGCAAGACCTCCCGGTAGGGTCTGTACGGGATGAGAACTTCGATGTGGCCCCAGGCCTCAAGGAAGCCCCCTGTTCTCTATCCGATTCTACTTTCGTTGCAGTTCTCTGAAGAGCTTGTTGAAGTCGACCTTCGCTGTCTCGATGAATACTCCCCAGTTGCCCATTATCGCGACTGTGTAGTCTCCGCCGCTGAAAGCCCAGCCCAAAACTGGTGCCCATTTCATCCCGCTGGCTTTCGTGAACTGGTCTGCTTGTTGCCTGAAGAGCTTGTTATTCGATGCACACATTTGTGCGGCGATCTCAGCGAGGTTCCTCGCCAGCTTGCCACGATAGTCCACCAGTCCACCGTCGTCTCTGAACTCACCTGCAGCAACGACTCCAGGAATCGCCATCAACTCATCCAATGTCTTAGCCACACCATTCACCTCTCCAACCCATCCCTTCCGAGCGAAGGCTATTTATTATCATCGACATCATAAAAATGTCTGACCAGGGTCGAAAGCCGGGATGCTGCTCGATTCCATCCATGAATTGGTGAGACTTGCTCATATCATAGCGGTAGTGTTGATGTCGGCTCCTCTTTACAATCTGATAGTTGTGGGCGAAAGGGTAAGGTTCGGGAAAGCGCCGCTGGCCGTGGACAGATACTTCGAGAACATCATCCGAGGAAACTCCACGAGGTGCTATGTGTTCCAACTTACGGCAATGGCGACGGGGATCGTGCTTGTTCTCACAGAAGGGTTACCGTTCACCTATATCTTCACAAACTGGGTTCTATTCACCAAGGCCGCGCTACTGCTTACTCTCATGGGGTTGCTGTCGGTCGTCCATTTCAGGATCCAACCCAGCATAGACAGGTTGATCTCCCGTATTGAGGGGGACTCGATACCTCCCGACGTTGCCAAGAACCTCTTGCCCCTGCGAACCTTCAGGAAGCGGCTCGCCGCCACCTGCCTCTTGCTAGTCCTGACGATCATCGTCCTCGCTGTACAGATCGAGACCCCGTTCCCAGCATACTTAACAGTCCTGCTGCTGGCGTTGGCCGCCGCCTTCTCCTGGAGAGTCTACAAGGTGGCCGTTCCCTACGGATGGATTTAGGTCACCCAAAAAGTGTCCACATCACGTCATATGCAGGAAGCTTCTTGGAGAGATTGCTTTGACAGATGTTTCGTCGCTGGTGATCTTATCCATTATTAATTGGATGCATCTTTTTGCAACGGTTACATGGATAGGCGGAATGACAACAAACACGCTGATCCTGCTACCCTCAATGAGGGAAGCATTGGAACCTGCCATCGCAGGCAGATTTCTCGGAGCCGTAATGAAGCGGTTCCGACTTCTAGTGTATGGAAGCATCATTCTTCTCTTCTTCTCGGGAGCTGTTGTGACTGGCATACATGGGAACTACCTTGAACTCTTGCGGACTGGTGACAGTTGGGCCGAGGTCATCTTGATAAAGCACGTACTCGTAGCCACCTTGGTTGTGCTTGCAGTTTACGCGTTTAAGGTGCTGGCTCCCAAAGTGGCTAAAGTGGCGGCTAGGGGACCCTCGCCTGAATTGGTGGGGCTTCAAAAACTTCAGCTACGACTTGCAACATCAGGCCTAGTGATAGGCCTCATAATCCTCCTGCTAGCAGCCATCGCAACAACCATACAAGCGTAGGCTCGGCCGAACACACGAGTGAAGGCTGATCCTTTAGCTATCTTCGGACGAGCCGGAGTTGCCTAGTTCAGTACGGGAATTAGCACAAACAAGACTGTCAGTACGGATTAGAACAAGGTTTCGAACTTGCAGGCTGGGCTCGCAGCACGGCCTACAAGACCCGGGGTGGGTCGGGCGCGGATGAGACACATGAGATCGTGGTGTACGAGAATTTCATCTACATCGCCGAGGAGATCGAAACCTAGAGTGTTGGCGAGCAGGATTCGCTCCTCATGAAGGTCGATGCCAACGGAGAAAACGTGATCCCAGAGTCCGCGAATGTCTTACTCATCCTCCTTGCCACTAGAATAGCAGTAAACGTCCTGATCAGGTCACAGTCCCAGTCTTGGCGTCGATGCCTTTTCGTCGTCCGTACGCGTCAACACTCTACCGGATCTCGCCCGGAAGACTCTTAGTGTGTAGGACCGCCGAATTCCACTGGATGGGTTCGCATCTCACCGGGCCCGCCACAAACATTATGCGAGTCCTTTCTCCCCTGAGACGAAAGGTCGACGGACTACTCACGGAACGACGGGATCCTGTGATGACTCTGCCTGACGGAAGGGTAGTGATGAGATCTGGGTTTAAATAGTTAGCATTATATGTTTTGTTAAATGAGCGCCATGTCGGAAAGAACTGTTTCGATCTTGAAAGAAGTTGGCAACCCTAACAAGGCTAGGATCATCGCTCATCTAAGCAAGCATAGGGGCGAGAACGCTGAAGATCTTGGAAAGCACCTTGGCTACCCTCTCCCAACAGTCTACAAGTATCTCAGGGAACTCGAGGCTGCAAGAGTGGTTAGAAGCGAAGTGAGAGACAAGATCAGGCTCTACTATCCAAGCGACTTCAAGCTTGAGGTTTCACCAACGAGTCTGATGGAAGCCTTCGAGCAGCAGAGTTTTCTGAATCTGTACAGAATTAGATTTGGAGATGACGGAATTAAGCGACTGAATAAACTTGCAGAGAAAGTGAGTGCGGGAAAGATGACTTATCGGCAAGCCGCATCAATCCTGGGAATGACCTACTACGAGTTCGTCTCGCTCCTGGATGAGATTGGCGCTACTCAATGAGTAAGAGACTCGTAGTCGATTCTTCAATCCTGATAGTCCTGAGCAGAAGAAACACACTGGAAGAATATCTACAGCGGAGGAAGAAGGAAGGCTACCAGGTTCTGATTCCGAAAGCGATAGCAAGAGAGCTCATAGACGAACCCGAGAAGCTTGCAAGAAATATCAGGGCGAAATCTCCAGTCTTAGCTGACAAGATCCTCCAATCAGTAGAAGCCATCAATGAAGCCATCGAAGACAACCTAATCAAACTAGAGACAGTGAACTACAGAAAATACTCGAAACTGATTGATAACGTCAGAAAGCATTTGAGCCAACTCGAAGCGAAACCACAGCATGCGATAAAGAAGGGCGACCCGGAACTGATAGCGCTCGCCGTCCAGCTATATGAGAAGTCCAGAGAGAAAGTCTATGTCTCCACAGAGGATAAGGCACTACTGAGAACGTTCAAATCATTCAGAGATAGAGTTGAATACGAAATTTCGGAAGGACTCTGAATCGAGCCTCAGTTCTTGTCCGAGTAGTAATGACCACACGCAGCTTCATCCGAGACCTCTTGTGCAGGCAAATTGAATAGGCTAGGTCCTGGAGTATCTGAGTTCTTCCGTCTCTGAGTGAAGGCAGACACAAGTACCTCACGTTCCTCTCCAGTGAAGGCTGCACCTACCTGAAAGAGTACTTGGAACAGAGGGCGGGGGTTCGAGAGGATCTGACGCCAGAGAGCCCAATCATCGCGCACGAGAGACCTAGGGCCGGCGCGAAGAGATTCGTCCAAACGAGAAAGATAACGCATCTGATCAGGAAGTACATGAGGAAGGCTGGAGTCCGCAAGCGCCCCTACCTGTTGCGGGCATACGCAGAGACGCAGCTCATCATCGCCGAATCGACAGGCAAGATCAGCCACCCGTACCTGCAGTTCATCGCAGGCCACAAGGGCGACATTGTGCGCGCTACAGCACCAACAAGGGCAAGCTGCCGCCAGACATGATCGAAGACATGCGCGAACAGTACAAGGCCTGCGAGCCGTTTCTCAGCACCACATCGAAGCTGGAAGAGAGCGCTGTCGTCAAGGAGGCGCAGATCGAGGCCCTGAAGAGTATCGCGAAGAACCTGTTGGGAATAGACCTTCTCGACGTGAAGGTCGCTAGGGAGAGGGAACTTGGAAAGGATCTTACACCAGCAGAAGAACTCAGCGTCTACGAGAACGAAATCAAGAAGCTGAGCATCAATCCTCACAAGCTCAGGCAAGACCAAGACTCTCAAAGATTTCAAAACAAACTCATCAGTGAAAAGCAGCTTGAAAGATACCTCAACAGTGGATGGGAAATGGTACAGACCGTAAACAGCAGGATCCTGATCAGAAGCCCCGTCTTGACGGGTAAGCGTTCTTGACCGATTGGTCAGCGACGAAGACCTACAGCATTCTGATCGAGGGAGGGCAGCTGACCAAGGAACTGAGAAGCGGCAAGATGCTGATGGCAAAGGCCGCATGAGCTCTGAAGCGCGCTCAGTTCTTCCTTTGCGAGCCTCAACTGTACGCTGTGTCGAGATCGTCAATGTTATAGTTCAAAGCCTCGGTCATCCTAGTATTGCTCCTTGATCTGAGTCTCGGCCAACCAACTATAGGGAGTTCATTCAATGAAAGGAGGAGCATTTGCCACTGTTCTTGTATGCATCATTGCGCTGTCGGCGACTCCGTCCTTGCTCACGGCATCCGCCAAAGCAGAGCCCTCCTATCGAGCTCTTGCTGAATCTGCAGGACCAAGCCTGACTTACGCGATGATGGTCACCAGTGAGAGCGCCGCAAGACACGTGGCTCATGTCAAAGTTGTCTTGACCGACTCGAAGACGCCCTCAGTCATCACGTTGACAATGCACGAATGGCTGGGCGGATACGCCGTCCCGGTCCCTGTACTAGATTTCCATGCGACCAACGAGAAGGGCGACAGGCTAGATGTCAGATACAAAGCGACTGAGAAGGCACCGATTTGGACGATTGCGACGGGAGACTCGAAGATCATAGAGGTGAACTATGACCTCGAGATGAGGTACTTCATTGAACGCGTTAACTCCTATGCGGGATACCTGGGGAGAGAATTTGGAATCGCGTTGGGAGCCTTTACCTTTGTGATCCCAAAACCAGCTTCATACAAATCCTACGGTTACATAATTCCCGTAGTCTCAGACTCGTACAGGTCGATATGCGTAAGCTTCGATCTGCCTCCGGGGTGGAGGGCGTTCACTCCATGGGTCAAAAAGGATGTCTATTTCTGCCCGAGAGACTTGGAAGACCTGGTCACATCGACCATCGCGCTCGGAGACTTCGACATTTCTAGTCGGCGCATCGAAGAGGCAAATGTTACAGTAGCAGTCTTTTCAAGATGGAATAGTGGGGACAAGAAGGACATAACTGATTTCTCCTTCAAGATCTTCGAACACATAGCTGGAATATTTGGGGCGTGGCCGGTGGATCATCACTTCATGGCGTATGTGCCTCCTGCAGATGATTTGTGCACTGCTGCATGGCTTGAGTGGTCATACAGTCAGGGACTATGCGTTTGGAGCCCATTCTCGAACTACCCGCGAGCTCGTTGGGATATGATGCGGGAGGTTGTCCATCGGCTGTTTCATGTCTGGAACGAGTTTCCGCCAGGAGGGATGCAAGCTGAGATCACGGATCGAGACGGCACGTGGACATGGTGGTTCACGGAGGGCTCCGCGCGGTACTATGAGTCGAAGAGTCTGCTCGTGTTGGGATACTTCACGGATCCCTTTGCGCTCAGGGAGAAGTATCAGGACTACCTGAGCCAAATTGTCGGAACGGAGTACGATCTTCCCGTAGTCAGGGCGTACGAGGCAGGAGAGGACTACCAGAAGTACTTCTTCCTGACTTATGAAAAAGGTGCGCTTGTCTCTCTGTTGCTGGATCTGACTGTTCAGAACGTCACTGGCGGACACAAAAGCCTCGATGACATCATCGGAATTCTATGGGCTAACTACGGTGGAATGAAAGGCCAATTCTCAAACCGAGATATTCTTCGACACTTGAGCCGCATGACTGAATACGACTTCTCCACATTCTTCAAGAAATACGTCTATGGAACTGACAAGCTACCTCTCGACAGCCGCTTGACAAAGATAGTATTGGGCAGAGTCACCGAGCTATTGAAAGTAGGCGATGTGCTTAACTTGGCGGCGACTCTCACCGACTTTGGCGGCAAGCCTGTCGAAGATGAGCCGATAACATTCTACGTGAACTTCTTGCCCGCAACAACGGCAACTTCAGACTCGCAAGGTGTTGCCAAGACCTCGTGTCGCATGAATTCTACTGGGCTGCTAGACATTGCAGCGGTCTACCTAGGCGCCAGCTGGATGCGTTTGCAGAGCAGTGATTCGTTAGCAGTCACTGTGAAACCCGTTGAGACTGCGACCACGAAGACCACAACCGTACCGGAAACTGAGGCGATCACAACAATGTTGACACAACTCACGATTAGAGCATTGAAAGTCGAGGTCTCGAGCATCATTTTGGGCTTGATGCTCGTAACTGTCCTCGCAGTCGGAGTCTTCTACCTTCGTGGACGCAGGAAGTAGAATGGCAAGTTGATCGCTCATAGGCTTGGATCAAGAATCACAGCTTGCACTCATGGAGTTGGGAGACTGGTCCCTTGACAAGCAAGCTCTCAAAGTTGTTTGCAGTTGCACTGATGGCGGTTCTGGTTGTCGCCGGGTTTGGCTATTGGGCGCTTGCTCCCAAGACGCCAAGTCAGCTGGTAACTTCCACAACTCAGCAAACCTCTCCGCTGACATCATCTGAACAGACTCGGTTGACTTCGACCTTGTCAGTGGCCCTCACTTCTGAGACAGCTCAATGGGTCAATGTGAGCGCCGCGCAGCCAGTCAGCTACTACCTTGGACTACTGGAGTCAAACGGTACTCAGCCGTATGTTCAGTTGGCAAAGGAACTGCGGAAGATCCCTGATCTGAAGAATGCGATCGCCGTGGCCAAGATCACATACTTGGCATTGAATGCTACGAATCCTGAGGTCCAGGAAGCATTCGAGCTGATGATGAAGGGCGGAACACCCAACCCGAGAGACTTCACGTACGCCGTACCAAAGTACAACACTGAGCTACAGGTTCTCTACTGGCTAGCATTGCAGAATGAGTTTAAGAAAGACGATACGCTCGCGTTGGCAATTTCAGCGGTGAACGGGCTCTGGGTAACCATAGGGGATGGGATGGTCAGACAAGATGTCAAAAATGACACGACTCAGTTTCTAAGATTCTTGAGAGAGACGAACGAGATCCAGCTAAACAGAGGACAGATCCCCCTCGAGGACTATCCGCTGGAGGCCAAGATATGCCTCGCATTCACGTCAAGCATCGGAACGATCGATGGCCCGCATTCCCTCTGGAAGTTCGTGGAGAAACGAGCAAGCCAGAAGGACTATCGTTGGGTCAGGTATGATGTTCACATATTGGAGAAGATGAGAGAGATTGCATTCGAGAGAGGGTGGTTCGAAGGCTCTGTGGATTCAAACGTGAAGAACATAGAAGACTACTTCTATTTTTCGGGATTCGCAGAACACTGGACGTACTCCACCAGAACAGGAGACATTCCAGGTGTAACCGAGTCATCGATTGAAGTCTACGGCGAATTGGTGCCAGATCACTCCATCTACAACCTGCGGTTCTATCTGGAAAGGTATCTGAGCATGGATAGAGGACTCGGAGACTGCGGAGATGAAACATACTTCATGGAGGCATGGTCCAAGTCACTCGGAATAGCAACCAATTTCGTGCTTCATCAAATCATCGTCGACGACAAGTTCTACGGACACGCGCACATGATCTACTATGAGCCAAGAACGAAGAGCTGGAAAGCGTACGCAGGACAGCTCGACTACGGAACGTACTACAACAACCCGGACCTGCCCTTCTATATCTTCATCTTCAGGACGCCGGTCGAACAAGCAGGCTACTTCAGCCTCGCACCTATCAAGGAAACGAGATTCGGAAATAGCGGAACAGCCTACGTCGTAGGCAAACAGACCCCAGCTGAGTTCAAAAGGGTCTATGACACCGGCTGCCCCACCTCGCAGATGAAGCAGTGGCTGCTCTACAGCTAGTCTGATCGAGTGGATGCGATGGATAGGCGGACGTTCCTGAAGTATGCTGCCGTGAGCGGCCTCGCGGCAGGTTCTGCTCTGGCAGGCTACGAGTTTGATAGATGGCAGAGCTCGTCTCTTGCCCCATCAGTTTACACGGTCACCAAGACTCAAACACTTACGCAAACAATGATGGAGACCGTCAGGCTCGCTTGGGTGCATGGAAGATTATTCTTTGACTACAATGGTAACGGCGTGCAAGATGGGGAAGAACCTGCGGTTACTGGCGCGACGGTCCAACTGAAGGATGACAGCGGCAGAACGATTGCCGAAGCTGTAACGGACTCTGCTGGCGATTACAAGCTGGAAGACATGAAGACGCGGTCGTACAGGCTAAACGTTGAAGCAGATAGGAAGTTCAGATACATGTGTAGGTCTACAGAGGAGTTCACAGCGGTGTCAGAGGGTTACGATGTCGTGCTGGACCGAAACCAAAGGGCAGACATCGGATTGATGGAGGGATTCCTGACTTTGCCACTTGATACCGAGGATTATCTACTCTGGAGTTATGTGGATTTGGACCACAAGATCGGTACTGTCAGGAATTTCTCCGGCGACAGAAAAGAGGCGGTTGACAATCCGTCTTCGACTCATGCCAGGCCGGGTACGTCTGATCAGCATCAGGGGGTCGACTACTACGTGCCTCGCGGGCGCAATTTGCTTGCCATGGCTTCCGGCGTTGTGTTTCAATCTGAGGGCGGAGGCAGCTATGCAAGGTATGTAAGAATCGTGCATAGAGCCGGTGATGAGATGTTCATAACAGAGTACGCCCATAACTCCATGAATCTTGTCGAGATCGGTGATGTCGTCAAACGTGGCCAAGTGATCGCATTATCTGGCAACAGCCCCGAGACGAAGAACATGAAACCGCACCTGCACACCAGTCTGTGGCAGATTCCTGAGGCGTACCAGAGCGACATCTTACGGTACGTATTCGAGATACTTCCGAAGGCCGTGATCCCACCTATGGATCACGGAATATCCCATTTTTCCTTGACTTATGTCCGAGTTATTTTCGACAGATCCGTTCTTAGTGCGGACACGGAATGAAATCCGCCGGAATAGAATCTGCGACGAGCGCAGTATCTTCCTATCGCACGACGACTGGACATCCCACGTTGTGCCCTACTGTGCGACAGACGCTTTGATTCGTCACAGGCGACCCTGCATCTCAGGGCGCGAAGAAGATCGACACACGGTCGCGTGTCATAGGAGCGCTTGTGCTCAAAGCGCGCGTCGTTCGGCTAACTTGGGAATTTGTTTCCTGGGCTCGCTTAGGTTCACTCATGCTGAGCCCTAGTTCGTGGCTGTTCCAAACCTTTCATTACGCGCATTGCTAAGAACGTAATCATCTTCGAAGGCTTACGCGGGTTTTCAATTTGAAGCGGAAATACTGACGCGAACGGTTTCTTCACTTTGCGTGCGCCATGGATGCCCTCGAGTATCCATTTTCCATCTGAACGCCGTTTCGAAATCAATAGGTACAGGGCTTCATACAAGCGTCGATCATTCCCGAATCCCAGTCTCACCATGAAATCTAGACCCACTAGAACATCGTAGAAGTAATGCCATGGATAGTGGAATCTTACCCACTCGCGGGAGGGGGGTCCCTCGTGCAAGAGTTTTCGCCTGAGAAAGAACTCCGCGCCGTTTTCAATCGTCGCTTTTGTCTCTGGCGTTCGTTTGGGGGTAGGTATCTCCGCAAAGGCGCTCATAGCTTCCCATGCGTCGATCGTCCCCTTCGGCCGCCCGAAGCAGTCCCAGCCCCCGTCTGGAAGCTGCTGGTCCACAAGCCACCGGATTGCGGACTGGACTCTTTCGTCTCTCAGGTATCCCATACGTATCAGGCTCCGAACCATGTTCCCGGTTGTGCACAGGTGCCCCCTACGCCCTTTGACATCCGGCGAGTACCCGCCATCTTTCGCATAGTGAAGCTCGAACCAGAACTCAACAGCATTCGCTATTCTCTCGTCACTCTTTGTCAACCCAAGGTCTGCGAGTACTTGAAGCTGCCAGATCGTCGACTGAAACTTCGGCCGATAACAGGTATTCCTTGTCGCCCACCAAGTCTTCTCCCGTTGCCGCGCCAGTATTCTTGCGGCCCACCCCCTAGAGGGAGCGAGCGCTCGTAGATGCTCCAAGCTGCCCCTGCTCGGCCGCGGCTCCAACAAGTCACGGAACACAAGATACGTCATTGACGGTTCGACAGGATCCATTAGCCAAGCGATGACCGGATTCTGGACGGACCAGTCGGTTCTCTCGGAAAGCATGACCTGGGCGCTCTCGAACTTTCGGTCGCATTGGAGCGGCTATTAAGCGCTGTCGGCTCCGATACCCCGGGTCAGGGCACAGAATGTTCCGATCGACACGATGAGATTGTGTGCTTCTTCATCGGTCCTAGTCGCTCAATCTCTGGTATTCTCGCCGCTGCCTTCTTCTATCCTTGAGATTTCCTTTACCGAGTCAAACCCTCGGTCGAACGAGAAGAGTATTCTTTCACGGAGCCTGAGCATGTGGAATACGATGTTTGCGTCTGTGATGCTGAGACCGGGGTACTTGGCGAACAGGTCGTAGGTCTGGCGAAACGTGTTCTCCTCATTGTATATTGTTGTGATTCGAGGTGATCTTAGGAACATATCTAGTGTTTCCTTTGCAGTTCCGAATGCCGTTCTCCGGAGAAGGTGGTTGACGGTTTCGAGAACTATATAGTCAGTGACGTAGGCTCTTTCGCTCGTCGCTAGCATGGACGGTAGAAGATCCCTAGCCTTTTGGTGCCACGAGTCGTTTCTGTTCTTGTACGCTATCCAGATCACGGAATCGATGAACATCATGCCACCAGATCATGTTCTCTGACGGCATCAGAAGGTTCACCGTCAACCGTCGTCTTCAGCCAACTGTCTAAGGGATCTGGTTGAGCCGCTGCCCGTCTGTCGAGATATTCTCTAAGGGCAAGCTCAATGAGATGGCTTCGCGATCTCACTTTCACGCCATCAATTAGCCTACTCATCTCGTGCAGGAACGTTCTCTTGAGAGTTATAGTCACTCGCTCGCTCACGGACTACACCCAAGCTGTTAACTTACTCCTTCTCATACCAAATATGCGGAGGCAGCATATAAAGTCAAACTCAATCGCGCGGGCTGGCCGACGACGCTTGTTCAGGCAGCCGTGGAACCTGTGCCCAATATCCCCCTTCGGCTCCGATACCCGCAAGCTACCGGCGCGATGGAAGAATGGTCTGTGAGGAGGCACGTGAAGCGTTGAGCCTGATGGCTTTTCCGTCTTCCCACGCGACGCTGTTATCCCGCGCGACTGTTCCGGGGATCGGAGAAAAGCCAGAGCAGGGAATTCTCCTTGGAGCAGTCTTCAATGTCCGTGATTTTCGAAGCGCGCTCAATCCTTGATGTACGTGATGACGTAGAAATCGTTCTGTTAGGTAGGGATATTCTTCAGCACATGACGCTCAGCCTAGGCTGGAAGAAGCAGAACGTTACAGTGAAAGATCCCTAGTCCAACTCCATCTAGTTTGACCGAACGCTCGACATGGAAATTGCCGAACCCCGAGCGATCAGAACGAGAGTATCGGGCTGGATGGGATAGTCTCGAAGACCGAAGACTCGAATACCCTCAGGTTGTATGATGCTGTCTTTCGTCTTCGGATCAGTATTTTCCCGCTAGAATGTGAGCTACGTGGCACCATGCGGCAGGTACTGATGTCAACCGAAGAGTCTAGTGTAGGGCGCGCCTTGTACATGAACGAGGCTAGATTGTCTGACGCGAAAAGCTCGTCATCTACAAATAGACATCACGTGTTCATCTAACCAAGCATGGGAGCCATGGGGTTCAAATCCCCCGGGCGCTTTGGACGAACCCGCGCCTTGAATGCTCTGACAGAGCACTTTTTATGTCGATTCACAGTTCGTTGAACGCGGTGGTCAACGATTGAGACCGTGACAGTATCGAAGAAATATCAAGTGGTCATACCTGAGAAGCTGCGCAAGGACGCCAAGATAAAGCCGGGGGATAAGATGATCGCTATCGCCAAACATGGAGTCCTACAGTATGTTCCTGTGCGTGCGTTGAAGGAGACCAAGGGTATGGCTCTTGGGCTTAATTCGAAGGATCTGCGCGACGAGACAGACCGATTTTGATTTGCATAGATAGCTACGGCTGGATAGAACGATTTACGAACGGTCCAAAGGCACCTCAGTACAATAGACTCATCGACAGAGTTCGACCGGATGAGATCGTCACCTTGGTGGTTGTCCTGTACGAGGTGTACAGAAAGGTAAAGCAAGTCAAAGGTGAGGAAGTAGCACTGGAGGCGGTCGCGGCCTTAAGTCAGACGACAGTCGTGCCGGTTGACCAAACGCTGTCTCTCGAAGCCGCGGACTACAGCTTGTCTCATGGGCTCCACTTCGCGGACGCACTCGTATATGCGACTGCACGCCATTTTGAGGCTAAGCTTCACACTAGCGACGAAGATCTTAGAGGACTGAAAGACGTGACGTTCGTTTAGAGTATGATATGCGCCAAACGAGATTATGAGTGTCCTACAGCGGCACTCATCCCGATCCACGATCTCCTCAACCGGAATGAGACCCTCCATGCCAAGAGGCTGAACTGCTCCAAACGGATCTGGAGCCAGCAACCAATCGTCGACTCCAAACTCCTAGAGATAAGAAACATTCTTTCTGATCCTAAGAGACTCGAACCCAGCGCGATCGAAACTCTAGTGCGGAACTAGCTGAAAAAAATGTCGAAGGCTAACGACTCTGATACTCTCAGGTTCTACCTGATCTTTCCGCGCTGGCGGATATTGGTTGGCAGTAGCGCTCGGCC
>Ga0129297_10000524_pt1 | contig 18389 bp, 16 predicted proteins | sample I18A1metaG_FD_94708 | JGI IMG/M metagenome (GOLD analysis project Ga0129297, IMG submission 94708) | Lake sediment bacterial and archeal communities from Gulf of Boni, Indonesia to study Microbial Dark Matter (Phase II) - ​I18A1 metaG | ecosystem: Environmental > Aquatic > Freshwater > Lake >... | reverse complement strand
GTCGTGGTCACGCCGACCGTCCCGCCCACCGCAGCGCCGACCCCGTTGCCGGCCTTCGCTATCCCCTTCAAGAATCCCGACACCTACATCCAGGCCAGCATTGGCGAGCCGGAGACCCTCGATCCCGCTGGGACCTATGAGACCTCGGGCGCCGAGATCGAGATGAACATCTACGAGGGCATGGTCTTCTTCAACCGGGACAAGGTGGAGGAGTTCGTGCCCGCCCTGGCGGAGAAGTGGACCATCTCTGCCGATGGCCTGACCTATACCTTCAATATTCGCAAGGGCATCAAGTTCCACAAAGGCGGGACGCTGGAGCCGCACGACATCGCTTACTCCATCCAGCGCGGCCTGCTTCAGGATCGTACCGAAGGCCCGCAGTGGCTCTTGCTGGAGCCGATCTTGGGTGTAAGCTCTATTGCCGACCTGGCCATGGAGGTGGCTGGCGTCAAGGAGTTTGACAAGGTAGATGCCGCTAGCCTGAAGAAGGTTGGCGACATGGTCAAGGAGGCGGTGAAGGCTGACGACGCCGCGGGCACCGTGACCATCAAGTTGAAGAGCGTCGCTCCCTGGCTCCTGCAGCTCCTCTCCCAGCCCTGGGGCTGTGCCTATGACATGGAGTGGATGGTGCAGCAAGGGGATTGGGATGGCAAGAGCGACACCTGGAAGAAATGGCATGATCCGGCGCTAGAGAAGACCGTGCTCTTCGACAAGGCCAATGGTACCGGCCCTTATATGCTGGAGCAGTGGAAGAAGGGCGAGGAGATCGTGCTCGTCGCCAACGAGAACTACTGGCGGAAGGAGCCGATCTGGCCGGGCGGGCCTAGCGGCGCTCCCAAGATCAAGCGCGCGGTCTTCAAGCTGGTGACGGAGTGGGGCACCCGCTTGGCCATGCTCCAGGCTGGCGACGCCGACGTCGTTGCTGTGCCTCTGCCCTACATTGCCCAGGTTGAGCCGATGGTCAAGGAGACCTACCTGGGCATTGACAAGACGGCCAAGAAGGTGGATGGCAACCCCAAGGGCGCCTTGAGGCTGTTCAAAGATCTCCTAAGCTCTGTTATGACGCCCGCCATGTTCAACTTCAAGATCAATGTCGAAGGCGGCAACCCCTACATCGGCAGCGGCAAGCTGGATGGCAACGGCATCCCGCCCGATTTCTTCTCCGACATTGATGTGCGCAAGGGCTTCAACTATGCCTTTGACTGGAAGATCTTCATCAAGGATGCGCTGCAGGGCGAAGGCGTTCAGCCCAGGGGGCCTATCATCGCTGGTATGCTCGGCTATGATGAGAAGCAACCCGTCTATACCTTTGACCTGAAGAAGGCCGAGGAACACCTCAAGAAGGCCTGGAAGGGCGAGCTGTGGAATAAGGGCTTCTATGTGCAGATAGTTTACAACACCGGCAACGAAGTGCGGCGCATCGCGGCGGAGATCCTGAAGAAGAATCTCGAAGCTCTCAACCCCAAGTTCAACGTCGTTGTCTTCCCGTTGCCCTGGCCGACCTATCTGGGTTCTCGCCGCGAGCAGAGGCTCCCTATCTCCATCAGCGGCTGGTTGGAAGATTATCACGATCCGTCCAACTGGGTGCATCCCTTCATGCATTGTGGCGCGGGTGCCTATGCTAAGGCGCAGAGCTTCCCCAAGGACTTTTGCACCAAGGCTGAGGATCTAATCAAGAAGGGTGTCTCCAGCGTAGACCCGAAGGTTCGTGAGCCGATCTACAAGGAACTGCAGAACATGGCTTACGAGTACGCCATTGACATCTTCTTGCATCAGACCACCGGCCGCCACTATGAGCAGGCGTGGATGGAGGGTTGGTACTATAGTGCGATCTATCCTGGTACGTACGTGTACGTTCTGTCCAAGGTCAAGCCATAACCTGGCGAGTTAGTGTCGAAAGGGCAAGGGCAACGCAGCCCTTGCCCTTTGTTCCATTGGCGATGTATGTCATTGCGAGGCCAAGTGCCAGCCTGTCATTGCGAGGCGAAGGCCGGTCTGTCATTGCGAGGCCGCAGGCCGAAGCAATCTCGGACTGAGACTGCTTCGCTGTGCTCGCAGTGACAGAGCGGAGGGCATGTCATTGCGAGGAGCAGAGCGACGAAGCAATCTCGGATGCGATTGCTTCGCTCCGCTCGCAATGACAGGGCGGAGGGCATGTCATTGCGAGGAGCGTCCTTTGCGACGAAGCAATCTCGGACTGAGACTGCTTCGCTCCGCTCGCAGTGACAGAGCGGAGGCCATGTCGCTGCGAGGAGCGCTCTTTGCGACGAAGCAATCTCGGACTGAGACTGCTTCGCTGCGCTCGCAGTGACAGAATGAGGCTCGCAGTGACAGAATGAGGCTCGCAGTGGCAGAATGAGATCCTATGAGCAGCCAGCAGTACTTTGTGTACATCATGACCAACAAGTTCAATGCCGTCCTTTACACCGGTGTGACGAATGACCTGAAGCGGCGTGTCTGGCAGCACAAAGAGAAGCTGGTCGAGGGTTTCACCGAACGGTACAATGTAACCAAACTGGTTCACTACGAAGCATGTGATGATGTGCGCGCCGCCATTGCGCGAGAGAAGCAGATCAAGGGCGGCTCGAGGCAAAAGAAGATTGATCTGGTTAACAGTATGAATCCTGAGTGGCGTGATTTGTGCGAGGATTTATGAGATTGCTTCCCCTTCGCAAGCTCAGGGTCGCGATGACAGGCGATATGTCATTGCGAGGAGTGCCGTGTGCGACGAAGCAATCGCGGTCTGAGATTGCTTCGCTTCGTTCGCAGTGACATGTGGGGGCTGTCATTGCGAGGAGTGTCGTGTACGACGAAGCAATCGCGGTCTGAGATTGCTTCGCAAATCGCGCTCGCAATGACAGGCGATGTGTCATTGCGAGGAGCGTGGTGTGCGACGAAGCAATCTCGGATTGCGTCGGGTTGAGATTGCTTCGCAAACCGCGCTCGCAATGACAGGCGATATGTCATTGCGAGGAACGGAGCGACGAAGCAATCGCGGTCTGAGATTGCTTCGCAAACCGCGCTCGCAATGACATATAGATCGTTTTAGGAGTAATTATGCATAGATATATCATCCGTAGATTGCTCATTCTGCCTCTTTTGCTTTTCGGGGTTTCCGTGCTGATCTTTGGGATGACGCAGCTTCTGACCCCTTATGAGCGGGCTTCTTTGTATGTGTCCGACATCCCCAAGCGCGTCGGGGCTTTGGACGACATCGTCAAAAAGTATGGCCTTGACGCCCCTTTCTATATCCAGTATGGCCGTTGGCTGAACAAGGTGTTGCACGGCGATCTGGGATTCTCCAAAGTTGGCAAGCAACCGGTCGCTGATCTGATCAAGAACCATTTCCCTGCCACCCTGGAATTGGCTTTATGGTGCATTGGCCCCTTGATCTATGTAGGCATACAACTGGGTATCATCTCCGCTGTAAAGCAGAACAGCCCACTGGACTGGTTCGTGCGGACTTTCGCCATCGTGGGCTGGTCCTTCCCCTTGTTTGTGTTCGGCTTGCTGGCGCTGATGATTTTCTATGCCAAGTTGGGCTGGTTTCCGGCAGGACGGCTTTCCGACTGGGCGACGCAAGTGGTGTCTTCGGGGGAATTCCGCGTGATCACCAAGATGAACACCATTGATGCTTTGCTCAATGGTCGGCTGGATATCTTCTGGGATGCACTGCGTCATCTGATCTTGCCCGTGATCACTCTCTCTTATCTGGATTGGGCGATCCTCCTTCGCGTTACTCGCTCTTCCATGCTGGAGGTGCTCCGCCAGGAGTATGTGACTACGGCGCGGGCCAAAGGGCTGGAGGAGCCGAAAGTCATCCAAAGGCACGCCCGACCCAACGCCATGATCCCAGTGGTCACCATGGGCGGCATGACCCTGGTGGGCCTGTTGAGCGGCCTGGTGATCACCGAGACGATTTTCAACTATCGCGGGATGGGTTGGTTCTTCGCCAGTGCTGCGTCGCAACTGGATGTGATTACCGTGCTGGGCTTTGCCATGTTCAACGGCACCATCCTGGTGCTGGGCAATCTGGGTGTGGATATCCTGTATGGGTTTGTTGATCCGCGAGTGAGGTTGTCATGACGTTCGGGAGATTTGTCAGGAAATTCGTAACAAACCCACTCTCTGTTCTGGGGCTTCTCCTCTTGCTGGGCTTTGTCGCTATGGCCATCGCTGCTCCGTTTCTCGCGCCGCCGCAGGGCGAGCGTGCCAAACGGGAGCCTTATCGCATCCCCCGCGATGGTTTCGCTGCAGAACCTCTACCTCCTAATGGGGAACATCGCTTCGGCACCACAGAAGGGCAATACGACATCTATTACGGCGTTGTCTGGGGCACCCGCACAGCCTTCAAGGTGGGGATCATCTGCACTTCGATCACACTGGTGATCGGGCTGATAGTGGGATCCATTGCGGCGTATTACGGCGGCTGGGTGGATGAGGTGCTGATGCGCATCGTGGAAATCTTCCAGGCTTTCCCCTTCCTGTTGGCGGCAATCACGCTCTCCGCTGTGCTCCAGGCCAGATTGGGCCGGGGCTTGATAACGGGCATGTTGGCTCTGATCGCCTTCGGCTGGACCGGATATTCCCGCCTCATCCGCGGCGATATCCTGACCGTCAAGCAAAGGGACTATGTCCTGGCGGCGCGTGCCGTCGGCGTCAAGAACAGCCGCATCCTCATCAAGCACATTTTGCCGAACGCTATGTTTCCTACGATGGTCGTCGCTTCCATGCGCATCGCCGACTATGTATTGAGCTTTGCGGGGCTTAGCTTCCTGGGCCTGGGCACGGAGATCGGCTACGCGGACTGGGGGCAGATGATCAGCTTCGCCCGCAACTGGATTCCCTCTTTGGCGGATTATTGGTATATCCTCGTCTATCCAGGCATGGCCATCGTGCTTTTCGTCCTGGCCTGGAACCTGGTGGGCGATGCCTTCCGCGATATCCTGGATCCGCGGTTGCAGGGGAGCCGGTAGGCTTGGCGTCTTGGTGGCTTTGCGTTTTCATCCTCTGTGCTGGCTTCGCTTCGTCAGTAATCCAAAACCGCCAACACCGGAAAATGATCCGAGGCCACCCGCGATAGGGGAGTATCCCAACGCTCGCAGGAGATGAGGGCCGGGCGCAGTTCGGGAGACAACCAGATATAATCAATCCGCACCAGCGGATTTTGCGTAGACCAGGTCGCCGCAGGGATTTTCCCCACGGCGGCCTGGGCGTCTATGTAGCCCGCGCGAAGCAGGCGAGGGACGACCTGCATGGTTGCCATGTGCGCGCCTTTGCTCCCCGCCTCCAACTCGGCCAGCTCCTCCTGCCGATCCTGGTAGTCGCCGGGCGCCAGGGCATTGAAATCGCCGATGAGGATGTGGCTCTCCCCGACAAAGCGCGTCGTGACCTGCGTAATATGTTCGCATTGCTCCAGCCGAACCTGCTCGGAGCGATGATCGAGATGGGTCACGTAGCAGGTTAGAGCACGCCCATGTTCAAGGACGACGTCGGCGGCGACGACGCCTCGGCTCTCTCGTCCTTCGGGAGCGGGGAGGCGGTATGTAGCCGCATTCAGGATCGGGTAGCGGCTCAGGAGGGCGTTGCCATAGGGGGCCTGGAAGCTCGAGCCGGGCTGATCGGGCAGCGTCGTGCCAAAGACATAACGCATTTCCAAATCCCTCGCCATCTCGGTCAACATTGGCTCGCGTCCCTCTGCCAGGAGGAAAGGATGGAAGACCTCGTTTAGCCCTACCAAGTCGGCACCGCTCTCCCGAATGACCGCCGTGATACGGCCAGGATCCAATTTCCCGTCGTTCCCCTCGGCGTGATGGATGTTGTACGTCAAGATCCGTAGGAGCATGGCCTCCCCTTTCACTATCTATTACCCCCTCGCAGGTGCAAGCCATTAGTGTCAAGGGGAATCAATAACATCCCATAATTCCCGCAGAGACCGCACGCGAGCATCGGGCACGATGGTTTCGTTGTTTTCGGCCCGCTGTGGCACCTCTTTGAGTATGCCCTTCAGTCCGGCCGCCTGTGCCCCGCCGACATCATCCCACAGCCTGTCGCCGACGTAGATCGCCTCCTCTGGCGCAACCTGCAAAGCGGCCAGGCTTTGCTTGAAGATGGCAGGGTGTGGCTTGACATAAGCCGAGGCCGATGAATAGAGACGGTGCGCGAAAAAGCCGATGATCCCCAGGCGCTGCAAATCCAGATCATGCATCTGCGGCGGCCAGATCGTATTGGAGATCAGCCCGATCTTGAGCTTTCTCCTGGTGAACTCCTCCAACGTCACCAGGGTGTCATCGTAGAGGCTGATATAAGGCTGCATGGCCGCGTGAAAACGGTCTAATGCCCCCTCCATGCCCAGGCGAAGAAGGTCGAACTGCCAGCGGGAGAACGCGGCCTGGAGGATGTCCTCAATGCGCGCGCTCTGCAGTGTGGCGAGCGAGCGTTGCCATGCCCGCTCCAACTCGGCATCCAGATGGATCAGACACTCCTGCCAATTCGGTAACGAGCTATCGGTGCGCTCCTGGAGATAGTCGTACAGTCCACGCAGGCCGATCCAGGTCAGCTCGCGGAAGGTGAGCGCAGGGTCGCCGAAGCTCATCAGCGTCCCGCCCAGGTCAAAAATGACCGCCCTCAGCATTCACATTTCTCCTTGCCAGAGTGTTGTCGTCATGATATAATGGGAATTGTATTCCAGAATCACTGCAGAGGCGCAGAGCACGCAGAGAGCTTTTTCTCTGCGCCTCTGCGATGGGTAAGGAGTTGAGAATGTTGCCAACTGCTTCCCTCATCACCGGCCCGACTTTTGAAGAGATGCTCCACCCGGACAAGGTTGATCCGGCCATCCGCAGCAAAGCGCTTCGCGCGCGGAGCGAGGATCCTCTCGATCCGGTCAACCTGTTCAACATTACCTGGCGCGATGCAAACGGCCGCATTTATTACGACGTGTTGCCGGCCCAGCTCACCGGCGTTGATGCGCCCATCGTCGTCCTCTATGCCAAAGACTTTCCCACCGGCAGCCATAAAGTAGGCGCTGCCTACTCCGTCCTCCTGGAAAAGGTGCTGCTAGGAGAAGTGGACCCGGCAAGGCATACCCTGGTCTGGCCTTCGACGGGCAATTACGGCATCGGCGGCGCCTGGGTGGGCAGCCGCATGAACTTTGACAGCGTTGTCATCCTGCCAGCGGGAATGAGCCAGGAACGCTTTGCCCTCATAGAAAGCTACGGCGCGCGCCTCATCAAGACGCCCGGCTGCGAAAGCAATGTTAAAGAGATTTACGATAAATGCAAGCAGCTCGAGGCCGCTGATCCGCATCGCATCCGCATTTTGAACCAATTTGAGGTATTCGGCAACTATCGCTTCCATTACTATGTCACCGGCAACACGGTCATCGAACTGGCCGCCGAGTTGGAGCGCCAGGGGATCGGCCATGGCCGGGTCGCCGCTTTCGTTGCGGCAATGGGGTCTGCGGGCACCATCGCCGCGGGCGATCGGCTCAAGCAAGCCTGGCCCGATCATCTGATCATCGGCCTGGAGCCGATGCAGTGCCCCACTCTCTCCTTGAATGGCTATGGCGCACACGATATACAGGGCATCGGCGATGCGCACGTCACCTGGATTCATAACGTGCTCAATATGGACGCCGTGATGTGCATTGACGATGTGGAGTGCAAGAAAGGGCTGCAATTGCTCACAGAGGAGGCAGGCTGGAAAACGATGATCGAACGTTACGGCGTCCCTGCGGAGAGCGTCAAGAGGATGGCCACCGATTTCGGCATCTCCGGCGTCTGCAACGTGCTGGGCGCGATCAAAGCCGCCAAATACTATGAACTCGGCCCCAAGGATGTCATCGTCACGGTGTGCACCGATGCCATTGACCGCTATCGCTCCGTCATGGCGCAGATGACCGCTTTCTACGGCCCCATGGACGAGACGGAGGCGGCGGTGCGGCTGGTGAGCATCTTCCATAAGCAAAAGACCGACTGGGTACAGGAAGGTACGCGCGACGCCCGCCGGCGTTGGCACAACCTCAAATACTATACCTGGGTCGAACAACAGGGCAAGAGCGTAGAAGAGCTGAACGCCCAGTTGAACCTTGCCTTCTGGGAAAGGGAACAAGCGATGGTGGCGGAGATAGACCGGCTCCTGCTGGAATATCGGGCGAGCCGCTGATAGAGCCAACTTTGGATTTTAACGGTAGTCTTCGATCCAGACTATCCATGATAGGTGTGGGCGTACCGCGTTGTAGAGCCGCCGGTCCCCAGTGATCAGTTGAGTCCCCATCTCCTCGGTCAAAGCCAGATAAGCAGCATCGTAAGCTGAACAATTGTACCGGCGAGCCAGTTCTAGCATCCGTTTCGGTGTCGCTTCCCGGGTAGGGATGCCCAGATCTTCAAAGGCACTCAGTATCACATTGGCCTTCTCGTCGTCAATTCGACCAAGCCGCACTGCCTGGAGGACAGCGTTGGTCACCTCGTAAGGGAGCAGCGAGGGCACCATCAGCGCTATTGCACCCATCACATAGGTATGAATGATGGCTTGCGCCTGGGGCTGGCCACCTTCGTCAGGGAAGAAAGCCCGCAGGATCACATTGGCATCAGTTATCATAGTCGGTCCTCAAGTTCCCGCCGCGCCGCTTCGTGGAGGTCTGTGGCCGTCACCTGCGCATCTTGCAACTCCCGCGAGAGGTGTATCATGGTCAGATAAGCCCGCAGCCGGCGCAACCGTTCGTACTCTTCAAAGGAAAGAAGCACAGCGTCCGGCCGTCCTCGTCGGGTGATCACCACTGGCTCTCGGTGAGCCTGTCTGATCAGGTCGGAGAGTCGGCCTTTTACTCTAGCAATAGGGACAGACATTAGGCCCTCCTTATGTGGGTATTTTAAGTAACCCTATTATATAGCCCAACACCGGATTTGTCAACTTATCGTATCTCCTCGAACCGGAACTTGCCGGTCGCGGTATCGTACAGCCCGAAGCTCGGCTCCCCAAATCGCCCCATCACCTCGCCAGGGTTGGCGCAGACGACGCCATGTACCACCTCAAGCTGGCGCCGATGAGTGTGGCCGCTGAAGGCGGCGTGATACAGGCCACAGCGCCCCAGCGCTTCGCCGATTTGAGGATAGTGGGTGAAAGCGAGCTTCTTGCCGTCCACCTCGATGGCGCCCATGCCACTGTACAGCTTGACGGTCCCCGCTTTCCCAGCGATGAAAGAGAGCAGCAAAGGATCCCCATCATTGTTGCCCAGAACGGCGTGGATAGGGCCGGCGAATCCTTCGGCGAGCATTTGCAACGTGAAGGGTGCGCAAAAGTCCCCGCAGAAAATCATCGTCTCGGCCTCTCGCAGCCGAGGAAGAGTTTTTTCCACGTTCCAGATGTTATCATGAGCATCAGAGAGAATGGCTACTAACATGGGGATTCCTCCTTTGTATGGGCATTGACCGGCTTTCCGCACCGTGTGCAGAATTTGCTGTCAGGGCGCAGCGTATGACCACACGATTGACACACCAACGGGGGGCTGGCCGTCTGCCCCAGCTCCGCCCGCAAGGCCGGGATGCGCGTGCGCAGGCGCGTTATGGCGGCCAGCGTCGCTGCATCTTCGCCTCGTTGTCGCAATTGGTACTTCTTGAAGGCGAGCTCTGTCGCCTGTTGCGCCAGGCGGCGCCACTCTCGCATCTTGTGCCATCCTCCCTCCCGCCCTTTTTGCCGATAGGCTTTCAGGCGGCCTCCAAGAGAAGACAATGTGGCATAGTCTTCCGAGGAGAGGGTGCCCAATGAGACCTCCTCCGCCAACTCGGTGGTGATCCATGAGGCTTCTCTTTTCAGGGCCAGTATAGCCAGGACAAGGATCGTCAGTATTCCCGACCAATCGGCGAAAATCGCCAGGAGCACGCCGCCACATGCAGCGAGGGCGGTGTTGTGGAAGGCGTGGGCGAGCATCGCCGCGGCCAATCCCAGGATTGGCGCGCCGAGCCGTTTCTTGGGCATCCGTGCCAACCTTGCGTAACCCAACGACGCGCCAAACAGGCTGCTGTAGAAGGCATGATTGAGGCCGAAAATAACCGAGCGCACGAACACCGTCGCTGCCCACTCGTCCCAGCCGCCCTGGGCAAAGCTCCGCAAAAAGTAGACCAGGTTTTCGGTCATGCCGAAGCCCATGCCGACCAAAGCGCCATAAATGATGCCATCTAGGACATCATCGAATTCGGAGCGAAGAAACAGATAAAGGCCCACTAATGCCAGAGCTTTGACGCTTTCCTCCACCAGGGGAGCGACGATGGTGCCGGTGAAAAGCCTGGTGCCGGTGAGAGAGAGGGCGGACATGGACCAGCCAAAGATCGCTTCCAGGATCAATGCCAGGATGACCGCCGGCACCGCTCCCCAGACGAAGGTGACGGCTAGTAACGGCCATGGCTCTTTCTCGTAGCGATCCATGAACCATATCAGGAGGGCATAGCCAATGGTGGGCAAGATCGCGACCAGTAGGGAAAGAAGGATTTCCAAGTTTCGTTTCCTCCTCAATCATAGACCTGACGGGTTTCGCGAGACCCGTCAGGTCTACATCCTCTGGCTCCCGTTCTAATCTTCCTGCGCTACCGGATCTTGCGGATCTGGACCCCTCTTCACCTCTTTCCAGGCCGTGAAAAGGTCACCCAACGACTGTCCAAGGTAATTGCGCCGTATCGCCTCGGCGAAAAGCGGCGCGACCGAGAGCACCGTCATGTTGGGCAGCCGTTTCTTGCGGGGCAAGGGCACGGTATTGGTGGTCACGATCTCCTTGATCTCCGAGATGGCTCCCAGCTTGGGGAGCGCGTCGCCGGTAAAGACCCCGTCGGTGCAGGCCACCGAGATCCCGAAAATGCCTCGGTTTCGCAGTTGCTCAACCGTCTCCAGAACCGAACTGCCGGTGGCGATCTCATCGTCAATGACGATGGCCTTGCGGCATCCCCGCAGATCGCCGATGATCTCCACCTCGACGCGCTCATCGTCGAAGCGCGTCTTGTTGCCCGCCGCCACGGGAAGGTCACCCAGCAACTCGGCAAATTCGGCTGCCTGCTTGGCGTGGCCGATGTCCGGAGCGACGACGACGGTGGAGGCAAGGTCGCGCCCCTTGAAATGGTTGGCGAGGATGGACCTGGGAGTAAGCTCATCGGTGGGGACGCTGAAGAAACCATGCACTTGGGGAGAATGCAGGCTCATCGTGATCACGTGGGTGGCGCCCGCCGTCGCCAGCAAGTCGGCGATGAGCCGCCCGGTGATGGAGATGCGGGGAGCATCCTTCTTGTCCGACCGCCCGTAGGAATAATAGGGAATCACAGCGTGCACCCTTCTCGCCGAGGCACTGCGGGCAATGTCGAGCATCATGAAAAGCTCCAGGAGGTGGTCGCTGACGGCAGGTGGGCTGAAGGACTGGATGATGAAGACCTGTTTTTCGCGCACGCTGCAGCCGAGGTGCACGAACAGGTTATCGTTGCTGAAACGTCGCGTGACGGTGGGCTGTAACTCCACACCCAGAATGTCGCAAATCTCGCGAGCTAGTTGAGGATGTGCGCTGCCGCTAAAGATGCGAATGTCAGCCCATTGCGCATTCTCACGCTGCCTCACATCCGCGTTCGCTCCCTGAATGGTCATCGTGATCCTCCTCGGACCAAGACCCGACAGGTTTCGCGGAACCAGTCAGGTCTCAAGCTGCTTCGCTTATAGGCTCTCGCCCAGACGCTGAAGAAATGCACCCACCACGGGCTGAGGCGCCCTTCGACGTGTCCGTGGGCGATCTGCCGCATAAAGTCCTCCCGTCCTGAGAAGGCCGGCATCTTGACATAAGCGTGGCCTATCTCGAAAGGCGAGTGCGCGTCGCTCCCTCCGCCACCGGGCAGCCCGCGTTCCGCAGCGAGGCGGCGGGCACGGAGATTGTCCTGTGGAAGTGTCATGCGGGCATTGAACGTCTCCATGGCGTCCACCTGATCCAGGATCGCGTACAGGGTCTGTTGTTTCAGCGGGGAGCGCCGCAGCCGATCCAGGGGATGGGGCAGGTAGACGACCCCTCCTTGTCGGCGGATCGCTCTTATGGTCTCCTCAGGAGACAGGCCAGGGGGAATCTCTTCGTGCAGGAAGAGGCCGATGATCTCTCCTTGTGGGGTTCTGATCTCCTCGCCGATGATGATGATGAAAGGAGCCACTTTCGCCAGCTCCAAGGCTCCGGCGATGGTGTTGTGATCGGTGATCGCCAGGCCATCCAGGCCACGCCGTTGGGCAGCCTGGATGATGACTTCGGGGCGCATCAGGCAATCTGGAGAGCGGTATGTATGTACGTGGAGATCAATTTTGAGCATGGCTGTCTTTCGGCTTCACGTCTTATGAGGGAAATAGCTGCTGACGACCTGTCCATGTTCCACTACCGTGAATCTGCCTTCCGCGGAGCTTCCCCGAGATCGCCTTGACATAGTTGCCGAAGCTCTGGCATGAAGCCAGCACGGCCAGCCGAGGCCGCTCGCGCAGCTCAGCAAGCCATCTCACGAACTGGCTGCCAGCAATTATAACATGCATTTGGCAGATGTCAAGATTTTGTTTGGGTGCTTTGGGTGTGCGACGGCTCTTCCGGGCCATCGCTTTTTGCTTCTGCCGCAAAATCGCTATAATGCCTTTCGACATTACAATATACCTTGCCATGAGGAGATGAGGATTGCATGAAAGAAGCACGACCGATCTGGCATCATCTGGACAGGGAATCCGTTGTCCAGGCTTTGCAGACCGATCTCAAGAAGGGGCTGAGCGGTGTGGAGGCAGTGCGTCGTCTGCAGGAATACGGCCCCAATAAACTGCGCGAGAAGCCTCGTCCCACCTTCTTGCAGCGGCTCTTCGATCAACTGAATAGTTTCTTGGTTTGGATCCTGATCGCGGCGGCGGCCATCTCCTTCGGCGTCGGCATTAGCGAATATAGCCGCACCGGCGATTGGACCGAGTTCGTGGACGCCATCGCCATCATCGCCATCGTCATCCTGAACGCCATTTTGGGCCTGATCCAGGAAGGGAAAGCAGAGGAGGCCTTGGCCGCCTTGAAAAAGATGGCCGCCCCCAACGCACAGACGATCCGCGACGGGCACCAGAGCGTCATCCCCGCCGCCGACCTGGTGCCGGGCGATCTGGTTGTCCTGGAGACGGGCAACTATGTGCCCGCTGATGTGCGCCTGGTGGAGAGCGTCAACCTGCGCATCGAGGAAGCCTCCCTCACGGGGGAATCGGTGCCGGTGGAAAAGAGAGCGGAGGCCATCGTGGATACCGCTGCCTCTGTGGGCGACCGCATCAACTGCGGCTACCTGGCAACCACCGTAACCTATGGCCGGGGGCGCGGTGTGGTCGTCGCCACCGGCATGGAAACGCAGATCGGGCAGATCGCCGAGTTGATCCAAACCTACGAGGAAGAGGCCACTCCCCTGCAACGCAAGCTCGACCAGTTGGGCCGAATGCTGGGCATTGCCAGCCTGACCATCTGCGGCATCGTCGGCGTCATCGGGATCGTGCGCGACCCCTCCTTCAATCTGCTCCTGCGTCAGGGGCTGGCGAGCTACTTCGCCGGAGGGGGGCGCGACACCCTTCTCGAGATGTTCATGGTGGCCGTCAGCCTGGCCATCGCCGCTGTGCCGGAGGGCTTGCCGGCGGTGGTGACGATCTGCCTGGCCTTAGGTATGCAGGAGATGGTCAAGAGGCACGCCCTGATCCGCCGCATGCCCGCCGTGGAGACGCTCGGCTCGGCGACGGCCATCTGCTCCGATAAAACGGGCACTTTGACCCAGAACAAGATGATGGTCTCTCGTGTTGTCACCTTGGACGAGAGTATTGAGGTCTCCGGGCACGGCTACAATCCGCAAGGCGAGTTCCGTGTTTGTAGAGATGCGATATGTCGCGTCTCTACCGAAACGGGTGGGGACGGCCAGCGTGGCATGGAGATCAGGCCGCAGGAAGAGCCGACGTTGGAGCTTTTGCTGCGGGCGGGGTTGCTCTGCAACGATGCCCGTTTGGAGCAGGGCGAGGAGGGGGGGTGGACGACGGTCGGCGATCCGACCGAAATCGCGCTGGTCGTCCTGGCGGGCAAGGGCGGTCTCTGGGCCGATGAACTGGCGCACACCCATCCCCGCGTGGCGGAGGTGCCCTTCGATAGCGAGCGGAAGCGGATGAGCACCATCCATCGCGTGAGAAACAGCTACGAGGTCTACGTCAAAGGTGCGCCGGACCTGATGTTGGCCCTTTGCGACCGGGTGATAGTGGATGGCCGCATCGTGTCACTGACAGAGGAACTGCGGGAGCGGATCGCGTCGCGCAATGCGCAGATGGCCGCCGACGCGCTGCGTGTGCTGGGCCTGGCTTATCGCCCCCTGGCTGAGCTTCCCCTGGAGGTCAACGCCGCTACCATTGAACAGGAGATGATTTTCCTCGGCCTGGCAGGTATGATTGACCCGCCACGGCGGGAGGTCAAGGAAGCAGTTGCCGTTGCTGAGGAGGCTGGCATCCGTACGATCATGGTCACGGGCGATTACCGAGATACGGGTGCGGCCATCGCCCGTGAATTGCGCATCATGGGCCCTGGCGATCAGGCCATAGCTGGCGCCGAGATGGATCAGTTGAGCGATGAGCAATTAGATACCCTCGTCGAAAAGATCACCGTTTTTGCCCGCGTCAGTCCGCAACACAAGGTGCGCATCGTGGACGCCCTGCGCCGCAAAGGACATATCGTCGCCATGACTGGCGATGGGGTGAACGACGCCCCCGCGCTGAAACGGGCCGACATCGGCGTGGCCATGGGTATCACCGGCACCGACGTCAGCAAAGAGACTGCTGACATGGTCTTGACGGACGATAACTACGCCAGCATCGTCAGCGCGATTGAGCAGGGGCGCGTCGTCTTTTCCAACATCCGCAAATTCGTCTACTATCTGATTTCCTGCAATCTGGGGGAGATCGTGATCCTCTTTGTCTCCATGCTGGCCGGGCTGCCGCTGCCTCTGACAGCCATACAACTGCTGATACTGAATCTGGTCACGGACGGCGCGCCCGCGCTGGCGTTGGGCATGGAAAAAGGCGAGCCGGACATCATGAAGCGCAAGCCGCGCCCGGTGAAGGAGCCGATCATCCACGGCCCGATGATCTGGGGCACGGTAGTGCAGACCTTCGCTATCTCTGGCGCCACCTTGGGGGCTTTTCTGTGGGGTTTGAACCAGTACGGCTGGGAGGGAGCCGGCCTGCGCACAGCGGAGACGATGGCTTTCCTCACTCTCTGCTTTTCGGAGTTGTTACGCGCCTATACCGCCCGTTCGGAAAACTATCCGGTGTTGCGCATCGGCCTGTTCAGCAACCGCTACATGCAATGGGCGGTGCTGACGTCAACACTGATCTTGCTCCTGGTTTGCTACGTGCCCGGCCTGAACACCGTGGTCGGCGTGATCCCGCCCAGGCTTAATCTCTGGCTGGAGATACTCCCCTTTATCTTCCTGCCAGCGGTCGTGGCCGAACTACAAAAGGTGGCTCGACTGGCAGTGGCGCGGTAAGACTATATTACGGGGTAGAAAAAAACGCAGGGGAATCCGACAAATCAAGCGAGGTGTGCTATAGTAATAACTGGAATCCGCCCTGACGTTCTAGGCGATGCCTTATGGGTATCGGAGGATGTCAGGAGGGAGTAGTCGGAAAAGAAGAGGCCGCTTGCTTCGAGCGGCCTCTTTGCATTGCTACCCCTGCATGGTCGCCGGGGAGAGGAGCGAGGCCGAGTCGCGGTCGAGGTAGAGGTGCACATCCGCGTGTCTGCGCAGCACTGAGCCGGGGCACTGTGGAGTGAGTGGCCCCTCCACGGAGCATTTCACCGCTTTGGCCTTGCGCAGGTCAGGGACGACGCAACTGATGGTTTTAGCGCGGAGGATCGCCGGGATGCTCAGCGAGAGGGCCTGTTTGGGCACGGAATCCAGGTTGGGGAAGTGGCCTTCGCCCACCTGCTGCCTGCGACATGCCTCATCCAGGACGACGATGTTGACCAGGTTGGGCGAGTTGAAATCGGCGGGAGGATCGTTGAAGGCCAGGTGGCCATTCTCGCCGATGCCGATGCAGGCGATGTCAATCTCCTCTTCCGCCAGCAGCACGCCGTAGCGTCGGCACTCCGCCCCTGCATCGGGAGCATCCCCCTGCAGGAGATGGACGGCGCCGAAGGGCAGCAGCCCGAAAAGTCGCTCGCGTAAGTAACGGCGGAAACTGGCAGGGTGCTGATCGGACATCGCCAGATACTCGTCCAGGTGAAAGCCGGTCACCTTTATCCAATCCACGCCCTGTGTCTTGACCAGGGCTGCCAGGAACTCGTACTGAGAAGCGCCGGTGGCGAAGATCACCCTGGCGCGCCCCTTTTTGGCAATCGCCTCGCGCAGTCGCCCGGCGACCAGTTCCGCTGCCGCTTTGCCCAGGTCGTTCTTGTCGGCGTAGACCTCGGCCATGATGCTATTGTAGGTGGATCGTTTTTCAGGTGCTTTCAGGTTCATTTCCTTTCCTCAACGTTGTTTTTTCTCGCGCATAAGCGTAGGGTTTCAGGCAGCACTATAGCACATTCTGGGGGATTTGTCGATACTTGTGCACCGGCAACGTGAAGTGGAAGCAACTCCCCTCCCCCTCCTTGCTCTCCACCCAAATGCGCCCGCCATGGGCCTCCACCAGCCCTTTGACGATGGTCAGCCCCAACCCGGTGCCGACTGTATCGCGCGTCTGGGCCGTTTCCACGCGGCTGAACTGGTCAAAGATGTGCGGCAACTGCTCCGGCGGAATGCCGATGCCGGTGTCAGCCACATCCGTTTGCAACATATTCCCGTCAACAGGGTGGCTGCGCACGGAGACGGAGCCGGTATCCGGTGTGTATTTAACGGCGTTACTGAGCAAGTTGATCAGGATTTGCGAGGCTTTTTTCCGGTCGGCATACACCAGCGGCAAGGCCTCCGGCACATCTACCTGGATGGAGATGTGCTTCTGGTCGGCCAGGGGCTGTATGACGCGCAGTGCGTCCTGCACAATATCGCTCATGGCTATTGGCTCCTGCACTACCGTCATACGGCCGGCCTCGATGCGCGAGATGTCCAGCAAATTGTTGACCAGATCGAGAAGCCTTCGCCCGTTATCCTTGATAGTCGTGACCAGTTGCTCTCGCTGCTCTCTTGCCTCGCCGCCAATGCGCAGCAGGTCGCAGTAGCCGAGGATGCTGGTGAGGGGTATGCGCATTTCGTGGTTGATGATCGAGTAGAAGAGGGTTTTCTGTTGATCCATCCGCTTTAGCTCTTCGTTGGCCGTCCTCAATTCGGCAGTGCGCTGAGCGATGATCTCTTCCAGGCGGGCCATCTGCGCCTTCGCGCGCTCGACATACAGGCGGAAGGAGTAGCTGGTGGAGAGGATGGGCAAGAGGAAGACACCGACCCCGATCAAGCCCAGGCGGGTGTACCCCAGAGCCAGCCCTCCACCTCCGATGACCATGGCCAGGATATTGATCGGCGCGGCCCAGCGGAAATTCTTGTTCCAGATGTCCAGCGGATTCTGCCCCGTTTGCAGCGCAACAACGCCTACGATCAGCGCGGCATTGGTCAAATCGAGAGCGAGGGAAGCTACAAAGATCGGCAACAGGTTGGAGAGCGAGCTGATCTCCCCGACGGTTCCGCCGCTGAGCTGGTAGACGCCCCCTGCCACGAGTGCCGAGATGCCAAAGACTGACATGTTAAACAGTGCGCGTTGCAGGATGGAGGTCTCGCCACTGGGAGAGGTCTCGCTGCGGATGAGGGTGCTCATGATGGTGGCGGCCAGGCCGCTACTCACTGCGACCAAAGCTCCGCCATGAGGCCCGAAGATGAGCAAACTCGCGAAATAGACAGCAGATGATATGGAAACTGTAGCCCGGCTGCCAGGCAGGAGGTCGGTGCCCATCATTTCCGCGATGATGACGATGGCGACAAAAAGCAGGATGGCTGCCCAGCTTGTCGGCCCTTGCAGGAGGACACGAACATCCCAAAAGATCGTGACCAGCCCGACCACAGATACGGAGGCGATGTAAATCAACAGCTTGCGCGGCATGGAACACACCTACCTTTACGCATTACAGGTTACGCAATGTGCATCGCCTATATTATAGCACACAACCCGCTCCGCCCAAAACAACTGAGGTGGCAGTGCCGCCGTGGAATAGGCGGCGCTGGAATCCACATCGCGCTGAACCCAGTGACGGCTCTTCCAGGCCATCGCCCAAAGCCGGAATGACCTACTCTTGGGGAGGCCCAGTGAAAACGCAAATTGACATCTGCGCATCCCCGTGATACAATATCACACAGTAACAGGAGTTGGCGGTTCTGGACATGATTGCGCTCAAGGGGGCCTGGATGAACCGAAGC
>Ga0129297_10000523_pt1 | contig 18423 bp, 15 predicted proteins | sample I18A1metaG_FD_94708 | JGI IMG/M metagenome (GOLD analysis project Ga0129297, IMG submission 94708) | Lake sediment bacterial and archeal communities from Gulf of Boni, Indonesia to study Microbial Dark Matter (Phase II) - ​I18A1 metaG | ecosystem: Environmental > Aquatic > Freshwater > Lake >... | reverse complement strand
CAGATAATCGCCACCGGCGGGATGGTGGAGAAGCATGAGATAGAAGCCTTGCGCGCCCAATGGGGCCTCGGCCAGCCGCTCCACATACAATATCTGAGCTGGATGAACGGTATCCTACATGGCAACCTGGGCCGGTCGCTGGAGTGGAACCGCCCGGTGATGACGCTGATCAAGGATCGCCTCCCCTGGAGCTTTACCATCTCGTTGGCTTCATTCGTCTTTGTCTGGGCCATCGGCGTGCCCATCGGCATCTATTCCGCCACGCACCAGTATTCCGTGTTGGACTATATCGCTACCTTTTTCGGTTTTATCGGGCTGGCCATTCCCGCCTTTCTGGTCGCCCTCCTCGCACTCTGGATCTACTTCCAGCGGACAGGAGGGGTGATGGTCGGCCTCTTTTCGCCCAAATACGTGATGGCACCATGGAGTTCTGCCAAATTCTTTGATCTCCTCAAGCATCTTTGGATCCCTGCGCTCATCACCGGCACACACGGCACAGCGGGACTGATCCGCACCGTCCGCGCCAACTTGTTAGATGAAATCCGCAAGCCCTACGTGATGACGGCGCGCGCCAAGGGGGTGGCGGAGAACCGGGTGCTGTTCAAATATCCTTTCCGCGTGGCGATGATCCCGGCGGTGAGCACCATCGGCTGGGTGCTGCCGGGGCTGTTCGCCGGCGAGTTGATCGTCTCTTTCGTGATGGGCATCCCGACGCTGGCGCCGATCTTCCTCAGTTCCCTGCTCACCCAGGACATGTTCCTGGCCGGCAGCGTCGTGCTTATCCTGAGCACCCTCACAGTGATTGGCTCCCTCATCTCGGACATTCTGCTAGTCATTGTGGACCCACGCATTAAGGAGGCGGTGTAAGCGACGTGGCAAGCAACTTTGAGGAAAAGCGGGGCGCTCCCGCAGCAGTTGGCGCTCCGTTAGCCAGTGCCGAAGAGGAAAAGATCTATGTTGCTTCGCAATGGCAGCTCATGTGGTGGCGCTTTCGCAAGCACAAAATGGCTGTCTTTTCCAGCGTCATCCTGATCATCATGTATGTGTTCGTTGTTTTCGCCGATTTCTTTGGCCCTTACGATCCACGCGAAGCGGACAAGCGCTTCATCTTTGCCCCACCACAGCCGATCCTTTTCGTGGATGCGGCCGGACGCTTCCATGTCCATCCCTTCACCTACACCTACACTAAGGAGATGGATTCAGATACCCTGCGCGTCACCTATACCTATGACACGAAAACCAGATATAATGTTCGTTTCCTGGCACACGGTGTGCCTTACAAGTTGCTGGGCCTGATCCCGACCGACGTCCATTTGTTTGGCACAGACGAGGGAGGCACGCTCTTTCTTCTGGGAACAGATTCGCAGGGGCGCGATGTGCTCTCCCGCATCATCCATGGTGGCCGCATCTCACTTTCCATCGGCCTGGTGGGCATCGCCATCTCCTTCTTCCTGGGCATCCTGTTCGGGGGGCTATCCGGCTACTATGGGGGCACTTTCGACCTGGTCGTGCAGCGCGTCATCGAGTTCCTGCGCTCCGTGCCGACGCTGCCGCTCTGGATGGCGCTGAGCGCGGCCCTGCCGCCGCGCTGGCCCGTGACGCGCGTCTATTTCGGCATCGTCATTATCCTCTCGCTCCTCGGCTGGACGGGCCTGGCGCGAGTGGTGCGCGGCAAGTTCATGTCCCTGCGCGAGGAGGATTTCGTCATGGCCGCGCGGCTGGTCGGCGCCAGCGAGGTGCGTATCGTCTTCCGGCACATGGTGCCCTCCTTCGCCAGCCATCTCATCGCCTCCTTGACCATGGCCGTGCCGGGTATGATCCTGGGCGAGACAACGCTTTCCTTCATCGGCCTCGGCTTGCAGCCGCCAGCCATCAGTTGGGGGGTGCTGCTGAAAGGGGCGCAATCCATCCAGGTGCTGGCAGAGGCTCCCTGGCTGCTCTGGCCCAGCGTCCCGATCGTGGTCGCCGTGTTGGCTTTTAACTTTATGGGCGACGGTTTGCGGGATGCTGCCGACCCGTATGCCAGATGATAGGAGCTTTGCTCTCAAAGCACGAGCTTCGGTTCATCCACGGCCCTGCCGGGGACGACAGGCCGCTTGAAATAGGCGACCCGGTTGTCCCAGATCAGGCCGTGTTGCTGGTAGGGGATCTGGCCGCCATATTTATTGCCATGTTGCACGGAGACCAGCTCCCATCCCGCCGCTCCCAAAAGCCCCATCGCTTTGCCAAAGGCGCCGTAGGTCAGGATACTATCCAGGGTGGCCAATTGGCGGGAAATCTGAGTGGCCCCGCTATTATACTGAATGCCGCAATTGTAGTTCCAACCCTGCTTATTTTTGTCCTCCCTCGACTCGATAAGCCACAGTTGGCAATATTCCCATTCCATCTTTATCCTCCTTGGAATGAACCTAACAGGGATATGCAAGATGAACAGGATATCAGCATCCTTTTTCCTTTCTTGTAATCCTATATATCCCTGCTACCCTTTTCCTCCGCGCTTTGCTGCCTCGCGCTCCATGATCTCCCAGGCCTTTTGCACGTAGAAGCGATAGCTCTCCAGCGGCGAGCCGTTGGGGATGCGATGGTCTAGGCCGAGCACGCACCCTCCCGTGCGCACCATAGGCGGGATTTTGTACTCCAGTTCGGCGACGATCTCCTCCTTGCTGCGGCGGAGAACGTGCTTGTCAATGCCCCCCATGAAGGCGAGCTTGGTGCCGTATTGCGTGCGGAGCTTGACGATGTCCATGCCCGCCGCCGGTTCCATAGGGTACATCATGTTCAGGCCGGCCTCCAGGAAAGCAGGGATCACAGCATTCATATCCCCATCCGAGTCCTGGCTGAAAAGCTGCGCTCCCCGTGAACGAAGCAAGTGCCAAAGGCGGCGATAGTAGGGGGCGATGAATTCTCGCACCTGCTTCGGGCCAGCGAGCGGGCCTCCCTTGCCCGCCATGTCCTCGTGCACGGAGAGTTGGTCTACCTGCACGGCGGCGGAGACGCGATCCAGCACCTTGAAGGCCGTCTCGCCGATAGTGTTGAGGATATCATGCACCAGCTCCGGCTGGTCGTAATAGGCCATGATCAGCCCCTCATCGCCCAGGAGTTGGCGCGGCTCGTCGTAGCCGCCGGGGATGTTCACCGTAACCACACGCCCGGCGCGGAGATGCTCGCGAGCAATCTCTGCCCAGCCTTCGCCGAAGCGCGCCTCGGAGAATTCATAATGGTGCTTGATCTTGAGCCAGTCGTCCATGTTTGCCACCGGGTGATCCATGGGCAGTGGGAGGGTGGCTGCCTTTTTCGATAGTTTCATGCGGCGGCCCATCCGGTCGCGGTAGATCAGGAAATCCTCCGTCTCCTCTAGGATCACCTCCTCATCGCCCCCCATCCAGCCGGTGTGAACGGGAACATCGCCGTCCATGGCGCGGCAATAGCGAAAGGCGGACATATCCAGCTCCTCCGGCGTGGCCCCTTGCGCTGCCCACTCCTCTTTGAGGCCGAGGAGCGGGCCGAAAATCTCGGTGAAAAGGGGACGCGTGTTGGCCTTGAAAGTCATATAATCCAGATATTCCTCGCGCCGCACCTCCATGGTGTGTACGATGGCGAGCTGTGCGTGAGCTGATAGGATGTTCAGGGGTCTTGGCATTGCTGTTCCCTCCTTTCGACACCGGCAAGACGTTTGTATTATAGCGCATCCTGCGCACAGGCTCAAACCCTCGCGGCCAAGATGCAGGGCTGTTGCAAAGTCGGTTTTCTTGAATGGAGCGGCGCTGTCAACGGATTACGCGACCCTCAATCCGTGTAATCCGTGCCCGAATCCGTTGACAGCTACTTTACAACAGCCCCGCTGACCATCTCGACCATCTCAAAGAGTTTGACAGATAGCCCGTTATGCACTATACTTAATATCGAAGAGTAGAGATATTCCCCCGACGAGATCTAGGCAGGCAGGGCTACAAGCGAATAAGACAATGGAGCAGATGCTTCGCTCAACGTAACAGCGACAAGGCACAGAGACGTAGTGATGAGACGCTGTGTTTGCGAAAGCACGGTAAGGACGCGATTATGTAGACGAGGAGGTCATACATGGTCAAGCCACGGATCGAGATATTCAAGGAAGCACCGGCTGGGGCAACAGTGTTCAAGGCGTTCTCCAAGCACCAGGCCCTCCGCCATGGAAGTCTCAACCAGGAATGTACCATACCCGCCGATGCCTGGATAGACCTAGGTATTGATTGGGGTGCCGCCGATGCCGAGCGGGTTCAGGCCACCTGGCAGGAGGTCAGCATCGAGATCTCTGTGGATGGGCAGGAAATCGCGAACCCCAAGCAATATACCATTGGGCCGTACAAAATGAGGTTAGAATGCCCGGACCACCTCTACGAGGGATATGCGATGGCCGTGGCGATTTATGTCTCTCCACTGCCGGTCGGGGATCACCACATAGTCTGGAAGAAACGCATAGAGCGTGAGCTTAGCGACGGGTGGAACAGGTATCCCAAAGGAAAGATGATCACCTTCACCAGCGTCTTGCATGTGGTTGCGTGAGCGAGAGATGACAGGTCTCTGACGCCTTGCTGAAAGCGGCCTCAAGAGCGGTTTCGCCCCCTGATGCAGCAACAGCAGTGCTCATAGTAATCTATAATCATCCCTCGGCGGTCAAACTCAAGGTAGAAGCAGGTCAACAACTTATCCTTGATCTTTTGTCTGGCCCGCTGCACGCAGGACTTGGCGCCCGAGACCGAAAGTCCCAGCCGATCCGCCAGCTCTTTCTGGCTCAGGCCCTCGTATTCGGTCAAGGTCAGCGCCTCGCGGTACGACTCCGGCAAGGTCTCGACCATCTCCCGAAGTGAGAGCGCTAGCTGGGCAATAGTATTCTCCTCCCCGGCGACGTCCTTAATCAAGGCGAGCTTTTCAGACAGTTCAACTGTCGGTAGTCTCCCTTTTGAGTGTTGCTGCCCCCGGTCTTACCGCAGAGCATGCAGAGGCCGCAGAGAAGATAATGGAGAACTCGGCGTTCTCTGCGGTCTCGGCGGTGAAAACTGGCCGGGATACTTGGGCAACACTTGACGGGGAGACCACCCAACTGTCCCCCAGCGGCTTCGGTAATAATCAATAGTTGAATTGACGCTCTCGCCCAGTCGTGTTATGATAGCCTGCCAATTAGCCAGGAGAAGGAACAATGTCTACGAACGAGATGCGGGCTGTTCTCTTTGACCTGGGGGAGACGCTGTTGGACGCTGGGGGAATTGATCCCGATTTCGAAGAGTGGGATCGGCGGGATTTCGGCGCGGTGTACGCCTATCTGGAGGAAAGTAGGCTCAAACTGCCAGCTTGGGAGGCTTTCTACCAGGTCATGTCCCGCCGCCTGAACGAAGAATGGGAGAAGTCCCGAACCTCCCAGCGGGGCATTGACATCAGCGATATCCTGCGCGACGGCTTCGCCGAACTGGGAATCCCCCTGGCGGAGGTGGAGATGGGCCAGTGCCTGCGCCGCCACTACCAATGGTGCGATGACAGCGCGCTCCTCTATCCTGACGTGCTGCCGACGCTCACCGCATTACGTAACCAGGGCTTGCGGCTCGGCCTGATCTCCAACACCATCTGGCCCGGCTGGTGTCATGACGAAACGCTGGAGCGATTGGACGTGCGCGACCTCTTGGAAGCCCGTATCTATTCCGCTGACGTGGGATACCAGAAGCCCCATCCGGCGATCTTTTGGCAGGCGCTCCAAATGTTGGGGGTCAATCCCAGCCAGGCTGTCTTCGTCGGCGACCGCCTGGCCAGCGACATCGCGGGTGCTCAGAGAGTGGGGATGAAAGGCATCCTGCGCGAGGTTCCTTACCGGCGGGAGGAGGACCGGGCAATCGTGCCGGACGCGCGGATCACCACGCTGGCCGAGCTTCCGGAGGTGTTGACCCGCTGGAAGTAGAAGCAATGTATCGCTGGAGAATGCACATGAGGACTAGCCGTCTCTTGATTCTGCTGGCGCTGGCTTTGACCATCATCGGCTTGGCCTTCGGCCAGCAGCTCTACACCTTGACCAACGCCTTGCTGCTCTGACTTTCCTGCCTTGGCATTCAGTAGAATGCCTGACATAGATCCGCAGATAACGCAGCTCAACGCAGACTTGGATTGCTGACGAGGACCTGTCCATGCTTATGACCCGCCTGGCATCCTGGTTGGTGCGCATCCGGCGCTGGCCAGTACAACTGGCCTCGACGTTTGTGATCAACTCGTACTTTCTCGCCGACACGCTCAAGGCGATCCCTTGCTGGGGCTTTAACTGCTATGCCTGTCCTGTCGCCAGCTTTGCCTGTCCCATCGGCACGTTGCAGCATTTCGCCATCATACACCAGATCCCCTTTTACGTGCTCGGCGTGATCGGCCTGGCTGGAGCTTTGGGGGGACGGATGAGCTGCGGCTGGCTCTGCCCCTTCGGTTTTTTCCAGGATCTCCTGTACAAAATCCCGCTGCCGAAATGGCATCTGCGCGTGGGCAAAGCGGGCCTGCTGCGCTATCTTTTCCTCGTCGTGCTCGTGGGCATTATTCCATACTTCGCCCTGGAGCCTTGGTTCTGTAAGCTCTGCCCCGCCGGTATGTTGGAGGGAGGCATCCCGGTCGTGCTGACCGTGCCGGACTTGCGAGAGCAGATCGGCTGGCTTTATTTCCTCAAGCTCGTCATCCTCGTTGGCTTCCTGGGCTGGATGATGGTCACCAAGCGACCCTTCTGCCGTTATGTGTGCCCCCTGGGAGCTATCTGGTCGCCCTTCAACCGGGTCAGCACTATCCGCCTGGAAGTGGATCAAGCCCGTTGCACCGAATGCGATCATTGTCGCCGCGTCTGTCCGGTGGACCTCAGCATCTATGAGGATCCCAATACCGATCAATGCATACGTTGTCTGGCGTGCATCAAGGATTGCCCGCGCCAGGCCATCCGCGTGAAGGAGGCTTGAAAGACCCCACCGCCTCCCACAGGGCCAGGATATTCTCCAGCGGCACATCGGGCGTGATCGTATTGCTGGTGAACAGGACGAGCGAGGCTTTGTCGCGGCAAACTTCTATAGCGTGTTGCACCTCAGCACGGACCTCATCGGGCGTGCCGTGCGGGAGCGTCGTCGTCACCGAGATCGGGCCGAAAAAGAGCAACGGATCGCCATTGCGCGTGCGCCGCTCGACCAGCCAATCCAGATCCATGCCACATTCGCGCTGAAAGCCCTGCAACCCAGCGATGCCGCAGGCGAGAAGATCATCGAGCAGGGGCCGGTAGTCGCCGTCACAATGCCAGACAATGCGACAGCCGACCTTCATCAACGGCTCCAACGAATATTCGACGAGGGGCCAATAGACCTTGCGCAGAAATTCGGGCGAGACCATAGGCCCGCGCTGCGTGGAGATGTCTTCTCCGGTCAAGATGGCCACAGGATGGTGGCCATCGCGGATAGCCCGCGCCCGTAGGGTGGCGCGCTGTCGTCCCTGGACGGCGCTGACCTCGATGATCTTGCGCACCCGCTGCGGATAGAGGGCCAGTGCAGTCAGATAGCTTTCATAGCCAAAATGGGCGTACCAGAGAGCGCGCGGGATCATGTCCCAGTCAGCGCGGCACCAGAGGATATCGCCACACTGCGCCTGCTTGGCGCCTAACTCGGCAGAGAATTCGGCATAGCGCGCCTCTTCATCGAAAGCGGCCTCCGCCTCCTGCGGCGTAGGGAGGGCGTCTATCTCTGCCAGCACATCAGCCATGGAATAGCGGGCACGATTTTCTAGTACGGTGTGATCCACACAACGGTATGCGCCGCGTGTAATCGGGACAAAGATGCCATTGACGCCATCGGATCCCAGAACGCGCTCCGCTTGCAGGCCGACCCCGAAGGGATCGGCCCAATACTCATCCTCCGTGGTTCTCGTTAGGGTCATAATATGGTGTGGCGCGGCCAGCCAACCGCCGAGAATCGGCGTCCGATCAGGCTTTTGCAGCGTAAATGCTGCATGTAAACGCTCTTTTTTGTTCAACAGTTAAACCTCCGCGTCCGTTTTCCGAGCACCAGGCCAGCAAACCGGCGGCTATTATAGCATACCTGACCTTAACCGCCAAGCAGTGTGAGCCAGGAGAGGCTAACGGCAATTTGACTCCATTGGCAGAACGGTTTACAATAGCTTTGCTGTGATGTCCCGTCCGCGGGCAGCAGCAGGCCATTGCCGACGCGATGCACGACCTTTTTCACGATGCTTGCTAGTTAACTTGGTAGCCCGTATCTTTCGGCGGTTTCCTACGTCCTTTGCTATGAAGGGGATTATCGTGCACTTTTTCCAGTCTGATGCAGAAGGAGAAAGGGTATGGATCATCTAACTGAAAGAGACGGACGTTCCGCAAGAGGGTTGGCCAGCCTTGGTGGAGTCGGCATAGAGAAGCGACTGTTGAAGGTAGAAATTGCCTTGGTCATACTCTTCATCCTTCTCGGGAGCTTGTTTGCCACAGGCGGTTCCCCTCTCCAACCTTCCCCCTCCACTTCCCATGCTTTAGTTGAGCCTATCACGGATACCTTCCAGTACGGCTATCTGGGCTACACCGGGGTGAGGGACACCTACATCAACCAATGGTTCCCAGACACAAACTACGGCTGGTATAATACGATGTCGATTCGCCCCGTTAACTATGCGAGTTCACTCCTCTTTTTCGACCTCACTTCCATCCCAGCCTACGCCAATGTTATCTCCGCCCAGTTAGGTGTCTGGTGCACCGGCACAGGAGGCCAGACTGTAGATGTCTGTAGTTTCCGCGTCTTGCGGCAGTGGGTGGACTCACAGGCCACGTGGAACATCGCCAGGACGAGTGTGCCATGGGGCCTGCCCGGCTGCGACCACACCATCACCGACCGCACGCCCGATTTCGAGTCGTTGGTCACGGTGCTCGCGGAGAGCCGGTGGTATACCTGGACGCTCACCTCCATGGTTCAAACATGGGTGGCCTCGCCCAGCCTCAACCAGGGTGTCATCCTCAAGGGATATGGCAACCATTTTGTGCAGTTTGCCTTTGCTTCCTCCGAATACTGGAACAAGGACTTGAGGCCAAGGCTAAAGGTGACTTACCTCTTGGGTCCTCTGCCCACAAGCACGCCGACAATCTCCCTGACACCGACGGTGACTCCCTGGCAGACCTGGACTCCGACGAGGACACCAACGCCCAGCGCAACCCCTGGCGACGTGTATATTCGCATCGTGCCGAACAACAGGACAGTACTGGTGGGCGAAGTTTTCACATTGGATGTCATGATTGAAGCGCCAGTGCAACCGGTGGACTCGGCGGCGGTCTATATTGATTATGATCCGGTCTTCTTGATAGTGGTGGATGAATTCGGCAATCCCACCAACCAGGTCATCCCCGGTCCTGCTTTGCCCGCCGTGTTCCAAAACAACGCCGATAATGGCCTGGGGGATGTCAACTATGTCGCTGGTGCTGCGCTTCCCCCGGTCCCTCCTCCGGTGGGGACTTTCCTTGTGGCCACCATTCGCTTCAAGGCCCTGGCGCAGAATGCGGGGGGCACAGGTGTAACCTTTGTGTTTAACCCGCCGCGCAGAACATTGACGCTGTACGAGGGCGTGCTGAATCTCAGAGGTCACACCAATGGCCTGGTCTACATCTCCAGTGTCACACCGACGCCGACCGCCACGGGGCCTACTCCCACACGCACGCGGACGCCGACAGCCACCTCGACCCTGCCCGGCCCAACGCCAGGCAATGTGACCGTCTATATAGACCCCGCGCCCAAGGTTGTGTGCGTCAATGAGGTCTTCACGGTGTACATCCGTGTCAACGAGCTGGGCCAGCCGGTGGATTCGGGTAGCGTCTATGTGGATTTTGACCCATCCTATCTGCGAGTGGTTGACGCCGCTGGCAATCCAACCAGCAGCATCATCCCAGGTGGGGATTTCTCGGCAGTCTTTGAGAACGCTGCGGACAACGCCGCCGGCACGATCAACTACCAGGCGGGCATCCCCAGCGGGCCGCCCCCTTGTGCGAGCATCTGCACCATGGCCACGATACGCCTGAAAGCGTTGGCCCCCACAGGAGGCACCCCTCTCGCCTTCCACACCACAGTGCCTCGGCGGACACGCATGATCTTGGGAGGTGTTACTCAGAACACTTCTGTCTCGTCGGGCCTGGTGATCATCGGAGCGGCGACGCCAACACACACCGCTACGCCCGCCGTGTCAGCGACGCGCACTCCGACCAGAACGGCCACGCCTACCGGTAGCCCGCTGCCCGGCGTGTCCATCCTCCTCGATCCTGGGCTTAAGATAGCGACAGTGGGCGAGATCTTTGACCTGCACATCCGCATCAACGCCGGGGCGCAGCCGGTAGACGGTGCGCAAGCCTATGTGAACTTTAACCCGGCCTATCTCCAGGTTCTCAGTGTTATCCCGGATCTGTCTGTGTTCCCAGACATCGTCGCCGCGCCGACCTGGGATAATGCGGCTGGTCACGTTGGCTATGCTGCGGGGATTCTGATCGGCACACCAGCGACAGGCAACTTTAGGATCGCGACGATACGCTTCTTCGCGGCAGCGCCCGTTGGGGGCACAGTGGTCAGTTTTGCCTTCCATCCGCCCTTCCGCGACACCAATGTAACCTATCAGGGGGCACGGATGCTGGGCGGAAGCGTGAATAGCATCATCTTGATCATGCCTGCTGGTGCAGCGACGGCCACGCCCACCGTTACCGGGGCACCGACAGCAACGCCCACGCCGACCGTAACTCCAACGAGGACCGCGACGCCGACTTTGCCGACCGGCCCGTCGGGGACAGTTGTCGGGCGCGTCATCCTCGAGGGACGCTCTAACCATAGCGGGGCGGTCGTGACGGTGGGAGGCCGCTCGGCTACGACAGCGGCGAACGGCACCTTCACCATTACTGGCGTGCCTGTGGGCGTCCACACCGCTCGGGCGAGCAAGATGAGCTACCTCTATTCTGAAAAGCCCGGCGTCCTTGTGACCAGCGGAGGCACGACGACGCTGCCCGATGTCGGCCTATATGGGGGGGATTGCAGCGGGGATGGGATCGTAGATCTCTTCGATATGGTCATCGTGGGCATGGCTTATGAAGCCAACCCTTCCTCGCCGCATTGGGATCCACGGGCCGACATCAACGGCGATAACGTGGTAAATCTCCTGGACCTGGTGATCATCGGCACCAACTTTGAGAAGACGGCGCCCACTCCTTGGACGATGTGGTAACGCTCGGAAAGCAAAGGCTCGGTGGTGTCGCGGCACCCGCCGAGCCTTTTTTATCACATGCTAGACGAGGCGGATTCTCAGCTCATCCCCGGCTTTCAAGTAGAGAGGCTCGGCAAAGGACACCTTCACCCCCTCGCCATCCGCCACCACTCTGGCTCGCCACCTTTCCCCACTGACCATCACCCTAGCCTTGCTGCGCATGGCGATAGTGCCCAGCGACAGCGTCTTGAGCTTGAGGTCGCCATAGAGGACGCGCAGCGCTGCCCTGGTTATTTTCTTGCCCACCCTTTGCCGGTAGCTTCCCCAGCCAGACCCCACCGACCAGAAGGCGCGGAACCTCTCCGGCTCGTAGCGTGGGGCGAAGCCGAGATGTTGCGCCGTCATATCGAAGGAAAAGCCGGAGAGCGCGGCCAGGACGGCCCAGGAAGCCATGGAACGGGCGTAATGGCTGCCACACTCGTACTCATTCCACGGGTTGCGCCGGTAGCCATCGTGGCGCTCACGCACGCCAAGCACAATGGACAGCCCCTCCTCTAAAAGCCCCTCATAGATCATGTGGCTGGCCACCTGGTACTCAATGCCAGGCCAAACCTCGTCGGAATAAACAAAGGGAAGCGCGGGCCGGTTGCCACGCGGCCAAGTGCAGAGCAAAAGCCCCTTCTCATCGTTCAGGGCATAGATGCGCTGGCAGTTGGCATGGTTGTAGAAGTTAGTTCGCCAATTATACTTGAAGATCGAGGATAGCGTCTGGCGCACGCGCTCCGCATCGAAGAGATCGCTCAGGCCTGCAATGCGCGCCATCCATTGCCCGATCATTTGGTCAGCGAGACACCCTTCCCCATACTGGTACTTGGACGCCTTCTGCGCATCGTATTTCTGCACATAATACTCGCCGTTGAAGAGCATCTCCTCCATCTTGGCCCGGCCACTCTCATAGACGGCATGATACTCTGCCGCCTTCTCCGCCTCTCCCAGGTAACGCGCCATCTCCTCCGCGGCGCGCAACGCGCCCAGATAGAAGCCGCCGATCATCGTATTGGGGCCGAGGAATTCGATGTCATAGGTGTTATGCTGGATGCCCTCCATCACGCCATCTTTATTCGCATCCCACTCCTGCCAGGCGTATTCCAGGGCTTTCTTCACCTTCGGCCAGAGGCTGCGCAGCCACTCATCATCGCCGCTGATCTTCCAATCGCGATAGACCTTCATGATCCCGCCCATCTGTCCATCGGCAGCAGGGTGAAAATCCCATTTCGATGTGCCGAGCGGCAGCCCGATGCGGAAGGCCATGCGCCCGTCGTCGCGCAGGTTATAGGTATAGTCCGCCGTGCGCATGGATCGCTCCAATTGGGGAAAGAGGAAAGGCAATGCCTGGGCATAGTTCCAGACGTGCGTGCACGACCCCTGGCAGCATCCTCGCTCCAGGCAGCAGCCCTCGAAGCCATAAAAGGTGCCATCCTCCAGGCGGAGACAGGTCGGCGTCTTCAAGATCGAAGCCTGGCTGGAGATAGCGTCCAGCACATACCAGGGGAGCGTCGAGTTAAAGAGTGCGTCGTGGAAACGGCTTGTCTCGGAATAGAGCTGCCGTTCGTTCCAGGCTACATACTCGGCCACGGCGAAAGCATTCTCCCAGAGCTTGGCGTAGTAGTTCTTCCAGGTCGGGCGAGCCGGCTCCCCGCCGCAGCAAGTCCCAGACGCCGTAGGAGGTTTGTCCCAATACTTGACGAAATTAGGGAAATGCCAGGCGATATACACAGGCAGCGTGGCCGTTTCCCCAGGGGCCAGGGTCACCGACAAGGCGAGCGCACCAGCATCGCGCTTGCCAAGCCCAGAAGGGGCATCGTAGACTCGATCCTGCAAGGTGCCTGTGCTGGAAAACTCGTCCCAATACATCTGCATCGCATCGAACCAGCCCGCGCGCTCCCAATAGGTTTTCTGGGCTACCTCCGGCCAAGGGGTCGCCAGCGCCATGGAACCGAAGCGAGGGCTATCCTCCGGCACCGCAGGCGCAGTCATCAGGATGCCCGAAACCTCCCGCTCCTTGACAGACTTGTTCACTGTCCCGCCTTGATCGGGGGTGAAGAAGGATCCTCGTCCCTCGTAGCCGACCGCGTTGAGCAGGCTGGCGGCAAGCGTGGCCTTCACAGTAGTTTTGCCAGAATTATGTAAAATAAAACGGAAGATAGCCACGGGGATGCTCGAATCATCGCCGTTGAGCGGGATAAAGGGATTATAGGCTTCCAGCGCAACTTGAACCGGCACCCCCTCATCCTGGAAGTCTATATAGGCGAAAGGATACTCGCCGCGAAAAGTCGCCGAGGCCATATGCGGCAGGCCGATCCCCCGCGAACCCAACAGCCCCTCCCCATAACGTCCGTGATCGGCATTGGCAGTCCCTGCGAAAGAGGGCAAGGGAGGCCCCTGCAATATCTTGGTCACAGGTTCGCCATCTTCCGCCTTGGCCCAGAGCAAGAAGAAAGTATACGGCAGGTACGAGCCTTTGTTAGGCCGGTTAAAGACTTCCCAATCCACAAGCTCGCCTGTGCCCGACAGCGACACACATCCCGTGCCTATGCCGCCGATGGGGAAAGCGACCTCCCTGGCCATGTCGCCGCTGTAGCTCCGCTGCATACCGGAAGCGTATAGCTCTTTACCCGAATAGCCTTTTCTCTTCTTCGGCATTTCTCCCAACTCCTTTTCCGGATTGAATCCCTCGCGCATTATACCGAGAAGCGGCTTGCTCGCAAATTGACAAACAGCGGAAATGCGCTATTATCTGAAACAGTACCGTTGAAACCTGAGAATCAAAAGGAGTCCCAATCACCATGAAACAACGCAATCATGCGACGCTTATCGCCCAGTTGCAGGAGGAATACATTCGCCGCTTCCCTCGCTCGGCGGGGATCGAGCGCAGGGCGCAGAAAACCCTCATTGACGGTAGCAACCACCTGGCGCGTTACTACACCCCCTTCCCCTTCCGTTGTACGGCGGCGCAGGGGGCTTATGTGCGCGACGCCGACGGGCACGAGATACTGGACTTTTGGCAGGGGCACTACGCCAACATCCTGGGGCATAACCCGCCGGAGATCGCGAAACCGCTGGCGGAGGCCCTGCAAGGTAGGTGGGGCTTGCAGACCGGGTTTCCCGACGAACTGGAGGCGGAGGTCGCGGCCTTGATCGCGGCGCGCACAGGTGCGGAGCGCGTGCGCCTCACCACCAGCGGCACGCTGGCCACCATGTATGCCATCATGCTCTCCCGCTCCTACACGGGCAAGAAGATAGTGCTCAAGGTGGGCGGCGGCTGGCATGGTGGGCAGCCCTGGGCGTTGAAGGGGATTCACCCCCACGACGGCTCCTATGAACACCTGGAATCGGAAGGGTTGCCCAGCCAGATCGAGGGGGAAGTGTGGGTGACGCGCTTCAATGACCCCCAGGCATTAACCGATCTCTTCCGCCAGTTCGGAGATCGCCTCGCCTGTTTCATCGTCGAGCCGATGCTCGGATCGGGCGGATACATCGCCGCCCAGCCGGAATATCTGCGCACGGCCCGCGAACTGACGGCCAAATATGGCACCGCCTTGATCCTGGACGAGATCATTACCGGCTTTCGCTTCCACGCGGGAAACCTGGGCGCGCTGTATGGCGTCCAACCCGACCTGATGACGCTGGGTAAGATCGTGGGCGGCGGGATGCCATTGGCGGCGGTGGCCGGGCGAATGGATATCATGCGCCTATGTAGCCGGGCCAACGGGCGGCGGGTGCGCTTCGACGGCGGCACTTATTCCGCCCATCCCGCGGCGCTCCTGGCGAGCAAGACGATGCTCAATCACCTGGTAGCCCACGAAAAGGAGATCTACCCCCGCCTGGCAGAATTGGGGGAAAAGGCACGCCAAGGGATCGAGCGCGTCTTCGCCGCGCATGGCATCATCGCCCGCTGCACTGGCCATGGCAACGCAGCAATACCAGGTAGCTCCCTGGCTGGGGTGCAATTCCCCCATGACACCTGCGGCGAGATCAAATACCCCGACCAGGTGTGGGACCCGGCGCTTTGCGACGTGGCGTTGCGGGAGCAGGTGCTCAAGCTGGGGCTGCTGCTGCGCGATGTGAACGTCGCCCTCGGGTTGGGAGCTATGTCCACAGCGCACACCGAGGCTGACATCGAGCGGCTGCTCGCTGCGTGCGATGGGATTGCCGAGCGGATCGTCAAGGATTGACAGGAAGCTGTAGCTATGAGCGCGCTCATAACTTTATGTGCGCGCTCATATTGCCCCCCGCCTCATTTGACAAGACGCCTCCCCAGTGCTATTCTCCGCCGGTCAATTCTACATGCTGGAGGTTTGTGTGAGTCACGTCCACATCGCCCGCTGCCCGGATTACGACGAAGCCAGGGTGGAGGACGCTATCCGCGGGAGCGTCGCCGCCCTGGGAGGTATAGCCCAGTTCGTCAAGGCGGGTCAGAGGGTGATCCTCAAGCCGAACCTCCTCCGGCCCACGCTGGCGGAACGCCACCTTACCACCCACCCCGCTGTCGTCAAAGCGGTGGTGCGCCTGGTGCAAGAGGCGGACGCGACGCCGATCATCATGGATAGCCCGGCCGGCCCCCATAACCGCGCCTATCTCCGGCTGGTCTATAACACCACGGGGATGGAGGCCGTCGCCCAGGCCACAGGGGCCACAGTCAACGATGACATGCGCAGCACGCGCGTGCCCTACCCCGAGGGCCACCTGCTCAAGCTGATAGATATGCTCGCCGTCGTCGCCGAGGCCGATGCCATTATCAACCTGCCCAAGCTAAAGACGCACAACCTCACCATACTCACCGGCGCGGTCAAAAATCTCTTTGGTGTGATCCCCGGCGTCACCAAGGCGGGCTACCACGGCAAATTGCGGACCGCCGACCGTTTTGCGCAGATGCTGATTGATGTCACAAACTACTGTCATCCAGTGCTGACGATCATGGACGCCATCATCGGCATGGAGGGGAATGGCCCTTCGGTGGGTGACTTGCGCGAAGTGGGGGCCATCCTGGCCTCCCCGGATGGCATCGCCCTCGATGTCGTTGCCGCCTCCCTGGTGGGGATGAGGCCGCTCAGCGTGCCGCCGCTGGCCGTCGCCGCCGAGTGGGGACTGACGACGGGGCGCATCGAGGACATTCGCCTCTCAGGGGTGTCCCTCGCCAAGGCGCGGGCCTGGCCTCCTTTCGCCCTGCCCAAGACAGCCGGCCAGGTGCGCGCCGAGCGCAGCCGTTGGACGCCGTTTGCCAAGTACCTTGTGGTCAACCCCAGCGCCAATAGCCATTGCTCCGCCTGCGGCACCTGCGTGCGCAGTTGTCCTGTCCAGGCGATCAGCATCGTGGACAAGTGTGCGCACATGGATCTGGACAAATGCATCCGCTGCTACTGCTGCCACGAGCTTTGCCCGGAAAACGCAGTAGACCTCAAGCGCCACTGGCTGGCGGAGTTGATTCTTAGATGATCTGTGGTGGCCTCTTAACCACAGCTAGATTACCAGCGGATTTGCGAACGCACCGGCTGGGCGTGCTGGTCAGAGCGCGGGGCGATGGGCCAGGTGCGCCATTCCTCCACGACCCCGATCAGGCCGCTCACCGCCGCCTCAAAGATCACCTTCCCCTTTTCCGCCGTCGCCGTGGTCGCGTCGCCATGTACGCCCGTCCGCGTCCAGCGTCCCCAGTAATCGTTGAAGCGCACCGCATGATCGGAGGTGCTGTCGGAGCTGACATAGCGGCCCATCACGTCATCCCCCTTCCCCGCCTTGTCCATTTGTACCCGTTCCGGCGCGAGATAGAGGTAGAGCGACGTTTCAAACTCATCAGAGTGGGCCATCACCGGCGTGTCCTTTATCTTATGAAAGGCCTCGATGGCCAGCGAGAAATAGCTCACTGCCGCGCAGAGCGAGTCGGTGGCGAGGACGGTCTTGCGAGCCACCAGGTCAACGAGCGGCCCATTCGACCCGTGCCCGTTCACCAGGAGCATCTTCTGGAAGCCGTGATAGGCCACGCTCTTGGTGATGTTCAGACAAAAGGCGATAAAGACCTCCGGCTCGATGTGGATCGTGCCGGGGAAATCTATGTGATGCAGGTTCAGCCCATAAGAGATGGGAGGCAGCACTAGCACCCGCTCCGGTATGCGACGCCCCATCTCCAGGCAGACCGATTCCACCAGGAAGACGTCCGTGTCCAACGGCAGATGGCGGCCATGCTGCTCGGTGGAGCCAGTGGGCAGGATGACCACCTTTTGCATGGCGATGGCCTCGTTCATTTCCGGCCAGGTGAGACGGTTGTAACGGTACTCCGTAGCTGCGCTCATAGCAGGCTCCTTTCCTCCCTGATCTGAAATATCACCGCGAAGGACACGAAGGTCACGAAATAGAGGGATAACATGTTGTGTCTTTGCATCTTCGTGACCTTCGTGGTGGATTATCTCTTGCTGCGAAGGCACGAGGAAGTGAACGCAGTATAACACCCTCGTGCTTGTTGGTCAACTGCATACATCTCGTGTATAATACAAAGCAGGTGGACGGCACTTGAGACCCCTGTTGAGCCTTCAGAGAGACAATACCAGTTGGAGGGAAAGGAGGCAAAATGAGAAAGATCACCCCGCGAGATCGTTTGCGTTACCGGTTTGACGAAATCATGTCAAAAGGCCCAGTTGCCCTTATCGGTTGGCTACTCCTTTTGTCTCTGATACTGATTCTCATTTTCTCCTTATTTGTGATAGCCACAGGTATGGACCCGAAGGGAAGAAGCCTAGCAGAGATCATTTGGTTAAGTGTGATGCACGCTCTAGACACCGGAACAGTGGGTACTATCACTGGTGGTTGGCCTTTCCTCTTGACAATGTTCATCCTTACGATGGGTGGCGTCTTCATTGTCAGCACCCTCATTGGCGTGCTAACCACCGGAATCCGAGACAAACTCGAACAGTTACGCAAGGGCCGCTCGTGGGTCGCCGAAACTGGGCACACTGTCATCCTCGGCTGGTCGCCCCAGATTTTTACCATCCTGTCGGAACTTGCCATCGCCAACGCCAACCGCCCTGACTTTTGCATCGCTACCCTGGCTGAGAAGGATAAAGTCGAGATGGAAGACGAGATCCGCGCCCGGGTAGGCTCCACTGGTCGCACGCGCATCGTCTGTCGTACAGGCAGCCCGATTGACCTGGCCGATCTGGAGAT
>Ga0129297_10000522_pt1 | contig 18434 bp, 13 predicted proteins | sample I18A1metaG_FD_94708 | JGI IMG/M metagenome (GOLD analysis project Ga0129297, IMG submission 94708) | Lake sediment bacterial and archeal communities from Gulf of Boni, Indonesia to study Microbial Dark Matter (Phase II) - ​I18A1 metaG | ecosystem: Environmental > Aquatic > Freshwater > Lake >... | reverse complement strand
CCCCTAAAATGGAACTTCGTTCTTAAGAGAATAGACTTTCGTTCCATGTTCAGAAAATTTCTCGACCTGCCCTTGAGGATCAAGTTTATCCTCAGCTTCCTGGTTGTGATCAGTTTTGGCGGCATCGTTTCACTGTTCTTCGGAACCCGGCTCGAACACAAGACGATTTTTTCCCTGGCCCAGGCCAAAGTCCGGCATGACCTGGCTTCGGCCTGGACGGTTTATAACGAACGGCTGAACGATATCCGCGACATCGTCTTTCTCAACGCCACCCGCGATTCAATCCGGCAGGCCCTCCTCACGGGTGACAGGATCACTCTCGGGCGGACCCTCGACCGGGTGCTCCGGGATTTTCACCTGGATGTCCTGACCGTCACAGACGGCCAGGGAAAGGTCGTTTACCGCGTCAATCAACCCCATGTTTACGGCGATGACCAGGCCGGTGATGCCCTGGTCAGCCGCGCCCTCCAGAGAGAAACCGTCATTGCCACGGAGATCATTCCGCGCAGCGAGCTGCTCAAAGAAGGCCAGAATCTTGCCGAGCGGGCCTATCTCCGGATCATCCCCACTCCCAAAGCGGCCCCCCGGCCAGAAGACCATGAGGAAAACGGGATGATGCTCAAGGGGGCTGCGCCGGTCACCGATGAGCAAGCAAGAGTTGTGGGAGTCCTTTACGGCGGCATTTTGCTCAACCTAAACTACGACATCGTCGACAGGGTCAAAGACATTGTCTTCAAGGGCGAACGGTACAAGGGCAAGGAAATCGGAACGGTGACCATCTTCCAGAACGACCTGCGGATATCGACCAATGTCACCGATGAAAAAGGTCAAAGGGCCATCGGAACCCGAGTCTCCGAGGAAGTCTACGACGCTGTTCTGGTCCAGGGAATCCCCTGGGTCGGCCGCGCTTTCGTTGTCAATCATTGGTACATCACCGCGTATGAGCCAATCAAGAATATCAGCGGGAAAATCATCGGCATGCTCTATGTCGGGATGCTCGAAAAGCCCTACATCGACCTGCGCAACAACGTCATGCTGACCTTTACGGGAATCGCCGGCCTGTGCGCCATTTCCCTCCTCATTATTCTCTTCTTCATCACCTCGAGCATTACCAATCCTTTGCGGAGAATGGTCCTGGCCACCAAAAAAATCGCCCAGGGAGACCTGAATCACCAGGTCGAGATCGGGTCCAAAGACGAGATCGGCGAGCTGGCCCGGTCGTTCAACCAGATGACCGAAAACCTGAAAGCGGCCAACGAGAACCTCATCCAGTGGGGCAAAACCCTGGAAAAGAGGGTCGAGGAGAGGACGACAGAACTCCGGGAGATGCAGGACTTCCTCGTCCAGTCCGAGAAGCTGGCCTCCCTGGGCAAGATGGCTGCCGGCATCGCCCATGAGATCAACAATCCCCTGACCTCGATTCTTATCAACACCCACCTCTTGCTGGAAAAGCTGGAGAAGAAGGATGAGTTCCATGAAAACCTGAGCCTCATCGCCGATGAAACTTCACGCTGCAGCCAGATCATCAAGGGTCTCCTCGAGTTCGCCAGGCAAACTCCTCCCCAGAAAGTCTCCACCCAGATCAACGACCTCATCGAGCGAACCACCCAGCTTCTTGAAAATCAGGCATCGTTCCAGAACATCCGCATCGTCAAAGACCTGGACCTTGCTCTTCCCCCGATCAAACTGGACAAGAGCAAGATCCAGCAGGTTTTCTGGAACTTGATGCTGAACTGCTGCCAGGCGATGCCCAAAGGAGGTCAGATCCTCATCTCCTCCAAGCTCTCGGGGGACAAGAAAAACATCGACGTCCGGTTTATCGACAACGGCGTCGGAATCCCCAAAGAAAACATATCGAAGTTATTTGACCCGTTCTTTACAACCAAAGGTTCGGGAACCGGCCTCGGCCTCGCCGTCAGCTACGGAATCATCCAGCAGCATAACGGAAAGGTTGAAGTCAAAAGCGAGGTCGGCCAGGGAACGGTTTTTACTTTGAGCTTCCCGATCGAAGATCAAAACCAAAACTTGCCCAAAAAAGGAGACCCCCATGAGTGAGAAAAATAAAAAGAGAATCTTGGTCGTTGACGACGAAATCACGGTCTGCAAAAGCATCCGGCAGGCCGTCGTTTCCGAGGATTACGACGTCGACACGGCCCTCAGCGGAGAAGAGGCCCTAAAAAAAGACAGCGAAAAAGCGTATGATCTCGTCATCACCGACCTGATGATGCCGGGTATCAGCGGCCTGGACCTTCTAAAAACGCTGAAAGAAGAGCGGCCCGGCGTCAGCGTCATAATGGTCACTGGATATCCGACCATAAAGACGGCTGTCCAATCGGTCAAACTGGGGGCCTTTGATTATCTGCCCAAACCGTTCACGCCCGCCGAGCTGCGCGGGCTCGTCTCCCGCGCTTTCAAAAAGGCCGAGGGGCTTGGAGGAGGAGAAGTCGAGGCTGCTTCGCTCCGGATTCCGCCAGGGTATTACTATATGCTCGGCCATACCTGGCTCAAAGTCGAAGGCGACCGCGACGGGCTCGTCGGCGTCATTCATGACTTCCTCAAAACCGTGGGAATCATCATGCAGCTTGAGCTGCCCAAGACGGGCGACACAATTTCCCAGGGCGAGGTCTGCGGGAAAATAACGGCTGCCGATTCACTGGTCCACCGGATCTGGTCTCCCGCTTCGGGAAGAGTCATCAAAGTGAATGCGAAACTCATGGAGGATTTTTCTTTGCTGAGAAGGGATCCTTACTTCGGCGGATTCCTTTTCAGGATCGAAACGAGCAATCTCGAGGAGGACATCAAAGGCCTGATCCTGGCGAAATAGTTTCTCTTCGACTGGATTCATGAGAGAAAAACATCCTGTCTCCCCACTTCCCTCTCCGGAAACTATAAAAGAAGCGGGCTGGGTGGCCTGGCGAGAGTTTAGTCCCCGCAAGATTATGTTCCTTGACAGGAATGGCCAGTGGCGGGAAAACCCGGTCACTCTGCGGGACAGAGTTTCTCATGCCCTGCTCTTCAGCCTGTGGTCAAAAGGAGAGAAAGAGGCCATGGCTTTTTTCGATCAGTCCCTCGCTCCGTTTCTGGAGGAGGGCTCCCGGCCGGCGGCAAGAAAAATCGGAGCGTCTCTCCTCGGAGAACAAGAGCCAGAATCTTTGGAGCGCCCATCCCCTTTTGCCGTCCTCTTCGAGGTTCTCCTCTGGATTATCCAGCGCCAAGCTCTGCAGTTGAATGCCGAAGCCCGGCCTCCTGACTGGGACCGAGAAGCCTGCGCTTTCAAAAGCGAATCCCAAAAAAAACTTCAGTCGCTCGAAGATAAGCTGGGCTCGATACTCGCTCCCGGCGAAAGAACCAAGTTTTTGGAGGACGTGTCTCGCGTCAACAAAGCGGGGCAGGCCGTCTTTACGCCCCTGGCCGGCCTTATCTCCGAGGAAGAAAAAATAACCTCAACCCTGGAGAGACTTCTCCAGGAGGCCTCTGTCCACCCTCACCCGGAGGAAATCGACCCCGTTATTGTTGAAAAAATCCAGCCGCCAATGGGCGTCGTCACCCAGACATCGCCGGCTCTGTTTTTCCCCTGTCTCCATCTTTTGCTCGACCAAACGATCGACGTCTCGAGCGGAATTCCCCACATGGCCTCCGTGGTCCTGAGTATCCTTCGGGATCCACGCTCCGCGGAGCCTCTTCTCAAGGCCCTCGAGCTTTACGCGGTGCGCCATACAAAGATCCGGGAAAACATCATCTACACGCTGGGCAACCTCCGGGAAGGAAGGGCTGTTGACGCTCTAGCCGAGGTCCTGGAGCAAGCGGATGATTGTCTTCTGTTCGAGCAAAAAGAAGAAGCCATCTGGGCCCTGGGAAAAATCGGTTTTGAGGCAGTGCGGGCCGTTCCTGCCCTGGTCAAGTATGCCGACCATTCCTCGGCCCGGCTGAAAACCTATCTGGCCTGGACTCTGGGCGAAGTGGGAAAAGCACAGAAGGAAAAATCTGGAGGCGTCAGCGCCGACATCGTCATCGCGCTCCTCAAATTGCTCAAGGAAAAAAACAAACAGATATTCGAAGAAGCCGTGAGTGCGCTCAAGAAGATCGACCTGCCCGAATTCGTCCATTCGTTGTATCTCTATCATGTCGGCGCTATCTCTATCCTCGGACTCAAACCGGCCCAGCGCGGGCTCTTCGAGCTCTCGGAAACGCTCCATTATTTGCTCCAGACGAAAAAAAGAACCATCCTGGCCGTGAACGGCGACTCCGGCACGGGAAAAACCTATTTCTGCCAGTCCATTGCCTCAGGGTTCGCCGGAATCGGGCCCCAGGAAATTCTCTATCTCATGCGGGACACAAAGAGCGGCCAGAAAATATTTAACCGCCTCCTCGGTCTCAAATGGCTCATGAGGCACATCGACCCCGCCTATTATCAAGATTATCCCCTCTCCGAAGACGAGGACAATCCCGAGGCTTATTTTGAGCAATTTATCCAGGACAACCAGGACAAACGGCTGATCATCCTCGACGGTTGCCGCGACAGGCATTACTTTCAGAAGGTCATCGATTTCTTTTACAACAGGGGGGAGCTCGACGTGGAAGTCAATTTCCGGGCTAACTTCTCCACCCGGCGCTTGAACCTGGAGGAGAGGGAGCTGGCGCTCGAGAGCGTCAAGCTTCACCTGGCCTTTCTCGAAGAGCCCCCGCTCGAGGACACCGCTTTCTACCAAGAAGGAAGCACTATTCTTTATGACCTCGACAATTCGCATGCCTCCCGGCTCAACCGCGAGGAAACAAAAGAGCTGTTTGAAAAAAGAAGGATCGAGTCCTGGGGGGAGCTTATCCGCATCGGCGATTTTTCCGGCGAGGGAAAGCCGTCCGAATGCCGGCGGGAAAAGCTCTCGGTCGAAAAAGAGGCTTTCACATTTACAGAGCACGGTTGGCCTGAATCACGCACGATCCGCTTTTCAGCCGAAGAAAAAAGACTCAAACCGGCCCTGAACGAAGACTTGGAAACCGAGCCGAACCTTCTCAAGACGATCCCCCTGGGCCTCCGAAAACCAGGTCAGATCCGCTTCTACGCCCAAAACCAGGTTGCCGGCACGGCCGGAGACGGCACGGTTTTTGTCCTGGCGTTCCTGGACAACAGAGTTTTTCAAACCGCCCCGGGACACATCGGCGACATCGCCCTTCTCGGCCGAACCCTTTATCTCGCCGTTCCGGGAAGGGGGCTTCTCGGCCTCTCCTTTGAACGGAACGAAATCGTCGAATTCCATGAAGCCCTGGGCCCGCCCGTAAAAGTCGCCTCCTTTCCTCCCGACGCGATCATCACCGCCCATGAGAACGGACTCCTCCGCATCTGGAACTTTCTCGAGAAAAAAACGACGACTTTTGCCAGTGGTCTCCCTCGGGTTTCGTCTTTGGCTGCGGACCAAACGGGCAGAATTTATGCCGGTGGCGAAAACGGGAAGTTAAGGCAGTGGGACCTGGAGCGGAAAGAAATGAAAACCATCGAGCACGCCGGAAACGCCCATCGTCTTCTTCGCCTTTATCCCCATGGAAAGATCCTGAGCGTCGAACACAGCGGCACTCAAGACCCATTTTCCGTGTTGAAAATCATCGACTTCGAGAAGAACACAATCATGTTCATGCCGGCACCATCAAGAGGAACAATAAGCGGGGTCAACGTTTTCTATGACGGCAGAATCATCGCCGGGTTCTGCGACCCGGAAGGAAAGGGAAGGACGGCAGAAAGAAACCTGGTCATCCTCTCGCCCAAGGAGCAGGCCTGCATATCAATAGCCTTGACTGGTCACCCTGGCGGAACCACAGACTGCCTGGCTATGGGGCCGAAGATCGTGAGCTGCGGCCTCGAAGCGGACGGGGTTTCCGCGATCCGAATTTGGGGCAGCGAACTCTTTGTTAAAAGAGAGCTCGGCAAACTGTTGATTAACCCCTGACACATATCCATAATATTTGAGGAGGACGTCGGTCATGTTGAGAAAGAGAATTCTTTTCCAGACAGCGATATTTCTCGCCGTCTGTTCTTTTGTCTTCGCCGGAGGTTCTGGCCAGCAGGAGACAAAGAAGCTGACTTTTGAACAGGCCTTTCAGAGCAGGGACCGCGGTCCCACTAGATTCATGCTAACGACCTCCTGGCTTGATGATGAGAACTTCATCCTGCGCCAGCAGAATGAAGAGACCAAAAGCCTGAGTCTTTTCAAGGTCTCGGCAAAAACCGGAGAGAAAACCCTGATCATAGATTTCAGCGTGGCCAAGAACCTTCCTCCAGTCTTCGGCACTTTGATGTACTCGGCGGCCACCCCGGATTACTCGGCGTTCATCTTCTCGTTCGGAAACGACCTCTATCTTTATTCCCTAACGACCCAGGAGCTCAAGCGCCTCACAGCCACCCCGGAGGAAGAGAAGAACCCGCGCTTTTCACCCAACGGAAAATTCATCGCCTACACCCGTGCCAATAACCTCTTTGCCTGCGACCTCGAGAAAGGGCTCGAATACCAGCTCACGGCGGACGGGTCTGAGACTGTTTACAACGGCTGGGAATCATGGGTCTATATGGAAGAGATATCCATCCGGGTGTCCCAGTATGCCGCCTTTTGGTGGTCTCCGGACAGCAGCCGCATTGCCTTTCTTCGATTTGATGACAGTCCTGTTCCCACCTTTCCGCTGGTCCGGTCCACAGGCGTCCAAAGCGAGCTAGAGATTCAGCACTACCCCCGGCCCGGCGACCCCAACCCAAGAGTGAAGCTGGGGATCGTCAGCCTCTCGGACGGAAAGTCCGTCTGGGTCAATTTCGATGACAAGGCGGATCAATACATCGCCTGTCCGATCTGGTTCCCCGACAGTTCCCGGCTGTCCTGTCAGTGGATGAACCGCGGCCAGGATAACATCAAAATTTTCAGCGCCGACCCGCTGACGGGCAAAAAACGGGAAATTTATGACGAAAAACAGCCCGCCTGGGTTGAGTTCTTCAAAGACCTTTACATTTTTAAGGACGGAAGCGGTTTTCTTTTGCGGAGCGACAAGGACGGGTGGAGCCACCTTTATTATTACGACCTTCAGGGAAAGCTGAAGAGCCAGCTCACCTCAGGTGAATGGTCAGTCGAAAGAATCTCGCAGGTGGATGAAAATAAAAAATGGGTCTTTTTCATGGCCAGAAAGGAGAAGACTACAGAGGTGCATCTTTTCAGGGTCGGGGTTGATGGGCAAAGCCTGGAGCGGCTCACTAAGGAACCGGGAACTCATTCCGTTTATCTTTCACCCGGCGGAAGCTATTTTCTCGATGATTTCTCCAATCTCGACACTCCGGAAAGGCAGGATCTTTATCAGAGCGACGGGACCTGGATTCGGACCACGAACCCCGGCCAAGCGCAGCAGCTCAAAGAGTACGGCCTGGCCAAAAAAGAGCTGCTTACGATTCCCACAGAAGATGGTTGCGTCCTGCCAGCTTTCTGGATTCTTCCTCCCGGTTTTGACCAGAGCAAAAAATATCCGGTCGTGTTCACGATCTACGGCGGCCCGGGCGAGACCGATGTTACGAACTCTTTTCCCCGGCTTTCGTTGTTATATTTAGCCCAGGAAGGGATCATTATTTTTAGCGTCGACCACCGCGGCTCGGCGCACTTCGGGAAAAAGGGCACCTCCCTGATGCACCGGAACCTGGGGAAGTGGGAAATGAACGATTATATCGAATCGGTCAAGTGGCTCTCAAAGAAGCCGTTTGTTGACAGCACCAAAATCGGAATAACCGGAGGGAGTTACGGCGGCTATGCGACCTGCCTGGCCCTCACTTGCGGCGCTGACTATTTCACTCATGGATTCGCCCGCTATCCCGTTAGCGACTGGACACTCTACGATTCGATCTACACCGAAAGATACATGGACAAACCCGAGGAGAACAAGGGTGGCTATGAATTTGGCTCGGTTCTGACCCATGCTCATAAGCTCAAAGGCAAGCTCGTGATCGAGCATGGAGACCTGGATGACAACGTCCATATGCAAAACACGATCCAGCTCATTAATATTTTGATGGATAAGGATAAAATATTTGATTTCGTGCTCTATCCGGGCCAAAGGCATGGATACAGGGGCAAAAAAAGGGAAAACTCCGACCGCCGCTACGTCGATTTCTGGTTCAAAAATTTCCTCAACCGGTGAAATGAAACAAGAGCAACCCGGGTTGGCGAGACTCGCGGCTTGTCCCGTCTGCACGAGCCCGGCGTTCCGGCCTTATAAGAAGGGCACGTTCCGGCCTGACCGTCTCACCCAGGACCAGATTAAAATCACGGACAGCCAGTACGGCGCGACCTGGGACCTCAGCATCTGCCGAGACTGCGGACATATTTTCGCCAACCCGGCACCCGCGGCAGAACATCTTCTCTCGCTCTACCGCCTGACCGAAGACCCCGTTTATGAGGAAGAAGCGGCAGGCCGTTCCAGGAATTTTCTCCGGATTCTCTCCTTTCTCGAGAAGCTCTGCCCGGAAAAGGGACCTCTTTTTGACGTGGGCGCAGCCACCGGCATTCTTCTCCATCTCGCCGAAGACCGCGGCTGGCAGCCGGACGGGGTTGAGCCCAGCTCCTGGGCTGTGAGAGTGGCGGAGAAGAAATACCGTCTCTATCTGAGGGAGGGATACTTTGAGACGGCCCAGCTCGAGGAGGGCCATTATAGCGCCGTGACAATGATCGATTTCATCGAGCACACTCCGCATCCTTGTGAGGCTGTGAAAAAAGCCAGCCAGATTCTGCGGCCATCGGGAATTCTGGCTCTGGTGACGCCGGATATCCACAGCCTGGCCGCAAGAATGGCCGGCCGGAAATGGTGGCACTTCCGGCCAGGTCACTTGTCTTTCTTCTCGCGGTCATCCCTGGCTGCGCTTCTCGGCCGGGCGGGATTTTCGATTTTCCACGAGAAACACTATACCTGGACATTCAGCGCCCACTACCTGGTTTCGAGGAAACCTTTCCTCCGAAGTCTCTCCCGAAATCAATCCCTGGCTTCTTTTTTGAAAAGAATTCCGTTAAAATTAGCGCTCGGCGACTCCTTTGAAATCTACGCCCGGAAGGTGGAAGCCGGTTGAACGCCTACGCCCGCGCCCTGCGCCTCGAAAGATGGCCCCGCAGCGCGGCTATTTTTGTGGGCAGCGCCGGGTTTTTCCTCCTCCATCGAAGTTTCTTTTCTTCCTTCTGGTTCTTCTCCCTTCTTCTCCGTCTGGGCCTTGCGTTTTTGCTGACGTGGGCTATTTCGACAGTCAACTACATCATCAATGAAATCGTCGACGCGCCCTATGACATCCACCATCCGGAGAAGCGCTTTCGCCCACTCATCCAGGGCGAAATCAAAAAGGGGCCGCTCCTGCTCCTGGGCATCATTCTCACCGGAGCAAGTTTCGTCCTCGCCGCGAGCTTCTTTTCTCAACCCTTCTTCATATCCTTATTTTTATTGCTTGTGGCCGGGTTTGTTTATAACCTCAAGCCGGTGAGGACAAAGGACATTCCCTTCCTGGACGCCATCTCCGAATCCGCCAACAATCCCATCCGTTTTCTCATCGGCTGGTATGCTTTTTCCCCCCAGAATATTTTTCCCCCGGCGAGCCTTCTGGTCTCCTGGTGGTCTTTCGGGAATTTCTTGATGGAGGCCAAAAGACTGTCTGAGTTCAGGCTCTTGGGAAACAGGGCCGCCGACTACAGGTTGTCCCATAAAAAATATTCCCGGAACTCCCTGCTCCTGGGGATGATCGCCAGCGCCGTCATTTTCCTCATCAGCTTCCTCTATTTCGCCCTGAGTTTCGAGCTCAGGCTCATCATTTATATTTCTCCTCTGCTCCTCATCTATCTCTACCTGTTCATCCACAAAACGCTTCAAGAAAAAGAAATCATGGAAGAGCCCGAGAGCCTCCTCCGGAATCCTCTGATCGCCGTTTTTACGTTTTCCTTGCTTTTTCTCATCGGCCTGGCCTTTTTCCTCGATTGAAGGCTCCTGTAACTTTGTGCTACATTACCTCCGTGTTGAATAGATTGGGAAGGGGACGACCATGAATATCTGGGAGATTATCCTTAAGCTTCTCCTGGCCATTGCCCTGGGCGGGATTATCGGCCTGGAAAGAGAGACTAGCCAAAAACCCGCCGGCCTGAGGACCCATATCCTGATTTGCGCGAGCTCAGCGATGATGATGATCCTTTCGGCACTCGTGCTCGGAGGCAAAACTGGAACAGCAGGAGATCTGGTTCGCGTGGCCGCCGCAGTCATCACAGGAATGGGTTTCATCGGAGCCGGCACAATCATTCAGTCTCAAGGGATAGTCCACGGACTGACCACCGCGTCCACTCTCTGGACGGTTTCGGGGCTGGGGCTGGTTGTCGGAGCGGGCTATTATCTCATCGCAGTCATTTTTTCTGCGCTCGTTTTGGGAACACTCATCCTTCTTCACAGGATTGAGGAGGCCCATTTGAAAAGATCTCTCTACCACTACCATCTCCGGATGAAAGACAGCCCGGATATCCTGATTAACCTGCGAAAATTGATCTTCCATCTGGGGCTCAAACTCGCTGAATTGAACCTGAAAAAAGAACGAAATGTCTCGATCGTCACCCTTTCCTTTTCCTCATCGGAGGAGAAAGAGCGCCAGTTCAACCAAGGCCTTTTCGATATGGGTGAGATCCTCGAAATCAAAATTGAATAGACAAAAAATCATCCTGGCCACCACCAACCAGGGCAAATTCCACGAGCTCAAAAAATGCCTGACGGGAGTTCCCGCTGACTTCCAGTCCCTGGCCGACCTTGGAGCCCGGGAAGACGTCAAAGAGAAAGGCAAAAATTTTCTTGAAAACGCCCGGCTGAAAAGCCTCGCCTGGAGCCGGAGGTCGGATTTTCTTATCTTGGCTGAGGATTCGGGTCTCGAAGTCGATGCGCTTAGAGGCCAGCCCGGAATATACTCAGCCCGGTACTCCGGGCCCCGAGCCACGAATGAAAAGAACATCTGCAAGGTCCTCCGCCTAATGCAGGGAATTCCCTGGCCTCGACGGACGGCGCGGTTTGTTTCGTGGGCAGTCCTTTCGAGAAAAGGCAGGATTCTAAAAGAGGGGAAAGGCCAGGTTAGAGGATACATCGCCTTCAACAAAAAGGGAACCCAGGGGTTCGGCTATGACCCCATCTTCTTCTATTCGCCCTGGAAAAAGACGTTTGGCCAAGTCGCCCGGGCTGAAAAAGGCAAGGTCAGCCATCGCGGCCGAGCTTTAAAAAAAATAAAGGCCTTCCTTATTAAATATTTGGACGCGGCTCAACAAGAAAATGAGAAGGGGGCATAGCCCCCTTCATTCAATCATTTGGTCACGTTCTCTGCGCCCACGGTGATCAGGTCTTTGAGCTGATTAAATGTCTTTTCGCCGATCCCTCTGACCTTCATGATTTCCTCGATTTTCTTGAAACTCCCGTTCGCCTTTCTGTAGTCGATCACCCTCTGGGCCACCTTGGGACCGATCCGGGGCAGCTTCACCAGTTCTTCCAGCGAGGCCGTATTGATGTTGATCTTCTGATCGTCGGCCTTGGTCCCGGCCTGAAGAGACAGGAGAGGCTGGAGGGAAAGGCCAAGAATGAGCCCGATGACAAGAGCTCCGACCTTCACGCTTCTCATGATAACCTCCTTTCGCCTCGCCTCTATGCAAACGCCGGGCCAAGCGGCAAAAGATCGTTATTTCATTTATTATCAGATAATTAAAAAAGATGGGGGACGAAAATAGTCAATGGATGTTCACTTTCTCCTAAGGCCACGTCAACCCAAGTTGACAACGGGGCTTTCTCATTCAAGAGCGCGGATGGCTCTTCCTGTAAACATCCATTAGGCGTCCAAGGTCAAGATGGGTATATTTTTGGGTCGTCGCCAAACTCTCATGCCCCAGAAGCTCTTGAATGACCCGCAGGTCGGCTCCCCGGCTCAGCAGATGAGAGGCGAACGAATGACGAAGAGAATGAGGGCTGATCTTTCTTTTGAGAGCAGTCAGGCGAATGCACTTATCAACGATCCTTTCTACAGAGCGTGCGGTGATCCGTTCCCCTTGATAATTCAGAAACACGGCTGGCTCTCCAATTTTGTATTTTAAAAATGCCGGCCTCACCCCCAAGTATGACTTCAAACTGTCCCCAGCGGCACGGCCAAACGGAACAAGCCGCTCTTTTTTCCCTTTTCCCCGGACCCGGACAAGCCGCTCACGCAAGCTGATATCCTCGACATTGATTCCGACAAGCTCGCTCAGGCGAATCCCGGTAGCATAAAAAAGCTCGAGGACGGCCTTATCTCGCAGGTCCAGCGGACGATGGGAAGCGGGAACCTCAAGAAAACGAGCCATCTCCTCCTCGGAGAGGAAAGAGGGGACGAGCTTTTCCTGCTTGGGCGTGGCCACGACCCTAGCCGGATTTTCGGCCAGCCATTTTTTCTTCACGCAGAACTGGAGAAAAGAGCGCACCGCGGCCAGCTTGCGCGCCAGAGTGCTCTTTCTCAGGCGCCTCTCATGAAGCTGGCCCATGAACCCCCGGATCTGGACGTTATCGAGCCGGCGCAGCAAAATATCTTTCTCCTCGAGATACGCGGCCAATTGAGTGAGGTCACGCTTGTAGCTGGAGATCGTGTGAGGAGAGGCGTTCCTCTCATGCCGGAGATAATCCAGGAACTGGTTAAGCTCTTGTCTCATCCTTGGCGCTGTCTTTGGCCTGCTCCTTGAACCCGCATTTCTCGTCCGGGCAATAGAGAACGGGGCCACTTTTTTCGGCTTTGCGGAGCAAGACCGGCTCCCCACAGCGGGGACAGGCGCGGTTCACCGGCTCATCCCAGGTGGCGAAACGGCATTTGGGAAAACTGCTGCAGCCATAGAATATCCTTCCGCGTCTCGTTTTTCTCTGGACAATCGTCCCTCCGCAGCCGCGGGGACAAGCTATTCGTGTGTCAATTTTCTCCGGTTTGCTTTTCTTTATATACCGGCATTTGGGATAATTCGAACAGGCCACAAATAATCCGTAACGGCCCTTCTTCTGAAGAAGATGGGCGCCGCACTTCGGACATTTTTCTTCCAGGCTGACAGTCTCGACTTTGCGCATGCTCTCCTTGTAGGTGCATTCCGGGTACCCCGAGCAGGCCTTAAACCGGCCGAACCGGCCTTCCTTGATTACCAGCGGCCGTCCGCACCGGGGACATTTTCCCTCGACGGGAATGCCCTTTGGTTTGATGCTCTTGGTTTCATGCGCTTTGGTCAGGTCCTGATTCAGCAAAAAATAGTATCTCCTCAGCGATTCCAGCCAATCGCGCTCGCCCTCGCTGATCCTGTCAAGCTCTTCCTCCATCAAAGCGGTGAACTTCACGTCCATCAGGTCGGCAAAATGAGCCACGAGGAAATCCGTGACAAACATCCCCAGGTCCGTGGGGACGAACTTTCCCTTTTCCTTGATCACATAAACCCGGTTCTGCAAGGTTGTAATAATAGGCGCGTAAGTGCTGGGACGGCCGATTCCTTTGGCCTCAAGTTCCTTCACCAAACTTCCCTCGGTATAGCGGGGGGGAGGTTGGGTAAAATTCTGTTTGGATTCGATATCCAGCAGCCGCAGCGTCTCTCCCTGTCGGGCTTTGGGCAGTGGCTCCCCCTCCCGGTTCTGGCCGGGATAGAGAACCAGATAGCCGTCAAACCGCATCACCTCTCCTTTGGCGCGAAGCTCGTATTTGGAGGCGCGGATGGTGAATTCCGTCTCCTCCACCCTGGCCGGATTCATCTGCGAAGCCAGAAAGCGGTTCCAGATGAGGGTGTAGAGGTCGAATTCTTCTTTTTTGAGATACGGTTTGACCACAGAAGGCGGGAGGTCCGGGGAAGTCGGCCGGATGGCTTCATGGGCGTCCTGCGCTTTTTTCTTGTTCTTAAAAACTCGGGGTTTGGCAGGCAAATAGTCCTTTGAGTAGCCGGCCTCGATGTGCTGCCTGGCCCAGTGAAGAGCGCTTTCAGATATGCGGACAGAATCCGTGCGCATGTACGTGATCAGCCCGACCAAACCGTGCTCTCCGACCGGAAGGCCTTCGTAAAGCCTTTGAGCGATAAACATCGTTTTCTTGACCGAGAACTGAAACAGACGAAAGCTGTCCTGCTGGAGTGTGCTGGTAATATAAGGAGGTCCGGGATAACGGCTCTTCTCCTGGACTTTGATTCCCTCCAGAATGAACTGGGCCTGTTTCAGTTCGTCGACAATTTCCTGGGCTTTCGTTCCGTCGCCAATCTTGGGCTTCTTGCCATCGACCTTGACAAGATTTGCCTTGAAGGCCGGCGGCTCGGAAGCCTCGAGCTGGGCTGCGATCGTCCAGTATTCCTCCGGGACGAAACTCTTGATTTCTTTCTCTCTCTCGCAGATGAGACGCAGGGCGATGGACTGAACCCGGCCGGCGCTCAAGTATTTGCCGACCTTTTTCCACAAGAGCGGGCTGATCAGATAGCCGACGAGCCGGTCCAGGATCCGTCGCGTCTGCTGAGCCCTGATTTTGTTCTTGTTCATCTCGCCCAGATGCTGGAAGGATTCCTTGACCGCTTGGGCCGTGATTTCATGGAGAAGGACGCGCCGGATGTTCGGGTTGCTCTTTTCAAGAAGGACGCTGAGGTGCCAGCAGATCGCTTCTCCTTCGCGGTCCGGGTCCGCGGCCAGGATGACCGCCGCGCACTCCTTGGCGATTTTCTGCAATTCCGCGACGGTCTTTTTTCGCTCGGGAATAACAACATAGTAGGGCTCGAAATCGTGCTCCATGTCTACACCCAGGTTGCTTTTGGGAAGGTCCCGGACATGTCCCATCGACGCTTTGACCAAATAGCCTGATCCCAGGTACCGGTTGATCGTGTGCGCCTTGGCCGGCGATTCTACGATAACAAGAGACTTCTGCATTTAGAGACTCCTCTGAAAGTACTTTCCCGGAGCCTGGTAAATCAATCCTTTGAGCTCCAAGTTGAGGAGGAGGGCGAGCACCTCGGAGACCGAGGCATCGCTCCGCTCGACGATCTCATCAATGTGGGTGAGCTCATCCTGCTTGAGGCCGTCAAAAAGGCTTTTTTCCGCCGGGCTCATTTCGGGCATTTTCTTCTTTTCCTGTTTCTTCCGGGAAAGAATCCTTTCCCGCAAGCCACAAGGAAGTTCTTCTACCACATCTTCCCATGTTTCGACAAGCTTTGCCCCTGATTTAATCAGCCAGTTCGCGCCCACGCTGAGAGAGGAAGTCACGTTTCCGGGAACAGCCATGATTTCCCGGTTCTGCTCCAAACCCAGACGCGCGGTGATCAGGGACCCGCTTTTTTGCGAGGCCTCGACAACCACGACGGCAAGAGACAGCCCGCTGATGATCCTGTTCCGGAGAGGAAAATGGAACCCTAAGGGAGGCGCGTCAAGGGGGAACTCCGACAGGACAGCCCCAGTCTCGGCAATCTTGCGGAAAAGCCCCCGGTTTTCTTTCGGATAAACGTCCTCAAGCCCGGAGCCTAAAACTGCCACAGTCTTTCCTGACTTGAGCGCTCCCCAGTGGGCTATGGAATCGATCCCCCTGGCCATTCCGCTCACGACGACGAGGCCAAAGCCGGCCAGGTCCTGGGCTAACTTTTCGGTCACAGCCCTCCCGTAGGGAGTCGGCGTCCGGGAGCCGACGATTGAAACCGAGGGCTCCTTCAGAACTTCGGGCCGTCCGGCACAATAAAGGACGAGCGGAGGGTCGAAGATTTCTCTTAAGCTGTCCGGGTATTCTTCATCTTCAGCCGTGAACACGCGGAAGCCCTTTTTCCCGGACCTGGCCAAAACCCGCGCGGCTCTATCCACAAGACCGGGGGAGCAGATTTCCTGGGCTTCCTCTCTCTTCAACCCGAGGGCAACCAGGTCTTCAGGCGAGGCCCGGAAGGCTTTCCTTGGATCTTGAAAATATTCCGTAATTTTTTTGCCGGCCTTGAGGTTGGCGGAAAGGACAAGGTTCAGGGCCACCCAAAAAACCTTTTTATCTTCCACCTTTTTTCAGCAGAACTTGGGAGGGACGACGAAGACCGGAAGGTCCGTCGAGGAGATGACCTTCTCCGTCGTGCTCCCGAGGAACAGGCGGCCGATTGGGCTGGCGCATGTCGTCATAACGATGAGGTCCTGCGAGCGCCGGCGCGCATAATCGACTATTCCCTGGGGAGCATTGACGGCCTTAATCACCTCTTTGGTGACTTCAACCCCTCTGCGCTCTTTTTTCTTATTGAACTTATCCAGGACCGCCTTGAACATTTCATCCACCAGCCGAAACTCCTGGCCGAAGAGCTCAAGGACATAGAGGAGGGTCAGAGATGCGTGAAAACCCACGGCCAGCTTCGCGGCGATATTCCTCTCCGCTTCCTCCTTTTTAGTGAAATCCGTAGGCACGAGGATTTTCTTGACCTTGAATTTCTGCTTGCGCTTCTTCGTCACGAGCACAGGAATGGGCGAGTGCCTCAGGACGTGATTGGCCACGCTTCCGATCATGATCTTTTCTACGAGGGATTGACCTCTTTTACTCATGACGATTAAGTCGGCCTTTTCTTTCTCAGCAGTCTGAATAATTTTTTTCGCGGCCGAGCCTTCCGTGACCACGATTTTCTTAAAAGGAATACGTCTTTTCCGGCCGATGCCCTGGATTCTTGCCTGAGCATTTCTTGTGGAGACGTCCATCCGCAGAATGAGCTCCTGCTGGAGGGCCGGCGAGGCCTCGTCATAGAGAGCCAGAGAAAGATCGGGGGCCACATGAAGAGCCGTGATTCTGGCGTCGAATGTCCTGGCGAAGACGTTGGCATACGCCAGAGCTTCCTGAGACTCCCGAGAAAAATCGGTCGGCCAGAGAATATTTTTCAAGAAGTCTTTCATTTGCGTTGCTCCTTTGCCTGGAAAATAAAAACGGAGAACACCCCGTCAGGTGCTACCAATATAATACTTCCACGGCGGGAAAACAACTCTCCTTTAGCGCCGGTCTAAATCTTCATTCTCGTGATAGCAAGCCGCTGATCTAGAAAGCGTGACGCAGGGCTAGTGCCGATGTGGGGGATAAGACGAGAAGTGGTGGCGCAGAAGGCCGTCCGGAGGCGGAGCGGGCACGGTTTCTCGACCGAAGGGAGAGAAGAGCAGAGGACGGAAGGAAGCGGGTGGCGCAGCTGGGGGGCCCCCCGCCGACCCGAGCGTTTGATGCCACCGAGATTCCTTTTTGCTTAATCAATAGAATGGACCGCGAGGGCGCCCGGGGGATGCTGCGACAGGACCCGCCCATTGGGGGGATACGGCGAGGGGTGGGGCCGCAGAAGGCCTTCCGGAAACGGAGATGCCCTCCAGCGCGCTATTTCCCCAGCATGATGGAGCTGCCGGTGTAGAACGTGCCGGCCACGGCGCCGATCATAAGGCAGGCGAGCGTGGCGGCAAGGAGGGCTCGGAAACCAAGGCGGGAGAGGTCCTTGTAACGGCTGGGAACCAAGGCTCCGATTCCGCCGACGAAGATGGCTAAAGAAGCGATGTGGGCAAAACCACACAGGGCATAGGAAGCGATCAAGCCCGAGCGCGGGTAGACCAGAGTTTTGTTCGCCAGCAATAGAGCCAGGTCCTGATAGGAAGCCACCTCGGTCGCCACCGTCCTCTCGCCTATGATTTTGGCGATAGAGAAGGCATCGGCCGGAGGAACGCCCAGGATGAGAGTAAAAGGATAGAATACATAACCCAGGAGCGACTTGAAAGACCAGGCGAGATGCCAGCCGAACCATTGGTTGAGATAACCGCCGCAAAAACCCAGGATGAGGTCGAGCAGGGCCAGGAGCCCGAGAAACGCGAGAAGAAGAATAATGATGCCCCCGAGGAGCCGCAGCCCGTTCCAAGCACCGCTGATGATGGCCATGATCAGGTTGTCATCCCTCTCATAAGTGGGTTTTATATCGAGCCCCATGGTCTTGGGTTTTTCTGTCTCGGGCATCAAGAGTTTCGACATGACCAGCGCCGCGGGCGCGCCGAGAAAGGAGGCCGAGACCAGGTGTCCGGCGATCGTCGGGATGGCATCCTGGAGGAAAAAGACATAAACGGCCAGGACCGTTGAGGCGATTGTCGCCATTCCGGCTGTGAGTATCGTAACGAGTTCAGACCGCGTCATCTCAGCCAGGTGGGGCCTGATGACGAGTGAGGATTCGACACCGACAAAGATTTCGCTCGAAACGCACAGAGACTCGGCTCCGCTCACCCTCATCAGCCGGGTGAAAATCCGGGCGAAGAGCCGGACAAAAAAGGGCATCACCCCCAAATAATAGAGCGCGCCGATCAGGGCCGCAAAAAATATGATCGTCGGAAGACCCTGGAAGGCGAGCATCGAGCCCAGAGATGTCTCTCCCGCCTCATTGGCCGTCCCCGGAGGCAGAGCCAGCCGGCCGAAGACAAACCGCGTCCCGGCTGTG
>Ga0129297_10000521_pt1 | contig 18438 bp, 14 predicted proteins | sample I18A1metaG_FD_94708 | JGI IMG/M metagenome (GOLD analysis project Ga0129297, IMG submission 94708) | Lake sediment bacterial and archeal communities from Gulf of Boni, Indonesia to study Microbial Dark Matter (Phase II) - ​I18A1 metaG | ecosystem: Environmental > Aquatic > Freshwater > Lake >... | reverse complement strand
GGCCCGCCGGCGGGCCACGCAGAGCCTCGACGATTTGCGCGCCATTCCGTGGATGTTCGGCTGGATTCAGAGCCGCCTGCTGATGCCGGCCTGGTTCGGGGTCGGCCATGCCCTCGAGCGCTTTACCGTCAGCAGAAGCGACGGCAGCGGCCTGGCCCTGCTCCAGGAAATGATGAAACGCTTCCCCTTCTTCTTCGACCTGATTCGCAACGTCGAGATGGCCCTGGCCAAGGTGGACCTCCCCCTCGCCCGCCTCTATGCCGAGCTGGTTGAGGACACCGCCCTGCGCGAACGGGTCTGGACCCTGCTCACCGACGAGTTGGAACGCACCCGACGCGGCATCCTGGCGGTGACCGGCCAGCAGCTCCTGCTCGAGACCAACCCGGACCTGGCCCGCTCCCTGCGCCTGCGCAACCCCTATGTCGATCCCATCAATCTGGTGCAGCTCGAACTGCTGCGCCGCCGCCGGCGCGGGGAGAGCAGCGCCGAGCTCGACTACACCCTGGCGGCCACCATCAACGGCATCGCCAACGGTCTGCGCAACACCGGCTGACATCCGGCGGCGCCCCGTCGCCCGCGCCGGGTGACTTATCCGGTCACACTCCTTCAGGAAGCGCTTTCGTTCCGCATCGCCCGCCGCTATAATGCCCCGGCTCATGGACCGCTTTCTCTCTACCGATGCCCGGGCGGCACTGCGCGCCGCCATTGCCGAGGCCGGCGGCAACGAAGTCTTCGCCCTCGGCCGCACCGGTGACGAGCGCCTGGTCACGGCTGTCGAAATCCTGGCCCGCGGCCATCAGGGGGCCGTTCCGGCCCTCCTGCAACGCTGCCGCCCCGGCGATGTGGTCATCCACAACCACCCCTCCGGCGATCTTACCCCCTCCGATGCCGACCTGGGGATCGCCGCCCGCCTCGGCGAGCTTGGGGTCGGCAGCTACATTGTCGACAACGCCGTCACCCGCCTGTACCGGGTGGTCGAGGCGCTGGCCCCGCCCGGCCGCTGCCGCGTCGAAGCCGAGCAGGTCGCCGTCCTGCTCGCCCCCGGCGGGCAGATCAGCCGGACGCTGACCGACTTCGAGGAGCGTCCCGAGCAGCTGCGCATGGCCTTCGCGGTCCTCGAGGCCTTCAACGACGACCGCATCGCCCTGGTCGAGGCCGGCACCGGCACCGGCAAAAGCCTGGCCTACCTGGTCCCGGCCCTGCTCTGGGCGCTGGCCAACGAAACGCGGGTGGTGGTCTCGACCAACACCATCAACCTGCAGGAGCAGCTGTTCCGCAAGGACCTCCCCTTCCTGCAGCGGGCCAGCGGCCTGGAGTTCCGTGTCGAACTGGTCAAGGGGCGCGCCAACTACCTGTGCCGGCGCCGGCTGGAGGGGGCCGGCGCCGAGCCCGGCCTGTTCGATGCCGGTCAGGCCGAGGAGCTGAGGGGCCTTCACGCCTGGGCGGCACAGACCGCGGACGGCTCGCGCGAGGAGTTGCCGATCCCCCCCGACGATCTCCTCTGGGAGGAGGTCTGCTGCGAGGCCGACCAGTGCGCCCGTGCCCAGTGCCCGCACTTCACCACCTGCTTCTTCCACCAGGCCCGCCGGCGGGCCGCCCAGGCCAACGTGCTGGTGGTCAATCACGCCCTGCTGCTGGCCGACCTCTCCCTGCGCCAGCAGACCGACAACTACACGGCAGCGGCGGTCCTCCCCCCCTTCGACCGGCTGGTGCTGGACGAGGCCCATCACCTCGAGGATGTCGCCACCCGTTACTTCAGCACCCAGGCGACCCGCTTCGGCTTCGCCCGCCAGCTCAATCGCCTGCGCCATCCGCGCAAGCCGCAGTTCGGTCTCTTGCCCCGCCTGTTGGCCATCATTGCCCGTGATCTCCCCGATCGCGAGGATCTGCTGTTCAGGCATCTGCACAGCCTGATCGAGGGGCTTCTGGGCGGCAGCCAGGAACTGCTCACCCGTTCGGCGGCGGAACTGGAGGAGATCGGCAAGGGGCTGGCGGAGCTGTGCGGGAAAGAATTTCCGGGCCACGAGGAGCTGCGCCAACGGCTGACGGCGGAGCTGCTTGCCGCTCCCGGCTGGAGCGAAATCCGCGAGCGGGTGCGGGCCCTCGCCGCCGCCGCCGAGCAACTGGGGGAGCAGCTGGAAGCCCTGCTGCGCGGCCTGGAAACCCTCCCCGACCCGGTCGCCGACAGCGTGAGGTCGGTGGCCACCGACCTCGGCGGCATCGCGCTGCGCCTCAACGCCCTCGGCCTGCAGCTGCGCGCCTTCGTCGCCAACGCTGCCGACAGCTGCGCCTGGTTCGAGATCGCCCGTCAGCGCAGCGGGCGCGGCGACGGCTGCATCGTCCGGCTGTGCACCGCGCCGCTGGACGTGGCGCTTTTGCTGCGCGACAACCTCTTTGCCCGCCTGCGCACCGTGGTCCTGACCAGCGCCACCCTGACCGTGGCCACCAGTTTTCGCTACCTGCGTGCCCGGGTGGGGCTGGGCAACGCCGAAGGCGGCCGGGTCCTGGAGTTACGCCTGGCCTCCCCCTTCGACTATGCCGGGCAGGCGCTACTCGCCGTCCCCACCGACATCCCCGAACCGGGGAAGAGCGGCTACGCCGAGGCGGTACGCGACCTCACCGAACGGGCGATCCTCTGCGCCGACGGCCGCAGCTTCGTGCTCTTCACCGCCTACTCCCTGCTCAAGCGCGTGCACGGCGAACTGGCGCCCCTGCTCAACGCCCGCGGCTATCACGTGCTGCGCCAGGGGGAGATGGCCCGTCACCGCCTGCTGGAACAGTTCAGCATCGATCCGACCAGCGTGCTCTTCGCCACCGATTCGTTCTGGGAGGGGGTGGATGTGCCGGGACGGGCGCTGGAGCAGGTGATCATCACCCGCCTGCCTTTCAAGGTGCCGACCGAGCCGGTGCTGGAGGCGCGCGCCGAGGCGATCGAGCGCGCCGGCGGCGACCCGTTCATCGACTACACCGTGCCGCAGGCGGTCATCCGCTTCCGCCAGGGCTTCGGCCGGCTGATCCGCAACCGCACCGACCGCGGCGTGGTGCTGATTCTCGACAGCCGCGTGGTCAGGCGCGGCTACGGCCGCACCTTCCTCGCCTCGCTCCCCGACGTGCCGATCGCCACGCTCCCCGCTGACCAGCTTATCGAAGAGATGGGCCGCTTTTTCCGCAGCGGCTGAGCCGCCCGTCGGCGCCCGGCAGCGGGACCGCAGCCGTGGAGTTCATTCCCGGCAGGCAACTGTGGCAGAATAGGGCTATGAGCCCATTCCCCCCAAGGAAACCAGCATCGTTCGGCAGGAGGTGGTTTATGCAAAGCCTGCGCATCCTGACCCTGCTCCCCCTGCTCCTTGCCGCTACCGGCAGCGGCAACGCCATGGCCGCCAAGGCGGTTCTGGCCGGTGGCTGCTTCTGGTGCATGGAGGCCGACTTCGAGAAACTCCCCGGAGTCACCGACGTGGTCTCCGGCTTCACCGGCGGCACGCTCAGGGACCCGACCTACAACGGCAATCACGAGGGGCACCTGGAAGCGGTAGAGATCACCTACGACCCGCAGAAAGTCAGCTACCGCGAGCTGCTCGACTACTACTGGCGGCACATCGACCCGTTCGACGACGGTGGGCAGTTCTGCGATCGCGGCCCCAGCTACCGGGCGGCCATCTTCGTCGCCAGCGCCGCCGAGCGGACGATCGCGGAGGAGTCAAAACGGCAGATGGCCGCCCGGTTCCCGAAGCTGACCGTGGTCACGCCGGTCCTCGACGCCACGACCTTCTACCCGATCAAGGGCGAGGAGAGCTATCACCAGGACTACGCTCGAAACAACCCGGTCCGTTACCAGTACTACCGCTGGGGGTGCGGCCGCGACCGGCGGCTCAAGGAGCTCTGGGGGGAGAAGGCGGGGCATTGACCCGGCACGGGGATACTGCGGTATTCATCCCCTGCAACGGCGTCATCATCTGCTATCCTGTGACATCATTTATTCAAGGAGGCAGCCATGCACAAGATTCGTGTTTCATTCGTCATGTTGGCCGTTCTGCTCTTGATGACCCCCTTTGCGGCCCTGTCATCATCCTGCGGGGGTGACGGGAAAGCGACCGCCGGTAAAGTCACACCCACCATGCTGACCCAGGGCAAGGCGATCTACGAGAAGTCCTGTGCCGCCTGTCATGCGACCGGGGCAGCCGGTGCCCCGAAATTTGGCGACAAGGTGGCCTGGAAGGGGCATATCAAGGAAGGCCTCGACCATCTGGTCGAGGCCGCCATCCGCGGCACGGGCGCCATGCCGCCACGCGGCGGCAACCCCCAACTCAGCGATGCCGAACTGCGCGCGGCGGTCGCCTACATCATGGAAAACAGCCGCTAACTCCAGCCGAGCGGGCCGAGGTAGCAGAAGGGGACAGGCCGCAGCCTGTCCCCTTCTGCTACCTGCAAGTCATCTCTCCGGCTCAGCCCGTTTCATCGTAGCGGCAGTCGAGGTCTTCGTCGGCCAGCAACCCCGAGCATTCGGGACAAACCAACTGGCCGTCGTCCTCGCGCGGCACCAGTTGGCTTTCCTCGTAAAGCCGGCGGCATTGGGAACAGCGGATGTAGATCATAGTCTCCTCCCCTCCACCTGTCTTATTTTACCATGAACCCCGCGACGGCGACCCGCCGATCGCTCGCGACTAGTGTCCTGTGCGGTTAGTTCCCTGCACAGGACACTAGACCGGCACGATGAGTCCGTCGTCCTCGGTCACTGCATGGGAATCGTGCTCGATCAACTCGAACATGCGCAAATACTTGGTCACCTCGGCCGGGGTGCGGGTTTTGCGGCCAAAGAACCGGCCGGGCTGGGGGAAGACCTCGGTGATCACCTTGTCGTCGTAAATGGCAAAATCACAGGATCGGTAGACGTCGCGCCCGCCGATGTCGCTGACCGCGGGGAGTTCGTCGCGAAAGACGATCCGGACTTCGATGCCGTCACGCCGTTGGCTGGCGAGAAGTTTCTGAACCTCGCCGTTCCCCAGTTCGTCACGGTTCAAGACAAAAATGCGCTTGACCTGCACGCCGCGCTCCACGGCCCGCAGGTTGGCCTGGTAACAGTTGACCAGAGCCCCGCGGCTGTCCCATCCGGCCGTAACCGGGTCCACCGCCTTGATCTGAAACCGGCTCTCGTCGGCATACTTGGCTCCCCTCAGATAAAACTCGCTCTCGTCGAGGGGGACATACCCCTGCTGCAGCATGGTGACGGTTTTTTTCATCCCTTCGAGCAATTCGCCGGCCTTGGCGGTGCACTCCGGATCGCTGATGCCGTTGAGGGCAAAGGTCAGTTCATGGGCCTGGTAGTATTGGGCCGAGAGTTCGGTCTTGGTCTTGTCGATATCTTCGCGCAGCAGCCAGGTGGCCAGGGAGAGGAGGATGCCGACGCCGAAGACGGTATAGGCCACCTCGGCGTGATCGAGGACCAGGTGGAAAAATACGGCCAGCAGGGCGCCGGCGAGAAATTCGATGAAGACGGCCATATTGTGGATTTTCTGATTCATGGGACATAGCTCCTAAGGCATTCCGTTGGCGGAATGCAGTCTGGCAAGATAATTGACCGTGGGGTCGGGTGAAAAAGGGCTCGGTATTGAGAAATCAGGCGGCGAGATCGTGGCGCAAGCTTTTTTCGGGTTAACTGGAAGCAGGCAAACTGTTGGGCCTATTATAGCCAGAACGAAGGGCCGCATCATGTGTTGTCCCGCTCGAATTGATGGGAGGTCCCACGGCAAACGCCTGCGCGAAAGCACAGCGGCGACTGGAAAGGGGCGAGCCAGCACTTGCGCTCGGAGTCCTGCCTGTTAAGCTGTTGAAACACCACCGTTTATCGGTCCGGGGGAGACCGCCTTCTTGCGGAAAATTCCGTGTCGATAGCAGCGCCACCGCCGGTCGGCCACTATGGGCCGGCATGATAAGCGGTACTGGACCAGAGGGGGCTTCGATGGCTACCTCCGACACCAAGCGGGAGAGAACCCGCTCGGAACGGGAGCAGCGGATCCAGCGGCAAATCGCTTTTGCCACCGGGATCTTCCAGGGCGATATCACGTTCCGCACCTTTCTGGAAGCGCTTGCCGAAGGCGTTGTCGTCGTCAACGGTTCCGGAACCATTCTGCTGGTGAATGCCGCTGCCGAGCAGATGTTCGGATATTCGGGCAAAGACCTTGTCGGCAAACCCCACGCAATTCTCATCCCCGAACGCCACCAAAAACTGCATACAGCACATGAGTCCCGCTTCTTCGCGGAACCCAAAGCCAGGCCCATGGGCCAGGTTCTCGATCTGTTCGGCCGGCGTCGGGATGGAAGCGAATTTCCCATCGAAGTCAGCCTGAGTTTCATCCAGACGGCCATGGGGGTACTCGTACTGGCGTTCGTCAGCAACATCACCCTGCGCAAACAGTTCGAGATCCGCCTGCATGAAAACGAGAATCTACTTCAAGCCCTTCTGGAAGGCGTCAGGAATTATGCGATCTTTCTGCTCGATCCCCAGGGGAACGTTCTGAACTGGAACAGAGGGGCCGAGCAATTGAAAGGGTATCTGGAAGCGGAGATCGTCGGCCGTCATTTTTCCCGGTTCTACTCCCAGGAAGACCAGCAGGCGGGCCTCCCGGAACGGATACTGAAGCAAGCCGTCACCGAGGGGCGCATAGAAGTCGAGGGCTGGCGAATCCGCAAGGACGGCAGTCGGTTCTGGGCCGATGTGATCATAACGGCGCTCTACGACGAAAGCGGGAAGTTGAGTGGCTTTTCCAAGGTGACGCGTGACATCACCAGGCGCAAACAGGCCGAGGAGGAACGGGAACAGCTGCTGGTGCAGCTCGACGCCGTCCTGAACAGCATCAACGAGGGGGTCGTGATCGCCGACCTTTCGGGCAATATCCTGACGATGAATCCGTCGGCCCTGGCCTTCTACGAATACGACAGTGTCGAGCAGGTCCGGCAGCAATTGCACCAGCTACTGGATACCTTCGAAGTGTACGATCTCGACGGCCGGCTCGTTCCGTTCAGAAAATGGCCGCTGGCACGGGTGCTGCGCGGCGAGCGGTTTGTCGACTGTGAACTGCGCGTCAGGCACAAGGATACCGGAACCGTGCGCATCGGCAGCTATGGCGGTACGCCGGTGCAGACCCGTTCGGGGGAGGTGATCCTTGCGGTTATCACCGTGCGCGACATCACCGAGCACAAGCAGGTGGAGGCTGAGATTGAGCGGCTGAACCGGGAGTTGGCCGCACGAGCCGCCGAACTGGAAGTCGCCAATCGGGAGCTCGAGGCCTTTAACTACACGGTTGCCCACGATCTGCGCAAACCACTGACGGTGATCAACGGTTACTGCCAGGTACTTCAGGAGCTGTGCGGCCATAAGCTCGACGAGCAGTGCCGGAGCTTTCTGGATGAAGCGTACAACGGCACCTGGCGCATGAATCAACTCATCAACGCCCTGCTCGATTTATCCCGGATGGGCCACGCCGAACCCTGCCGGACCAAGGTCGATCTCTCCGCCATGGCGCACCAAGTGGCGATGGAGTTGCAGCAGACCGAGCCGGAGCGCCGGGTCACATTCCACATCGATGACGGGATCATTGTCGACGGGGATGCAAGCCTGTTGCGCGTGGTCCTGGACAACCTCTTCGGCAATGCCTGGAAATACAGCGGCATGGCGGATGAGGGCATCATCGAGTTCGGGATCGTCGACATTGGGGGAAGTCCCGCTTGTTTTGTGCGCGACAATGGCGCCGGATTCGACATGACCCACGCACACAAGCTCTTTGCCCCGTTCCTGCGCTTGCCGGGCAACGAAAAATTTGACGGATTCGGCATCGGTCTGGCCACGGTGGAACGCATCATCAGACGACACGGCGGGCGGGTGTGGGCCCAAGGGGAGCCGGGGAAAGGGGCGACCTTCTATTTTACGCTGGCCGATGGGCCAAGCTCTTGACGACCCCCCCTCCCACGGCTTGCAGGAAGCGCGGCTTTGCCGAGGAACAGCCCGATGCTGGAAAGCGTTGCCGAATCGATAAGAAAGCCGGTCGAAGATTTTTTCGGCGGGGCAAGCTTCGGCCTTTTCCGGGGAGAAGCCGCGCCCGACAGGAATGCGCAGGGGGATAACCTCCTGGTCAAAAACTTTACGACGGAAGCGGGCACGTATCACCTCGTTCTGGAGAGGAGACCGTTGCCATTCACGGCAACGGAACAGGCCCTTGCCCATGAACTGACGGAAGTCTTGCCGATCTTCATTGCCAACCGTACCAGCAAGACCGAACTGGTTTATTTCCGCACGGCGCTGTTCTCGTCTTTTCTGGACGTTTCGGTGTGCCGCTACCTGAGCCACAATCGCCAGCGCACTTACTGGTCGATCCAGAAGCTCCTGCAACTCTTGAAAAACCTCTCCTTCCAGCGGTACGAGGGAGCCCCGGCCACCAGCGGGGTCATTGTCTACCGCAACCGGCTCGAGGATTTCCGGATTGCCAGCAGCCTGGCGGATTGTCTCAGACATGATTTCGACCCCGCCATCGGCATTTCGGCCGATTTTTTCAAAAACCCGCTGACCTATCGGCTGGTGAATGGCTTGGGCACCTATTACATGTGCAACATCAACCTGCGGTCGACCGGCATGATCAAATTTATGAATTACGGGTACCGGGATGCCGTCGAACGACTCAGCCACCGCGACATCCTCTCCCTGATCGACAAGGCCGGCAAAGGAGCTTTTGCCACGACTATCACTCTTGCCTCCGAACTGGAGGTAATGACCTGCCCGGATAATCTTTTCGTCTGGAAAAAGGGCAATTGGAGCCTGTTCGCCCCGGACGTCTTTCGCGGCTTTCTCAGGGGACGGCTTGCACCCAAGGAACTGGAAGCCCTGATCACCACCGTCTATTCACTCTCGAAGCTCCGGCTTGGCACACTGATCCTCATCGCCGACGAGAACGTCCTGACGTCGGGAAACCTGCAAAAAGGTGCCGTCGGCGGCAAGGATGATCTCGCCCAGCTGATTATCGGCTTTTTCAAATCCAGGACTATCTCCAGCCTGAAACATTCGGGCGAACTGATCAACATCCTGTCGGCGGACGGCCTGTCCTTGTTCAACAAGGACGGCGAGCTGATCGATGCCGGGATTATCATCAATACCTGTACGACACCGAGCCTGGTGACGGGGGGCGGCCGTACCACGGCGGCAATCGCGGCCTCGATGTTCGGCAAAGTCATAAAGGTCTCCGAGGATGGGCCGATAACTTTGCATGAGCATGGTGAGTGCGTATACCGGTTCGGCTGATGATCGGCTCGACAGGAGAAGAGAGGGCTGTGATGAAAATTCTTGTTGCTGAAGACGATCCCAGTTTCCGGCGGCTGTTGCAGGAGAAGCTGGGCAGGTGGGGATTCGAGGTCATCGTCGTCGCCGATGGTACGGAGGCTCTGCAGATCTTGCAAGCCGAAGGAGCCCCCTGCATCGCCTTGCTTGACTGGATGATGCCGGGGATGGAGGGGGTGGAGGTCTGTCGGAAACTTCGGGAAAAACCCGGCCAGCCCTATACCTACATCATCCTGCTGACATCCCAGCAGCGGGACGAAGATCTTGCCATCGGCATGGAGGTTGGTGCGGACGACTACATCACCAAACCCTTCAAGAACAATGAACTGCGCTTGCGGCTGCGCGCCGGGAGACGCATCGTCGAACTGCAGCAGGAACTGATCGAGGCCTTCCGGACCCTGGCCCCCGCCGACACTCTCCCCCACCCGTGGCAGCATGCCGGTATCCTCCGGATCCTGGCGAAAGAGTGACGGCAATTCGCGGTCGGCCTCGGCCAGAGCCCGAGGCGGCCTCGCGCAAGGAACTCTCCGAATTTACCCGCTTCTCCCGGACGGGTTACCCCGGTTTGTAGTACATCAGCCGGCGGGCATACGGGGCGACCCGGTGCTCCAAAGCCCGGCACTCCTCCGCCATCAACGGTGTCTGCCGGGCAGCGGCCGCGTTCTCAGCCACCTGGGTCGGGTCGTCGCAGCCGATCACCACGGTGGACACCTCGTGGGCGAGGGCGTAGCGAATCCAGTCGCTGGCTTCATTGCACCCCGGCACCTGCAGGCCGAAGCCGCGGCAGAGCACCTTCATGCCGATGACTCCCAGGCCGCGACGGCGGGCTTCCGGCAGCACGCTCTGCGCGAAGCTGCGCCAGGCCGGCTCGGCCGGCGCCGGAAAAGGTTGACAAAGACGGCAGCGGGGTGATATCCACGAAAAACATCCGTTGACACGATAGACGACAATACTCAACCATTCGCAAGAGTGGGGCGGAAAGCCTACAGGGTCTCTCTGAGACAGCCGGGTTGCCGAAATATCTAGGATATTCGGACCCGGCTTTTCTATTTCCGGCTTGGCCAAGGGAACCTCGCAATCGATGCGTCACCGTGTGATCCCGCCATTTTTGATCAACAGCCTCCTGCTCCTCCTGCTGGGAGTTGCCCTTCTGGCCCTTACCGGCTGCGCCGCGACGAAGGGGGGGTGGCTTTCCCCGGTTTATCCTGAACAGGCGATCGAACGCCAGCGCTTCGCGATGGGCGACAGCGATGACGTGATTGGCCGGCTGGCCATCGTCAGGGCGACAGAGGGTGACACGCTTCCGGATCTGGCGCGGCACTTCAGCCTTGGCATCAACGCCATCCGTGCCGCCAATCCGGGGGTCGACCTGTGGGGGCCAAAGGAGGGCGAGCGCATCACCCTCCCCTTGACCTTCATCCTGCCGGACGCCCCGAGAAGCGGGATTGTCGTCAACCTCGCCACCATGCGGCTCTTTCACTTCAAGGAAGCGAACGGCGCGGTGACGGTGACGACCTACCCGGTCGGGGTCGGCACCAAAGAACGGCCCACACCGACCGGCCAGATGCACGTCGCCCGCAAAGCCTATCTGCCGACCTGGTATGTGCCGGCCTCGATCGCTGAGGACCATCGCAAGAAAGGGGAGCCGCTCCCTGCGCAGGTCCCCCCGGGTCCGGAAAATCCCCTCGGAGAATACGCGCTCTACTTGAGCAAGCCGGGCTACCTGATCCACGGGACCAACAAACCGGCCAGCATCGGCCTGAACGCCTCCAACGGCTGCCTGCGCCTTTACCCGGAGAGCATCGAGACACTCTATCGGGACACGCCGGTCAATACGCCGGTGCTCATCGTCAACCAGCCTTACCTCGTCGGGGAGCGGGACGGCGTGCTTTACCTGGAGGCGCATGCCCCCGCGGAGGGTTCCAACTCCGGCCAGGCGACCAGCCTCACGGGCCGCCTGATGGAATTCGAGCGTGCGTCGGGACGTGCGCTCGACTGGACCAAGGTCCGGCAGGTGCTGGCCGAGGCGCGGGGGATTCCCGTCCCCCTCCTGGAGTTGCGCCGGGGCGCTGCCAAAGCGCTGCCACCGGCCATGGAGATCGCGCACCCGGACACCCTGTACGGCAAGCCCGATCTGCCCGCACTGAGGCTGGATGCCTGGTATGTTCTGGCCGGCGAGTTGGAAGACGAAATGGAGGCGAAGCGGATGGCCGCCATCATCAATCACCAGGGGCCGCCGATCCCGGCGCGGGTCATGGCCAGGCTGACCAGGAGTTCCGGCTACCGCGTCGTCGCCGGGCCCTTCAATGATGCCGGCGCAGCCAGGGGTGCGGCCAGACGCCTGAAAATCGATTTGGACCTGGACGGTATCGTAATCGAACCGGTCGGGAAGCTCTAGGCGGTCGGCGTCAGGCAACGGCGGGAGTTTGCCCGGCAAGGGCATCACCGGTGATGGCGACGACAAACTCAACCACAAGGAGAAACGCAGCATGAACAACAGACTGATGGCAACTTTGATGATGGTGATCCTGGCGGCCACGCTGACAGCCTGCGCAACCTCGCAGGAGATGGCGCAGGTTCAGGCCGAGCAAAAGCTGCTCGATGCCAAGGTTCAGCAGGCCCTGCAGGATGCCCAGGCCGCCAAGGCCTCGGCGGATGCCGCCAAGTTCAAGGCGGAAGAGGCCACGGCCCGCGCCGAGAGTGCGGAAAAGGCTGCCCAGGAACGGGAGCGGATCGCCGCAGAAAAGGCCCAGGCGGCTGAAGCCACTTTCCAGAAGTCGATGCGCAAATAGCCCCCCGCGCGGGCCGTCGGACTGTTATCGAGCGGGAGACGGGGAGGAGGCAGGAGGCGCATCCTGTCCCCTCCCCCTCCCCCTCCCCCAAACCCTGCCCGAAAGCGATTCGACGACCATGCGGGACGGGCGGGATCACGCCCACACCCCCGAAACGGCACGCATGCACCCGATGGCTGAGCAACGGCCCTCCCCGGGAAGGCCGCTCGTCCTGATCTTCGCCGGCATTGCCCTGACGGCCCTTGTGGCCAACGGCTGCACTCCTGGCCAAGGCGCTTTCCAGGCCAGGTCGGCCTTCGAGGAGGCGAGTGCCCTGTTTGGCCAGGGGCAGTACCAGGCCGCACTGGACCGCTATGCGCGGATTGCCGAAGAGCATCCGCTCACCCGGGACCGGGCGCTGTTCGAGATGGGGATCGTTCACGCCTACCCCAAAAACGCTCAGCGCAACGACCTCAAGGCCGTCGAGTCCTTCGAGCAGCTCATAACGCAGTACCCGGACAGTGTCTACCGGCAGAACAGCCAGGCCATGATCTTCACGCTCCAGCATGGCGCCATCAAGGACGCCACCATCGCCGCGCTGCAGGCAAACACCGCGGCGCTGCAGGAACGGCTCAAGGCCAGGGGAGACGAAAATGCCGCCCTGCAGAGCCGGTTCGAGGCGCTGGACCGCAAGTATTTCGCGCTGGTGCTGGAAAAGGGCTCGGCTGACAGGATCGTGATCGAAAAGGCCGCCCGGCGGCTGACGCTGTTCGCAAAAGGCGAGGCCCTCAAAAGCTACCGCATCGCCCTGGGGGGAAACCCGGTCGGGCCGAAGGAGCGGCAGGGCGACAACAAGACCCCGGAGGGAACCTACCTCATCGATGCGCGCAACCGCGACAGCCGCTATCACCGGTCCCTGCACATCTCCTATCCGAACGAGGACGACCGGCGGCGAGCCAGGGCCCTGGGGGTCCCGCCGGGCGGCGACATCATGATCCACGGCATCAAGGACGGTTTCGCATGGGTCGGCGAGGCGCATGCCGAGGTGGACTGGACCCGGGGCTGCATCGCCGTGACGGATGAGGAAATCGAGGAGATTGAGCGCCTGGTCCCCGATGGCACAACCGTGGAAATCAGGCCGTAACAAAAACCGCGAACGCCCCCAGAGCCTCAGGACCGCGAAGCCGGCTCAGGGACGCCGATGCACGCTATCCCGCCACCCCCCATCTGGAGCATCCCCTCAAACACACCCACCTTAGCTTGACTGCGCCGGCGGCGTTCTGGCGCGCACGCCAACCCGGCCATGTCCGCGCTGGCCCTGAATCCGGCCTTTGTCTTCGCTGCCTCGGCACGCCTGCGCAAACCGTCCCGTACGGATAAGCCCGCACGCGAGATGGCCGCCGCAGAAGGGTCGAATCTGCCCGGCGGCTTCTTCAGACTCTGGTCAGGGGGGAGGAGCGGTGAGCCGCTTCGACGTGGTGGCGACCCCGTGCCGGGCAAAGGTCCGGGAGAAGGTCTGGTAATTGTGCCGCAGTTTGTCCAGGGTCAGGGTGTAGCCATGCTGCATGACCTGGGTTCGGGCAAGGCTCGACATCGGCCCCTGGAAAAAGAGCAGGGATTCGTCGCTTCCAGGCTCGATGAGGAGGATGTCCGTGTCGGGATATCGGCTCCGGCAACAGTCGATGGCCAGACGCAGCTTCTCGCGGGCTTCGATGCGCTGGGTCTGCTCCCAGGAGAAGAAGACGCCCAGATCGGCGACCCTTGAGCAGTGCCCGTCGGAAAGTGCTGGCAGACAGGCTTGCTCCGGGTGGTTTTCAAAGGGGACACGCGGGTTGACGATGACGATCAGACGGGCGCCGCGCTCGATGGCAATATCCAGATGGGTGACCAGGCCGGACGAACCGTCGACATAGCTGCTGCCATTGATCTCGTAAGGGCGGAAAAAGAGCGGAATCGCGCACGATGCGGTGATCGCCTGGCAGACATGCATGTCGTTGAAGCCTTCGGTGCCGAAAACCACCCGGCAGCCGCGATCGAGATCATAGGCAGGGATGTAGAGTTCGCTTTTCAGCTCTTTGAAGCTGTCGCAGATCCCTTCGGCCCGGAAGGCCTCGCACAGGTAGTTGCGCATCGGCTCCAGGGAAAAGATCCCGGCGGGGAATTGTTCCAGAAGCAGATGCGGCAGGTCGCGCGGATTGAAGACCCAGCGGTTTTGGCGATAGTTGCGGCGGACCTGCAGGAATTTGCGCGGCAACTGCGCAACGGTTCGAAACAGTATCCGCCAGTCGGGCTGGTAGATGTTGTGCCGGTGCCAATTGAAGACGCTGCGCTGCTCGTTGGCGATCGCGGCAAAAAGCCCGTGGGCGGGGATGCGCGCGGCCATGAGCGCGGCAATGACCGAACCGGCACTGATCCCCAGATAGATATCGAAGCGACTGGTCGAGAAATTGCGCGAAAACAGCCGATCCAAAGCGGTCAGCGCACCGATTTCGTAGGCCGCGCCCATGATGCCGCCTCCGGTGAGGATGAGCGCGGTCTTGGAACGGGCGTCAGGCATAGGGGGGAGGCCTCAATCCGGTGAATTTCCTTTTTCACAATTATATCAAAGCGTTTTTATCAAGTATAATAATTAGTAGAACACCTCCGAAAAGAGGCCGCCATGACCCTGCTCCCGATCCTTGCCGCACTCCTTGCCCTCTTCCTGCTGCTGGCCTATCTTCGCGCCCCGGCCTGGCTGTTTGCCGCTGCGCTGCCGGTCGCTGCGGGGACGCTCGGTCATGCCGCCGGCGCTCCGGGCGGGGTGACGCTCGGCTTGGCTGGCGCAGGGCTGGCCGTGGCCGGGATGCTCTTTTTCCCCCCGCTGCGCCGCGTCCTGGTCACCCCCCCGATTTTCCGCCTGTTCAAACGCATGCTCCCCCCCCTGTCGGCAACCGAGCGCGAGGCACTGGAAGCGGGGAGCGTGGGGTGGGACGGCGAACTGTTCAGCGGCGACCCAAACTGGCGCAAGCTGCTGGCGCTGCCGGCCCCGGCCCTGACACCGGCCGAGCAGGCGTTTCTCGACGGCCCGGTCGAAGCGCTGTGCCGGATGCTCGACGACTGGCAAAGCGTCGAACACGATCGCGACCTCCCCCCGGAGGTCTGGCAGTTCATCAAGGCGCAGCGCTTCTTCGGCATGATCATCCCCCCCGAATACGGGGGGCTCGGCTTCTCCGCCTATGCCCACTCCACGGTGATCATGAAGATCGCCAGCCGCAGCATCGCCGCCGCGGTCACCGTGATGGTCCCCAACTCCCTCGGCCCGGCGGAACTGCTGCTGCACTACGGCACTGAAGAGCAGAAAAGCCTCTACCTGCCGCGCCTGGCCAGCGGGACGGAGATCCCCTGCTTCGCCCTGACCGGGCCGGAGGCCGGCAGCGACGCGGCCTCGATCCCCGATCGCGGGGTCGTCTGCAAAGGGCTCTTCGCCGGCAGGGAGATCGTCGGCGTGCGTCTCAACTGGGAGAAACGCTACATCACCCTCGGCCCGGTGGCGACCCTGCTCGGTCTGGCCTTCAAGCTCTACGACCCGGAGCACCTGCTCGGCGAGAAGGAAGACGTCGGCATCACCCTGGCGCTGATTCCGACCGATACGCCGGGGATCACCATCGGCAGCCGGCACGTGCCGCTCGACATCCCGTTCATGAACGGGCCGAACTGGGGGAAGGATGTCTTCATCCCCCTCGACTGGATCGTCGGCGGGGCCGACCGGGTCGGGCAGGGGTGGCGGATGCTCATGGAATGTCTCGGCGTGGGGCGCTCCATCTCCCTGCCGGCCTTAAGCACCGGCGCGGGGAAGTTGGCCTGCCGCGGCACCGGCGCCTACGCCCGCATCCGCCGCCAGTTCCGCGTACCGATCGGCCAGATGGAAGGGGTCGAGGAGGCGCTGGCGCGCATCGCCGGGCTGACCTGCCAGATGGAGGCGGCCCGCGCCATGGCCTGTGCCGCCGTCGATCGCGGCGAGAAGCCGGCCGTCCTCTCGGCGGTGGTCAAGTACAACCTGACCGAACGCATGCGGCGGGTGCTCAACGATGCCATGGACGTCCAGGGCGGCAGCGCCATCTGCCTCGGCCCGGCCAATTTCCTCGGCCGCCCCTACCAGGCGATCCCGATCGGCATCACCGTCGAGGGGGCCAACATCCTGACCCGCACCCTGATCGTCTTCGGCCAGGGGGCGATCCGCAGCCATCCGCACGTGCTCAAGGAGATGCGGGCGGTGGCCGACCCTGATCCTGCCTCCGGGCTGCGGGCCTTCGACCGGCACTTCTTCGCCCACGTCGGCTTCACCGTCAGCACTGCGGTCCGCGCCTTCTGGCGGGGGGTCACCGGTGGGCGCCTGGTGGCGGTCCCAGCCGGGCCGTGCCGGCGCGAGCTGCAGCGGGCCAGCCGCTACAGCAGCGCCTTCGTGCTGACCGCCGATGCCGCGATGCTGGTGCTGGGCGGCAACTTGAAGCGCAAGGAACGCCTTTCCGGCAGGATGGCCGACATCCTCTCCAACCTTTACCTGGTCTCCGCGGTGGTCAAGCAGTTCGAGGATCATGGCCGGCCGGAGGAGGAGCGGCCGCTGGCGGCCTGGGCCTGCGCCGAGAGCTTCCACGTCATCGAGGCGGCTTTCGCCGAGTTCTTCCGCAACTTCCCGAACCGGCCGGTGGCCTGGCTGCTGCGCCTGCTCGCCTTCCCCTTGGGGATTCGCCCGGCGGCCCCGTCCGACCGGCTCGGCCATCGCGTGGCCGCCCTGCTGATGGCACCGTCGTCCGCCCGGGACCGCCTCACCGCCAACATCTTCGTGCCGGCCTCCCTGGACGAGCCGCTCGGCCGCATCGAGGACGCCCTGGTCAGGGTGATCGCCGCCGAAGCGGTCGAGAAGAAGCTGCGCGAGGCCCTCAAGGCCAGGCGCCTTGCCGACGGGGAAGGCGCTGCGCTGCTCGACGCGGCGCTGCGGGCCGGGGTGATCACGGCCGACGAGGCGCGGTTGGTCACGGCCGCCGACGCCGCCCGGCGGGCGGTCATCCGGGTCGACGACTTCCCTGCCGACTACTGGCAAAAGGGGGGCGGCCATGCGTAACCAGGGGAGCTACACCGGCGGCCGGCCGGTCTACGTGGTCGACGGGTTGCGGACGCCCTGCCTCAAGGCCCGCGACAAGGCCGGACCGTTCTCGGCGGCCGACCTTGCCGTGGGGGCCGGCAAGGCCTTGCTGGCCAGGCAGCCTTTTGCCCCGGCGGAGCTGGACGAGGTGATCCTCGGCTGCATCATCCCCGGCCCGAAGGAGGCCAACATCGCCCGGATCGTCGCGCTGCGGCTCGGCTGCGGCAACACGGTGCCGGCCTGGACGGTGCAGCGCAACTGCGGCTCCGGAATGCAGGCCATCGACAGTGCCGCCCAGGCGATCGCCTATGGCCGCGCCGACCTGGTCCTGGCGGGGGGGACGGAAGCGATGAGCCATGCCCCGGTGCTGCTGCCGCCGATGACCGTCGAGCTGCTCGGCGCCTGGCTGCGCGCGAAAAGCCTGGGGGAGCGACTGCAGCTGCTCGGCCGCCTGCGGGGCCGGCACTTCCGCCCGGTCTTCAGCCTGCTCGAGGGGTTGACCGACCATATCGTCAACCTCTCCATGGGGCAGACGGCGGAGATTCTCGCCCGGCGCTTTGCCATCAGCCGCGAGCGGATGGACGCCTTCGCCGCGCAGAGCCACCAGCGCCTGGCGCAGGCCCAGAGCGAGGGGCGGCTGACCGAGATCACCCCCCTTTACGCCCCTGACGGCCGGGTCTACGCCCAGGACGACGGCGTACGTGCCGACACCTCCGTGGAGAAACTGGCCCAGCTCAAGCCGGCCTTCGACCGCCCCTACGGCCTGGTAACCGCCGGCAACAGCGCCCAGGTCTCCGACGGCGCGGCCCTGCTGCTGCTGGCCAGTGCCGAGGCCGTCGAGCGCCATGGCCTCAAGGTGCTGGGGCGAATCACCGACTGCGCATGGGCCGGGGTCGAACCGAGCCAGATGGGGCTCGGCCCGGTACACGCCATGGCTCCGCTTCTCAAGCGCCAGGGGCTGACGGTCGATACCATCGACGCCTGGGAGATCAACGAGGCCTTCGCCGCCCAGGTCCTGGCCTGCCTGGAAGCCTGGCAAAGTGCCGCATACTGCCGCAGTGAACTCGGCCTGGAACAGCCCTTTGCCCCGATCCCCCTGGAGCGGCTGAATGTCGATGGCGGCGCCGTCGCCGTCGGCCACCCGGTCGGCACCAGCGGCGCCCGCATCGTCCTGCACCTCCTCGACGTGCTGCGGCGCAACGGGGCGCGGCGGGGGGTGGCCG
>Ga0129297_10000518_pt1 | contig 18459 bp, 14 predicted proteins | sample I18A1metaG_FD_94708 | JGI IMG/M metagenome (GOLD analysis project Ga0129297, IMG submission 94708) | Lake sediment bacterial and archeal communities from Gulf of Boni, Indonesia to study Microbial Dark Matter (Phase II) - ​I18A1 metaG | ecosystem: Environmental > Aquatic > Freshwater > Lake >... | reverse complement strand
TTCATAAGTCGGTAACGGACAGGAGTTCCTTCAGCCATCTTTATGCCAGGGCCGTACGGCCAGGCGGGGTCTGAGATCAACACCTCGTCTCCCGGATTCAGGACAGCCATCATCGCGAGAGTGATCGCACAGCTTCCCCCGTCTGTTATCGCCACTTCCTTTCTTGGATCTATCTCGACCCCGGTTTCCTGCTTGACCTTCTTGCCAACAGCTTCTCTGAGCGGGAAGATTCCCGAACTGGAGGTGTAGTGCGTGAATCCCTTGTCTAGGGCTTTTTTCGCTGCGTCCCTGATGTGTTCCGGCGTGTCAAAGTCTGGCTCTCCGACCTCCAGCCTGATTACGTCTCTCATCCCTTGAGCCTTCTCGAAGATGGCCATTATGCCGGACGGTTCAAGCGCTTTCGTTCTGTTCGATAACCAATCCTTAGACGAATCCATTGTTCTGAATCACACCTGCCTGTCTAGCTCATTACGTTGAGACCACACATTCGCGATATTGGGATATATTTGATGGTTGTGTAAGGCAGCAGAAGTCAGGTCTGCGCATTGCGATGAATCGTCTGATATCCAGTTATTGCAGTTCTGTCACCGTGTGCTTCGGCCTACGAGAGGAAGACTCACTGTCGCGTTTGGGGAATTGATCTGTCATGCGTAGTATTCGGAATCGGTGTGGTTTGTAAGAGACGAATCCCGCGGCGACCGTGCAGCCACTCTAGAAGCCTTTGACTGGCGTAGCAAACGGCAGTGTTGCTCGCGAGGCAAACCTCGTACTTCCAAAGTGTACTCGTGCCTTCCAGCCCTGTCTCGTAGATCCGGCCACAACTCCGAACAAGATGTGATTTCCAGCTTTGAAGACATGGTCCATATCCACAGTCAACTGGAGCTCTTTTGGTGAGGAACTCAGCATGTTTCCGATCGCGTACCTGTACCTGTAGATGGGCCCCCAGATCACTCGCCCGCTGTTATCCACCTCTGCAACCCCAACTCCCACTCCTGACAATTCCCAGAACCACAGCCAATCTTCACTACTCAGCCAGCAGTGAAAAGCAGCAGGCCCAACCACCCTAGTATCATTGCGCATGGCCCTTGAGCCCCAAGACACTCCGCCGACCCAGACAGGAATTCCCTCCACGGTCTGTCGAATCTCTGAGCTGAACTCTTCAACCGTCGCCTCATCACTCAGTGGGGGATTCAGGTCGGCTCGATCGTAGACGAGCACGGATCGATTCCCACTCGCCCTCATCACGACGCGGCCGTGGAAATAGAAAACCACGTTTGAAGCTGGGCCATAGTCGCCGATCGTAATCCAGCTCGCTAAACTCAATCCTGTCAGTATGAGCAAGAGAACCGAGCCGTGAAGCCGCGTCTTAAGCTCGATCATGGCCATGACGCTATTTCTCGAGAAGAAAAAGGTTTTTGCCATAGACCACCTTGAAATCAACCAAACGTCTCAGGTCTTACTAGTGAAGACCATGGCCCAAATCAGTCAGCAGCCGCCTTGCGCAGTCTGTCTGAACTGGCTCACCAGATGTCCGGCTGGTTTCTGAAGAGCACCTGTCTGGCGATAGCTGCGTATCAGACCGTAACTATCCGCAGCTATGAAAAGTGTTAAATATCATTCGGGGGCGATAGTCGCTTTGAAGGGGTCTAGGGTTGCCCAGCCGGAGAATTATAGGATCACTGTTAGGTCTAGTCCTGATTACCTCGATTGTTTTCTCAACTCAAATCGCTCCAATGCGAGATGTCTCAGCGACACTGACATCAAGTGAATGGAGCACTTGGGCAAACAGAGCATGGAACTATTTCGCAACAAACGGGGTCGGATGGAACTCTGGTACCGGATTGCCTTACTGCGGAGCAGGTAATCATTACTTCACGGACTGGGATCTTGCGACATATCTGTTCGCGGTTTTGGATGCCGAGCGACTGGCCATTATTACTCGGGCCCAATGCACGAGTCGTCTTGATTTGATCAGAACTTGGTTGCTGAACCGGCAACTAACTAATGGTCTATCCTACTTGTGGTATGATTCAGACACAGGGTCTCCGCAGGCCGGATCTCCGGAAAGCAACGTCCCTGACTATGGTGGGCTACTTGTGGCATTCTTCTACTGGAAGACCCGCAGACCAGAATACGGTCAGGCCATATATGACGTGATCGCGCGGGAGAACAGTGGAATAATCAGACTTGCGTCATCGCAATCGTACTGGGATGTAGCTTACGGAGTATACAGATGGTATGCGGCCTTGGGATTCAGGCTTTTCGGGTACTTTGACGCCTACACACCTGTGAAGAATGCTATAGCAAAGCTAGACCAGATGATGGATAATCCGGGTGACCAAGGAACCAACGTATATGGAGTTCGTCTCCCCTCGGAATGGATCACAAGCGAACCGCTCCTGCTCGCAGCACTCACGCTACCTAGCGAGATCATGAACATGACCGGCATCTATGGGCTAGCGATGAAAACGTACCTGGCACAAGAGAACCGATATCTTGGAACAGGCACATGGACGGCGTGGAGCGAAGGCAACACAGGCCAGGCCGCACCCGACGACTACGTCTACGAATGGATAGTCACACCAGCAACCACATGGAAGATCACTCGCGCAACGGGAGGAGACAGCACGATTCCATCACCGATCACATATGCCAAAGTAGCATTCGGATTTCAAGCGCTCTACGGCACCAAGTACACAAAGGATCTAATCAACACTCGACTGGCACCCCTATTCGGCGACTATAGCCAAGGCGTTCCAGAGGGCGCAACTGAAGCGGGTACTCTGGTCAACCTGAAGATTGATCGCACTCAAATGATCATCCTCGCTGCAGCCCGATATGCGTTGAACGACGAAAGAGGAACCACGCGCATGACGGCATCGATCGCGCCGAACCCGGCATTTGGTGGATCGCCAGTCACTGTGTCAGGCATGTTGTACGGCACCTGGAAGGCGTTGAAGGATGGTGGGCTTGGAGGAATGCTCATCAAGATCAAAGTGTACAACATAACATGGTCCTACTCGACGACAACAGTCTCCCAAGAGGGTGGAGTAATCTCAAAGACGTTGAATGCCCCAAGTGCAGCGGGAACGTACACCGTGATGTTGACGTATGGTGGGGATCCGAACTTCGAAGGATGCACCGCCTCAACATCGCTCACCGTTTACATCTTGATCGAGACAACGCTGACGCTAACTCACAGGTTTGAGTCCAGCGGCATGGGTGGGGCCAGGCGCTTCTACGGCTATTTGAGGGAGAAGAATACTGGTAACCCGGTGCCAGGCAAGACGGTGCGTTTAACCATTTACAGCGGCGGCTACGCATACATTTTCGACATCACAACGAACAGCCAAGGCTACTACGACTACCTGTTCACAGGCAACAGCGGCATCTTCACGTGGGCTGAAGCTCGCTTCGCTGGATCCGGAATATACCTCGCGAGCTTCTCAGGAAGAATCTACCCAAGTTGATAGGTGAATTGAAAATGCGTGGTCTCAAAACGCTTAAGAACCCTAGCGCCGTAGGTCAAGGTGAACGATGATGAAGCACCGCAAGCTTCTAGCGCTTTGCATGATCTTTGCGGCAGGCTACGTAGTCACGAGGATCCTTTCCGCACCTGAAAGCCTGTTCGGGCTTTCAACAGTGCTCGGCACGACTGTTCTGGGGACGACTGTTCTAGGCACTACAGTGATGGGCGTGACTGTGGGTCAAGCGCTCGCATCTTCGCAACTATACCTGAGCCTCGCATGCATAGGACTCTTGGTTTTCTTGGAACTGAGTGATCCAAGCTACGGTGAGATCGGCAGGATTCTGACGCAGATACGCTCGAACTGGCTTCCCTACACGGTCTTCCTTGTACTTCTCTTCTTCCTAATAGTAGCCTTCAAGATTGCTTCAATAATCGGTATCTAACCAAACAGTCTTTCTCGCAACAGGGGACCAGGGTAGGTCACGCTCCGCTCGACAAATCTGTTCGCGGCCATCGCTCCGGTCCACGCGATGCAGCACAAATCTTTATGTTGAGAAACAGACACGAAATGCAGAAAGCCCGAGACATAAGAGTCCGAGTCGAGCCTTTGACACCAAAGAACGACAATGCCCAAACCAAGACATCAAGTTGGCGGAGAGTCGCATTATGACAGTCGAAGCACTGGACTACCAGCGATTCGTGACGGTAGCTGCTCTCTCAGCATTCTTCACTGCAATATCCCTCGGGATCGCGGTCTTCTACGCGCGAAATCGAAGACAGGCCATGGTCGCAGCCGTTGTCATTACAACGGTGCTCCTTCTGGAGGAAGTCTCTCTCAATAGCATCTACATGGTCTACGGCATGGCTCTGGCCCTCGCAGCCATGGTCATCTTTCCGCTTCTAGGTACACTTGTGCGTTCGAATCAGTCGCTAGGAGGAGTCTTCCAGGTGACAGGCCTGATCTTCGCGAACCGAGTAGCATACTATCCCTTCTCAGAGAAATACTTCTCACTACCGGGCGCTCTGCCAGGTCTCTACCTCCTAACATTCCTTGCCTGCGTGGCATTCATCGTTGCCAAGAGGCTCGATCCAAAAGAAGTAGGGATAACTCGAGGAACAACACCGCTCCGCAGCCAGCTCCTTCTGAGTCTTCCTGTGGGCATAGCATCTGGCGCAGTCGAATACCTGCTGCTTCGTCCTCCTCCACTCACCTTCCGAGGCGATCCTATTCAATCCATGCTGTACGTCATCGTTGTCATGCTGCTATTTGTCGGGGTGACAGAGGAACTCCTATTCCGAGGCCTGTTCCAGAGCTTCCTGGCAACAACACTGCCAGCCTGGATCGCTGTCCACATCTCATCAATCTTGTTTGGATTGATGCACATCGGATGGCAGAACATAACGGAGGTTCTGTTCGCATACTTCATGGGACTCATCTTCGGCTTCACCTACCTGGGATTCAGAAGCCTTGTTGCGCCCATACTAATCCACGGCATAGGAAACATAGTCATGTTCCAACTGGCGTCAGCCGGCAATGCCTCCTTGCCTGTCACATTTTCGCTCCTGGCGTTTTCCACGCCTCTAGCTGGAATAGGTCTTCTCCGATCCAAGCGGTATCTCTTCGCTGGACTAGGCCGCGCCCCATCCAAGACTAAGTGACTGTCACCTTCAAGGCCATCGAGGGGATCAGGGCAAGGAATAGAAGTCCTCATATGTCAACGGCAGGCACGGCGACACCCCTTGAGCCCGAAATCAACTCCTGGGCAAGGTCGCATTGAACCAGATCTGCAGCCAAGCAACTTTTCTATCGTTTCCGGCTCTCCAGCCGAAAATCATCTTCTGATCTAGCGGATCTAAGGTCCAGATCTCCACAATTAGTCGATAATTATGGCCATTCCTCGCTGGAGACTCGATCAGAACAGTTCGATCATTCGCAATGATCGAGGTTATGAAAAGCGTCTCGCGAGTCAATCGAACAGTCTCAATACTCCAAGTAAACGGGAACTCCCAAGTCTCGTTGTCCATCATAACGCGCTGGAACTCTCTGACCGAGGTTCCGGCAGAAGGCAACTTGTTAACATCGTCAGGCACGGCAATTGTTGAGTTCGCCAGCTTCACTTTCAGAACGACATACTGCAGGGATCCCATGAAGTTCGTTGCACCAAGATGCCACCTGACTTTGGTCTTGAGTGCGATGTTCGGATTGTTGTTTGGATAGTACTTCTCAGCCATCTTCGTTTCGCCGAGCACGTATATCTGGAAGAACTGTTCCTTCGGTCTTGGCACCAAGGAAACGTAGGCGATCATTGATAGAATAGCGAGTGAAGACAGGAAGACTGCAATTGACAGGCTATGCGCGCTGAGTTTCCTTTTCATTTTCTTCTCTCACCTGAATCTCCATGCGGAAAAGCCGTTCGAGGTTACGCTTCCGCAGACATCGTGAAGTGCGACCTGCAACAAACGTAATCACCGAGCTCAGGACCAGAACAAGAATGATCGCGATAACCTTCTGCTGTTGGGCCCTGTTTACCGCATCCGATTTCTCACTCTCAGCCTCACGAATAACACGCTCCAGCATACTCTCAGCTCTAGACATCAAAGCCTGTGCAGACTCAACGCTTCCTCTGGCTTTCTCCTCCTCAGCCCTCTCGATGAGATCCAAGACCAGGTTCAGTGTCCTAGAGAAGTCAGCGATTCTCTCCCTTGACGCCCCTTGAGTCTCGGCCTCTCTGGCCGTCATGAGGCCAATAATGAGCTTGGAGCCGATAGCACCGCTCGCCACTAATTGATAGGTGCTCAGCAAGGAGCCAGCTACTCCCAAGACGAATATCTGGACTGTAAGGAAGACAAAGAGAACCTTGTGAACTCTCCTCATATCTTCCTCCCAGATTCGGAAGATATCCCGTGATGCCTATTTCTAGCTTTACGTAACGATGCGTGAAAATGAGGGAAAAAAGTATAACGTTAGCCAATCATATCCAGAAGGGACTCTTGGAACAAGCAGTTGCCAAGATTCCTCACAGCAAAAGGAGCGCGCCCATATTGACCTCCGCAGTGACCTTCATCCTGAAACGACGACTCAAAGAAGGAGATCAGCCACGAAGCATCGGAGATTGAGAATCTTCTTCATCTCCTCCTATCCTCCTAACCGGGCACGGCTGAGCGAGTACGCAGAGGCTCTGCTGGCAGAGCTTTCCCGAAAGAGCTCTATCGCAGAGATACAGGTCCTAGCAGACCAGGCCAATGGGAGCCAACACGCAGATTGCGAACAGAAGATCAAGATAGAACGGGCATGGTCTCCAGACAGCGTTCTCTCCCTTATCATATTGCTGGTTCGGCTCTGGAAAACCAGACCGGACATAGTGCACATGAATGCCCATTTCCAGAGCTTCGGCCGAAGCAGATTCGCCAATTTCCTTGGCCTGGCAATCGCCGCCTTTGCAAGGTTCACCGGAATCAGATCGGTCTTGACAATTCACAACCTTGGCGATAAGGTGGATCTTGAGAAATGTTCAATCAATCCTAACTTCATCACGAGAATGGGAATAGTTCTTGCGATGAAGCTTGTATGTTTGGCGTCTGCTACGACAGTCACAGTTCCTTCATATGTTCAATTCCTCAAAGAAAGGTACGGAGCAAGAAACGTGAGGTACATTCCTCACGGCACATGGCAGCCGCCTAAGAACAACAGCAACAACTGCGCGAAGAGAGGTGATCGTTCCTTGTTGATGTTTGGCCATATGGGGCCCTACAAAGGGTTGCCAATACTGCTTCACGCCTTTGCCATGCTTTCAGAGGAGAAACCCTATCTCAGACTGGTTGTGGCCGGGGCAAGCCATCCAAATTTCCCAGGATACTTGGAGCAGTTCATAAGGCAGATGGATCCGAAAATCAACTACGTCGGATATGTACCTTCGGAGAGACTGGCCAACACCTTTGAGGAGTCGGATCTGATCGTACTTCCATACCTCACAGCTACAGGCACGAGTGGGGTCTTTCACATGGCGTGCGGCTTTGGACGGCCGATCATCGCTTCCAACCTGCCGGAGATCCGTGAGGCGCTAGGGGAAGGTGCACAAGCCTTGCTGTTTAGGCCAGGAGACTCGAAAGATCTGGTAAAAGCAATAATGTATGCTCTTGAGCACCCAGAGGCCCTCGAAGAGATGACGAAGCAAAACCTTGCATTCGCAGAAGAGCGCACCTGGGGTCACATAGCCTCGGCCTTCGAAAAGCTCTATCTGGAACTCCAAAAGTGAACCAAAGTGGCGCGGACAGACGACGGAACTAGCAAGACTGCAGTCTCGGTCGTCATCGCAACATGGAACTCCGCCCGGACCCTGAAGGAGTGTCTTGAATCTATCGCTAGGCAGACCACTCCGCCCTTTGAGGTCATTGTGGTCGACAACCACAGCACGGACGGCACCGAACAGCTCGCTGAGGAGTCTGGAGCGGAAGTTCTACGAGTCAGAGGATCGAGGTCATACGCAAGAAACTTCGGAGTTCGGTCTAGCTCTGGGACACACATACTGTTCGTTGACTCAGATCAGCTCCTTCAAAGAGATGTAGTAGAAGAATGCGTTCGCAGCTCAACCACCGCCGATGTTGTCGTAGTACCTGAACTCTTCACAGGTTGGACATATTGGGGTCGGTGCTCTGCAAACTGGAAGAATCATGTAGTCAAAGTTGAAGGCCTCGGAGGCGGAATACCAAGATTCTACGAAAGGAGACTGCTTGCAGATCAGAAACCGTTTCGGGAAGAGATCGCTATCTGGGAGGATTATGATCTCTACCAAAGAATCAGGAGGAGAGGCATCAGAGCGGTCTGGTGCAGAAGTCTCATTCAGCACATTGAACCCTCTTCACTTGGGGAAATGGCACGCAAGGAATTCCGTTATGGTGTATCCATTCGGAATGTTGTTGCAGGAGGCGTGGAAAACTTACGCCCGCCGCTTGTGCCTCTCACAGCCAAGACGATCTGGGCAGTGATAGTAGGGCCAAGTCGATGGGCTCTGACTGCAGGAACGCTTCTATTGGTTTCATTGAAGGCGATGGCAAGGGTTGCGGGATATTTCTTTGCTTCTATGTCTTTGCGTCAGAAGCTCAGTGGGGGGTGAGGATGATTCAGATGAGTGAAAAAACCCAGATACACGTGCTTGCGCTTATCTCCTATCTTGGCATAGTTGTTCTTGCCTGTCGAAACATCTTGGCTGAAGGTGTGCTGGCATTCCAGGATCTTGCGCCAATGTATCGTTACGAGCATTTGTTGCGAGCTCTGGATTTTCCTTGGGATGGAAAATCAAACCTCGGCAGTCCGAACATGGTCCCCGGCAACATGTTGTACAGCGCGGCGCTGATAGTCTTCTCATCACTCGCTGGCTCAGTTGAAAGTGGACACAAACTGTTCCTACTGTTTCTCTTCACATCTGGAGCTGTGGGAGCCTATCAACTTGTCCGGACTTATGCATCGCCTTCTGCTTCACCAATATCGTCATTCGTCGCGGGCTTGTACTACGTGTTCAATCCATGGATCATATTTCAAACGAAGTATGGTCACAACACTATTCTTCTTGGCTACGCAATCCTCCCGTACGCTCTAGCGCTATACTTCTCAAGCCTCAGAAAGACCAGAACCTTCAACACGGTTTCATGTGGCATTGTCTCTGGACTGCTTTTTTGGGCAAGTTTCCATCTCTCATACCTTTTCTTTGCTCTGATAGTCTTCCACGGGATTTTCCGCATTCTTGGGGGAGAGCCAGATCTTCCAAGCAAGAAGCGATGGCTTGTGGTATTCACAACCATAGTTCTCTGCTCAATGGCGATGGCGTTGCCGCTTGTTTCCCACATCTTGAGAGTGGAAATACCCGCTTTCGTGGTTCGAAATGAAGAAGCAGAATACCTATCCGGTAGAATATCGCCAAACCCAATAGATGTGCTTCACACGGCAATCGGAGCGCTTGTGCTTCTAGCAGCCTACATGCACGGTAGGAAAAGACCTCAGTCCGTTTATCCTCTCGTACTGTCCACAATTGGTGTGCTCCTATCCCTCGGTGGCCTCTGGCCGCTGAATCTTCTTTACTCTCTAATGTTCCAGTATTTCCCATTCTTCTACATTTTCCGCGAGACATCAAAATTCCTTGTTCTGTCCACTGTTGGAGTTGGTCTGGCGATACCGCAGGCAATGGATCTTTGGTTCAAGACTCTGGGAGCCAAAGACGCCAATTCTGCTTCGCACGCACAGCAGCGAAAGCTATTCGCCATCATGAGGTCGAGGAAGTCATCCGCTCTTCTCATGAGTATGGTCATATTCTTCTCTCTATGGCCATCATTCACCGGCAGCTACAACGGGACCCTAAAGACTGTGCAGGTCCCAAGTCACTACCAAGAACTGGACTCTTGGCTCAGAAGACAAGACGGAGACTTCCGAGTTGCCTTCTTTCCTCCGGCTTCGTGGGCCTCAACCTACAACTGGACCAAACATTGGTTTCTGGATCCACTGGTTGCGCTCCAGGCTCGACCCACTGTCGAGCTAAAGAGTGAGCTGGATCTCACTAGGTCAGCATCGCTAACTAGATGGATCTACACGACGATCTACGAGAATAAGACTCAACACTGGGGACGCCTTTTGGGGATACTGGGCGTCAGATACGTGGTGATCAGAGAAGACGCAGACATGCCGTCTTCCAGGAAGGATCTATGCTCATTCAACCTCTCGATCACCATGAGGCTGCTCTCAACGGAAAGGGATTTGAGGCTTGTGAAAAGGATAGGCCCGTTGAGCATATTCGAGAACCCGCACTTTCTTCAGCACATCTTCTCACCTAGCATGATCTCGATAGGTGTTGGCGACCGTAGGCTCCTTACAACTCTCACCGATAGCAATGTGAATCTCGCAGAGCATCCAATGGTTTTCGTAGATGATGTCGCATTTCTGAATCCGAAATTGATGCAGTCACGAGTAATATTCGATGGCAACAGACTCAGGGATCTAGTGCTGAGCAACACGCCCCAATGGCACATTGATCTCTCGTCCAGCTTGGGATACAGCTCTGAATCGTCAAAGTCATGGATCAGGGGAGACTATGCCTGGTATCTCTCCAAAGGAGAACTGAACATCCACCCAACAAACTACATAATGACAACGGGAGCGAACCGATACACGGCCCAATTTCAGATCGAGAACTCTGGCCCGCATGCATTTCTAGCTCAGATCTTCAGATCACCGAATCCAAAGGTCTCTGGTGTAGAGATAACGATTGATCAGACAGCCAGGTTCACCGCTAGCTCTCACACCGCGAGCCGACGAGAGGCCTTTCAGTGGGTCCACTTGGGGGAGTTCAACGCTACAGCCGGGCGTCATGAACTGGCAGTTCAAGGCCTAGGAGAGTGCTCGGCGATATCCAAGATTGCGATCGTTCCATTACATGTGCTAAACGAGAAAACGAAGCAAACACTAGACAAACTTCAGAGAAGCGGAATCATCTATTTCATAGACGACGATATATTTACGGCCAAACAATCCACCCAGGTATTCGGCTCCGAATACAGCGGCGGATCAGCTACCATTCTGAACTCAAGCAGCGCCATGGAATTCACCTGGGACAACTTGAGGAAGACAAACTGGACCGTATCCTTTAGAGCAAAAGCAGCCTCCTCGGCTGGATCTAGGCTCACGTTCACAATTGGCAGGGAATCCTTCATTGTCGAGCTATCTGAAACACTGAAAGCTTACAGCTTTAGGGTCTGCCCGACCCCATCCCCTGGCATAACGATGTTGAGTGTACGCAGCGACGGGAATTCGACTTTTGATTCGCTAACCATCTCGGAGATCGCAAACGAACGCTTGAGAGAAACCAAAGAAAACACGGAAGCTCATACGGATTATCGTGTGCTTTCTGAATCAGAATACCTTGTAGACAGATGCGGTTCACTGCTCGTATTCCTCGAGGCGTGTACCGATCACTGGAAGCTGGAAATGGCTGACAGAGTCATTTCTCCATCCGTTGTCTTCGGGTATGCGAACCTGTACGATCTCTCCTGGCTATCTGGAACTGACCGAAGAGGCCGCCTGTTCTATATTGGGCTGAGATACGTAAGAGAGGGAGTCATGGCCAGCATGATTCTTCTACCGCTAGCCTGGCTCAGCACAGCCTACTTCTGTAGACCGCTGGCCAAAGCAGGAAAGAGAAGCAGAGATCCACGCAGCGATGGACCTGTTCACATGGAGGTCTAGCGATTGAACGTGCTCCTAGTGCATCCCCACATCTTCGCCGGCGGCGCAGAGAAGGCGGTACTATACCTGGCCAGAGAGCTCAATTCCATGGGCCATCACTGCAAAATCGCCACATTATCTATGGAACTGGACGATCTTCCTTCTTTCGCTCAAGACCTGAACTACGTCCTTCCGAGACATACATTCGTGCGTCGACGAATCATGGGCACATCTTCTGCAGTCAGGCTGACCTTTGAGGAGACATTCGCACTGGCTAGACTTCTCGACAAGAATCTTGCAGACTGCGATTTGGTGAACGCACATAATTATCCGTCTTATCTCGCCGCTTCTCATTGCTGTCCGAGAAAGCCCGTAGTCTGGACCTGCAACGAGATCTTCGGTCTCTATGATGAAAGCCGTGAGATCGATAAGAGGAGCATGATCTTCCATCTGTCGTTCAAGGTCGGAGAATGGCTCGAACGAAGGCTTGCGAAAGACATTGATAGAATCGTCACATGTTCGCGCAGAAACGCTCAGCTCATACTGGATCACTACGGAGTGATAAGTGACGTTGTATCTCCTGGAGTCGACTGTGATTTCTTCAATGATCCTCCTGAGGGACAATCGGATCCAACCAAGAGGGATCTCATACAAGTAGGATCACTCAACCCGAGAAAAAACAACCTGCTTAGTATCCAGGTCCTAGCGAATCTGAGACAGTCGATAGATGTGGGTCTGAAAATAGTCGGTCGAGGTCCTTTCCTCGGAAGATTGCAGGAAGAAGCCGGAAGGTTGGGTGTGGCAGACCACGTGTCCTTCATGGGGTCAGTAGGCGAGGTGACGCTGCGGAACCTGTACCAGAACTCGGATGTGAACCTTTTCCCGTGTGTCGATCAGAGTTTCGGACTTGTGCCGTTTGAAGCACTGGCCTCTGGAATACCCTCTGTGGTTTCAACTGAGTGCGGAGCTTCGGAAATCTTTCTCGAGCGGAGGCTAGGCCTGGTCAGAGACCCTGAAGTCGCGGGCTTCGCTGAAGCTGCGGGGGATCTGCTTGCATCTGAGAATCTGCGCGAAGACCTTGTTAGAAGAGGCCAAGAATATCTGCGCTCCAACATGACTTGGGATAGATACGCCCACAAGATGATCAGAATCTTCGAAAACTGCGTCGGCAGGTAGTAGTTCCGCAGATCTCGTTTTGCTTTCGATAGCGAACCTTGCAGCGCTGATAATCATCGCATTCGTCTTGTCAGTAGTGTCGGATACCAGTTCGTTGGCCTCACTCACTCCTTCGACAAATCCGTTTCCTGTCATGATGTCTGTTCTCGAAAGGAGCCAGCTGACAAGTTTCTTCGTATAGTCAGATGGGAAGACCGCGTGAAAACCGAGTGCTGCCTTTGTGTAAATGACTGGCGCGATGTCGAGGGTCTGCACTTTTCCTCCATCGATCCTAGTCACGGTCCATGTTGCGCCCGTGTCTCCTCTGATGATCCATTCGAAAACGTAGTTTCCGTGAGCGAAATATGCACCTTCAGAAAAGGCTGTGTACTTCCCGCTGGTTTGAAAACGCTTTTCTTGGGTCTTGTAGATTCGGCGAGCATATTCTTGGAATAGCGCATCTTGCGAAGGCAGCTCAAGCAGAGCGTGGAGAACAGGCTCCGATGTTATCCAAGCTAGGGGAATCTGTTCGCCAAAGATCTCAACGAATTTTCCTTTTGACAGTCGGGACATTTCTTCGAGAGATCTTGCCACTTTGCCATCCTGATCTATTCTGAAGGCTTTGAATCCGTGAGCCGCAAAATGGCCGTAGAAGCCTCCTTCAAGGCCTTTTCTAGCCAAGAGTTTCTGAGTACCCTGTTTCTCCACTATTCTCTCAATTCTCTGGGCCAACTCAGGCCTGTATGTCCTCAAATTTGACAGAGATATCAGAAGACGTCCAACATCTGGAGGAGTGGTTTCCCCTGCCTCCTTGTTTGGCTGACCGTTGTTGCTTGAGTATGACCAGTAAGGGATTCCGTTGTCAGATAGCTCTCTGCGATCAAGAAACTGCAAGATGCGATTGATTCTCTCGGTGAACTCAGCTTCCTGTTTCAGTAGGCCGATTCTCTTAGCGTCGAGCAAGGACTGGATGTACGATCCAAGGTCCCAGTCGGTAAACCTGTGCCAGAACATGTTTGCTCGATGTAGAAGTGTTTCTGGGTCGACACCTACGCCCGGAGTATAGTAGCGCCATGCTACCTCAGCCCAAGCCTTCCACTCATCTATCCCAGTATTCTTCTGCCTTGAGGCCAGCAACCAGTAGCCAGTACATGCTGATACTGCTACAGCAATGAGAGCGAATACGACTGCGATTCGGGCTTTCCGATTCATCCGCAGTTCTCCGCAAGACTCATGGTTAAACTTATGTTGATCAGCTGTTAAGACTATCTACCCGGCTCGGGCTAGGTAAAACGTGTTGGACTCGATCTCTGCCGTCGCAGCTCTTATACTGGCGGCGATATACAGTTGGACATTGTATAACCTGCCCAGCTTTCTCATGGGTTTGGCAAGTTGGCTCCATTTTCATGCACAGACGCGTCCTGTTGCCTCGACAGTCGCAGGCGAACAACCTTTTGTAACGATCATCGTTCCGACAAAGAATGAGGAAAAGGTGATTGGCCGACTGCTGGAGGCACTGGCGCAAATCAACTATCCTCGTGATGGATTTGAGATTATTGTGGTGGAAGATGGCTCAACAGACAGGACGCAGAGGATATGCGAGGAGATCGCAAGCTGTTCCAGTGGAAATATAGGGTTCTATCACAGATCAGAATCCAATGGAAAACCTGGCGCACTGAACTTCGCTTTGAAGCATTCAAAGGGAGAGGTCGTCGCGGTATTTGACGCAGACAGCGTACCTGGCCGAGATGCAATAGCAAACGCGATCGCACGTTTTCAAGATCCTTCAGTTGTGGCAGTGCAAGGCATCACTTATTCACTGAATTCAAGACTGAACTTCCTGACGCGGCTTGTCTCATATGAGGATCAGGCCTGGCAAATGGTCTACATCGCAGGCAAGAACGCCCTCAGAATGTTCGTCCCCTTTACGGGCAATTGCCTGTTCCTACGTCGCCGAGTCTTAGAGCAGATCGGAGGTTGGGATGAGAAATCAATTGCCGAGGACATTGAGCTCGCCGCAAGGCTGCTTCAACACGGCTATGGAATAAGCTTCGATCCCAGAGTTGAAGTTCATCAGGAGAGTCCATCTAACGTAAGGACTTTCTTTAATCAGAGAACCCGATGGTTCAGGGGCTACATGGAAACGGCGATGAAATATGGCGTTCTCCTGCTGCGGCCGGGCCTTCGGAATATCGACGCAGAAATAACCATGGCCGGTTCATTCATGATGACCGTGAGCCTTGTAGGCTATGTGATTGGTCTCTACAGCCTTCTTGACTTATCAAGGTTTTCCGGAGGAGTGTTCACACTTCTCGGCTATAGTGCCTCATGCTTCACGATAGTCGTCCTCGCAGGATTAGCCATCGCGACTCTCGCGCTACAGAAACCTCGACGAATCAGAAACCTGATATGGGTTCCATTGATCTACTGCTACTGGTTCCTACAGGCGGTCATCGCATCAAGAGCCTTCCTCCAAATAGCGCTTAGACGGCCGAGAGTCTGGCTCAAAACTGAGAAGACCGGTGTCACAACATCGGGAGACGTGCACAAGCTTGGCCAAAAAGAAGCAATCCCCAAAAACTGAGCACGAAACGCTCAGAGACACAATCGAGAATACTCTGAAGACTGAGGCTCCCAAGACCGTGGCCGAACTATTCACACTGGTCCAAAAGGTGAAACCTAGCATTTCGCGTGAAGAATTCGCTGAAGCATTGAGCCAGCTCAAGAGCGATGCCAAGATCTGGCTGGATCCTCCTCCGCCGCAGGTCAAGTCTTTCCGTGAATACCTCAGGCTGACGGAACCCAATGCGTGGTTCAACTTCACTCTACTCACGTGTATGTTGACGCTGGTCGCGATCTACATAATCCCATCCACGTATCCCTTGGTCATACTCAGGTGGGTCGTGGGATCCATTTTCGTGCTTTTCCTTCCAGGATACAGCTCAGTCCAAGCGCTCTTCCCATCCAACCGAGACCTAGATGACATTGAACGAATCGCGCTAAGCATCGGCCTAAGCCTCGCCATAACGCCGTTGATAGGGCTTCTCTTGAACTACTTGCCTTGGGGGATTAGACTCAATCCTCTGGTTGCAAGCCTCTCTCTCTACAGCGGGGGAATAGGAGTGATCGGTTCATACAGACGGTACCGAGAAGCCATAAGAAAAACAAAGACCGCCTAATTCTCTAGATTGCATCCGTCTCTGCAAGCCCTCTTGGTTCAGAGATGAACACATTGATCAGAGCAGTCTTATTCGATCTCGGCGATACCTTGGCTAACGAAGGCACCATTACCGGAAGACACTTGTGGCAAGGGACACTGCAAAAGCTGCCATTTGCACAAGTTCTTTCAGAACTAGCGCGCGCGAAACAGCAAGAAGAAAGAAAATACGGTGAACAGAAAGTTGTCGAATACATGGAAGCAAGGGCAAAGGAGTTCGACACCAAACAGAACGAAGAGTCAAGCATCGTTCTCATCGAGCGCTTAACGGATTTGGAGGAAAGGAAGAGAATGTGGCTATGGGTAGATTCTGCCTGAGAAACTCGCCAAGTATAGGCCAGAGCCTGCGAACCGCGCCTCAGCCCAAGTGAAAACGCCGCTGTTGCCTGTGAACAGGTAATCGTAGTAGCCTTGGCTGTTCGTTGTCACATCGAATATGAACGCGTAGCCGCCGCTGTAGACGGTTAAGCGCACCGTCTTGTTTGGAATAGGTAGGCCGCTATTCTTCTCCTTCAAGTAGCCGTAGAAGCGTCTGGCGCCACCCATGCCGCTGGACTCATACCTGTGGCTTAGCGTCAAAACTGTCTCAATGCTGGCGACGACCTGATAGTTCGGGATGCTGGCCGAGCTGTCTATGAAATACGCGTCGCCGGCGAAGCTCGCAGTAATACTATACGTTCCGCTGACAGCGGGGCAGTTTGTTGAGGCAGAGAATTTGCCGTCGGAACCTGTTACCACAATGGTGTTGAATCCCCAATTCGTCGAGACCTGAACCTGTTTGGCGACCAGTACGCCGTTTAGACCGCTCCAAGAGCCTTGCAGAATGCCGGAGATTGTGACCGGTTGATTCACTGCGCCAGACGAAGGTGAAGCAGCCAAGCCCGATACCGAAGAAGCCCCCTTGACTGTGGTGGCAGCGGTTATTGTGATCGGTGAGTGTATGTCCAGCTTGATTTGATTTGTCTTCTGCTGGAACCGTGTGTTGGTTGTTTTCACTCCGGTGATTTTGATTCTGGCGTTTCCAGAGCTTACGTAGTACGGTGGGTTGCTGGTGATAGCTAGGATCGTGGTCTCATCGGTTGACGGCGTGGCTGACGAGCTGTAGCTCAAACAGCCTTCCCCGATCGTAACGTACTGGCCTGAGTTGTAGTTCCAGATTTGAATCGTCGCGGAGACAGAACCTATATCGTACTGGCTGACGACTGTGAATACTAGCAGAATCATCGTGTTGTTTGCTATACCCGAGAATATGAACTCCGTCGAGACCGTATATTCGCTGCGATATGTGGTCCGGTATTCGATCCAGTCTACTTTGCAGTCGAATTGATTGCCGATCATCTTCACTCCTTTTATCTTGATCTTCCAGTTGCCAGCCGGGTCCTTGAAGTTCTGAGGGTTGGTGGCTATCGTTTGCGTCATGGTTTCGTGGGTGTCAGGTGTCGCACTTGAAGTATAGCTGATGCAACCGTCACCAGAGGATGGATAGGACCCGAGATTATAGTTGTAAAGTTGAATCGTGACAGTGACGCTTGCCGCGGTCCAACAGCTGTCCGCCGTCCAAACGAGCTGGCTCCACTCATAGTTGTTGCTTGGGCCAGCAAGCTCTACCTCGCTTGCGAACTCGCAGGGGTCGCCGAATAGTTGAAACCTCAGATCAAAACATTCGTATGTGCTAGTGCCGACGGCTGATGTGAATGTTGAATTGCCAATGTTGGTAAGCGTTGAGCCGTCCCATTTTATCGCGCCTAAGTTCGGGGCGTTGTTGAGCGTAGCTCCGAGGATCTTCACATCGCCTGCAACGTCTCTCGGGTTTCTCCTTAGCTGAATCCAGCGGTGAGTGCTGGCGGCGGCTACTGAGCTACTTGTTGACCATCCTGCGGCTGGGGTCCAGGTCTTCCACTCTACGAATTCGGTAGTCGTACCGTAAGCCATGACGTACTTGCTTCCCGTGGGCTCCCAATCTCCATCTGCGCATCGCTGCGAACTATAGTCTAAATTGTCGTCATGAAGCGCATGGGCTGTCCAGGTCATTGGATTCCAATCAGCTGTTCGAAGATCAACGGCTGCATCAACAGACAGCAGCATGACCCTGTTCGAGGCGGGATCTGATTTGAGAGTGATCCACCCGGGATCGCCTGAAAGCGGCCCCATCGCTATGCGTTCCGTGCCTTCCCAAGCTGAGCCGAGCCAACGCCGAGAATCGTAACGGTTTACGGCGTCGTCTCCCCAAACAAACAATGCGTTTCCGCTCAGACTCTCATAGTCTACTGCTATGTCTCCCCTGTTTTTGATTGTGTCCGTTTCGAGGCCTAGCTCATTTCCCCAGTTGGCGCCGTCCCAGATCCATGCCCTGACGCTCCCTTCGGTTGTGGTTCCCTCAAGAGCGATCAGAGCGATCTCATTTGCACC
>Ga0129297_10000517_pt1 | contig 18471 bp, 31 predicted proteins | sample I18A1metaG_FD_94708 | JGI IMG/M metagenome (GOLD analysis project Ga0129297, IMG submission 94708) | Lake sediment bacterial and archeal communities from Gulf of Boni, Indonesia to study Microbial Dark Matter (Phase II) - ​I18A1 metaG | ecosystem: Environmental > Aquatic > Freshwater > Lake >... | reverse complement strand
TGGTGTCAAGCGTGAAGACATCGAGCGTGGCCAAGTACTTGCCAAGCCGGGTTCGATCACTCCCCACACCAAGTTCAAGGCCGAAGCCTATATCCTCACCAAGGAAGAGGGTGGACGTCATACTCCGTTCTTCAACGGCTACCGTCCGCAGTTCTACTTCAGGACAACCGACGTAACCGGCGTGGCCGAACTTCCTGCCGGCACCGAGATGGTCATGCCCGGTGACAATATTGCAATCACCGTCAACCTGATCACCCCGATCGCCATGGACGAAGGTCTTCGCTTCGCAATCCGTGAAGGCGGCCGTACCGTTGGCGCAGGCGTAGTTAGCGCAATTATCGAATAATTGATTGAATAAGAGGAAGTCAATGCAAGCACAGAAGATAAGAATACGTCTCAAAGCCTATGATCACAGGCTCCTCGACCAGTCAGTCACTGAGATTGTTGACACGGCTAAAAGAACCGGTGCACGAATCGCGGGTCCGATTCCCCTGCCGACAGTGATCAACAAGTACTGTGTGCTCCGCGGGCCGCACGTTGATAAAAAATCTCGCGAGCAGTTCGAGATTCGTACGCATAAGCGTCTGATAGATATCTTGGATCCGACGCAGCAGACGGTTGACGCTCTCATGAAACTGGATCTCTCTGCGGGCGTAGACGTCGAAATCAAGCTTTAATTGAAGAACTCACAAGGATAGGACTTATTGACCATGAAGAAGGGACTTATAGGCAAAAAAGTAGGAATGACGCAAATCTTCGCAGAAGATGGTCGTCGCATTCCTGTTACGGTTGTTGAAGCTGGCCCTTGCGTCGTGCTGCAGAAAAAGACCGTCGAGAAGGATGGCTATAATGCCGTTCAGGTAGGTTTTATGTCTGTAGAGTCAGCGAAGGCTGGAAGGCCGGCAATCGGTCACGCGAAAGCGGCAGGCAAAGGTACCTTTCGTTATCTGAAAGAGTTCAGGCTTGATAACTGCGACGAATATTCAATTGGTGACGTCATCAATGCTGATGTTTTCGCGCCTGGTGATATCATCGATGTTACCGGTGTAAGCATTGGTAAAGGTTTCCAGGGTGTCATCAAACGGTGGGGTTTCAAAGGCGGACGCTCAAGCCACGGCTCCACATTCCACCGCGCACCGGGCTCAATCGGTTGCTCAGCAACTCCTTCACGTGTTTTCAAGAACAAAAAGATGCCGGGCCAACTCGGTAACGAGAAAGTGACGGTACAGAAGTTGACGGTTGTCCGTGTAGATGCTGCAGATAACCTGATACTCGTGAAGGGTGCCGTTCCGGGTGCCAAGAACGGCCTTGTTGTTCTCAAGGATAGCGTAAAGATAAAGGGTTAAACGACTCCCTAATTGGAGATGAAGATGGCAACAATTGATGTATTTGATCTGAATAAGACCAAGGTCAGTGTTATGGACATCAGTGACGATGTTTTTAACACTGAAGTCCGCGAATATCTGATTCATGAAGCAGTCAAGATTCAACTTGCCAACAGGCGGGCGGGAACTGTCGCTGTAAAGAATAGGGCTGTTGTCTCCGGTGGTGGTAAAAAGCCGTTTCGTCAGAAAGGCACAGGCCAGGCACGTCAGGGATGTATCAGGGCCCCTCACTACCCAGGTGGTGGTGTTGCCTTTGGTCCGCAGCCCAAGGTGTATAACCTTTCCATGAATAAAAAGGCCAGGAAAGTAGCTATCAGATCCGCTCTGTCCCTTCTCTTTAAAGGTGACAGGATAACAGTTGTTAACAACTTCGATCTTGAAAAAATTTCCACAAAGTCATTTGCAAATGTGCTGAATAAATTCGAGTTGGCAAAAACGCTTTTGATTATTGAGTCTGAAAATAAAAATCTTGAGCTGTCTGCTCGCAATATCAAGAATGTCAAGGTTCTCAAAGCTGATGCTCTGAACATTTTTGATGTGATGAAATTTCAGCACATCATGATGACTCAGGATGCGGTTAAGAAAGTCGAAGGAGCGTTGACTGTATGAACATCTATGACGTAATCAAAAAACCGATAATCACCGAGAAGTCTACACTTATCAAAGATGCTGGCAATGTCGTCACTGTTGCCGTGAATACTGCTGCAAACAAAATTCAGATCAAAGAAGCAGCAGAGAAACTTTTCAATGTAGAAGTGAAAGCAGTTAGGACCGTAAATGTAGCTGGTAAAGTAAAACGATCTGGCAGAAATATCGGTAAAAGGTCCAATTGGAAAAAGGCCTACATTTCACTCAATGAAGGCAGCAACATAGACTTTTTTGAACTGTAAACAAACCACTGGAGTAATTCGTTATGGCAATCAAGACTTATAAGCCCACTTCTGCCGGTCGCAGACATCAAACATGTTCAACATTTGATGAAATAACTGCGTCTAAACCACAAAGGGCACTACTTGTCTCTTTAAAGAAGACCGGTGGACGTAATAGTTTCGGCCGTGTAACCTCGCGTCATATTGGTGGTGGTCACAAGCAGAAATACCGTATCATTGACTTTAAGCGTGACAAAGTCGATATCCCCGGTAAGGTTGCATCCATTGAATACGACCCCTACCGTTCCGCTCGAATTGCTCTTATTAACTACGTGGATGGTGAAAAGCGTTACATCCTCGCTCCTTCAGAACTGACCGTCGGCAGCACTGTTATGTCTGGTGTCAACGCTGATATCAAACCGGGTAACGCTATGCCTCTCAAGGCGATTCCTCTCGGTACGATTATTCATAATATTGAGATGAAAATCGGCAAAGGTGCACAGCTCGTAAGAAGTGCCGGTGTGTTCGCACAGCTCATGGCTAAGGATGGCAAGTACGTTCAGGTTAAACTTCCATCTGGTGAAGTAAGAATGATCCTGCAGGACTGTATGGCAACGATTGGCCAGGTTGGTAATCTCGACCATGAAAAAGTTTCCATTGGTAAGGCTGGTAGGTCCCGCTGGCTCGGACGTAGGCCAAAGGTTCGTGGTGTTGCTATGAACCCGGTTGACCACCCCCATGGTGGTGGCGAAGGTAGAACTTCGGGTGGCCGCCATCCCGTAACTCCTTGGGGTATCCCGACCAAAGGCTACAAGACGCGGAAAAACAAGGTTTCTACTCGCTTTATTGTTAAGCCACGTTCAAAATAAAAGATAAGAGGTTTAATAAATGTCACGGTCAGTAAAAAAAGGTCCTTTCGTCGACGGACATCTTCAGAAAAAGGTCACCGACGCTTCTGCATCAAAAGGTCTTATCAAAACCTGGTCCCGCAGATCGACTATAACGCCAGACTTCATCGGCCTTTCTTTTGCAGTACATAATGGCAAGAAATTCATTCCTGTTTTCGTAACAGAAAACATGGTTGGTCATAAACTCGGTGAATTTTCCCCTACCAGGACATTTCACGGACATGCTGCTGACAAGAAAAGTAAGTTAAAAAAGAAGTAGGGCTGAAAGGAGCAGATAAATGGAAGCTCAAGCAAAATTAAAATCTGTGAGACTGTCACCGAGAAAAACACGTCTCATTGTAGATATGGTACGTGGCTTGAATATTCAGAAAGCGTTGAACATATTGAACTTCTCTCCCAAGCCATCTGCAAAAATTGTCGCAAATCTGCTCAAGTCGGCGGTGGCAAATGCAGAACAAAAGGGTTTGTCCGACGTGGATCGCCTTTTTGTCAAGACGATTTACGTTGATGGTGGTGCTGTTCTAAAACGTTTCGTCCCGCGTGCGCAAGGCAGGGCAAGTAAGATTCGCAAACCTACAAGTCACATTACCGTAGTGCTTGCAGATAAATGATAATAAATTACCGCAAGTTGGAGGTGTAGTTTGGGTCAGAAAGTAAATCCGGTCAGTTTCAGACTCGGAGTAATTAAAACCTGGGATTCGAAATGGTATGCTAAGGCAGGTTATTCGGCCCTTCTTCATGAAGATCTTAAATTGCGCGAGTTCTTGAAAAAGCGTTTACATCATTCCGGTGTATCGAAAATCGAGATTGAGCGTGCTGCCAATAAAGCAAAGATCAATATCTTCACGGCACGTCCTGGTCTGATTATCGGTAAAAAGGGCTCCGAAGTCGAGACATTGAAAAAGGATCTCGCCAAACTCACCGACAAAGAGATCTTTTTAAATATACAGGAAGTCAGAAAGCCGGAACTTGATGCACAACTCGTTGCTGAAAGTGTAGCGCTTCAGCTTGAGAGGCGGATAGCTTTCCGTCGCGCAATGAAAAAGAGTGTGACCTCTGCGCTCAAGTTTGGTGCCAAGGGCATTAGAATTACCTGCTCCGGACGTCTGGGTGGTGCTGAAATGTCGAGAACTGAATGGTACAGGGAAGGCCGGGTACCTCTGCACACTCTGAGAGCTGACATTGATTACGGTTTCGCCGAGGCAAAAACCACGTATGGGATAATTGGAGTCAAGGTACTGATATTTAAGGGTGAAGTCCTCCCCGGGCAATAGTTACAGGAGCTTTTCATTATGTTGATGCCGAAACGAGTAAAACACAGAAAACAGATGAAGGGGCGGATGACAGGATCACCGGATCGTGGTGTAAGTCTCTCCTTCGGCCAGTTTGGCCTGCAGGCGACTGAATGTGCATGGCTTGATTCACGTCAGATCGAGGCAGCCCGTATTGCAATGACCAGATACATCAAAAGAGGTGGAAAAATCTGGATTCGCGTATTCCCGGACAAGCCCCTTACCGCAAAGCCGGCAGAAACTCGTATGGGTAAAGGTAAAGGTTCACCCGATTCATGGGTGTGCGTTATCAAACCAGGACGTGTTCTTTACGAAATGGAAGGTGTAACCGAGGAAATCGCTCGCGAAGCTTTCCGTCTGGCAGCGCATAAACTCCCTATGGGGACAAAATTTGTGATGAGGGCTGAATCCAATGAAGGCTAGTGAACTTCGTAAGCTTACTAATGAAGAGTTAAGTAAAAAAACGGTTGAACTGGAAAAGGAGCTCTTTAATCTGAAGTTTCAGCTCCATACAGGTCGCCTGGAAAATACGGCAAAAGTGAATGCCATTCGTAAACAGATATCGCAAGTAAAAACAATTTTATCAGAAAAACAGGCTTAAAGGGGTAACTGATGCGTGAGCGTGGTCATAGAAAAACTCAGATAGGTGTGGTTGTAAGCGACAAGATGGATAAGACAGTCGTGGTGAAAGTCGACCGCATCATCAAGCATCCTGTTTATAATAAATACATCAAGCGCTCTGCGAAATACAAAGCTCATGATGAAGAGAACAGATGTAAGACAGGCGATCGCGTCCAGATTATCGCCTCAAGACCTCTCAGTAAAGATAAGTGCTGGAAAGTAAACCAGATTCTCTAAGCAAGTAAATAACGTAGGAGTATGCAATGATACAGATGCAGACGCTGCTCGATGTAGCAGATAATTCCGGTGCCAAGAAGCTCTTCTGCATAAAAGTGCTTGGTGGTTCAAAGCGTAAATATGCAAGCATCGGTGATATTATTGTTGCCTCGGTAAAGGAAGCGTTACCTAACTCTAAGGTTAAAAAAGGTGACGTTGTAAAGGCAGTCATCGTAAGAACTGCCAAGGAGATAGGTAGGGTAGACGGATCGTATATCCGTTTTGACGGAAATTCCGCCGTGGTTATCAACAATCAGCAGGAACCCGTCGGTACACGTATCTTTGGCCCAGTAGCCCGCGAGTTGAGAGCCAAGAAATTTATGAAGATTATTTCACTGGCTCCTGAAGTACTTTAATCGGTAAGGGACTAACATGCAAACAAAGAAAACTCATGTCAAACGTGGTGATACTGTCTTTGTCACAACCGGTAAGGACAGGAATAAGACTGGCAAACTGTTAAAAGTGGATGCTGGTAAGAATGGTGTAATTGTTGAAGGTGTTAATGTTGTCAAAAGACATAACAGAGCTCGTGGAAATCAACCTGGTGGCATTGTTGAAAAAGAAGCTCTGATTCACCTTTCAAACGTGATGCTGTTCTGTGCAAAGTGTCAGAAACCAGTTCGCTCAAAGATATCCGTTCTTGAAGACGGCAAAAAAGTTCGTATTTGTAAAAAGTGCGGAGAATCTTTTGATAATTAACAGGGAGGAATAGATGGCCAGGCTTAAGGACATTTATATAAAAGAAATCGTTCCAAAACTCATGAAAGATTTTAACTATAAGTCTGTCATGGAAGTACCACGTATAGAAAAAGTTGTTGTGAACATGGGCCTTGGCGAAGCCATACAGAATGTCAAGATACTTGATTCTGCTGTAGAGGAACTTGGTCTTATATCTGGTCAGAAGGCGGTCATAACCAAAGCGAAGAAGTCCATTGCAACGTTCAAGCTCCGTCAAGGGATGCCAATTGGTGCAATGGTGACTCTGCGCAAGGATCGTATGTTCGAGTTTCTTGACAGACTCATGAATATTTCACTGCCTCGTGTACGCGACTTCAAAGGTGTTTCCGCGAAAGCCTTTGATGGAAAGGGCAATTTCTCACTTGGTGTCAAGGAACAACTGATATTCCCCGAGATCAATTACGACAAGATCGACAAGATCAAGGGGATGAACATAACGATTGTAACAACAGCTAAGACAGATGAAGAAGGACGCGCACTGCTCAAATACATGGGTATGCCATTTAGGAACTAAAGGCTTTCGGAGGATTTCGTGGCAAAAACATCAATGATCATAAAGGCTCAGCGTGGCAATAAATTCAAGGTTCGCGAGTACAACCGTTGCCCTCTCTGTGGGCGTCCACGCGCATACTACCGCAAATTTGACATGTGTCGCATATGTCTGCGTAAATTAGCATCGGCTGGACAGCTTCCAGGCGTCATAAAATCCAGCTGGTAACAATGACAAAGGTCTAGAGGAGTAAGAATAAAATGAGTATGACAGATCCGATAGCAGACCTGCTTACAAGAATTAGAAACGGCGCTATGGCCAAGCTTCAGAAGGTCGATGTGCCGTCTTCAAACATGAAGGTAGGGATTGTCAACGTTCTTAAGAATGAAGGTTTTATAAAGAATTATAAGGTAATTTCTGACCAGAAGCAGGGCGTCTTACGTATATACCTCAAGTATATCAACGAAAATGACTCAGTCATTACAGAGATAAAACGAATCAGCAAACCGGGCGGCAGACGGTATGTTAAGAGTGATGAAATCCCAAAGGTTAAGCACGGACTTGGTGTCGCGATTCTCTCAACATCAAAGGGTTTATTAACTGACAAGGTTGCCAGGGAAGCTGGAGTTGGTGGCGAGCTTATCTGCACAGTTTGGTAACGTGCTTTAAGGAGAAGATGGATGTCTAGGATTGGAAAGCAACCCATAGAAATTCCTACCGGTGTTAAGGTGACTGTAGATAATCTGCTGGTAACTGTCGCTGGACCTAAAGGTACACTGTCTCGTAATATCCTTGATGTTGTTACTCTGGATATTACTGATAAGTCCCTTTCCGTAAAGCGGGTTGACGATAGCATCAAGTCACGTGCTGCCCATGGCTTGACCAGGACACTGATTAACAATATGGTTACCGGTGTTACGAAAGGTTTTGAACGAGCACTTGAAATTAACGGCGTAGGTTACCGCGCAGAGATGAAAGGTGACGTTCTCGCACTTAGTCTCGGATATTCGCACCCCATTAACTTTCAGTTGCCTAAGGGAATTACTGTAGAAGTAGATAAAATGACAAAGCTTCTGGTTAAGGGTATAGATAAGGAACTCGTCGGTCAGACTGCAGCAAAAATCAGAGACTTCAGATCCCCTGAACCTTACAAAGGTAAGGGTGTTAAGTATGCTGATGAAGTTATTCTGCGCAAGGCCGGCAAAACCGGTAAAAAATAGGTAAATCCTAAGGAGAAGCACGGTGAGCAATAAACAATCAAAGAATGATGCCCGCCTGAAGAGACAAGTTAGAGTGCGCAAAAAGATCAGGGGCACTACCGAGCGCCCCAGGCTTAATGTGTTCAAAAGTTCAAGGCACATTCATGCACAAATCATCGATGATACAACAGGCACAACATTAGTGTCTGCATCCACGATATCCGCAGATGTAAAAGGGGCCATAGAATACACAGGCAATATCGAAGCAGCAAAAAATGTAGGTGCTTCGATAGCCCAAAAGGCACTCGAACAAAATATTAAGACTGTTGTTTTTGACAGGAACGGGTTTTTGTATCACGGCAGGATTAAAGCTTTGGCGGAAGCCGCCCGTGAAAATGGCCTTTCGTTCTAAAGGTATATAGGAGGTTGTCCTTGTTGAAGCTTAATTTGAACGAACTTAATCTGACTGATCGCGTTGTCCATATCAGCCGTGTCGCTAAAGTTGTAAAGGGTGGCCGCCGCTTCAGTTTCTCCGCACTCGTCGTCGTAGGTGACGGAAATGGTGTCGTTGGTTATGGTCTGGGAAAAGCCAACGAGGTGCCCGAAGCTATCCGCAAGGGTGTAGAACAGGCTAAGAAAAGTCTTATCCGCGTGCCTATGGTTGAAGGTCAGACCATTCCCTACGATGTCGAAGGTCATTTCGGTGCAGGACGTGTACTCATGATGCCTGCTTCCGCAGGTACCGGTGTGATCGCCGGTGGTGCAGCTCGTGCGGTGTTTGAGTCGGCAGGTATCCAGAATATTCTCGCCAAATGCCTCGGTTCAAATAATCCGCATAATGTAATCAAGGCGGCCTTTGACGGATTGAAGCAGCTCAAGAGTCCAGAGGAAATCATTGCCCGTCGTGGACTGGTCGAATAATAAAGTTGAGGAGCAGAAAATGGCGGAAAAGCTGACCATCACGTTGATTAAAAGTCAAATCGGTAAACCTGAGAAACACAGACTTGTTCTTCAGGGCTTGGGTTTGACCAAGTTGAATAAGAGCGTAGTCCTCGAAGATACGGCGCAGGTAAGAGGGATGATCAACAAGGTTTCTCATTTACTGAAGGTTTCGGAATAATTAACCGTGGAGAATGATATGCAACTTAATTCTATAAAGCCAGCCATTGGTGCTGCTAAGAATAGAAAAAGAATCGGTAGAGGGCCAGGTTCTGGCCACGGTAAGACTGCCACAAAAGGACACAAGGGTCAGAAAGCTCGTTCTGGTGGTAGCGTTAAGCCTGGTTTCGAAGGCGGTCAGATGCCCATGCAACGGCGCCTTCCTAAGCGTGGCTTTGAGCCCCTGACAAGGAAAGAATACGTTGTCATCAATATCTCTCAACTTGATATGTTCTCTGCCGGTTCGGTTATCGATCCTGCTGCAATAGTCGAGAATGGTTTGGTTAGTAATATTCGTGATGGAGTCAAGATTCTGGCTAAAGGTTCCATATCCAAACCCCTGACAGTTAAAGCACATAAATTCAGCGCATCTGCCAAGAATCAAATTATTGCAGCAGGTGGCTCCGTAGAGGAGATATAACTTGTTTGAAGCTCTGCAAAACATCTTCAAGATCCCTGAATTAAAAAAGAGGGTTATGTTTTCACTCGGTATGCTCTTTGTCTATCGGGTCGGTTGTCATATCCCCACTCCTGGTATTGACGGTGTAGCACTCTCGCATTTCTTCAAGCAAGCACAAGGTACGTTACTTGGTATGTTTGACATGTTTTCCGGTGGGGCATTGGAAAAACTCACCGTGTTCGCTTTGGGAATCATGCCGTACATATCATCATCAATTATTTTTCAACTTTTAACCGTTGTTGTGCCGGCTATTGAAAAACTCTCCAAAGAGGGTGAAACCGGTCGTAAAAAGATAATTCAGTATACCCGATACGGGACTGTCGTCCTCAGTGTAGTTCAGGCACTCGGTATCAGTATCGGTCTCGAAGCGATGCGTGGTCCTGCCGGTGAACTGGTCGTCCCGAATCCGGGTTGGTCATTCAGGTTGTTGACTGTTATAACACTGACTGCCGGTACAGCTTTTATTATGTGGCTTGGGGAGCAGATGTCGGAAAGAGGTATCGGCAACGGCATATCGCTGATAATCTTTGCAGGCATCGTAGCGCGTATTCCTTCCGCGATTGGAAATACCTTCAAGTTGTTGAAGACAGGTCAACTCTCGCTATTTGTCCTCCTCTTCGTGTTTGCTATCATGTTTCTCGTAATAGCTGGCATCGTATTTGTTGAAAGAGGTCAGCGTCGTATTCCGATACACTATGCAAAGCGTGTTGTTGGCTTGCAGACAATGGCTGCGCAGTCATCACATTTGCCCCTTAAAGTTAATATGGCTGGTGTAATTCCTCCCATATTCGCTTCCTCAATCATCATGTTCCCAGCTACAATCGCCAACTTTATAGATGTCCCCTGGGTGAAGGCTGCGTCTAAGTACCTTATGCCTGGTAATTGGGTCTATAATATAATTTTTGTTGCGTTTATCGTCTTTTTCTGCTATTTCTACACGGCTGTCACTTTTAACCCGATAGATGTGGCAGAGAATATCAAGCGCCACGGCGGATATATCCCTGGGGTACGCCCCGGGCAGGAAACGTCGGCATATCTTGATAATGTCTTAACTAAGCTAACTTTTGCCGGATCGATTTATATATCAGTAATCTGCGTGTTGCCGTCAATCCTGATTGGTAAGTTCAATTTACCCTTTTACTTTGGCGGAACCGCATTGTTGATTGCTATAGGTGTCGGTATGGATACGGTTGCTCAGGTGGAATCGCATTTGATAACAAGAAGCTATGAAGGGTTCATGAAGGGCGTAAAAATCAAAGGAAGATCTTAGGCGGGTAACATCCTTGAATCTTATACTTTTGGGCCCTCCAGGTGCTGGTAAGGGTACGCAGGCAAAGTTCCTCGTAGATAAATATAAAATTCCGCAAATTTCCACGGGTGACATTCTGCGGCATGCGGTTAAGGAGCGCTCTGAGTTAGGTCTTAGGGCGCAAGCCTTTATGGATGCCGGGGCATTGGTGCCTGATGATCTTGTGGTCTCTATAATTAGAGATAGGCTGACGTGGCCGGATGCCTCTGCGGGTTTTATACTGGATGGTTTTCCCCGCACCGTCGCCCAGGCTGATGCCTTGGCGGTGATGTTGACAGCGTCTGGAAAAGACATAGATCATGTGCTCTCGATTGTTGTGGCTGAGGACGAACTTGTCGAGAGGGTGGTCGGGCGCCTTACCTGTAAGGGATGTGGGCGTGGCTACCATCGCAAATTTGATCCGCCCAAGAATGATGCGGTGTGTGATGCGTGTTCTGCTGAACTTTACCAGCGTGAAGATGACCGCGAGGAGACTATGAGGTCTCGCTTGCAGGCGTATGCGGCCCAAACTGCTCCGCTCGTAGAGTATTATGCTGCCAAGGGCCTGCTTCGCACGGTTAATGGTATCGGTTCCATTCAGAATATACAGGCATCCATTGTATCTGTGTTGGAAGGCTGATTTTTGATAGTCCTTAAGTCTCTTAAAGAGATACAGAGGATGAGGGTAGTATGCCGTATTGTTGCTGAGGTTTTGCTCTTGGTGTCAGCCAAGGCAAAGCCTGGAGTAACAACGATCGAGTTGAATCGCCTAGCCGAATCAGAGGTTGTCAAGCATAAGGCTAAACCTGCGTTCAAAGGGTATAGCGGGTATCCCTATTCACTTTGTTGTTCATTGAATGATCAAGTTGTCCACGGCTTTCCAGTTGATCAACCGCTGCGGCCAGGCGACATATTGAGTCTGGATTTCGGTGCATACTACGATGGGTTCTACGGTGACGCGGCAGTTACAGTGCCAGTTGGAGATGTTACTGCTAATGCAGCTCGATTGATCAATGTGACTGAAGCATCACTGGGTGTGGCAATTGATCATGCGACCTGTAACGGTCGGTTGTCTGATATATCGAATGCCGTGCAGTGTTATGTCGAATCACACGGTTTCTCGGTGGTCAGAGATTTTGTCGGACACGGTATAGGCCGCAAGTTGCACGAGGCGCCACAGGTTCCCAACTACGGGGAGCCAGGTAAGGGTCCAAAGCTGAAACCGGGAATGGTTTTAGCTATTGAGCCAATGGTAAATGAAAAGTCATACGAAGTTAAAGTGCTAGAAGATGGTTGGACGGCAGTGACAGTAGATGGTTCCCTGTCTGCTCATTTTGAGCACACAGTAGCTATTACGGATAACGGTCCAGAGATTTTAACACGCGTTTGAATTACGACTGGAAGGGATATGCTATGAAGGTAAGAGCATCTGTGAAAAAGATTTGTGACAAATGTAAAATTGTTAAAAGAAAAGGTGTTGTCCGGGTAATCTGTGACACTCCAAAGCATTCACAACGTCAGGGTTAAGAGAAAGAACTAGGAGGAGTCGACATTGGCACGCATATCTGGCATAGATATACCGAAAAACAAGCATATAGAAATAGCACTGACTTACATATATGGAATTGGCAGGTCTACTGCACAGAAAATTCTTGTAGAGGCTAATGTTGATTTCAATACGAGAACGGAAAAGCTTACAGAGGCTGAAGTTGCACGTATCAGGGAAGTTATCGATAAGAACTATAAAGTTGAAGGTGATCTTCGTCGTGATGTATCGATGGATATCAAGCGTCTTATGGACTTAGGCTGCTATCGTGGACTCAGGCATCGTAAAGGGCTTCCCGTACGTGGACAAAGAACCAAGACGAATGCCCGCACCCGTAAAGGTCCTGCTAGAACAGTCGCAGGCAAGAAGAAATAGTCATAGTTAATTCCTGGAGGAAAGATGGCGAGTCCTGCTAAGAAGGTTGTAAGGAAAAAGAAAGAGAAAAAGAATATACCTAATGGTGTTGCTCACATACAAGCAACGTTCAATAACACCATTATCACAATTACAGACCCGGTCGGGAATGTTGTTGCGTGGTCCAGTGCCGGCGCCAAAGGGTTTAAAGGCTCCAGGAAGAGCACCCCGTTTGCCGCCCAGATTGCCGCTGAAGACTGTGCAAGAAGAGCTCAGGAAAACGGCATGAGATCTCTTGAGGTTTTCGTAAAAGGCCCTGGTTCGGGTAGAGAGTCCGCATTACGTGCTCTGCAATCTGTCGGGTTGAACATCACGTTCATCCGCGACGTAACACCTATCCCACACAACGGGTGCCGTCCTCCCAAGCGGAGAAGAGTCTAACCTCGATCAAATACATAGAAGGAGGCTGTAATTGGCTAGATATACAGGTCCATCCTGCCGTTTGTGCAGAAGACAAAATATGGAACTCTACCTCAAGGGTGAGCGTTGTTATACCGATAAGTGCGCTATCAAACGCAGGAATTATCCTCCCGGTCAGCATGGTCAGTTGCGTACCAAGCTGAGCGACTACGGTGTGCAACTTCGTGAAAAGCAGAAAGTACGGCGTATTTACGGGATTCTCGAAAAACAGTTCCGTGGATATTTCGAAGAAGCAGACCGTATGCGCGGTGTTACCGGCGAGAATCTCCTCTCTCTTCTGGAGCGTAGGCTTGACAATGTCGTCTACAGGCTTGGCTTTGCTGCATCCAGAACGGAAGCTCGAATTCTTGTCCGTCACTGCCATTTCACATTGAATGGCAGGAAGGTTAACATCCCGTCAATACAGTGCAAAGTAGGCGACGTTATTGAGCTTCGCGAAAAAAGCAGGGGCATCGCCTGCATTAATGATTCCCTCGAAGCAGTTGTACGCCGTGGCCTTCCCCAATGGCTCGAACTTACTAAGGATGCCTGCAAAGGTGTTGTTAAAGCGCTCCCTCTGCGTGAAGACATTACGCTTCCGATCCAGGAGCAGCTCGTGGTCGAACTCTACTCCAAATAGTAACAGTTAACCACCTTGCGGGAGGAATACATGTATAAAAACTGGCGCGATCTGATTAAGCCAAAGAAGGTTCAGGTAGAAACAGACTCGCTTACTAATAACTACGGAAAGTTTTACGCCGAGCCGTTTGAACGTGGTTTTGGTACTACTTTAGGGAATTCTCTGCGGAGGATTCTTCTTTCCTCACTCCAGGGGGCGGCAATTACGTCGGTCCGTATCAAAGGGGTTCTTCACGAATTTTCAGCAGTACCGGGTGTAACGGAAGACGTCACGGATATCATACTTAATCTCAAGGGTGTCCGTCTCAAGCTGCACGGCTCAGAACCCCGCATGATTCGTATAATTCACAAGGGTGAGGGTGTGGTTACCGCAGGCATGATTCTGGCTGATGCGAATGTCGAGATCCTCAATCCCGACCATCATATTGCAACGTGCTCTAAAGATGCGAATCTTGAAATCGAGATGTCGGTGAAGCTCGGCAGAGGATATGTACCTGCCGACCGTAATCGTGACGAAAAGGCACCTGTAGGGACTATCCCGATCGATGCTATCTTCTCGCCTATCCATAAGGTTAATTTTACCGTTACCCATGCGCGTGTTGGTCAGATAACAGATTATGACAAGCTTACCCTTGAGATCTGGACTGACGGAAGCGTGAAGCCTGATGATGCACTGGCATATGCGGCGAAAATTTTGAAAGAACAGCTTTCGATCTTCATAAATTTTGACGAAGAGTCGGAAACATACGCAGAGGCTGAGTCAGAAGAAGAAGCTGAGAAGGTAAACGAGAACCTCTACCGAACCGTAGACGAGCTCGAACTTTCTGTCCGTTCTGCGAACTGCCTGAAAAATGCAGGAATCAAACTGATTGGTGAGCTGGTATCCAAGAGCGAATCCGAAATGCTTAAAACCCAGAATTTCGGTCGTAAATCTTTGAATGAAATCAAAGATATCCTTGGTGATATGGGGCTGACTCTCGGCATGAAGCTGGAAGGGTTTCCCGATCCTCAGATAATCGCTCGCCTGCGCGGTGACCGTAAAGAAGAAGATTAGTTGCTTACGTAAGAAAGGATCGGAAAATGCGTCATAATAAAGCTGGAAGAAGATTAGGAAGAACTACAAGCCACAGAGTTGCCATGTTTCGTAACATGGTGACATCTTTCTTGAACCATGAGCGTATCACAACCACCGATGCCAAGGCAAAAGAGCTGCGCTCCATAGCCGAAAAGATGATCACCCTCGGCAAGCGCGGTGATCTGCACTCCCAGAGACTCGCTGCATCATTTATCCGTGAGAAAAGTGTTGTCACCAAACTCTTCAGTGAAATAGCTCCTCGCTACGCTGACCGTCAGGGGGGATACACCCGCATCGTCAAGCTTGGACTACGTCCGGGTGATAATGCATCACTGTCGATGATCGAACTCGTCAGTGAGCCGTGCAATCCCAAGCCCGTGAAGGCAGCTGCACCTAAGGTCGTATCTCAGCCAGTGGCGGCTGCTGCTGAAGAGGTCGTCGAGGTTGCACAGACCAAGGTCGTAGAGCCGGATGATGCCTGCGAGGCATCTGCAGACTAACGATCTCGCTATAATACAAGTTAAGGGTATGGAATGTAAGTTGTTCCATGCCCTTTTTTTTATCCATGGCTGTCGTCCGATGGATGTTGTTCCTTCCGCAAGGACTTCGCGAGAAGGTAAGCCTCGGTGATGTGTCGCGAGGGAAGACAGCAGTGAAGTGCTGTTTACGGTTGACGCCGGGAGTTAATTGGGGTAATAAGCAGTTAAATCTGAATATGTGGATAGACGACAATACTAAACCATCCGCGAGGATGGGGCGGAAAGCCCACGGGTCTCATGCAGACAGCCGGGTTGCCGAAATATCATGACGATATGTGGCGCCCGGCTTTTTTTTTGCCTACTCAATGGGGCCGTGCGTCAAAACGGCTGGCGGGAGCAGGTTCCGCCGCCATGCCGCATTCTGTTGCAGCTGAAAGGAGCATGTATGAAGCGTATCGCAGTAACAGTTGTCGGTATAGCCATGCTGGGATTGCCGCTGGCCCAATCGGCGTCTGCCGAGGTCAATGTCAATGTCAACGTCGGTGTGCCGGCGCCGCCATTGCCACCCCTGCCGGTCCCTCCCCCGCTCGTGCTGCCGGCTCCACCGGAGTTTATCCTCCCGCCCGCCCTTGGTGTGTACGTAGCCGTTGGGGTACCTCACGATCTGTTTTATATCGGGGGGACCTACTATCTCTACAAGGATGACCGCTGGTACAGGGGGCGGTATTACAACGGACCGTGGGACCGGGTGGAGCGCCGCCATATCCCGCCGGGATTGCGTAAACATAAATTTGAGCGCATCCGCTACTACCGCGACGAAGAGTACCGTCGCTACCGTGACGACCACGATCATTATCGAGGCAGACACTTCAAGCCCGAAAAGGAGTGGAAGGAGGAGCGCAAGGCTGAGCGCAAGGAAGAAAAGGAGCGGCGCAAGGCTGAGCGCAGGGAGGAGAAGGAGCGGCGCAAGGAGGAGCGGCGCTACGAAAAAGAGGAGCGCAAGTACGAGCGGGGCGAAGGCCATGGCCGTGGTCGTAACGACTAGTCGCTGTCGCTATTGCTTGGATATGAGGAACGGAAAAAGGGCTGCCTTCACCAGAAGGCAGCCCTTTTAAATTGCCGGCCAATACTTCCCGTCGGTGCGTGGTTCATTTCCTCCCCGTTGCAAGTACCAGGAGCATGTCGTCCAGAATATCGTCGGAGGTGAACCGGATGTTGTGTATCCGTTTGAACTCTTCGTCTGCGGAGCGGTAAAGGTCGCGGATGGCATCCATGTTCTCCCGGGGGATGGCGCCGTTGTCGATCCACTTGTTCACCGATTCCTCAGTGACATACTCTAGATCTGCCACGTTCTGGAACCCCTGGTTTTTCAGGGCGGTGGACATGTCCGACGGCATGAGGTAGTTGCGTCGCGCCGGGTTGCGCAGTTTCTGGATGGCGAAGGCCAGCTCACGGTCACTGGTACCGTAGGCGGTGAGGTGGCAGAGGACAACAGTCCCTCCGGGTTTCAGCACGCGGTAAATCTCCGGGATTGCCTTGTCCAACCTGGCAAACTGCAACCCCTGGCGGCAGACGACCGCATCGAAGCTGTCGTTCGGGAAGGGGAGTTCCTCCACCGGGGCAAAGACGATCTCATCCATGCACCCCTCGGCGTATTGTGCCATCTCCGGGCTGATGTCCAGGCCAACCACCTTTTTCACCTTGCCGAAGAATTCGCGGGCAATAAGGCCGGTCCCTGTGGCGATATCCAGGACAAGGGCGTCCGGACCGGCTCCGGAGAGCTCGTAGATGCGGCGGATCAGTGTCTGGTCCTCAACCCAGTTGGAAGAGTGGTTGTACTTAGCAGCCCGGTTCCTGAAATGAATGCTGGCATTTTCCATGGTATGGCCTTTCTGTCAATATCGCTGTCGGTCGAGGCGAGTGAATATATCCGTCACGACCCTGTCTGCACGTGCTTCCCTACATGGTGAATCCCTTCAGCCGTTCCGCCCTGATCTCCAGAAGTTCGGCGAAGGCCGCCCGCAGCGTCGGCTCGGGGAGGTCGGTGAGGTTGATGATGGCGTCGTCAGGGTCATTGACCTTCCGTTCCGCCAGGGTCTCCAGGTAGGCGATGTGGTCGGTGATATACCCCTTCTCCACGGCCATGTCGTAGATCTTCGTCCCCGGGAAGGGGGTCAGGTATTTGATGGAGATGGGGATGACCTCGCTTTTCCTGCAGAAATCCATCATCTTCCGAAGCGATTCCTCGCTCTCCCCCGGCAGGCCGACGATGAGGTTGGCGGCCACCTTGATCCCCGCCTTTACCGTCTCGGTCACGGCAAACTCGATCTCCTCCACCTTCGTCGCCTTGTCCGCCAGGTCAAGGACCGTCTGGTCCACTGACTCCACGCCGTACCAGATGTCCCGGCAGCCACACTTGTGCATGTAGGCAAGGAGCTCCGGCTGGATCTTCTCCACGCGGGTGGAGCAGGTCCAGGTGAGCTTGTATTTCGCGAGTACGTCGCAGATCTGGTAGGTCCGCTTCAGGTCGGAGGTAAAGGTGAGGTCGTTGACGTAGAAGTACTTTATGCGGTGTTTGGCCACCAGGTCTCCCACTTCCCGGTCGAAGCGCTCCGGGCTCTTGTAGGAGAGCTTGTGCATGTTGAGGAAGCAGAAGGAGCAGCGGCCGTAGCACCCCCGGGAGGTGGTTATCCCCAGTTCCGGGATTTCCGGGTCTTTCTGTACCGACGGGAAGAGGAAGAGGTCGGGGATGGGGAGCACGTCCAGGTCCATCAGCTGAGGACGGCGGGGGGTAAATTTCACCGTGTCGTCCAGGACCAGGCCGAGGCCGGCAATTGCGGTGGCGCCGTCCGGGGTTCCCCCCTTCTCGATGTGGTCCAGGAGCTCCAGCAGGGTTGCCTCTCCCTCTCCCAGAATCGTGTAGTCCGGCTTGAGACCGGTCATGATCGGCTCAGGGATGGAGGAGACCAGTGCTCCGCCGATGATCGTGATAATCCCCGGATTCAGTTCCCGTACCCTGTTCATCACCCGGAGATTGACCGGGTAGGAGTCGATGAAGGTCGGCATGGCCAGAACCCCGCCGCGTACCGCCGCATCGGCGCAGGCCTCCTCGAAGTCCTCCCCCATGCGGAGGTCGCGGATCTTGACCTGCCAGCCGGCGAGCTTTGCCACGGTGGCGATGTGGCTCACCCCCTCCGTGGGGGTCTCCAGGAGGAACTCCCGGTTGGGCGTCGGC
>Ga0129297_10000516_pt1 | contig 18480 bp, 16 predicted proteins | sample I18A1metaG_FD_94708 | JGI IMG/M metagenome (GOLD analysis project Ga0129297, IMG submission 94708) | Lake sediment bacterial and archeal communities from Gulf of Boni, Indonesia to study Microbial Dark Matter (Phase II) - ​I18A1 metaG | ecosystem: Environmental > Aquatic > Freshwater > Lake >... | reverse complement strand
GGATCTTCGAGGTGCTCGACTTCACCGACAGTGTCAAGGCCGCCATTTCCGACAAGATGGACCTGGGGGCGCTCTACGAGGTCGCCCGGAAGGACGGCATGATAAACCTGCGCCAGGTGGCCATCAGGAAGATGCTCGAAGGGGTCACCACCTACGAGGAGGTGCTGGCGATCACCGGCTGACGGTGCGGGGGGGAGAGGGGGATACGTGCCCCGTTTTTGCTTGCGTTGACGGGAGGCATCGGGCAGTATGGCCGCCATGAGCGAGAATTTTTTTGTCACCTGTCCCCGCGGGGTCGAGGAGCTGGTGGTCGGTGAACTGACCTCCCTGGGGCTTTCCGCGGTCAAAATGGAAAAAGGGGGGGCCTCGTTCCGGGGAGAGCTTCTGGATGGCTGCCGGGCCTGTCTCTGGCTCCGGACGGCGAGCAGGGTCCTGCTGGTCCTGGGGGAGTTCCCCTGCAGCTCGCCCCAGGAGCTGTACGACGGGGTGCGGGGGATCGACTGGAACCGGCATGTGCTGCCGGAGATGACCCTGGCCGTCGACTCGGTCCTGCGCGACTCGGCCCTGACCCACTCCGGCTTCGTCGCCCTCAAGGCGAAGGATGCCATCGTTGATGCGGTGCGGGACCGCTGGGGACGCCGTCCCAGCATCGACACGAAAAGCCCGGACCTGCGGGTCAATGTCCACCTGGTGAAGAACCGCTGTACCGTCAGCCTGGACCTGGCTGGTGACTCCCTGGACCGGCGGGGGTACCGGCTGGACAAGAACAAGGCGCCGCTGCGGGAGAACCTGGCGGCGGCACTGGTGGTCTTCAGCGGCTGGCAGGGGGAGACCCCCCTCTACGATCCCATGTGCGGCTCGGGGACGATCGTCATCGAGGCAGCCCTGCTCGCCTCCCGCACGGCCCCGGGGCTTCTCCGGGAACGGTTCGGCTTCCAGGGGTGGCCGGGGCACGATCCGGTCGCCTGGCGGGGGGTGCTGGCCGAGGCGAAGGAGCTGCGCAGGCGGGAACTCGGCGTCAGGCTCCGGGGGCTGGACCGTTCGCCGGGGACCATCGACATGGCGCGCCAGAACGCCACCCGTGCCGGTGTCCAGCGGCTGGTCTCCTTCTCCCCCGGCGAGTTCAGCACCTTTGCCCCGGCTTCGTCGCCGGCGACCATCATCTTCAACCCCCCCTACGGCGAGCGTATGGGGGAGGTGGAGGAGCTGGCCGGGCTGTACCGGACCATGGGGGATGTGCTGAAGCAGCACTGTGCCGGCTCGACGGCCTACATCCTCTGCGGCAACAGTGAACTGGCCAAGCAGGTGGGGCTCAAGGCCACCCGGCGCATCCCCCTCTGGAACGGCCCCCTGGAGTGCCGGCTGATGAAGTATGAACTCTACTGACCGGCAAAAAGCTTGACATCGGCTCGGTACCGGTTTTATTATGACTTTTCGCTTTACGGGCCTATAGCTCAGTTGGTTAGAGCTACCGGCTCATAACCGGTAGGTCCCAGGTTCGAGTCCTGGTGGGCCCACCATCTTTCTAGGTTTACGTGGAGATGCCCATAAAGCGCTTTACGTTGGAAAAATCCCATACGAGGGGGAAAGAGAGTGCATACCACCCGGGTGCACTCTTTTTCTTTTAACTGCATGCAGCCGGCAAAACTTTCTGATATTATCGGAATCATTAACAAAATAGCCCCTCCGGCCCTGGCGGAAGAGTGGGACAACGTGGGGCTCCAGGTCGGCGACCCGACGGCGGAGGTGGGGAGGATCATGGTGGCCCTCGATCCCTGTCCCGCCGCCATCGAGGAAGCGATACACCACTCCTGCCACCTGCTGGTCACCCACCACCCCCTGATCTTCAAACCCCTGAAACGGATCTCCACTGCCGACGAGGCAGGCAAGCTCATCCACCGCTCCATCAGCAACAGACTGGCCATCGCCTCCCTCCACACCAACTACGATATTGCCGACAACGGGGTCAACGACCTCCTCGCCGCCAGGCTCGGTCTGCAGGGGTGTCGCCCCCTGAAGGTGACCGCCCGGGGCGAACTGCTCAAGCTGGTGGTCTTCGTCCCCCTCTCCCACCAGGATGCGCTCATGGACGCCCTGCTCCCCTACAGCGGCATGCCCGGCACCTATGCCGACTGCTCCTTCCGGGTCAGCGGCCTCGGTACCTTCACGCCCCTGGCCGGGGCACACCCCTTTCTCGGTGACGTGGGGAAGAGGGAGACGGTGGAGGAGTGCCGTCTCGAGATCATGCTCCGCAGGAGCGAGCTGCAGCCGGCCCTGAAGGCGCTACGGGGAGCCCACCCCTACGAGGAGCCGGCATTCGACCTGATCCCCCTGCAGAATGAGGGGGGCGTCCTGGGGATCGGCCGGATCGGCGAGCTTTCGTCGCCGGTGGCTCTCGAGGATTTTGCCGGCCTGGTGAAGGAGCGCCTCGGCGTCTCCTCCCTAAGGCTGGTGGGTGAGAGGGGGAAGCGCGTCTCCAGGGTGGCCCTCTGCGGTGGCAGCGGCGCTTCGCTGCTGCGGGATGCGGTTCGCCAGGGGGCGGATCTCTTCGTCACCGGCGACATCAAGTATCACGAGGCCCGGGAGGCGGAATCACAGGGGATTGCCGTGATCGATGCCGGGCACTTCGCCACCGAGAAGGTCATGATCGAGGGGCTCGCCGCCCAGCTCGTCGGGGAGCTTGCCCGCCGGCGCCTCGAGGTGGCGGTCATGACCTGCACCGGGGAGAACGACCCGTTTCTTGTTATCTGAAGCTGCTTTCACATAGACAAAACGTATGAGAGGAGAAGGTTGTGCGAGAAAAATTGATGCTACTGGAAGATCTGCAGGAGTTGGACCTCAAGGCCGATGGCACCCAGGCCAGGATTCAGGATGCGCTCTCGGAGGTGGAGGCTCTGGACAGCCGGCTGCAGGAAGCCCGCGACGCCATCGAGGCCAAGCGGGAAGAGCTTGCCGCCCTGGAGGAGGAGCGTAAGACCCTTGAGGAGAACCTTGCCACGGAACATGCCAACATCACCCGCTCCGAGGCGAACCTGAAGGGGATTACCACCCAGAAGGAGTACCAGGCGGTCAACAAGGAGATCGCGTCGGCCAGGAAGCTGATCGGCGAACTGGAGGAGCAGATCCTCCAGAAGACGACCCGGGGGGAGGAGCTGAAGGGGGAGCTGGACGCCATGGAGAGCGACACCGCGACCCTGGAGGAGAATATCGTCACGCAGAAGGCGGAGGTGCAGGCACGCATCGACGCCGAGGAGACAACCGCCGCCGCCGACGTGAAAATCAGGGACGAGCTGGTGAAGTCGATCCCGGCCGGCATGCTGAAGCGCTACGAGAAGCTGCGCGAAGTACGCCGGGGGGTGGCCGTGGTCGAGGCCCGCGACGGGGGATGCCTCGGCTGCAACATGCATATCCCGCCGCAGATGTACAACAACCTCTTCCGTGGCGAGGAGCTCATCACCTGCCCCCACTGCCAGAGGATCCTGGTGCTTCATCTGGAGGGGCAGGAGTAGTCTTGCGTAGTTACAGCAGTGCAAGGTTTGGTTGAAGCAGGCCAGGTAGCCGCCGCCTCTCTGAGGGGGAGGAAAGTCCGGGCTCCACAGGGCATGGTGCTGGATAACGTCCAGCGGGGGTGACCCCAGGGATAGTGCCACAGAGAGAAGTCCGCCCGCCGGCGCTTTGACGCCGGCGGGTAAGGGTGAAAGGGTGAGGTAAGAGCTCACCGGGTTCGGCGGTGACGCCGGATGCCAGGTAAACCCCACCAGGAGCAAGGCCGAATAGGGGAGCGTCAAGGACGGCCCGTCCGTGCTTCCGGGTTGGCTGCTCGAGGCCGCCGGCAACGGCGGCCCTAGATGAATGGCTACCACCCGCCCCCGGGTAACCTGCGGCGGGGACAGAACCCGGCTTACGGCCTGCTTCGACCAATTTTTTTCAGGAGATACGGTGACGAATCGGGAGCTGTGGTCCGCGGCAGTTGCTGCAACAGTGCGGGAGTACGGTCTTCTCCCACCCTCCCTGAAACAGCGGGTGGGAGAGCTCGCGGCGGAGATAGCCGTTGTCAAGGAGGCCTACCAGCGCCTGGCGACAACGGTCGACGCCGAGGGGATCTGCGCCGACTGCCGGGGGCTCTGCTGCGGTCATGGCAAGCATCATTTCACCGTCGTGGACCTGCTCGGGTATCTTGCCGCCGGCAGGGAGCTGTTCACCCCCGATTTCGCCAGTCCCGTCTGCCCCTATCACACCGGCTGCGGCTGCCTGATGGAGCCGGGGCTGCGGCCGCTCAACTGCATCATCTTTCTCTGCGACCGGGTGGAGGAGCTGCTCCCCGGCCCGGACCGCCAGGAGCTTGCCTCCCTGGAGAAGGAGCTGCGCAGGCTCTATGCCTGTCTGGAGCTCCTCCTTGGCAACCGGTTTGCCAACGGCCTGCTGATAACCTTCGGCCGTGCCCATGCCGCGGGGAGCAGGCTGTTTACCTGCTGATGCCGGTGCTCTGTTCGCTTTCCCCTGACCTCCGTGACGCCGCCGCGTCGGAGGTCTTTTTGCGGGGAGCGCCAGGCCGAAGACGCAGCAGTCGACTACATTTCCGAGGTGCCGATGGCGACGATCAACGATCTAGTGCTGGTTCATGTGGAGGGGCGTCCCGGGTTCTATGCCCGGGTGGAGGACATCGTCCCCGACGTGAAAAAAGGGTGGTGGCAGGTCAAGCTGCTGGTGCTCACCTTCCCCCTGCAGGTCTATACCTGGATCCTCGACGAGAGCCAGATCGCCGGGGCTCCCTTTACCATGGGGGGGACGCCGCTGATGCTCGAAAAGGTGGAGTCGCCGGTGGTCCACGAAGAACCGGCCGGCGAGGATGTCCCGTCCGGAGCCCGGGAGGATGCGTCACGCGGTCCCCGGCCGAAAGTGGTGTCGCTCCTCGACCGGAAGAAGGATAAAGAGAAAAGCTGACCGAGCGTGTTCCGGCACGTCATGCATGGGGCCTCCCCTCTTCAGGGTGAGGCCTTTTTTTGTCTGCCCCGCCCTGTTCTCCACCCTCTGCCGCCGGGGGAGCAATCGGGGAAAAAGTTATTCAGAACCGGTATTTTAACTTGACACTCCCCGTGCTCGCCATTATAGTTTTCCCACAAAGTGGAAAAAAGTGGGAAATGGTGGTGAAGAGTGGCAAAGTTTAGGGGGATATATCCCACGACCATCGATGCCAAAGGGCGTACAAGCCTGCCGGCCAGGTTCAGGGAAATCCTTGTGGAAAGTTTCGGCGACGACCGTTTCTTCCTCACCAACTCCTCTCCGGTTGACCTTGGCGGAGGGATGTACAGCTCCGGCCTTCTCATCTTCCCCTACCGGGAATTCTTCACCTTCGAGGAGAATTTCCAGAACAGCAAGGGGCTTACCTCCGCACAACGCGAGAGCATCATCAACATCATCATCAACCCGGCGGTGGAGCTGACCGTGGACAAGCTCGGCAGGTTCCTCGTGCCGCCGCACCTGCGCAAGGGCGCCGCGCTCGAGCGCGACATCCTCTTCGTCGCGGCAATGGACAAGATCAAGATCTGGAGCCAGTCGGAGTGGGATAAGGTCCAGATCCAGAACATCAGGAATTTCCCCTCGGGTACCGAGGCTGCAGCGGAACTGGGGCTCTAGTGTCCGGCTTCAGACATATACCGGTGCTGCCGGCGGAGGTCCTGGAGTACCTGGCACCCCGCCCCGGCGGGATCTATCTGGACGGCACCCTTGGCGGCGGCGGCCACTCCGCCCTCATCCTCGAGGCCTGCGGGCCCGACGGCAGGCTGTTCGGATTTGACCGGGACATGGCCGCGATCAGCGCCGCATCCGCCCGCCTCGCCCCCTTCGGCGAGAGGTTCCGGCCGGTCAACAGAAATTTTGCCGCCATGGGGGAGGCCATGCCCGGGCTGGGGATAGACGCAATCGACGGCTTCGTTCTCGACCTCGGGGTGTCGTCGCACCAGCTGGACACGGTGGAGAGGGGGTTCAGTTTCCTGCAGGACGCGCCCCTCGACATGCGCATGGACCGGAGCCGCGGCGAGACGGCCGCGGAGCTGGTGGGGAGGCTCTCTCACGGCGAGCTGGCGAGGATCATCAGGGAGTACGGTGAGGAGCGCTGGGCCGGCAGAATCGCCTCCTTCATCTGCAAGGCCAGGGAGGAAGCCCCCCTGACCGGTACGTTGCAGCTGGCCGACATCGTCAAGGGGGCAATCCCCCGCAAGGCCTGGGAGGAGCGCATCCATCCCGCCACCCGTACCTTCCAGGCGCTGCGCATCGCCGTCAACGAGGAGCTTTCCAGCCTCGAGGAGGGGCTCCGGGGGGCGGTAAAGCTCCTCAAACCGGGAGGAAGGGGGGTCGTCATCTCGTTTCACTCCCTGGAAGACCGGATCGTGAAGCAGATGTTCCGGGAGCTGTCCACCGGCTGCATCTGCCCGAAGGATCTCCCCGTCTGCAGCTGCGGTCACCGGCCCGAGGTCAGGGTCCTCACGGGGCGGCCGGTAATGGCCGGCGAGCGGGAAGTGGCGGAAAACCCCCGCGCGCGCAGCGCCAAGTTGAGGGCAGTGGAAAAACTTTAACAGCAGCCGCGGATACGCCGCGGCGGCTTTTCGTCGTTGAGTGATGCAGGAGGAGGGGATTATGGCCAATCTACGGGCAACAATGGACAAGGTAGCCGATCCGCGGCGACTCGATGGGGTCGCTGAGCAGAAAAGCGACGTCTTTGTCTGGATGATCTCCATCATCGCTCTGGTGAGCACGATCGCGGTCTTTCATGTCTGGTCGCGGGTAAAGGTGGTCGATCTCAACATTGCCGTCGGTGACCTGCGCCGTGAGCTCAAGGAGCAGGAACAGGAGCAGAACAGGCTCAAGCTCGAGGTCGCCTCCCTGAAGATACCCGCCCGGATCGAGTCCCTCGCCAAGGGAGAACTGGGGATGTCGCTCCCCACCGAACAGCAGGTGGTGCAGGTCAGGTGAGAGATGACAGGGAGAAATGGACGCGGCTGAGAATCCGCGCCATCGGGGTGGTGTTCGTGTTCCTCCTGATGGTGACGGTCTCCCGTGCCTTCTACCTGCAGATATTCGAACAGGAACGTTTTGCCCGCCTGGCTGAAAAGCAGCACCTGAAGGTGGTCCAGCTGACCCCTTCCCGGGGTGCGATCTATGATGCCACCAACTCCGCCCTTGCGGTCTCGGTGGAGATGGATTCCCTCTATGCCGAGCCGCGCAACATGGAGGATGTCCCTGCTGCCGCGGCTCAGCTCGCGCCGCTCCTGGGGGTGCCGAAGGACCAGCTGGAAAAGAAGATGCAGGGGAACAAGGGGTTCGTCTGGCTGCAGCGGCGCCTGACTCCCGAGGTCGCCGCGGCGATCCGCAAGCTGGATATCGAGGGGCTCGCCTTTGTGAAGGAGCCGAAACGCTTCTACCCCAATGCGGAGATCGGCAGCCATGTCATCGGTTTCACCGGCCTGGACCCCGAAGGGCTGGAGGGGGTCGAGCGGAAGTTCGATACCGTCCTGCTGGGCAACACCGGGTACATGGTGACGGAGCGTGACGCGCTGGGGCGCGACATCGCCACCCGTGGCATGATGAAGCAGGAAGCTTCCACCGGTCAGAACATCGCCCTGACCATTGACAAGAACATCCAGTACATCGCCGAAAAAGAGCTCGCCGCCGCCGTGGAAAACAGCCGAGCCAAGGGTGGCATCGCCATTGTCATGGACCCGGCGACCGGCAGACTGCTGGCCATGGCCAACTACCCCACGTTCAACCCCAATGCCGTTGCCAAGGCATCTTCCCAGGCACTGCGCAACAAGGCCATCACCGACAGTTTCGAGCCCGGCTCGACCATGAAGGTTTTTCTCGTTGCCTCGGCCCTCGAGGAAAAGGTAATCTCTTCGCAGGACGCGTTCAACTGCGAGAACGGCGTCTTCACCATCGGCGGGCGCACGATTCACGATACCCACAAGTACGGCCGGCTCTCGGTGGGGGACATCCTCAAGTATTCGAGCAATATCGGCGCTGCCAAGATCGGCAGCAGACTCGGTCCGGAGCGGCTCTACGGCTACCTGCGCAGGTTCGGTTTCGGCGCCAGGAGCAACGTGGACCTTCCCGGTGAAGTCGCCGGCTACCTGCGCAACAAGAGCCAGTGGTACGGGGTCGACCTCGCCACCATCTCCTTCGGCCAGGGGATCTCGGTCAGCGCCCTGCAGCTCGTCACCGCCATGTCGGTCATTGCCAACGGCGGCAGCCTGATGCAGCCCTACGTGGTGGACAGGGTGCTGGACGACAAGGGGGGGGTGATCAAGCAGTTTTCGCCGGCCACCAAGCAGCGGGTGATCTCCGCCGAGACGGCACGGCAGGTTGCCAGGATGATGGAGGCCGTTGCTGCCGAGGGGGGGACGGGGACCAGCGCCGCCGTTGACGGCTACAAGGTTGCCGGCAAGACGGGTACCGCCCAGAAGGCCGATCCGGTGACCAAGGGGTACTCCATCGACAAGCGGACCGCCTCCTTCGTCGGCTTCGTCCCCGCGGACAAGCCGCGCCTTACCATCCTCGTCGTCGTGGACGAACCGAAAACCAGCCCCTACGGCGGCGTCGTCGCGGCACCGGCGTTCAGCGCCATTGCCAAGCAGACGCTCTGCTACCTCCGGGTCCCCCCGAACCAGCCGCTGAAGAAGAAAGGCGAGGTCGTCGAGGCGAAGAAGGAGGAGCCCAGGGCGGCCGTTGTCGCCGCTGCTGAGGCCGAGGACGTCCCCCAGGAGAATTCCCCCCGGGACGGGGTGCTCATGGCAAATTTCCACGGACTGAGCATGCGCCAGGCGCTGCAACTGATGGAAAAATCGGGGTTGAACGTTCGTCTCATCGGCAGCGGCAGGGTCGTGGAGCAGAGCCCCCCCCCGGGGCGCAAGATCACCCCCGCGGATCCTGTCTGGGTCAGGCTGGCACCGTCCGCCTGACCTCGCCTTTTCATGGGGAGAGGATAGGTAAGGTCACATGAAACTGTCTGAACTTTTGCACGCCGTCACAGCCGACGAGATCCGCAACCCGGCCGACCCCGAGATCGTCTCCCTCTGCCACGACTCGAGGCAGGCCGGGCCGGGAGCGCTCTTCTTCGCCCTCAAGGGGGTGGTGACGGACGGCCACCGGTTTCTCCCGGCCGCCGCGGCGAACGGCGCTGCCGCCCTGGTGGTCGAGGACCTTGAGCAGGTCCCCGCCGGTGCGACCGTCGTGAAGGTCGCCGACGCGCGGTTGGCCATGGCCCGCATGGCGGCCGCCTTCCACGGCGACCCGACGTCCCGGCTCCCCCTGGTGGGGATAACCGGGACCAACGGCAAGACGACCACGACCTACCTGATCGAGGCGATCATGGCGGCGGCAGGCCTGCCGCCGGCAGTTCTCGGCACCATCAGCTACCGTTTCGGCGGGACGGTGATCGAGGCCTCCCATACGACCCCTGAATCGACCGAGCTGCAGAAGGCGCTCCGGACCCTGGCCGACGGCGGGGCCCGGGGCTTTGTCATGGAGGTCTCCTCCCATGCCCTGGAACAGAAGCGGGTCGATGGCTGCCGTTTCGACGTGGGAATCTTCAGCAACCTGACCAGGGACCACCTTGACTACCACGGCACCATGGAGCAGTACCTGGAGGCGAAGCAGCGCCTGTTCAGCGAGCTTCTCGTCCCCGACGGGGTCAAGCCGCGGCGTCGGGCGGTGATCAACCTTGATGACCCGAGCGGTGCCCGCATTGCCGCGGGAGCAGCCTGCCCGGTGATTACCTTTGCCATCGGGAAGGAGGCGGATGTCAGGCCGCTCGGCTATACGTCGACGGTGGACGGTATCCGCGGCACCCTGAAGACCCCGGCGGGCGAAGTGCCCATTGTTTCCCGCCTCCTCGGCCGCTTCAACCTGTCGAACATCCTGGCCGCCGTGGCAGCCGGCATCGCCCTGGAGTTGCCCCTGGAGGCCATCCGGGCCGGCATCGAGGGGCAGGGGACCGTGCCCGGCCGGATGGAGCGGGTCGACACGGGGCGGGGGGTCACCTGTCTGGTCGATTATGCCCATACCGGCGATGCCCTGGCCAACGTGCTTGCCACGATCAAGGAACTAGCCACCGGCAGGATCATCACCCTCTTCGGCTGCGGCGGGGACCGGGACAACGGCAAACGGCCGATCATGGGGCGGATCGCGGCGGAAATGTCCGACCTGGCCATCATCACCTCCGACAACCCCCGGACCGAGGACCCGGTCAGGATCCTGGAGCAGATCAGGGCCGGGATCGTCGTGCCGGGAGTGGCGGAGAGCGTGCGGGAGTACGCTGCCGACGAACTGGCACAAGGGTTCGACGCCAGGGGGTTCACGGTCGTGGCCGACCGGCGGGCGGCCATCCGCCTGGCGGCCACGGTGGCGCGGCCCGGCGACCTGGTGCTGCTGGCCGGCAAGGGGCACGAGGATTACCAGATCATCGGCACGACCAAACATCACTTTGACGACCGGGAGGAAGCTGCCCGGGCTTTTGCGGAGCTTGGAGGGTAATGTTCAGTATCAGTGAGATAGCAGCCGTCACGGCTGGCAGGGTGGTCGGCGGCTGCGAAGGGAGCGTGACCGGTGTCTCCACCGACTCCCGCACGGTGGGCTCCGGGGAGCTGTTCGTGCCGCTGCGGGGTGAGAGGTTCGACGGCCACGATTTCATCGCGACCTTTGCCGCCGCAGGGGGGAGGGTGGCCCTGGCCGAGGAGCGCTGGCTGGCCGGCAACGCGGCGCCCGTCTCCCTCTGCTGCATTGCCGTCCAGGACACCCTCCGGGCCCTGGGGGACCTGGCCGCGGCCTACCGGAGGCGGTTCACCATCCCGGTCATCGGCATCACGGGGAGCAACGGCAAGACCACCACCAAGGAGATGCTTGCCGCCATCATGGCAACCACCGGGGAAGGGTTGAAGACGGCGGGTAACCTGAACAACCTGATCGGCCTCCCCCAGATGCTCTTCCGGCTCACCCCCGACCATCGCTGGGGGGTCCTGGAGATGGGGATGAGCGAGTTCGGCGAGATCGACCGGCTGGCTGAGATCGCCGCCCCATCCATCGGCATCATCACCAACGCCTACCCGGCCCACCTGGCAACCCTGGGGAGTGTCGCCGGCGTTGCCCGGGCAAAGGGGGAACTGTTTCTCAGGCTTCCCCCCGGAGGGACGGCGGTGTATAATGCCGACGATCCCCTGATCGCTGCCTGCCGCACGGCCGCCGGTGTCACCCGGGTCGGTTTCGGCCTGCACGGGGCCGAGGTGTCGGCTTCGGAGGTCGTGAGCCTCGGCAACGAGGGGCAGTCGTTCACCCTGGAGCTGTTCGGCAGCCGGGCCGGGGTGACGCTGCGTGCCTTCGGCAGCCACAACATTTACAACGCCCTCGCCGCCGCCGCTGCTGCCGCCGCCGCCGGCATCCCGCTGGACGACATCGTCGCCGGACTCTCCGCATTCACCCCCTACGACAAGCGGTTCAAGCTGGAGGACCTGGGGGTGGTCGTGCTGATCGACGACAGCTACAACGCCAACCCGGCCTCGGTCGGCGCGGCCCTCCTCACCCTGCGCGAGCTGAAGGGGGTGAAGCGGGGGATCGCCGTGCTGGGGGACATGCTGGAGCTGGGGAGCGAGAGCGAAGCGGCCCACAAGGACGTGGGGCACCTGGCCGGGACCTGCGTCGACCGCCTCTACCTGTACGGCGAGATGGCCCGCACCTCTGCCGCCGCCGCCCTCGAGGCGGGGATGCCCGCCGACGAGGTGGTGATCGCCGACTCCCGGGAGGAGATCGTGGCTGATATCATCAGGGATCACCTGGACGGGGATTACATCATGGTCAAGGGGTCGCGGGGGATGCGCATGGACCTGGTCGCCAGCGCCCTGCGGGAGAATTTTGCGAGCCGGGAATATGCCGGGGGGAGAGCCTGATGCTCTATCATCTTTTTTATCCGCTGGCCACGGACATCAAGCTGTTCAATGTGTTCAAGTACCTGACCTTCAGGTCGATTTACGCCATGATCACCGCCCTGCTGGTCTCCTTTCTCATCGGCCCGTGGGTGATCAGGAGGCTGGAGGGGCTGCAGGCGCGCCAGGTGATCAGGACGGACGGCCCCGAGTCCCACCTGAAGAAGCAGGGGACCCCGACCATGGGGGGGGTGCTGATCCTTGCCGCCATCGTCGTGCCGACCCTCCTCTGGGCCGACCTGACCAATACCTTCATCTGGCTGGCCCTGTTCATCATCGGCGGCTACGGCGTTCTCGGTTTCGTCGACGACTACAAGAAGGTGGTGGAGAAGAACCCCAAGGGGCTGACCCCCCGGCAGAAGATGTTCTGGCAGGTGCTCCTGGCCAGCGTCGTGGGAATTGTCCTCTACACCATGCCCGGCTACTCCGAACAGCTCTACTTCCCCCTGTTCAAGCGGCTGCATCCCGACCTGGGCCTGTTCTACATCCCCTTCACGGTCCTGGTCATCGTCGGTGCCAGCAATGCGGTGAACCTGACCGACGGCCTCGACGGCCTGGCCATCGGCCCCGTGTCCATCAACGCGGCGACCTACCTGATCTTTGCCTACATCGCCGGTAACTCCAAGCTCTCCGCCTACCTGCAGATCCCCTACGTCCCCGGCACCGGTGAACTGGCGATCCTCTGCGGCGCCATGGTGGGGGCAGGGCTCGGTTTCCTCTGGTACAACTCCTACCCGGCCGAGGTGTTCATGGGTGATGTGGGGTCCCTCTCCCTGGGAGGGGGGCTCGGGACCCTGGCGGTACTGACCAAGCAGGAGTTCCTCCTCGTCATCGTCGGCGGCATCTTCGTCATCGAGGCGCTGTCGGTCATTTTCCAGGTCGGCTCCTACAAGTACCGGGGGAAGCGGATCTTCCGCATGGCGCCGATCCACCACCACTTTGAACTCAAGGGGGTGGCGGAGCCGAAGATCATCGTCCGCTTCTGGATCATCACCATCATTCTCGCCCTCGTGGCGATCTCCACCCTGAAGATGAGGTAAGCGGCGGTTATGGAAATTGTCGGTAAAAACGTACTGGTGGTCGGCCTGGCACGGACGGGGGTGGCCTGCGCCCGGTTCCTCGCCCGCGCCGGGGCGCGGGTCACCGTCACCGACCTGCACAGCACCGAGGCGCTGACCCAGCAGCTGGCCGAACTGGCCGGCCTGGGGATCCGCTACGTGCTCGGCCGCCACGAGGAGGGGGATTTCACCGGCGCGGACCTCGTCGTCGTCTCCCCCGGGGTGCCCCAGGACCACCCGCTGCTCCTCTCCGCCCGGGGGGCCGGGGTGGCGATCGTCAGCGAGATCGAGCTGGCAAGCCGCTTCATCGACGCTCCCCTCGTCGCCATCACCGGCACCAACGGCAAGACGACCACCACCACGATCGCGGGCGAGCTCTTCAGGGCCAGCGGCTTTGCCACCTACGTGGGGGGGAACATCGGCGATCCCCTGATCGAGCTGGTGGAGTCGGGGATGAAGGTGGAGCGGGTGGTGGTGGAGATCAGTTCGTTCCAGATGGAGTGGGTCGACCGTTTCCGGCCCCGGGTGGCCGCCCTGCTGAACATCAGCGAGGACCACCTGGACCGTTACGGGGCCTACCAGGAGTACATCGATGCCAAGCTGCGGATCTTCGCCGGCCAGAGCCGCGACGATTACGCCGTGCTCAACGCCGACGACCCGCTGGTCTGGCAGTATGCCCCGACCCTGGCGGCGCGGATCTTCCCCTTCAGCCGCACGAAGGAGCTGGCGGAGGGGATCTTCTGCCGCGACGGGGTCATCGTCTATCGCCACGACGGGGTTGAGGCGACCTTCCCCACGGACGGTTTCCGTCTCACGGGGGTGCATAACCTGGAAAACATCATGGCCGCCCTGGCCTGCGCCCTGCTGCTGGGGTGCCGGCCGGAGGAGAGCCTCGCCTGCGTGCGGGGGTTCGAGTCGCTGCACCACCGGATGGAGTTCGTCCGCTCTGTCGGCGGGGTCGGTTACTACGAGGACAGCAAGGCCACCAACGTGGGGAGCGTGGTCAAGGCACTGGAAAGCTTCGACGATATCACCCTCATCGCCGGCGGCAAGGACAAGGGTGGCTCCTATGCCCCCCTCGTCCCCCTGGTGAGGGAGCGGGTGCGGCACCTCATCCTGATCGGCGAGGCTGCCGGGCGGATGGAGGCGGAGCTGGGGGCACTCACCGATACCCGCAGGGCCGCCACCATGGAGGAGGCGGTGCGGCTCGCCGCCGAGATCACCGCGGCCGGCGGCACGGTGCTGATGTCGCCTGCCTGCTCGAGTTTCGACATGTTTCGCGACTACGAAGAACGGGCCCAGCGGTTTATCGCCGCTGTCAATGCATTGCAGGGGTAGATTTCCCCTGATTCGGCAACCCTTGACGGTGCCAGTGTGGAAGCAGTCGCTATGCTGAAAAAACTCGAAGGATACGATCTCGTCATCTTGACCATGGTGGTGGCCCTCACCTGCTTCGGCGTGGTCATGGTCTATTCCGCCTCCTCCATCATGGCGGCGAAAAAGTTCCACGACAGCTTCTTCTTCCTGAAGCGCCAGGGACTCTACGCCATACTCGGTTTCGGCCTGATGTACGTCACCATGCGGACCGACTACCACCTCTGGCGCAAGGCCGCCGTCCCCATACTCCTCGCCTGCCTCCTGTCGCTGGTGCTGGTGTTCATCCCGGGCATCGGCGGCAACGTCAAGGGGGCGACCCGCTGGATACGGCTCCCCGGTTTCAACTTCCAGCCCGCCGAGCTGGCCAAGCTGGCCCTGATCATCTTCATGGCCTACTCCCTTGACCGGAAGCAGGAGCAGATCCGCTGGTTCAAGGGGCTCGTCCCCTACATGGTCGTGCTCATGGTGATGATCGGCCTGCTGATGATCCAGCCGGACATGGGTTCTTCCATGACCCTGGCCGGGGTTGCCATGGTCATGCTCTTTGCCGGCGGGATGCGGGTCTCCCATGTCATCTCCATCGTCATGTTTTCCGCGCCGTTCGTCTACTACGCCATCAGGCACAAGGAGTACCGCTGGCGGCGGATCATGTCGTTCCTGAACCCCTGGGCGGACCCGAGCAACACCGGGTTCCAGATCATCCAGTCGTGGCTCGCCTTCGGTACCGGCGGGGTCGGCGGACAGGGGCTGGGGGAAGGGAAGCAGAAACTCTTCTACCTCCCCGAGGCCCACACTGACTTCATCCTCTCCGTCATCGGCGAGGAGCTCGGGTTCATCGGCACGGTGACGGTTGCCGCCATGTTCTTCCTCCTCGTGCACCGGAGTATCCGCGTGGCGATCCATGCCGAGGACAACTTCGGCCGTTTTCTCGCGTTCGGCATCGCCGTCCTGCTCGGGGTCGAGGCGTTCGTCAACATCGCGGTGGTCATGGGGCTCCTCCCCACCAAGGGGCTGGCCCTCCCCTTCATCAGCTACGGCGGCAGCTCCCTCATACTCAGCCTGGTGGCCGTGGGGATCCTGCTGAACATCTCCAGCAGGATGAGGGGGACGGCATGAAACTTCTCATAGCAGGCGGCGGTACCGGCGGACACCTCTTCCCGGGGATCGCGGTGGCAGAGGAGTTCCTCTCCCGCGACCCGGCCAACCAGGTCCTCTTCGTCGGCACGGAACGGGGGGTGGAGGCGAAGGTCCTGCCACGCCTCGGCTATTCGTTGCGGCTGATCTCGGCCAGCGGGCTCAGGGGGAAGGGGGCTTCCGGGCTGTTTGCCGGGCTCGGGCGGTTCCTGTACAGCTATTCCCAGTCCCGGCAGATCCTGAAGGACTTCATGCCGGACATGGTGCTGGGGGTCGGTGGCTACGCCTCCGCGCCGGTCCTCATGGCAGCCCGGGGGATGCTGATCCCCCGCTTCGTGCACGAGCAGAACGCATACCCGGGGATGGCCAACAAGGTGCTGTCACGCTTCGCTGCCGAGGTCTACATCTCCCTCGAAGAGGCGGCCCGCTTTTTCCCGAAGGAGACGACGGTCCTGACCGGCAATCCGCTCCGGCGGCAGATCCTGGATATCGTCGCCGCTGCAACGCCCCCCTCTGCCCGGGAACGCGAGCCCGGCGAGCTGGGGGAGTTCCACCTCCTGGTATTCGGCGGCAGCCTGGGGGCCCACAGCATCAACATGGCCATGGCGGCTGCCGCGCCGCTCCTGGCGGGCCTCGGCGGAACGTTCAGCGTGACCCACCAGACCGGGGAAAAGGACCGGGATGACGTTGCCGCCGCCTATGCCGCCAGCGGGATCAGGGCCGAGGTCGTGCCGTTCATCGACGACATGGCGGCGGCCTACCGCCTGGCCGACCTGGTGGTCTGCCGGGCCGGGGCCACCACCATCGCCGAGGTGACCGCCTGCGGCAAGCCCTGTCTCTTCATCCCGTATCCCCACGCGGTGGACGACCACCAGCGCCGCAACGCGGAGGCGCTCCTCAAGAAAGGGGCAGCCGAGATGCTGCTGGAGCGGGAGCTGTCGCCCCAGCACCTCGTGGAGACGATCACAGGACTCGCGGGGGACCGGGAGAAACTCAATCAGCTCGGCAGCAATGCCCGGGCGGTCGGCAGGACCGATGCGGGGAAGGTCATCGTCGACAGGATGCTGGACAGAATCGGCCAACGGTAAAAGGGGTTTTCTCTATGTATGGCAAAATCGAAAAAATACATTTCGTAGGGGTCGGCGGCATCGGCATGAGCGGCATTGCCGAGGTGCTTCTCAACCTGGGGTACAAGGTGTCCGGTTCCGACCTGCGCGCCTCGGAGATCACCGAGCGGCTCGCCGGGCTGGGGGCCGAGATCGGCATCGGCCACGCCGCGGACAACCTGAAGAACGTGGACGTGGTGGTCATCTCCTCCGCCGTGCATGACGACAACCCGGAAGTGGTCGAGGCCCGTCGGCTGCACGTGCCGGTCATCCCCCGGGCGGAGATGCTGGCCGAGCTGATGCGGATGAAGTACGGCATCGCCATCGCCGGCACCCACGGCAAGACCACCACCACCTCCATGGCAGCCTCCATCCTCGGCCATGCGGGGATCGACCCCACCATCGTCATCGGCGGCAAGCTGAACGCCATCGGTACCAACGCCCAGCTGGGGCAGGGTAAGTTCCTCGTTGCCGAGGCGGACGAATCGGACGGTTCCTTCCTCGTCCTCTCCCCCACCATCGCCGTGGTGACCAACATCGACGCCGACCACCTGGATTTCTACTCGGGGATCGAGGAGATCCGGGAAACCTTCGTCGAGTTCATCAACAAGGTCCCGTTCTACGGCCTGGCCGTCCTCTGCCTCGACGACAAGAACATCCGCGAGATCCTCCCCCAGGTGAAGAAGCGGTACACCACCTACGGCCTCTCGTCACAGGCGGACATCCGCGCGACCCACGTCAGGCACGACGGGTTCACCACCACCTTTGTCGCCCACTACAAGGGGTACCGCCTCGGCGAGATATCCTTCCGCATGCCCGGCGCCCATAACGTGCTGAACGCCATGGCCTGCATCGCCGTGGCCATGGAGCTGGATGTCCCCTTTGCCGCGATCCAGGAGGGCTTTGCCCGGTTCGGCGGCGTGGGAAGGCGCTTCACCGTCAAGGGGGAGCCGAAGGGGATCATGGTGGTGGACGACTATGGCCACCATCCGGCCGAGATCAGGGCGACCCTGGCCGCCGCCCGCCAGGGGTGGCCGGAGCGGCGGATCATCGCCGCGTTCCAGCCCCATCGCTACACCAGGACCCATGAGCTGTTCGACGAGTTCGTCACGGCTTTTTACGATGCCGACGTCCTCGTGCTGACCGATGTGTATGCCGCCGGCGAGCAGCCGATCTCCGGGGCCACGGCGGAGCGCCTGGCCGGCGAGGTCCGCCGCCACGGCCAGAAGGATGTCACCTGGATAGCCGACCGGGAGAAGGTCCCGGCCCACCTGGCCGGGATCGTCCGGGAGGGTGATATCGTCATCACCCTGGGAGCGGGGAACATCTGGCAGCAGGGGGAGGCCCTGGTCAGGATGCTGGAAGGGTAGGGGTGGAGCTCTCCGGCCTGCACATACGGGGTGAACTGCTCCTCGACGAACCGATGAGCCGGCACACCTCCCTCAAGGTCGGCGGCCCGGCCGACCTGTTCGCCCGGCCGGCCGATGTCGATGACCTCAGGCAGCTGCTGTCCTGGCTGCAGGGGCGTGGCATCCCCTGGCTGGCGGTCGGCAGGGGCTACAACCTGCTCGTCCGGGACGGCGGGATCAGGGGGGCGGTGATCTCCCTGGAGCGCTTCAACGGGATCGAACTCGCGGCGGAGCACCTGGTGCGCGCCGGTGCCGGCGCCGACAACCTGGACGTGGTCCGCTTCGCCCAGCAGCACGGCCTCGGCGGGATCGCCTTCATTGCCGGGATTCCGGGGACCGTCGGCGGGGCGATCCGGATGAATGCCGGTGCCTACGGGGAGGGGATCCTGGAGAGGACCGAGTGCATCTCCCTGCTGCGGGAGGGGGG
>Ga0129297_10000515_pt1 | contig 18497 bp, 18 predicted proteins | sample I18A1metaG_FD_94708 | JGI IMG/M metagenome (GOLD analysis project Ga0129297, IMG submission 94708) | Lake sediment bacterial and archeal communities from Gulf of Boni, Indonesia to study Microbial Dark Matter (Phase II) - ​I18A1 metaG | ecosystem: Environmental > Aquatic > Freshwater > Lake >... | reverse complement strand
GCCCAAGGCCAGTATTCCCCTTGACCGCAGCGTTTTCCCAATTCGCACCAAAAATCAAAATCTGTTCGCCTCTCATACCGTGGCCTCACGGCTGCAGCTCCCCCGTAAGCAATATTCGCAACACCACCGTATGTCTGTACCATGCTTCGCTCCAAGCTGCCTGTAATGGGCATGACATAGTCGGCGAGCACGGCTGTGGGCGTCATGAACAGTTCCAGTGAAACCAGTAAGTCCAGGCCTCTTAGAGCTTCATAGACCATCTTAGTATTGGCCTGGGACATCAGCGGGTTACTGGCCATATTGACCATTGAACGAATGGGATATGGTTTCCCCGTAATCATCGCTTGCCAGACTAGGTATGGATGAGCTGAGGTCAGATAACGAGCAGGTAGTTCTTTGTTGTGCAGTTTAGTAAATTGTGCCAGCCTTTCATATCCTTCGTATCTTTGGAGGCGAAAAAGGTCCACGCCAAGTTTCTTCTCACGCTGCTCATGAGATAGCATAGGGCTTAATTCCAAATCAGCCTCGGAGATAAAATCCGGTTTTTCATTCAAGAAGGAGGCGCCAGGAGTATCCAGGTTTCCGGTAATGCACCGGAGAATGGCAATGGAGCGAATGGCTTGCGTGCAATTAATCCCGCTCTGATCAATTCCAAGCCCAGTAAATATAGAAGCAGGTTTTGATGCAGCGTACAAACGGGCCGTCTCCGTGATAGTTGACGGTGTGATCCCTGTGATATCCGCAACTTTTTCCGGAGGGTAGTCTTTAGCCCTTTCACAAAGTTCATGAAAACCTGAGCACCAATTGTTTACAAACTCATGATCATACAGCCTCTCCAGAATGATGACATGTAGCATCCCTAGTGCCAAGGCACCGTCTGTCCCGGGTTTAATGGGCAGCCACCTGTTAGTTAAACTTGCCGTTTCCGTCCGACGGGGATCGATGACAATGATCTTGCCCTCGGCATGAGCATAATCCTGCAAGGTCTTCCAGAATAGGGAACGGTCCGATTCGGCCGGATTAATACCCCACAGGATCACGCACTTTGTAACAGAAGGATCCAACTCATTCTCAATAGGCCAACCGTAGGTCAGGCTGTTTACCCAGATAGCGGGATTCCAGCAAACCATCCCGGTACCGATGTTATTGGGAGTTCCCCACAGGTTCAAGAAACGGTGCATCGGCCAGTAAATACTATGAGGAGCGCCAATACAGGTCGCAAGAGTCTCCGCACCATAGCGTGATTTCAGGTCTCCCAGGCGAGAAGCAATATCATCAAGCGCTTCATCCCAGGATACCTTCTTCCACTGGCCTGAACCCCGCTTGCCTCTTCGCTTTAGCGGATAGTTTAACCTTTCCGGGTGGTCAAGAATCTCCTTATTGACAGCAAAACGGCGACATTGACTCATCACCGATGAATCATACGGGTAGCGGGAAGGGTCTGGTTTAATCTTCATCAGCTTCTCATTCTCATCAAGCCACACTTCCACACCGCACAAATACCCGCAAAGCTGACAGTTCGACTTACGCACAACCGCCATTCTTTCTTCCATGTGAATATAACCGCTTTCCTTTGACATCTGTCAGATGGTAGACACAAAATGGAATGGACGTGCCGTCAGCAACAGTAACGGCTAAATTGCATTCCTGTGCTCGTTCCAGATCCATGGTCCAGGCATCCATATACTCCATAATAAGTATCGGAAGGCCCCGGGGCGAAAGACCAGAGGGTGAACTCTTAGCCACGATATCCATAAAAACGGCGCCCTGCGGGCTGGTGCTGTCGAACATTCTTCGGTAATCTTGTTCATTGAAATGTTTTGTAAACGGCTCGTAGCCGCCATCTACTTCCAGAAGATAGGTCGATCCATAGCACAAGGGGTGACTGCTACCCACAGGCCAGAAATCCCAGGCACTAATTTTGCCCCCGGTCTGTCTGGATATCAGATGGGCCACATCTCCGACAGAGAGATGTTTCCGATTTGGCACCTCGAATCGCCCCGACTCCATTGCAGTTTGTAATGCCAAGCCGGATATCACATCAAGATTATCCATTGCGAAATGAATGATATCACCGAGTTCCCTTTCATTAACTCCGTCTACAATCGTTACGGATAGGGTCAAAGGGATTTTCTCTCCTCGGCAGTTCTCAATGGCCTGAAGCTTTTCAGCGAGGATATCCAGCCCCCTTAATATCTTGGTTGTTGGAGGATAGAGTCCATCAAACTGGAGATAGATATTGGTTAACCCCGCTTTTTTTAGTGCTCTTAGATAATCGATATCCCGGCCTATTATGATTCCATTTGTGTTGAGTTCCACATGGGTAGCACCATTCTTTTTCACTATTTCGATAATCTGTGGCAAATCAGCCCGTACCGTCGGCTCACCTCCCGTGATCTGAAGAGGAACATCAGGACCGTCGTAATGAAGAATCGTCTCAAACATTCTGGCAATGGTTTCAAGAGAGGGGTCTGGTGGCTGATCGCCGTCGAACATAAAACAGACCGGGCAAGCCAGATTGCATCGCCAGGTCACTTCAATCTCAGGCAAAGTAATGCGTCTTTTGTGGTCAGGGCACAGGCCGCAGTCGTACGGACAACCTTTTAAACTCCGTGTCTGGGGTATACGCGATACGGCAGGGAAAGCAAATTTGGAAAACCATTGATAGTGTTCTGCATCCGGCCACAAATACACATTAAACTCTCCATGCTCCGGACAGGCCTTTTGCATATAGACCTGCCTCTCTTTTTTGTAAATCACTGCCGGCACACTTCCCAGACAATGCGGGCACACACTCTGGGTTTTCTTAATAATATTGTTGGTTCCAATTACATCCATTTTTTATTGATTCAATATCTTCAAATACGGGCGTTGCCCGAATTCGTGGTGTGTCTCTATTTATCCACTATTCATCATTCTCATGTCCAAGAATCACTCCAGGGGCTTTCTCATGAAAAAGACGCTCAGAAACATTCTGCTTGGCCAATTGGCTCAGTTCACCCACCCTCCCTGAAATAATTGCCTCTGTCGGACAGATCTCTTCACAGGCGCGTTTCATCCCTGGGGGCCGCTCATCACAGAAATCGCATTTTTCCATTTTACCCTTTACTCCCAAGCGCGGTGCTCCAAAGGGGCAAGCCCACAAACAGAGCATACATCCCACACACTTCTCTTGATCCAAGATCACAATCCCGGTCTCTTCCTTTTTCGAGAGCGCTTCCCGCGGACACGCCTTAATACAAAGAGCATCCCCACAATGCATACAGGCCAAGGAAACATTGACGCTGGTGATTTCCGGGTATTTCCCCCGTATAATGCTCGTAACACTCCTCCATTTCACTGTCTGGATTGAATCGTTCCAGATTTGGCAGGCCACTTCACAGGCTCGACAGCCTACACATTTCTCCTTATCAAAATAAAATCCGCACTGGTATGTCAGATCCCCTCGATTTTGCGTATTTTTACCTTGCATTCGTTATATCCTATGCCTCCAGAAACGGGATTGACGCGGGTATCAAAAATTGGATTGATATGGGTTCCTTTCCCTCGAGCAATACTTCCGAATCGACGGCCAAACCCATGACCGTGAATTACCTTCAGTAAGCCGGGCTGCACCTCATCCCTGACTCTGACGGAAATGGACGCCTTCGCCAGAGGCGAGGCCACCTCAATCCGATCCCCATCCGAAATGCCCAAACCATCGGCATCCTTAGGATTCAGCTCAGCCCAGTTTTCCCCTTCGATCTGCATCAAATAAGGGTTATTCTGGGTGTGGACGTTACAGTGAAACTGCATTTTACCGTTGACCAGTTGAAAAGGATATTCAGAGTCAGGTTTGACCCGCTCAGCTTCTGTGAACACCGGTAAAGGTTCGTAGCCATTTGTCTGGAAAGTCTCAGAAAACGCCTCGATCTTGCCAGAGGGTGTCTGAAATCCCTCTTCTTTAAATTTATGATAGCGCAATTCTCCTTGCCACACTCCTTTTTCCTTCAGTTCCTCAAAGGAAACAGGGAGATTTTCGGTCGTACGTCTCGCCCAATCTTCCCACGTATCCCATTCAAAATATTTTCCGTACCCAAGCTTTTGGGCCAGGCCTTTCATGATCTCATAAATCGGCTTTGATTCACCCCGGCATGAAATGGCTGGTGGGGCCAATATTACCTGCGGCCCGGACCACAATCCTTCCCTGACTTGCGCCTCTTCATAGCACGAGGCTCCAGGAAGAACTATCTCCGATAACTGGGCTATCTCAGTCATGTATAGGTCAATGGTCACAGAAAGCTCCAGTTTTGACATCATCTCTTCAAAGAGCCTTGTGTTTGGGTCACTCATTGCCGGGTTGATGATGTGGAAAAAGGCTGCTTTCACCGGGTAGGGTTCTTTTTCTATAACGGCTCGAGGCAGAAGTTGGGTCGGAATATCTGGTGCTAAAGGATAACCCATGGCCTCGCTGAGACCTGGGCGCCCAGGGGTAACCATTTCTTCTTCAGGAATTTGAATGGGCATACCGAGTGGAGCGATCTCTTTTAAAATAAGGTTTCCCGGCCCATCTACATTTGCCGTGATGGCGTTCAAGATATAAATTGTACGGAAGGCATCCAGGCCATTGGAGTAATTCACCAGGCCTTTTAACCCGTCCATGACAGCTGGTTTTGTTCGGGCAAACTCATCGGCGAGATCAATGATGGTCTCTCGTGCAATTCCAGTTATTCCTTCTGCCCACTCAGGCGTATACCCCTTAGATTGAATATGCTCCGCGAACTGCTCAAACCCGTAAACGTATTTCTCACAAAAAGCCTGATCATAGGACTGCGTCTCAACAATCCGATAAGCCATGGCCAAGGCGAGCGCCCCGTCAGTCCCTGGTTTAATGGGGAGCCAAAGATGAGCTCTCTCTGCCGTACGGGTCCTAACGGGATCAACGACAACGAGTTTAGCACCACGCTTCAAGACCGTCATCAGTTCGCGGTTTTCAAAGAGACTTTCATTGGAGCCAAAAGGATCAGCTCCCCACAACATGACGAAGCGGCTGTGCAGAAAGTCCTTTGTCGGCAGAGGATGACCATAAACAGTCAAAGAAGCAAGACGCCGATCCTGATCACAGGCTGCTCCATGCCCGGACCAATTAGGAGTGCCGTACAGTTGGGTAAAGAGCTGGAACGAAAACATCGGGTTGGAATCAAGATGCCAGAAATAGGCTACAGCCTCAGGCCCGTCTTGATCTTTTATCTTCTGGAGTCTTTCCGCTATGATTGAAAAGGCATCATCCCAGCTGATCCTATCAAAATTCCCCTTGGTATTTCTCTTCATGGGATGGAGCAGTCGATCGGGGTCCCGGGCCAGGTGGACGCTCGCTACCCCCTTTACACATCTTGTACTCTTGTTCGCGGCATTTTCATTCCCTCGAGTATAAATCACTTTGTCGTCCCGAACAAAGACCTCGGTAGCACAGTGCCAGGGACAGATCATACATACTCCAGGGACCATTGTGGTTCCCCTGATCTTGTTAATCACTTGAAAAGAAGCCTTTTCATCCATTTATCTTACTCTCTCGAAGTCTTTTCGAATCGTCTCTTCTCCATCTTCTCCTACAATGCCTTCTCCTGTGTCTCCCATTTTATCTTATTATAATGACAGCCGCAAACCATCATAGGACAGATTGACCCGACCATTGTACTCTTCTATTTCTTGTTCGATCTCCCTATTTGTGACAGGTATGGTGTAATGCATGGAAAGATGTGTCAAATAAAGCTCCTTAACTTCAAGTTCTTGTGCTGTTGCTACTGTCTCTTTGAATGAGAGGTGCTGGTTGGGGTACTGGTTCTCTCCCCAAAAGGTCGTATCCAGGATCAGTCTTTCAATACCCGCCAAACGGGTCCTCGTTTCATGGGGAAGCGGGCCCGTATCCGGTATGTAAGCAATGCGGCTGCCGTTATGCTCGAGGAGGTACCCTAAGGTTCCCAGTGCATGGGAAACTTCTAACGCTGTCAACTTCAGGCCGAACAGATCCATTGTCTGTTCCGGCTCAAGGAGAGTAGTGCCCAGCCAATCATTGACGGATTCAAAGCTTCCCTCTATCTGCGTCAATGTCTCACGGCTCATTACCGCAGGGAGAACATCCCTACGGTAAAACCGTGTGTATATCTCAAGGTCACCCAGCCCCGCACAATGATCGGGGTGCGCATGAGTAAGGATAAGATAGTCTATTGCTCTTATATGCTCTCGTAAAAGCTGTGAAGCCAATTCCGGCGGAGCGTCAAACAAGAAGTTCTTATTTCCCATAATGGCAATGGCGCATCGTGTACGCCGATATCGGGGCTCAGCAAAAGCCTCCTTGCAAACTTTGCATCCGCAATAGAATGCCGGCACACCACTTCCCGCGCCTGTTCCGAGAAATACTAACTCCATTACACATCGCCTCAGAATGTTCCTCTGTAATACCCTTTTTTATCAGGAGGAGTAGGCGAAGGCTGCGCCAACAGCTCCCGCGCTTGGGACAAAATCTGTCCCGCAAAACTCACCCACCGTAGCCCCAGGCTTATTCACTTTTTGCATAACGGCTTTGGACAAACAATTTCCTTTTTTCTAGATTTCATTTTTTTCCCACAATAGGCCTAAAACACAAGTCGGATGTCTCCGATTCGGATCCAAAAACGACCCACCACGTTCACTTGGGAGAAAGGGGAATCTCCCCGAGATACACATCCTTGTCCCTATGCACCCCTTCGATATTCTTCGGATGAGAACCCGCTTTTTCTACCAGAACTGAATAGCGCTTGGCAGTTTCAAGGTTTTCAAACTCAAAATCCCGATAATTGTTTGTTTTGGTCGTGATCTTCTTACCCGTTGGAGCCCGGGGCAGTGTGACTTTGACATTTTCCAGTGCTTCGTCCATTTTGGGAGAGACCTCGGTCCCAGCGATGAACTTCTTGGGCAATCCAATGTAGTAAACATGGGGCTTCAGTCCAAACTCGGGATTCAGGATCTCAGCTTTTCGTTTTTTGGCTATATTTTTGATCTTATCATATTCCCCGAAGATCAAAGCACCCGTTGGACAGGCTTCCACATACCTTGGTTCTTTCCAGCCCTAACCGAGAAGATGGACACATTGGGTACACTTTTGGGGAATGCACAATTCTTCATTCCAATAAATACACCCGTAAGGACATGCCTTTACAGTCTTTTTTTGTCCTTTGCTCTTCTCTGGGTTGATGATGACAATGCCATCCTTGCGCTTGTAGACCGCTTCCCCGCGAGCGGCCTTCTCGCAAGGAGGGTCCTCACATTGCATACATGGTTTGGGAACGTAGGCGACTTTTACCTTGGGGTGCTGACCTCTCTTTACCAAGTTAACATGCATCCAGAGATGTCCCGTGTCACTCAAGCAAGTCGTATGTCGTATAAGGAGCCTGTTCCGCAAGTCTCGTCAAAACCCCAAGCGTGCTCAGCACCCCAGTACCAACCCTCCCAGCTATCCGGGTTTCGAATCATGGGGGTGTTGCCTCCCCAGAGATTGAGAACCCGCCGCATAAGACCATGTGAATTCAGATGAGCCATGTTACCATGTCCGCTGGCAATAGTGAAGATGGCGCTGTTACCGTATGTCTCTTTAATCCTTTTCAGCTCACTGACCAGGATATCGAGGGCCTCGTCCCAGCTTATACAGACAAACTCACCCTTCCCTCGGTTCTCGATGCTACTTTTTCCACCAGGCTCAAAGCCAACCGGCTTGAGCGGGTGTAAGACGCGTTTTAGGTTATAAACCCGTCTTCGTTGCGCAAGGTCAAAAGGGGGCGGGGCTTTTTTTTAGCGGCGACGAAGACCCTGTTCCCCACTTTGATGCTCCATGGCTTCGCCTCACCCTCCTGGAATACCATGGGTCTGATTCTGATTATCCGACCATCTTTGACATGGACAGATGCTGGCTCCCCACCCGACCAATCGCCGAGTATAGTGGTCATCACTTTTTCTTGGCCAGAAAACATTTTTCCCGTCCTTTGTTCGACTTTTCAAAAACACTTTCCAGCTCTGTCATTCTCATCTCATCTGCCTACTCGTTACTATTCTTGCATCAGCAGTGTCCTAACGGTTTGTGGGGTGGGACATGTAACGCTTTAGATTTGATAGAAATTAGGCCTAAAATATTTTTTCCAATTTAGTGGCCTCGATTAGGCGCCATCCTTTTGCATCAACGCAGCAGGAGATGGTTCGTGAATTCCGGAACCATCCTGGCGACCAACCTAGCAGATCATGTAGAGCAAGCGCTCGATTTGGACACTTATCAAATCTCTACATCCTTGTCAAGCATTTTATTTTGTCTTTTTGCCTAAGAAAAATTTAAAAAAAACTTGACAAGATTTTTGGAATTTGATAGAGAATTGAATCGAGCGCTTGCTCTATAGCATTGCGCTGCTATTTATTGGTCTTAAACGGTCGCTATCTTCGAAAAATAATAAGTCAAAATATTTCAAAAACTGTGTGGGCACACTCCAGATCTTATTTAAAATCTTTTTTGCAGAGAGGTGTTTATGACTTTAAGGGATCTGCCCGATTTTGAGTACCTTGCACCGAAGGACTTAAGAGAGGTTTGTCGGCTGCTGCAGGAACGCCATGGCCGAGCCAAAGTAATGGCGGGAGGGACGGATTTGCTTGTTCATATGAAGCAGAGGATCGTCATTCCCCAATACGTGATCGGGCTTAAACACCTATCTGACTTGGAATACATAGAATACAGTGAAGACCCCGGCTTACGGATTGGAACCCTCACCACCCACCAATCCATCGCTGAAAGCCCTATCATCAGGGAAAGATTCGGAGCTCTTGGAACTGCTTGTTCAATGGTAGGTACCCCGCAGATCAGAAGCATGGGCACAATCGGAGGCAATTTATGTAATGGCTCCCCTTCATCCGATTCGGCACCGCCTCTCATTGCCCTCAACGCGGTGGTGAAACTCCTTGGTGTAGAGGGAGAAAGAATCATACCTCTTGAAGCTTTTTTTGTTGGTCCCGGAGAAACTGCACTATTAGCCGGGGAGATTCTTACAGAAATTCAGGTCCCCTCTCCGCCCCTGCGAACCGGATTGACGTTTGTAAAGCTCCCAGCAAGAACAAGAGTAGACATGGCCGCTGTAAGTACAGCCGTTTTAGTAACTCTCGGTTTGAAGAATCAGATTTGCGAGGATATCCGAATTGTGTTAGGGGCAGTCGCTCCCATCCCCATCCGTGCCAAAAGGGCTGAGGAGGTATTGAGAGGAAAGAAGATTGAAGATGAGCTCATCCAGCGGACAGCTCAACGGGCATCTGAAGAGGCTCAGCCCATTTCCGATATCCGCAGCTCCGCCAATTACAGGAGAGAGATGGTAAAGGTACTGACGAAGCAAGCCATCAAGCAGGCTCTGGGACAGGCTCAGTCGGCTTAAGAAGGGCCATACTCAATCCTGCAGGCAGTTCGGGAATGGCGGATCCTATGCCCCCACCCTAAATTCGAGTTTTCTTTTGGGTATAAGCTGGGGGTGAAGAAAGCAGGAAGGAGGACACGATTGAGTTCGAAACAATTAATAGAGTTGAGAGTCAACGGGGAAATCCATGAAATAGTCGTGGAACCGAGGACGACGCTGCTGCACGTCTTGAGGGAGGATCTAGGGTTGACAGGGACCAAAGAGGGTTGCAATTCGGGGGATTGCGGCGCCTGCACTGTTCTGATCGACAACCATCCTGCCGTCTCTTGTTTAACCTTGGCCATCGAGGCCCAGGGAAAAGAGATCCTTACGATCGAGGGTTTGGATCAACAGGGGCGGCTTCATCCTTTACAGCAAGCTTTCATAGACCATTACGCCGTCCAGTGCGGTTTTTGCACGCCGGGGATGATCCTTTCAGCGAAGGCTCTACTGGATAGAAATTCCCATCCGACAGAGGAAGAGGTAAGAGAGGCAATTTCTGGTAATCTATGCCGCTGCACGGGCTATGTGAAAATTGTTGAAGCGATCTTAGCTGTGGCTAATGACCAACAAAAAGTTCCGATTTGAGAGGAAAAAATGACAGAGTTCTCGGTAATAGGAAGGAGTGTTCCGCGTGTAGACGCTTTGGAGAAGGTAACTGGGAAGGCAAAATACAGTGTGGACTTGAAGCTGCCCGGTATGCTCTACGCGAAGGTTCTGAGAAGTCCTTATCCGCATGCAAGAATTGTCCGTATCGACATCTCAGGGGCAGAAAAGCTGGCCAAGGTCAGAGGGGTGGTGACCGGGAAGGATGCGCCGGAGGAAGGGGTCGGGTGGATCAGAGATCGCCGCATCCTGGCCCGTGACAAAGTCCGCTTTGTGGGAGAGGCCGTTGCAGCCGTTGCAGCAGACAGCATAGAAGCCGCGGAAGAGGCGCTTGAATTGATCAAGGTGGAATATGAGGAACTGCCAGCTGTCTTTGATGCTGAAGAGGCGATGAAGCTTCATGCACCTGTTGTGCTTCATCCGGACTTATTGAAATACACTCGGACCCCTCTTCCCTATCCGCTTTACCGATTCGATCCTGAGCGGCCCAATGTTTACGTCCATCGGCCAATTCGAAAAGGGGATACGGAGAAAGGATTCGAGGAATCCGACCTGATCTTTGAGAATCGGTTTTCTACACCGATGGCGCAGCACTCCTGTCTTGAACTTCACAATGCGATTGCCGTGCCTGAACCGGAGGGAGGCCTGACGGTGTATGATTCCACCCATGTCATGCATGCGCATAAGGCAGACCTTTGCCGTCTCTTTCGTCTTCCTCCTTCCAAAGTGAGGGTTATTTCACTTTATATTGGTGGGTGCTTTGGAGGAAAGGCAGGTATGATTGTGCCGGCGATTGCCTCTCTTCTGGCATTGAAAACGAGAAGACCCGTTAAGCTCGTTCTCAGCCGTGATGAGGTCTTCCTGGATGGGACTTCAAGAGAATCCATGACGATCTACATCAAAGATGGGGTAAAGAAGGATGGCACCCTGCTGGCCAGAGAGATACGGATGATTCTCAGTGCGGGGGCCTACAGCGGCACCACAACGCTTGTGGCCAAAAATGCCACGTTTGGGGCCGTGGGGACCTACCGCGTGCCCAATTTCAAATTGGATTCCTATGCCGTTGCGACCAATACTCCCCCAACCGGAGCCTTCCGTGGCTTCGGATCGACAGAGGTTCTCTGGGCGATCGAGTCGCAGATGGACATGATCGCAGAAGAATTGGGGATCGACCCGTTGGAGATCAGGAGGAGAAACATACTGAAGGAAGGAGAAGAAGATGTCTGCGGGATGAAGACCCACAGCATCGGAGCCAGGGAGTGCTTGGAAAAAGTTGCCGAATGGATCGAATGGGACAAGGAACCCCTCAAAGAGGAAGGCTCATGGAAGAGGGGAAAGGGGATTGCTGTGGGAAACAAATATACGATGGTAGCCACACGATCGGTGGTCAATGTAAAAGTGCATCAGGATGCGGCCATTGAAGTGCGCCACAGCGCCCATGAAGTTGGGCAGGGAGGAAACACCATCCTTGCACAGATTGCTGCGGAGGAATTCGGGACTTCCGTTGATAAAATAAGGATGGTCTTTACCGACACAGCCATTACCCCTTTTGATGCCGGCACGATATCGAGTCGGAGTACCTTTCATACTGGCAATGCCCTTCGCCTGGCTTGCCAGGATGTGAAGCGTCGGATCTTTGAGACGGCCTCAGAAAGGTTAAAGGTCCCGTCTGAAGACTTAAGTCTTCGGGAAGGAGTTGTCTACGTTAAGGGAGCCGACAAGACCATGAAGGTGGCCGACCTCTTTTCGCCGGCCGGATTTCTTCTGAAGGGGGGAGAGTTAGTCGGGAGCGGTACTTACGCAGGTCCCCTTGAGAGCGAGGATGCCGATACAGGCCAGGGGAAGAGGCCTGTGACTTCTTATGCTCATGGTGCGAACGCGGTGGAGGTCATGGTCAATGTAGAGACCGGAGAGGTGAGAGTGGTGAGGAACGGGACAAGTTTCGATATGGGTCAGCCCATTAATCCGAAGCTCTGTGAGGGCCAGATGGAGGGGGGACTGGCGATGGGCATTGGCGGCGCTCTCTATGAGGAGATGGTTTTATCCAACGGAGAGGTCGTCAACTCCAGCTTTATAGACTATAAGTGTCCCTCCAGTTTGGATGTTCCTACCTGCGGCGATGTCAAATCAATGATCGCGGCGGCCCCCCATCAGGAGGGGCCTTATGGGGCTAAAGGGTTTTCAGAGGGAGGGTTGGTTGCTGTTGCACCGGCGATTGCCAATGCTATTTCCAGGGCAACAGGAGTGAGGATCAGGGATTTGCCGATTACAAGAGAAAAAGTACTAAAGATGCTTAGATCAATTACTGGTACTGGCAAAGAAGTCGATTGAAAGTCGAAAGGTTGATGATAAGTAGGGCTGGGGTGACAACAGTAGAAACCAGACACACTGGAGGTCATTACGCATGAAAAAGGTGAGGGAGAAAAAATCGTTCTCCGGAAGTAGCCCGGGAGGAAGATCTACTGACAACTTGATTACTTCTTCAACGAAAAACATTCAACTCATGGAAATGAAGCATCAAAAGATTGTGGATGGTGCATCCAAAGTACTATTTAAAAAGGGATATCATCTAACAACCATCCGTGAAATTGCTCAGGCATGCGATATGTCCATGGGTCAACTCTATCATTATATCTCATCAAAGGATGATATTCTGTTTCTTGTGCATAAGCATATGCAAAAGATCTGGTATGACCACCTGGAAAGTTTCGGGATTGAAAAGATCGAAGATCCCCGTCAGAAGCTGCTCAGTGTTCTTCAGCATACACTCGAATTCATGGTTGAGAACAAAAAACTTATCCAATTCGTCTATTCAGAAAGCAAACATCTGGATAAGAAGCATCTGCGGGTCATCTTGGAAATGGACGATCAGAACGTTGTCGGCTATTACCGACGACTGTTGAAGGACATCAACAAGCATAAATCGCTCAAAGAGGATCTGAATCTTTGCGCCAATCTGATTGCCTTTCTTAACGTCTTCCCCGCCCTGAGAGGATGGAATCTTAAGAAAATACCCACAAAAACGACCATCAAATTTCTCATCGATTTTGCGATGAGAGGGATCGGTCTCACCCCGTAAGGACAAGGCGGGAAATGTCAACGGAGGGGGGATTGCGTTAGGTCACCCAATCGGGAATACAGGTTGCCGAATCGTTGTTAGTCTCATCTATGAAATGGAGAAGCGGGGACTGAAACTTGGCCTCGCCGCATTATGTGGCGGTGGGGGGACATGGCCAAGCAATGATCATGGAAAAAATCGGCTGAAAGATGAAAAACGGTCTCTTGACACGATGGGTCTAGATAAAAGTGAGGCTCCCCGCCCACAGGGCGGGGCACTTGCCGGTCATATTAACCCGGCTGGTCATTGATCGTACTTTCATAAAGTGACTGCGTCTCCTTCCAGGACCACTCTTGCATCCACGGCAACAGCACCATCCTTATAGGCAAAGATGGGGTTTAGGTCTAACTCTTTTATTTCCGGATTGTTATCCACAAATCTGGATACCTTGAGCAGTATTTCCTCCAAAATTGACACATCAACGGGTTCCGATCCCCTGTAGCCCTCAAGCAGGGGGTAACCCTTTATCTCACGAATCATTTCCCGAGCGTCTTCTCTCTCTAAGGGGACAATTCTGAAGGAGACATCCTTCAGAAGCTCTACCAGAATCCCGCCCAAACCAAACATAAGCACCGGACCAAACTGGGCATCCTTGGTCATGCCGATGATCACCTCAGTCCCAGGCCGAGCCATCTTTTGCACTGACACGCCATCTATTATCGCTTTGGGATATTTCTGTTGAACGGACGATATTATCTCGTCATAGGCTTCCATTACCTGCTTTGATGTCTTCAGCCCCAGCCTAACCCCTCCAACGTCACTTTTGTGAGTGATTTCTGGTGAGACTATCTTCAGTGCCACTGGAAAGCCAAGCTTCTTGCTTATGACAATGGCTTCCTCCTTCGATGCGGCCAATTTGGTTTCGACGGTAGGTATCCCCGCTTCACTTAGAAGTGCCTTGGACTCTATCTCGGTTAATGAAGTCCGCGATGCGCGTTTGACTTCTCCAATAATCGATTGAACACTCATTATTGAACCCTCCCCTCATGACAGATGAATTCTTAGCCGTTATCACCTGAAGGCACCCATGGCCCTTGTGCCTCACGCATAAGGCTTAGCCGGCCCCTCAATCATGCGGATCGAACCTCTCTTGATACTTAAGGACATTGGTTAGAGCCTTCACGGCTCGTTCCAAAGTCGGATAAACCGGGATGCCATGGGCCAAGTAATAATTACGCAAACTCCGTCGGTCAGCTTCAAATCCTATCATCTCAGCGTCAGCCACCTCTTCGCTTAGTGTCACTATGACAGGTTTGCCGAACTTTTCCTTTATCATCAATGGAATGTCCCTCAGCTCTTCTCGGCCTTGTTCAAGGCTCTTCGTAATGCCCACGATGAGGCTCGGGCCATCCACTGACAGAAACATTCGTCCCAAAATGATCACATCTATTTGGTCACAACCAGCTACGACTTCAAGAACTCCTGCCAGAACCTCGGCGGGTGGGTGGGGATTGGCAAGGTCGACAGGATTCCGCACGCCAGTCCCAATCGGAGGAAGAAGAGAAGATATCTTCTGCTGTACTTCAGCTGGAAAAGGAAGCAGCTCAAGTCCCGAGCGCTCACAGGCATCAGCTCCGATAACCGCACTTCCCCCACTGCCGCTTAATAGCGCAACCCGACGGCCACAATGGCGTGGAAGATGAACAAAAGCAATCGTACTATCAATAAGGTCGTCTATACTGTCTACCCTAAGCGCACCACTCTGAGTAAAAAAGGCTTTCCATACAACTTCGCTACCAGCGAGAGACCCTGTGTGTGAACTGGCCGCCCTACTCCCCGTGTTCGTCAGTCCTCCCTTACAAATGACAACCGGCTTGACCTTTGAGGTTCTGCGCACCACCTCCAGAAAACGGCGTCCCTGTTTCACTCCCTCGATATAAGCCGCAATGACCTTCGTATCTGGATCATCGGCCAAATATTCCAAAAAATCGGCCTCGTTTAGATCACAGGCATTACCATAGCTAATCAATTTGCTATATCGAATTCCGAGGCCTCGGGTCTGCAGTACGATACATTCCGCGAATTGCCCGCTTTGTGCAATCAGTCCCACTGGGCCGCTGTCTTGAGGAAAACTGGGGCCGACAAGAAGCGTTAAACCTCCACGGGGACAGTAGACTCCGAAGCAATTTGGGCCTATCACCCGAATACCCTTAGCTACTACTTTGGCCAATTCCCCTTCGAGCCTTTTCCCCTCTTCACCAGATTCGCTGAAACCAGCACTTAGTACGATAGCGCTTTCAATGCCTTTAGACAAACAGCTCTCTAAGATGGTGGGTACAGCTCGTCCAGGAACGCTGATAACTGCAAGATCAACGCTGTCCGGTATGTCACCAACACTCGGATAGACTGTCAGACCTAAGAGGGAGCCTGCACGAGGATTAACAGGATAGAGCTTGCCCTTAAATCCGAATCTTAAGAGTGCCCTCAGGTATCGAGTGCCGAATGCATTCTCATCGGCCGAGACACCTATCACAGCAACCGACCTTGGATAGAAAAAATGATCAGAGAGTGATATTTTTTCAGTGTTCATCATCCCTATTCTTCTCCTGAACCGTACGGAATAATAGGCTGTTCAGTTTCATGCTACTTCCCTTTAAATACTGGACTCCTTTTCTCCAGAAAGGCTTTCATGCCTTCTTTGTAGTCTTCTGATTTGAAGCAGGTACTCTGGCTAAGCTGCTCAAACTGTACCTGAACGGCAAGCTGTGAATCTAAACCCTGGTACAGTGCTCGTTTGGCTAACTGAAGCGGTATCGGCGCCATTTTCGCAATTTCAGTAGCCATTTTCCATGTAAAACTATCTAATTCATCTTTTGGAACAACTTCATTTACCAGGCCTATCTCCTTGGCTTCTTTTGCTGTAACCGCCTTCCCAGTAAAAATAAGCTCACAAGCTTTGGCAATCCCAATGAGTCTTGGTAAATTGTAAGTCGAGCCAAGTTCCGGCACCAAACCGACCCGCAGGAAGGGTGCCACCAGACGCGCTTCCTCAGAAGCAATTCTTATATCGCAAGCTAAGGCTATTGTAAAACCACCTCCCGCGGCAGCACCATTCAATGCGGCTATAATCGGTTTCTTCATATCTCGCATGATCTGTGGAATCCACGCCAGGCTGTCCTGGATAGGGGCAACCTGTAAATCAGATTCGCTCGGCCCCTTGGTTGCTTCTTCGAGGTCTAAACCCGCAGAGAAAGCACGGCCGGCACCGGTAATAATAACTACTCTAATTTCATTATCTCGGTCTACTTCGTGCAGTGCTGCGATAAATTCCTCGAAAGCAAGGGCATTCAGTGCGTTTAATTTGTCGGGTCGATTGAATTTGATAGTGCCAATATTCTCTTTTTTCTCGACCAGCAGAGTTGAGTAATTCATGGTATCTCCCTATTGATACAGAGAATCTTCTTCTAACATTTTCACTACTCGCAACACGTAGTGACAGCTTGGAGAAATCTCAAATATGTTAAACCCTTAAAATTGTAACACAGGCATGCCCAAGTGCACCTCTTACGTGGGCAAGCCCAACCTTAGCATTGGCAACCTGCCTTTGCCCTGCCTGACCCCTTAGCTGCGTAACGACTTCAAATATTTGACCCAGAGCTGAGGCACCCACAGGCTCTCCCTTGGATATGATTCCGCCGTCTGTACTGATCGGAAGCCTGCCTCCAATTTCCGTTATTCCCTCACTCACTGCAGGACCCCCTCCACCCTCCTTGAATAAAAGGAGCTCCTCTGAAAACAATATCTCTCCAGAGGCATCCGTGTCTTGCAATTCTACGAGTGATAGGTCTTCTGGGCCAATCCCTGCCTTCTCATAGGCTTCCATGGCAGCTAAAGTCGTTACTGCCTTATTGCCTGTTTTATATCCGAAATAGTTGCCCACACCCATTTCAGGATACGGATTCATTCGATGGGCACAGGAAGCCAAAATCACCGGCTTTGTGGTGTATTTCTTTGCTACTTTCTGACTACACAGTACGGCAGCTGCAGCCCCATCATTAGGAGCACAAAACATATAGAGTGTGAGGGGATCACAAACGACCCGGGAGTTTAGAACCTCTTCCAAGGTCATTGGCTTTTGATACATGGCATTCGGATTCAAAGCCCCATACTTGTGATTTTTGACTGATACCTGCGCTATTTGTTCAATGGTTGTCCCATATTTGGCCATATGCAGGCGAGCATCCATCGCCCAGTACATGGGATTCTCATCCAGTCCAGCAAGAGCTTGCCATGGTTCATAGCCAGAAATAGCTGGAGCCAGGAAGCCACGGGGTTGTTTTTCCACTCCCACAGCGAGCACGATATCATATTCGCCTTGTTTTATTGCCATCTGCGCCATACGCAGGCAGGCACCTCCACCCGCACAGGCGGCTTCAATATTAACAATGGGTATCGTCGTTCTCCCAAACAAAAAAGCTGTCTTCGGCCCTATGCCCGGATAGATCGTACCACTATTTGATAGGAACATCGCCTGTACATCTTTAAATTCTATATTGGCATCAGCTAATGCCATGTCTATAGCATACTTCCCTAACTCCTCTACACTCTTCTCGGGAAACCTGCCAAATTTATGTATCCCTACACCTGTTATAACTGCTTCATTTCCCATCGTTGTCTCCTTCGCTTACCCCGTTAGAAAGGCCCGCCATTTACGGCGGGGATAATATAGATCTCCATTTCATTCCTTATAAAAAGGGCATGATAAATACCCCGTCATTTATAACGGGGCTTACTACTTTATTAATCTAAATTTGTACATGATCACATCATTGCCCTTATCGTCCACCCAGCCCTTGCCCAAAGCTAACTCAACCTTCATGCCAAAGTCTAATTCATCCAGACTGCATCCCGTAATTTCTGACAGAATGTAGAGTCCATCCTCTAATTCGACCCATGCTGCAGGGAAGGGCTTGAACGATTCCTGCGGATAGGGGGGTGGCGGCGGGTGGCGGATAACAGTATAGGAGTATATCTTTCCATATTTACTAAAGACATACTCCTCCACATCCTTGCTTGTGCAGTCGATGCAATATTTGCTCTCGCCTAAAGCAAGACTGCCGCAAGCTCGACATTTAACACCTTTCAGGCGAACCTTTTCCAGCGGAGATAGGGGCGTCGTAAGACAGCCTTCCTTGAAAGGGACTTGTTCAGCCATATTCACACTCCTTTGAAAAATTTATTTACCACCAGACATATTACCCATAAAACATGTGAAAACCCACTTGGCAAAAGTTTGGAAGCACATCCAACGACCTTTCCATTGCAACATCTAGGTTTATTAAGATCTGGTAATTGATGCTTCCTCTCATGAATCACAGCGTTCTACTCTTAAATAT
>Ga0129297_10000514_pt1 | contig 18497 bp, 20 predicted proteins | sample I18A1metaG_FD_94708 | JGI IMG/M metagenome (GOLD analysis project Ga0129297, IMG submission 94708) | Lake sediment bacterial and archeal communities from Gulf of Boni, Indonesia to study Microbial Dark Matter (Phase II) - ​I18A1 metaG | ecosystem: Environmental > Aquatic > Freshwater > Lake >... | reverse complement strand
TGGTTTTTCTTTCCTTTAATTCTCGTCATCTGTCGCCTCGCAAATCAAATAGGGGATGTCTTCATATTATGTCCCCTCATCCTTTTATGCAACTTTTTTCTGAGTTTTTAGAGGTGCCCTTAACTATGCAGTTTTTCCGGACTATGGAATCTGCCAAAGGTCTGTAAAGGACATTAAGTGCTGGGAAATGTACTGGGGAGACTTCCCTGACGATCCGAAAGGAGAACCGCCCCGCAGAATATACCGCCGCGCGTACTCATACTAGGCATTTCCGCCCATACCTGCGTCTCTATAGTGGGCGAGCCATGCCCGTTGCCGCCGGCCGCCCCGGAAAAATAATCACACGCGTCAAGGTGCGCGTCGTAAAAAATTTACTGGAAAAAACGAGCCCGCACTGTACAAGAACACCGGGAAGTTTCACAGGGGGCGGTGAGCGGCATGAAGGAAGTCAGTCCGGGAATTTTCATGATCACCGAGCGGGGGGCGCTTGGCGCGTTAAAACCCCAGGTGAACCTGTACGTGCTGCCGGGCCCCGACGGCATCATCTACGACGCCGGTTACGGGGACACGCGCTCTGTGCGCTTCTTCGTGCGTGAGTTCAGGCGGCTGGAAGAGTGCTGCGCCGGGAGCATGGAATTCAACATAACGCGCATCATTCCCAGCCACGCGCACCCGGACCATTTTTCAGGGATGAAGGCGCTCAGGGACGAGCTCGGCATTTCCGTCGCCATGACGGCGAAGACTGCGTCGCTCGTTTCCTCGCGCGGGAGCTACCGCTCCTCCTACGAGCGCGGGGGAACGCTCTTTGGCGACGTCGCAGATTCGCCCGCGCGCTACCTCCTGAACCGCATCGCCTCGCCCGTCGTGAACCTGTATTACAGCAGGCTATTCGGGATCGATTTCGTTCCGGATCCGGACTTCATAATCGAGGAGAGGGGCCCCATACGCATAAACGGCGAGGAATGGAGCGTGTTCCCGTCTCCCGGCCATTCGGACGATCACATATCGCTGTACCACCCGGGACGGGGCGTGCTCTTTTCCGGCGACAACGTGCTCAGGACCGTCACCCCCTGGCTGGGCCCGCCCAAGTCCGACATCATGAAATATATTTCCTCGCTCGAGGAGATGCTCGAGCTTCCCCGGCTCGAGCTGGTCCTGTGCGCGCACGGGAGCCCGGTGACCGCGCCGCGCGAGCGCATCCGCGAACTCATCTCTTGGCGGCGCAGGAGGATCGACGACACTCTCGCGGCGCTCAGGGCGAAAGGCAGGAAGGGGGCGAGCGTGAAGGAGCTGCTCGTCGCGCTCTACCACGGCGAGGGGCGGATCAAGCGCATGATGGCGGAGGGATGGGTCGTGCTCACGGTCGAGCACCTCGTGAAAGAAGGGAAGGCCGTCCCGGACGGCGGGAGCCCGGCGAGGTTTCGCGCAGTCTGAGCCGCGATGCCGTTATGTGCAATCGTGCGGCCCGTCCGCCAGGGGCACAAGCGCCCTGGCGACCGCACGCGCGACGGCGCGGCCTCCCTCGGCCACCGCGGGATCCACGTCGCAGCAGAGCCCGGTCGCGGAGGGCTGTATGCCCACGATGACGAGCGCGCAGGGAATGCTGGAAACGATGTAGTCCACGAGGATGTTCATGGGAAGGCGGTGCGTGGAAAAGGAAATCCCGCCTATCTCCCCGCGCTCTATGATGCGCGCGCCTCCCGGCGGAAGGGAGAGCATCGCGGCGTCGATGATCACGAGGTGCGAGGGATTGAATTCGCGGATGGCGCCGGTGAGGTTTTCCGGGGCCGTGGAGCCCCAGTAGACGCCCAGGGCGCACCCTTTCACGAGGCCGGGGTTTATGCGCTCGAGCTCGCGAATGGCGACAAGCCCCACGCCGTCGTCACCGCGCAGCTCAGAGCCCACCCCGAGGACGGCTACCCGCCGTGCGCCCTCAAGACTCCGGCGCAGGCTTTCGTTCAGGCTTGACATCGTAACGGAGCACCAGCTTGCTGTTTTGGAGCTCGGCGAGCTCGAAATCGTCGCTCAGCATGATGGCTTCCTTGTTGCAGTTTTCGGCGCACTGTCCGCAGTAGATGCATTTTCCCAGGTCGATCACGACCTCGAACTGCCGGTCGCCGGTTTTCGTAACCTCGATGCCCCCAGCGGGGCAGTCGCGCACGCACAGCCTGCAGCCTATGCATTTTGCCGGGTCGAATTTGAGGCGTCCCCGGGTGCCCCTGGGAAGCTTCGACGGTTCGTAGGGATAGCGCGACGTCGCGGGCTTCGCGAAAAGCGAGCGAAGGAGCTGTCGGGTCATGGCGGCGGGTTTTTTCATTTCACGAACACCCCTTTGAATATGAGCGTGGCGATCACCTGCGCGAAGGCGAGCGTCGAAACGTATTTCCAGCAGAACTGGATCATCTGGTCAATGCGCAAGCGCGCGAGCGCCGACCGTAACAGCGTGATGAGTGCCATGATTACGAGGAGCTTGAGGATGAAGAAGGCGAAGCCCGCGAGCGGTCCGCACGAGAGTCCCCATGGAAAGAAAACCGCCGCCAGGAGCGCCGATCCCACAATCATCTCCACGTTGAGCGCGAGGCGAATGAAAGCGTAGAGGCTCCCGCTGTATTCGGTGAGGTATCCGGCCACGATTTCGGTCTCCGCCTCGGGAATGTCGAAGGGAACCTTTTCGAGCTTGCCCAGGAGCGCGATGAGAGCCACGACGAAGCCCACGAGGTTGAAGAGCCACCAGCCGGGGTGCGCGTCGTAGAAGCGCGTGAGTTCGGAAAGCGACCATGTCCCCGCCAGGAGCGCCGATGCGAGGACGGACAGCAGCAGCGGCACCTCGTATGCGAAAAGCTGCGTGAGCGCACGCGTCGCGCCTATCGCCGAGTACACGCTGCGCGAATACCAGCCGCCCAGGAAGAACGAGAGCGTGGGGAGGGTCAGGAGGTAGAGCACCACGATGAGGTCTCCGTTGAAGGAGTAAATCGCCTCGGTTCCCCACAGCGGGATGTAGAAGAACGCCGTGACGGCGGCCGTGAGCGCGACGAGCGGCATGACGCGGAAGATCGTCACGTCCGCCTCGTCAGTAATTACCACCTCCTTGCCCAGGAGCTTGATGAAGTCGGCCAGCGGCTGGAACCAGGGAGGGCCCACGCGGTTCTGGAGCCTGGCATGGAGCTTGCGGTCGATGAACTCGATGAGGAAGCTCATCACCAGCAGGAACAGGATTCCAGGGAATATGAAGATGTGAAAAAGTATCTGGGCCATTATGTCCTCACACGCTCGAGCGTCACGGCAGCGCGAGCTTGATCCTCGTGGTGTCGATGCCGCGCGCGCGGTACCATTCGATCCCGTGGCGCCTGAGCTCGTCCCAGCACATCCCGCGCGTGCTGCCCGAGCGCTCGTCGGTCACGATCATGCGGTCGGTACAGGAGAAGCAGGGGTCGATCGCGGCGATGATGATGGGCGTGTCGGCAAGGTAGCGGTCCTCGAGCATCTTCGCGACCGACTGGAGATTCGCGAGCGTGGGGGCGCGCACCTTCACGCGCTCGGGGCGGTCGGTCCCGTTCGCGCGGACGTAGTGCACGTCCTCGCCGCGCGGCGCCTCGTAGCGGCTGAGGGCCTCTCCCGCGGGGACCTTTCGCGGCGCCTTCACGCTCACCGGGCCGTCGGGCATCTTCGCGCAGACCTGGCGGATGATTGAGAATGACTCCATGAGCTCCAAAAGCCTCACCACGGTCCTGCCGTACACGTCGCACTGGTCGCTCGTGCACACCTTGAAATCGAGCTCCCCGTAGGAGATGTAGGGATCGTCCCTGCGCACGTCGCGCGCGACTCCCGACGCACGCGCCGTGGGTCCCACCGCGCCGAGCCTCAGCGCATCCTCCTTTGAAAGCGCGCCCACCCCGGAGAGCCGCTGGATGAGCGTGGTCTCCTCGGTGGCGAGATTGATGTAGTACTTCGTCCGCTCTTCAACAGCGTCGACAATTTTAAGAATGTTCTCGATCTTCGCGGGGTCTATGTCCCGGCGCACCCCGCCAATGGTGTTGATGCCGTAGTTCACGCGGTTTCCCGTGAGGTCGGCGAGCAGGTCCAGCACCGATTCTCGGTCGCGCCAGGTGTACATGAGGAGCGTGTCGAAGCCTATCTCGTGCCCCGCGACCCCGAGCCAGAGCAGGTGGCTGTGAAGGCGTTCGAGCTCCGCGACGAGCGTGCGGATATACTGCGCGCGCGGCGGCACCTGGAGCCCGGCGATCTCCTCGACCGCCTGTATGAAGGCCGTCGAATGCGAGTGCGAACAGATGCCGCAGATGCGCTCGATCAGGTAGATGTCCTGGATGTAGCTGCGGTCCTCGCAGGCCTTTTCGATGCCGCGATGGTTGTAGCCCAGGCGTATGGAGACGCCGGTTATTTTCTCGCCGCTCACCTGGAGCATGAAGCCTGCGGGCTCCTTGAGCGCCGGGTGCTGCGGTCCTATTGGTACGGTTATTGAATGGTCCGACATGATCTTACTCCTCGGCCGGTTCGGCCGGTGCTCCCTCTGGCCGCCAGTCTTTTCTTAAAGGGTACTGATTCGCGGGCCAGTCGTCGGGCAGCGGGTAGCGGTTTCCCTTGGGGAGGCCGTTCACGCGTATGCCCAGGAGGTCCACCAGCTCGCGCTCGTAGATGTCGCCGCCGTTGAAAAAGCGCGAAACGGATTCGATCTCCGGGTTCGCGCGCGGGACGCTCGTGCCCAGCGTGCAGACGACGCCGTTTTCCGCGGCGAGGTGGTAGAGTAGGGTGAACGTCTCGCCGGTGTCGAGGCCCGTGATGGTAGTGAGATAGGTGAATCCCTTCGCCTCGACCAGGCGCCTGAAGACGGACTGGAACCTGTCGAGGGGAACGGTGACGAATATGCGACGCGCGCGCGGGACGCGGACGGCGCCGTCCAGGAAAGGAAATTCGCCCACGAGCTCGTTTACTGTCTTTTCTTCTTCCATGATGATCACCCCCCAGCCAGATGTACGGTCATGCGCTCTTGCCCTCTTCCAGGCTCCCCACGAGCTTCACGACGCCGTCGATGATCGCCTCCGGGTTCACCGGGCACCCCGGGATGTACGCCGACACCGGGATCACCGAATCGATCCCGCCCAGAACGTTGTAGCACCCGTCGAAGACGCCGCCTGTGCAGGCGCAGGTCCCCACCGCGACCACGAACTTGGGGGAGGGCATCTGGTCGTAGATGCGCTTGAGACGGTCCCTGATCTGCCGCGTCACCGGTCCCGAGCAGACGAGCACGTCCGCGTGGCGGGGCGTGCCCCTGATGATCACGCCAAAGCGCTCGACGTCGAACCGGGGCGTGAGCGCCGCCACGATCTCGATGTCGCAGCCGTTGCAGGAGCCCGAATTAAAGTGCAGGATCCACGGCGATTTGATCCTGGCCCACGTCATTATCTTTTTACCTATGCCCATGGCCTATTTCTCCAGGAGAATGAACATGCCGATCATCGCGCCCAGGATGTAGATGACCGCGATGGAAAAGCTGGCCGTCGTTTCGGCCGGCACGGTCGAGATGAAGAGCGCGACTACGTGTAATATGGTAAAATAAAACGCGAAGGGGAAGAACGTGCTGTAGTCCGGCTGGACGAGATGGCTGTGGATGTCCTCGCCGCAGGCGTAGGGCTCCTGCGATGCGCACACCTCGCCGTGCTTCCGTCGGGCCGTGTGCAGAAAGACGGCAAGGGCCGCGCCCGCGAGAGAGAAGACGATTATGAAAATGAACGGAGGAGAGAGCAGCCAGGTATCCATAGCCTTACCCCTTTAAGTTTCTGAACAGGTTCACGTCGATGGAGCCGTTTCGCCTGAACACCGATATCACCACGCCGCTCGCGACCACGATCACCACCACCTCGACCACGATGAGGGTGATGGCGAATGACTGGGCGAGCCCGGTGTTCCCGGTGCTGCGGCCCACCAGTATGATGAGAAAGGTCACCGCCTTTGTGACGATCTCCATCCCGATGAGCGTGCGGATCAGGTTCGAGGTGATGAGGATGCAGTAAAAGCCCACGATCGCAAGGAGCGCCACGAAGATGCCAAAGAGCCAGAATACGTATACGCTGTCAGCCATGTTTGCGCTCCTTGAACAATAATACCACGCCGATTGCGCCCGCCAATAAAATCGCGATCTGCCCGATCAGGTCCAGGTGGCGCGTGTTCCAGATGATGGAGCGCACGTCGTCCTGCGCGGCGGTTTTTCCCTCGAAGGCTATAATTTCGATCGGGATACTGGTCTTGTAGAGGATCACACCCGCGATGATCACAAGGAGCGGGAGGAACCAGAAGCGCCTGAGGACCTCGCTCTCGCGCTGGTTCAGCCGATCGGAGCTCAGGCGCGAGGTGAGCGTGATCGCGCTCACGAATATGACCGATATGAGTCCCGCGCACACCGAAAGCTCGAAGGCCGCCGCGAGGGGCGAGCCGAACCGGTACATGACTATGGTGAGGAGCGCGCTCGTGAGGGCGAGGCCGATCGCCGCGCGCAGCAACCGGACCGTGACGACCGTCCAGATTGCCGCCGCCGTCATCAGCATGCAGAGCGCGGCGTTTACTACCAGGTCATCGATCATGGGTATACCCCGTTCATTTCACCAGCATCTCGCCGACCGGCATGATGATCTTCGAGAAGACCGGTTTGAAGAATAATCCCGCGGCCACGGTGATGAGCGCGAGCGACACCGCGGGAACGAGTATCGACATGCGCGCCTCCCGGATTTCCCCGAGCCCCTCGCGGAGCCTGCCAAAGAAGACCCTGCGCTGCATGGAGAGAAAATATGCAAGGGTGAGCACGCCCACCAGCACGGCGACAACGGACGCGGTTTGATGCCCGGCCTGCCACAGCGCTATGATGATCATCACCTTGCTCCAGAAGCCCGCCAGCGGCGGGATGCCGGCGGCGGAAAAAAAGCCGATTATGGACGTCACGCCGGTCACCGGCATCTTTGACGCGATGCCGCCCATCCGGTCCATGTCGCGCGTTCCCAGGGAGCCTTCGACCGCGGCGGCGTTGACGAAGAGCAGCGATTTAAAAATCGCGTGGTTGAAAAAATGGAACACGGCGCCCGCGACGCCCAGCGCCGTCCCGGAGCCCAGTCCCAGCATGATGTAGCCCACCTGGCTCACGCTCGAGTATGCCAGCATCCGCTTCATGTCCCTCTGTCCCAGGGCCAGGAGCGCCCCCGCTATCGCGGAGACGATGCCCAGCACCATGATGACCTCGCCCGCCGCGCCGCCCACCGTGAGGATCGAGGTCGAGACGACGATGAGGGCGTAGATGCCCGAGACCTTTGTGATGATGCCCGCGAGAAGCACCGATGCGGGCGCCGGAGCCGACGAATACGCGTCGGGAAGCCACCAGTGGAAGGGGACCAGTCCCCCCTTGACGAAAAGCCCGCAGAGCAGGAGGCCCGCGGCCAGGTTTACGTAGAACGAATGCTGCGACACGGCCAGCGCCGCACGCACCGCGGCGAACGAGGTGTCGGGCGAGACCATCATGAAGAGCGCGATCGAAGCGAGCAGCGCGGCCGTCGCCACCGCGGAAAGGATAATGTACTTGAACGATCCCTCGAGCCCGTCGGAGTCCCTGTCGAACGCGATCAGTATGAACGAGGAGACCGCGGTGATCTCAATAAATACGTAGAGCGAGATGAGGTCCGCCAGGAGCGCCGTGCCGTTAAGGCCCATCATCGCCAGTATCACGAGGTTCCCGAACTTGAAGCGTTCATCGTGGTCCGCAATCATGGCGCGCGCGGTGAAGAGGCTCGCGAGCACCACGATCCCGATCGCGAGCAGCACCACCTCGGACAGCCCGGTCATGCGGAGTTGAAGAACGATGTAGGGATCGAACGCGGCGCCAAGATCCGGGATGAGTCCTCCCATGTGCGTGGCGGTCGCGACGACCTGGGCCAGCGCGAGGACCGCGCAGAGCCAGAACGATACGCGCCTTGCGGCCCGGAGCAGGGGAAGGTTGAGGATGAGCAAGAGCGCCAGCGGCAGGATTATCAACAGGGTAGGCATGGCATTTCTCCCATCATTGCACCAGGTATGCGACCACGGCGGCGGCTCCGGCGAGACAGAGCACGATATAGAGCGAGTAGTTCCCGGTCTGCAGGGCGCGCAGGCGCGCGGTCGTCGCGTACGCCGCGGCGACCGCGAGGCGCTCGAACACCCAGTCCACGGCGCGATCGACCTTCATTAATAGCCTTGCGCAGAAGACGAGCGCCCTTTTCCCCAGGTCGTAGATGTCGTTGTAGCGGTTCTCGGCGCGTTCGTAGGCCCACGAGAGACCGGGCGTTTCGTGGATGTGGTCCACCGCCGTGAAACCGCGGCGCGTTATGTGATAGCCCGAAAGGTGATTCAGTATGGCACCGCCGAGCGCGACGCAGGTCATCACCACGAGGAACACGCTCGCGCCTCCGTGCGTTTCACCGGGGGTGACGCCGCTCGCGGCTATCGAGGGAGCGATGAGGGTGTCCAGCGGCCACGCGTTCCAGACGCCAAAGACGACGCACAGGAGCGCGAGGGCGACCATGGGGATGAGCATGGCCGGCGACGCTTCGCGCACCCTTTCCATGCCATCGCCCTTTCGATCGAAATAGACGGCGTGTCCCAGCTTGAGAAAGGACGCCGCGGTAAAGAAGGAGCCGATGACCGCGAAGATGTAGAAGACGGGTCCGCGCTCAAGGGCGCCGGCGTACACCATCTCCTTGGAGAAGAAGCCGTTGAAGGGCGGCACTCCCGAGATGGAGGCCGCGGCGACAAGAAAGCATATGCAGGTGACGGGCATCGCCGCGCGAAGCCCTCCCAGCTTTTCGAGCTGCGTGGTGCCCGCCCTGTGCTCGACGGCGCCTCCGGTGAGGAAGAGACAGCTCTTGTAGATGGCATGGTTGATCATGTGGAAGATCCCGCCCATGATGCCGATCGGCACCGCGGTCCCAATGCCGAGCACCATGTAGCCCACCTGGCTGATCGCGTGGTAGGAGAGCAGGCGCTTGTATTCCTTCTGGATGAGCGCCATGAGCACGGCGATGATGATGGTCACGCAGCCGAGCGCCATGAGGAGTACCGAGAGCCACGAATCTGGGGTAAGCGCGAAGAGGTCCAGGCAGATCCGCGAGAGGAAATAGATGCCCAGGAGCTTCTCGAGCGACGCGGGAAGTATGGCCATGAAGGGCAGCGCCGCCGCGCGCGCGGCGTCGGGGATCCAGCTGTGAAACGGGATGGAGCCGGCCTTCGAGAACGCGCCGATCGCCATGAGGATGAACGCGGCGCTCCCGAGCGCGCTCCCCGTCGCGACGCTCACCTTCGAAATTGTAAGCGTGCCGGTGATGGAATACACCATGGCGATGCCGAGCATCATGCAGAGGTCCGACGCGCCCACGATGATCAGGGCCTTGGTCGCCGTGCGGTACGACTTTTCGCTTCCGATCGCGATCATGCCGTAGAGGGGCACGAGCAGGCCCTCCCAGAAAAAGAGCATGAGGAGCAGGTTGTCCGAAAGCACGGCCCCGTTCACGAGGCCCATGGTCAGGAGGAAGTAGCCGTAGAACTGGTTCTGCTTTTCCTTTCCCCGCATGAAGGCGGCCGCGTAGAGCGATATGAGCGTGCCGAAGCCCGCGGCCGCGACGAGTATGAAGGCGCTGAACGAGTAGAGCCTGAGCGAGAAGTCGAGCCCAAAGGGTGCCCACGGGACGGAGAGAGCGGCCTCGCTTCCAAACAGCGCAAGCGAAAGCGCGAGCGTGAAGGCCGCGACCGCGAAGGTGATGATCGCGTGCACCGTGCCCCGTGCCGCCCTGAACGGCAGCACCAGTATCCCCGCAATGATCGGGACTGCAATCGGGAGGACGAGATTGAGTTCACTCATTTGACAAGCCCCATGATCTGTTTTACGGCCTCGAGACCGAACTCGGCCGGGTAGCTCACCAGGAGGCCCCCGGCGACAGAGAGAACGGCAAGCATGGCAATGGAGAATACCATGGTGTGCGAGCCTTCCTTTACCAGTATTTCCTGCGAGGGCGCTTCCTTGAGGAAGACGGCGTTGAAGAGCCGGAAGAGGTACACGATCGTCAGGAAGCCGCACGCGGCGAACGCGATCGCGAGCGCGGTGCGCCCGCCGGAGAGCGCCCCTGTGATCACCATGTACTTGCTGAAGAAGCCGCCAAAGGGCGGGATGCCCATCACCGAGAACGCGCACAGGAGAAACGAGACCGCCGTCACGGGCATGGTCTTCACGAGTCCGCCCAGCTTGGTGATGTCGCGCACGTGCGTCTTCTGCTCAATGATGCCGGCCGAGAGAAAAAGCCCCGCCTTCGCGATGCCGTGCATGAGTATGAAGAGCAAAGCGCCGGTGACGCCCAGCTCCGTGCCCGACGAGAGGCCCAGGAAGATGAAGCCGATCTGGCTCACGGTGGAATACGCGATGATGCGCTTGATGTCGGTCTCGACGAGCGCGGCGCCGGCCGAAACGAGCGTGCTCGCGAGCGCGATGGCAGGAATCGCCTGGTCCCAGAATGCACCCGCGGCGATGGTCGCCACGAAGATGCGCGCGTAGGCGTACACGCCGATCTTCACGAGCACCGCCGCGTGGAGGAGCGCCGTGACGGGGGAGGGGGCGACGCCCGCGTCGGGGAGCCAGGTGTGGAAGGGCAGCGTCGCCGACTTCGCCAGGATCCCCGCGATGACGAGCCCCGCGGCGACCGCGGACACGGGCTCGGCGGCGAGCTTGTCCCTGATGACCGCGAGCTCGAAGCTGCCCGCCTGCTGGCCGATCATGATGAAGCCAAGTAACATGAGCAGCGCGCCGAACACCGTCGTCAGGAAGGCCTTGTCGGCGCGCTTGACGAAGTGCTCCTCGCGGAAAAAGCCGATGAGCCTCCAGCTGGAGAGCGCCGTGAGCTCCCAGAAGATGTACAGCGGTATGAGGTTCGCCGAGTAGCATATCCCCATCATGGAGCCCAGGAAGAGGACTATCATGAGGTAGTACTCGTCCTGGTTTTCATAGTGGTCAATGTAGTCGAAAGAGTACAGCGCGATGACCGCGCTAATAAATGAAGAAACAATTGCCATGAATACCGCGAGCCCGTCGGCGGCAAGGCTGATGTTGAAGCCCAGGGGCATGGCGGCCGAGATGTACACGGTCTTGCCCGCGAGCACGGTTGGGATCAGGGCGATAGAGGCGCCCAGCGGCACGGTTATGAGGATGAGGGAAAGCAGGTTGCGCACGGTCTTCGATGCGCGGCCGACGAGCGGCATGAGGAAGGCGCCCGCTACAGGGACGCCCACGGCACAGGCAAGAAGGCATTCGTTATCCATAGATCCCGTAACTCCTTTCGCGCACATGGTTCAGGAGAAATGCGATTAATACAAGTGATTTTTCGGTTTTCATTCAAAATAATATGCACAATGAGTACATACTAAAGTATTCATACAAAATCGTCTGACATGTCGCCCTTTGATTGAGAGGGGACATGGGAGGGATGCCGGAATTTGCATGAAGGGAATGCACCGTATCCGGGCCTATGGTCTCGCTCGATGTATGCTAATCGGAACTGGCGCCTTTCCAGATGCCACTGATTGGAAATTTCCGCTTCCATTGAAACGGATTGCGCGCCCGGCCGGCCGCGGTGCTGCATTGCCCGAGATTGTCCGGTGGGTTGATCGTGCGTTTTTTATGCCAGAAAGGGTATTTCAACCCGGCACACAGAGAATACCATTGACTTTTATCGGGGAAATGTAAGTATTCATGGAGCGGACTATTTCGTTAATAACGGGGAGAGACAGGTTCCGACCCAATCCGTCAGAATGGCCCGCCGTGAGGCCATTGCCGGGGCCCGCGGAAGGTTCCGACATGGAAGTGCTCGGGAACACAGCATCCCTGGAATTGCCACATGAGGCTGCTGATATACAAATAAAGGGGGGAATTCAATGATTAATAAAAATCTTTCCAGCCACGCGGTGCACCTGTTCATCGCCTTTTTTATGCTTATCCAGGCAAACAGCGGTCAATCGGCGCCCAACGGGCTTCCCGACAGGTTCGCTCTCATCCTGGACAAGAAATGGACGTTTTCGAAATGCCTCCAGAAAAACAAGGACGTGACCGAGCAGATGTTGAACAGCCTGAAAGGCAAGTCGGATTATCTCATGTTCAGGAGCGATGGCTCAATCGAAACGAATACCGAGGGTGTACGGGGCGGTTCCTGGAAATACGAGGATGATTTGATGAAGCTCACGATGCAGTATTACGACCCGGGCAAAAATGCGAAGATCGGATTATTGCTGAATATCAACGTGGAGTACACAATCAGCGAAGTGACCGCCAATGTTCTCACGCTTGAGCAAAAGGCGAATAAGCTGGTTATCATCTATACGGCGAAATAGGATCAAGGGACTCCGCCAGGGTTATGCGGCGCGTTCCCTGCGATGACATTCCCCGGCGGGTGCCCTCCCGCGGCACGCATCACTTCGGCTGGTAGGTGAGCAATTCTTCAAAACGCATGAAGTAGCATCCCAATGCGGTGTGTTCCAGCACCATGCTCGATACCGTTCGCCGCGTCGTCTTTTTCCATTTTGAGCTGTAGTCGCTTACCGGGCTTTCCTTGCCGTGTTCGTCGATGTAGGTGATGTCCTCCTTCGTGCCCTTGACAATAACGGGCCAACCATCTTTGCCAAGCTTGACGAGGTCTACCATGTAATCAAGAAAGACCACGTTGGCGCCCTTTGAGCGGGCGTGCATGGCCAGCATGGCGTAGATCTCCGGCTCGAAGTCCCGGATGCGCACGCTGCCCCTTCCGGTGAATTCCATGAACCCTGTTCCTGCGGGGCGGTGATTGACGTCGGCAGAATACGTCGTTTCGGAATTCCTCCACATGCAGGCCGCGTCCGGCACGAAGCGATTCCATTTCCTGAACTTGAAATCGCCTTTTATGCACCACATCTTTTCCTCGGGTTTGTCCAGGATTTTATGGAAATTCGCTTCGCAATCGACATAGTGATCAACTTCGGCAGTGATGACCGCATGCCTTCCCCGATCAACAGCGGACAGGAAATATTCAAACGCAGACTGCTCGGGTTTTCCAAAATTCCGATCATGATGGAAACCCGCAAATTGCTTGCCGATATGGAACAGGACCGGGGTGGCCGAGGGAAGGGGTGCGAGTTTCGTTCCCTGCGTATCCGGTTGATAGAGCAACGTGGGATTGGGCGGCGTCGTCGTACACGCGTGAACACCCAGCAGGATCACGAATAGTACTGGTGCCATTCCCGATCGAAAATTCATCTGGCGCCTCCGCACCGAAAACCCTTGCCGGCAAACTCGCGAATCTGTTCCTGCCCTTTATACTGGACCAAAACTCACGGGAGTCAAATGATTTTCCGTGATGGAACCAGGGCGAGGCCATGCTTGCCGCGTCATTGACGCACGATGCCCGGGAATATGGGTTTTATCGAGGGAATGGTTATGCTCACGCATTACGAAAATCATGCATGTCTCGCGGGAAAAAATGCGCCGGTATCGCGATAGGCATGAACGAGTTACTGCCGGCGTAGTTGCATGCGGGCTGCGCATAAACAATGCATTGGCATGCGAAGGTGGGATCTCCATTCATAAAGTTTTCTACTTGCCCTCGATCATCGCCCGCACCGCCTCGAGCGAGGTGAACCGCGGCTTGAACCCAAGGACCTTCCTGATCTTAGACGCGTCCATCGACAGGGGGTACCGTATGTAATCCACCTGCGCCTTCCCGAAGGGCACGACGTGCAGGCGGTAGAGCGTTTCCACGAGCGGGTAGATGAGCCACGCGGGGAGGAAGAGCGCGGGCTTGCCCAGCTCCCTCGCGAGCGCCGAGTAGCGTATCCCCTCGTCGGCGGCGAGGTTGAAGGCGCCGCGCACGTCCTTCACGGCGGCAAGGTAGAAGGCCTGGGCGGTGTCGTCCTCGTGCACGAACTGCATGATGGGATCGTAGCCCCGCACGCCTATGATCACGGGATCCTTGAGCGACTTGGACGTGGTGTTCTTCGCGCTGGGCCCCATCACGATGCAGGGGCGCATGATCACGGTCGCGCAGCCGGGGTTGGCCTTCGCGAAGCCCGCGACGAGCGCCTCGATCTCCGCCTTGTTCTCCGAATAGGAGAAACCGGGCGTGGAGCGGACGGGCGCGGTCTCGGGCAGGTAGTCGGGCGTGCCCTCGAAGAAGCCGTAGGCGCAGTCCGAGCTCGCGATCACGAGCTTCTTCATTTTCAGGCGCGCGCAGGCGTCCAGGACGTTCTGCGTGCCCCGCACGTCCACCTCGTGCTCGAAGCCCAGGTCCCGAACGGGATTGGCGATGAAGGCAAGGTGGATAAGCGTGTCGGCGCCGGATTCCTTCACGATCTCCATGATGCGCGCGCCGTCGCGGATGTCGCACTGCCGGTACACGAACTTCTCCGGGAGGCCCTGGGGCGGCGGGAGTATGTCGGTGCAGACGACGCGGGCGAAGACGGTGTCCGCCTTAAGGCGCTCGAGGAGCCTCTTCCCGATGTAGCCGAACGACCCCGTGATGAGGAGGATTCTTCCCTGCTTTTTCATGGCGTTTCCCCGTGATTGGATTTCGTTTTTTGGGGGCCGAATCGCCCATGCGCCTCAATCGGCACCCCTTCCCGCCGTATGCCGTTATGCGTCACATGATGAGGGACTGGATCCTCAGCATGAAGGAGCCGATGTCCCGCGCATATTCCGGCGAGCCGTCGAGCGCGAGGTAGCCCTTCTCGACCGCCTCCACCATGTTCGCCTCGTTCAGGATGATGGGCATGGCGTCGTCCACGCTCCTGAACCTCATGTGGACGCAGGGCCGCCGCTTCGCGTAGAGTCCCGGTCCCGCCTGGGACTTCCCGGCCTTCACGCGCAGGTAGGCCGCGATGTCGCTCCCGTCGCCCACCGAGAACTGGTAGATGCGCTCAGGCTGCTTCGTGGTCCACTTCGCCATGGCCTCGTCTCCCAGCTTGTTGAAGCGGCTGAGCGCGGCGGCCATCATGAAGATCGTAAGCTTCACCTTGAGGCGCCGCTTCTCCGGGTCCTTGGGCCGCGCCGTGGGCATGAGAATGGTGAGGCTCATGAGCAGCGCCATCACCTTCGCGAGGAGACCCAGCCTGCGGAGGCCCCTGATGCGCGGGAGCGCGGGCCTGCCTGCGAGCATCGCGTTCATCTTCCTCACGCTCCCGAAGACGAAGGCGATCTCGGGGTTTTCATGCACGCCCTGTTTCACCTGGAGCGCGCCGTCGGTGAATTCCAGGTACGCGCCCACGTCGCCTTCCGGGTCATGGGCGACGAACTGCACGCGCGCGCTCACGCCGGAAAATTTTTTCCTGAGCGACGGGCTGTCGTTCAGCGCCACTTTCAATAGCGGAAAGAGCGCGCCCAGGAAAAGGCCCGATGCGATTTTTTCTTCCCGTGTCGCCATGGCTAGAACCCGTCCTCCCAGCTCTCGTCCTGCTCGAAGTCCTTTCCCAGCACCTCGCGCACCTTCGCCATGATGCCGTCGGCGTCCAGTCCGTAGTGGCAGTAGAGGTCCTCGGGGTAGCCCACGAGCGAGTAGCAGTCGGGGATGCCCACGCGCGCGAAGGCGCACGCCCTGCCGCTTTCGGCGACGACCTCGGCGACGGCGCTGCCCAGCCCGCCGTAGACGTTGTGGTCCTCGAAGGTGATTATCCTGCGCGTCTCCACGATGGCCTTGCGGATAATGTCCGCGTCGAGCGGCTTGATGGTGTGCATGTTGATCACGCGCACGCTCGTGCCGTCGGCTTCTTTGAGCATCTTCGCGGCCTCCATGGCCTGGAGTACCGTGATGCCGCAGCAGACGAGCGTGAGGTCGGTGCCGGGATTCATCTCCACGGCCTTCCCGATCTCGAAGCCGTAGTCGCCGGACGTATAGCAGTTGGGCTCGAAGCCGCGGCCTATCCGGATGTAGACGGGGCCGGGGCGGGAGATGCAGGCGCGCACGGCGTTCGCGCACTCGATCCCGTCGGCGGGCACGATGACGGTCATGTTCGCCATCGCGCGCATGATCGCGATGTCCTCGGTGCAGTGGTGCGTGGTGCCGGCCTGGCCGAAGGAGATGCCCCCGTGCGTGGCGATGATCTTCACGTCCAGGTTCTGGTAGCAGATGTCGGTGCGCACCTGCTCGGCCGCGCGCATCGTGGTGAACACGGCCATGGTCGACACGAAGGGCATGAGCCCGGCCTTCGCGAGCCCCGCGGCCATGCCGAACATGTTCTGTTCCGCGATCCCGGCGTTGAAGAAGCGGCCGGGAAACCTGTCCGCGAACACGCCTATCTTCGTGGACTTCGCGAGGTCCGCGGACAATCCCACGATATTTTCATGCTCGGCGCCGAGCCTGGCGAGTACCTCGCCGTACACTTCGACCTGCGTCATGGTGTTCGCGTCGTACACGTTCCACGTCAATCCCTCGGCCATGGTCCACCTCCGGCAATATGTGCTGTTGTGCCGCGTCCGTCAGCCGATGTCGGCGCGGTCGATGAGCTGCTTCGATTCGGCGAGCCTGTCGGAATCGAGCCCGCCGTAGTGCCAGCGGACGTCGTTCTCCATGAAGGGGACGCCCTTTCCCTTCACGGTGTTCGCCATGATGACGACCGGCGCGCCCGTTTCGCCCTGCGCCTCCTCGATGGCCGCGGAGAGCGCCGCGTAGCTGTGTCCGTCCACCTCCTTCACGACGAAGCCGAACGAGCGCCACTTGTCGGTGAAGGGCTCAAGCCCCATCACTTTTTCCGTGGGCCCGTCCACCATGAACCGGTTCCTGTCCACGAACGTGATGAGGTTCGTCGCCCCGTAGTGGCTCGCCGCCATGGCAGCCTCCCAGACGCTTCCCTCGTTGCACTCGCCGTCGCCCAGCACGCAGTAGGTGCGCCACGATTCTCCCTTCACGCGCGCGCCCAGGGCGAGCCCCACCGCCATTGAAAGCCCGTGTCCCAGGGACCCTGTCGACACGTCAACGCCCGTCACCTTGGTCCCGTCCAGGTGCATGCCGAACGGCGACTTGAATTTGTTGAAGTCTTTTAATAGTTCAAAATCGAAGTAGCCGCGCCTCGCGAGGAGCGGCGCAAATCCCACGCCCGCGTGTCCCTTGCTGAGGATGAGCCTGTCCCTGTCGGGCTTCTGCGGATTCTTGGGGTCGATGTTAAGGTACTTGTAATAGAGGAGCACCATGATCTCGACCATGGAGAGCGCCCCGCCGGTGTGGGCGCCCCCTGCCCAGAAGGTGATGTCGACGATGTCCCTGCGAAGCTGCTTCGCGCGTCCCTTGAGTTCATTAATTTCCTGACCGGTAAGCGGCATGGCGTCCCCCTGTGATGCCGGTATTATTGGCTGCGGTTGCGGGCGATCAGTCGATCACCAGCACGACCTTGATGATGCGCTCGTTTCCCTTCCTGATGAGCCCGAACGCCTTTTTGTACTCGGCGAGCGGGAAGCGGTGCGTCACGAACCCGTCCACCCTGAGCTTTCCCTGCGTGATGAGCCTGATCGCAAGGTCAAAGGTGCTTACCTTCTTTCCCTCGTACGTCTCGCAGCCGTGCGCGTTCACCCCGCGCATGGTGATCTCCTGGTTCCATACCGGCGTCTGGTCGAAGGTCACCGGCGAGAGCTGGTTGCCTATCATAACGTAGTCCCCGCGCGCCTTCAGCCACCTGAGCGAATCGTGGATGGTCGCCGAATATCCCACGCAGTCGTAGACGAGGTCGAACCCGCCCATGAGGACGCGATTCCCGAGCGGCCCGCGGTAGGAATGCGCCCCGGTCGCGCGCGCGGCGGCGTCGTAGGGGTCACCGTCCAGGACCTGGTCAGCGCCCATCTTCAGGGCGAGCTCTTTCTTGAAGGGGACCTTTTCGAGCACGTGGATGACGGAGCCCGGTCCCATGAGGCGCGCGCTCTGTATGACGTTGAGGCCGATCACGCCCGCGCCTATGACGAGCACCTTCTCCCCCTTCCGGGGCGGACGGCGCATCACCGCGTGCAGCGACACGGATGCCGGCTCGATCATCACGGCGGTCTCGTCGGCGATGGAGTCGGGAATCCTGACTAGCTGCGAGCGGTGCGCGAGAAACGAGTCGCCGAATCCCGCGCCCAGGTTTTCCGGCATCGCGCCCTCGGAAAAGTTTTCACACAGGGTGTAGTTGCCCTCGCGGCAGTGGACGCAGGGAGGGTCGATCTCCTTGATGGAGCAGCAGGGGAGGTACTTCTGGAGCACCACGCGGTCACCCGTCTTGAGGTCCTTCACGCCCTCCCCGGTTTCGATCACGCTTCCCACGAGCTCGTGCCCCATGTAGGCGCGCGGCACGCCCGGCAGCGCGGCGATGGAGATGCGCGGGCTGGCCTTCACGAAGAAGAGCGACATGTCGGCGCCGCAGATGCCGGCCATCCTGTTCTTCACGCGGACCCAGTTTTTCCCGGGAAGCGCGCGGTCGGGTATGTTCTTGTACTGCAC
>Ga0129297_10000513_pt1 | contig 18514 bp, 16 predicted proteins | sample I18A1metaG_FD_94708 | JGI IMG/M metagenome (GOLD analysis project Ga0129297, IMG submission 94708) | Lake sediment bacterial and archeal communities from Gulf of Boni, Indonesia to study Microbial Dark Matter (Phase II) - ​I18A1 metaG | ecosystem: Environmental > Aquatic > Freshwater > Lake >... | reverse complement strand
TGATGCCCATGAGCCCGCCCTCTTTTTTCTGTATCGCAAGCGCCTCGTTCAATTGTTCCTGGGTAATATCGCCGCTCTCCAGCAGCATTTCCCCCAATAATGGCTTTGCCATGTCTGCCTCCAAATTATGAGTAATAATCAATACCGGGTACTATATATCCCGGGAGGTTGGAAATAGCAACTATAATAATCGTTTTACCGCCTCCCTCCAGATCCGCGTGTAATGATCGCGCTCGTTCGCGGTGATGTGCGGCGCATACTTTTTGACGATTCGGTTGTGCTTCGCCACTTCCTCGATGGAGTTATAGAGGCGATGGGTGAGCCCGGCGAGGTAGGCCGCGCCCAGGGCCGTGGATTCCGTGACCTCCGGAAGCAGCACGGGAATGTTGAGGATGTCGGCCTGGAACTGCATGAGGTAGCGTCCCTTCGTGGCGCCCCCGTCGACCCGCAGTTCGTGGATGACCTTCCCGGAATCCTGCTGCATGACCTCGATGACGTCCATCGACTGGAACGCGATGGAGCGGAGGGCCGCGCGTATGATCTGCTCACGGGTGGTGTCCCTGGTGAGCCCCAGGATGGCGCCACGGGCGTCCATCTTCCAGTACGGCGCCCCCAGGCCCACGAACGCGGGGATGAACACGACCTCGTCGTTCTTGTTCACCGCTTCCGCGAGTTCGTCCACGTCCGAGCTCTTTTCGAAAAATTTCATGTAGTCGCGCAGCCATTGCACCACGGCGCCGGCGATGAACACGGAGCCCTCGAGCGCGTACACGGGCTTTCCCTGGTCGTCGCAGGTGAGAGTCGTGAGCAGGCCGTTGCGCGAGATGATGAAATTGTCCCCCGTGTTGAGCAGCATGAAGCAGCCGGTTCCGTATGTGTTCTTGATGGTGCCCTCGAACACGCAGTTCTGGCCCACCATGGCAGCCTGCTGGTCCCCCGCGATGCCGCCTATCCCGATCCCGTCCGGAAGGCCGGGCACGCCCAGCGTTTCGCCAAAGAACGACGCCGAGTCGCGCACCTCGGGAAGGATGTTGAGCGGGATGTCGAGTACCTGTATGAGATCCCGGTCCCAGCGCTTTTCCTCTATGTTGAAGATGAGGGTCCTCGAGGCGTTGGTGAAGTCGGTCTTGTGGGCGCGCCCGCCGCTGAGCTTCCACAGTATCCAGGTGTCGATGGTGCCGAACAGGAGCTTGCCGGCCTTCGCGAGGTCGCGCGCATCGGCGACGTTGTCAAGGATCCACTTGATCTTGGTGCCGGAAAAATACGCGTCCACGACGAGTCCCGTCTTTTTCCTGAAGAGCTCCTCGTGCCCCTGCTCCTTGAGCCTGTTGCAGGTGTCGGTGGTGCGGCGGCACTGCCACACGATCGCGTTGTAGATGGGCTTTCCCGTGTCCTTGTTCCAGATGACCGTGGTCTCGCGCTGGTTGGTGATGCCGATGCACAGCGCGTCGGACGGTTCGAGCCCGCCGTTTTTGATCGCTTCCGGGATGAGCGCGCGGATTGAGTCCCAGATCTCGACCGGGTCGTGCTCCACCCAGCCCGGCTTGGGGAAATGCTGGGTGAACTCCCTGTACGCGCTTGAAAGGGGATTGCCCGTTTCGTCAAAGCAGAAGACCCTGTTTCCCGTTGTTCCCAGGTCGAGCGATACGATGAATTTTTTTCCCACGGTTTTTCCTCGATGCATGAATGGTCGGTGTGAAGGCGAGTCCCAAGACAAGTACGCTAGCAGAAATACTGGCAGTGTCAATAAAAATACCCGGATTCTGGTTGAAATATATGGCGATGCGTGGATAAGGTGACATAACAATTCCCGCGGATTGCGCGTACCGGTGCGGACCGCGCGCTTCCGGGGATGATGCGAGAGCGATTGCAAGGGGTGAATGTATGGCGGGCCTGCGTGAAGTCTTCCCTGGAAAGGATGTCGTGTTCGTGGCCGAGGTGGGTATCAATCATAACGGCGACGCGGAAACCGCGCTCCTCATGGTGGACGCCGCGGCGCGCGCGGGGGCCCACGCGGTGAAATTCCAGACCTTCGTTCCCTCGCTGTTCTACTCCGTGTACACGAGCTCGCTCCTTGCGGCGGGGACGGAGGGCGCTCCCGACAAGAGCCAGATCGACTTCTTCCGGAAGCTGGTGCTTGCCCCCGCGGACTACCGGCGCATCCAGGAGCGGGCCCGCGAGAGGAAGCTCGTGTTCTTTTCGTCGCCCTTCGACATACCCTCGGTGGACATGCTCGAGTCGCTGGGCGTGCCGCTCTACAAGATCGCATCCTCGGAGGTGACCAACCATATACTTCTTCAGAGGGTCGCGCAGGCCGGCAAGCCGGTGATCATGTCCACGGGCATCTGCACGGAAGAAGAAATCGAGGCGGCGCTTAACGTGCTGCACACCCATGGGGCGCCGGAGGTCACGCTCCTGCACTGCGTCTCCCTGTACCCGCTTCCGCCGGAGAAGGCGAACCTCGCGCGCATCCGCGCGATGCGGGAGCGCTTCGGTGTGGCGGTGGGCTTTTCGGACCACACCGCGGACGGGCGTACGTCGGAGTTCGCGGCAGCGTACGGCGCGCGGGTCTTCGAGAAGCACTTCATGCATCTCCCGGGATTCGACTGCCCCGACCGGGCGGTGTCGCTCGACCCCGGGCAATTCGCGGACATGGTCCGGGGGGTACAATCGGTACTCGCCATGGAGGGCGATGGCCACCTGTCGTTCGATTTTTCGGAAAAAGAGATTGCAAAATCGGCCCGACGAAGCCTTTTTAGCGCAACACACATCCCCCGGGGCTCCCTCATTACCAGGGAGCACCTCGTCGCGAAGCGGCCGGGGACGGGCATGCCGGTCTACCGGTTGAATGACGTCATTGGAAAGAAAGCGGCCTGCGATATCGGCGAAGATCACATGATTCGCCCTGAGCACCTGGTAAATTAGGAGAATAAGGATGATAGGGAAAAAGATGGTCCTGGCGGCATGCCTCGCCTGTTTGGCGTTCGCTTCGTGTTCAGTTTTCAAGATACGCGATCCCAAACAGTTCCTCACCCCCGAGGAAAAAAGCATAATGAAGCGCACCACGCAGACGATCGACTCGGGATTCGGCTATGACCAGGACGTCGAGCTCTATTACGTGTTTACGTTCGCGTACGGCGAGGAGAACGCCGCTAAAAAGGAGATCGATTTCGCGGAGACGGTGAAATCGGTCGACAAGGCGAGCATGCGTGCGTATTTCACGACCGTGTACCGCATCCAGGCGATGACCGCCTACAAGGCGTCCTGGTACAAGCGCTGGCGCATGAACAAGTTCGCCACCTATGCAAGTAAGTATCTCCTGCCCCCCATGGAGAAATATGCGGCCCTGGTCCAGAAATACATGGTGCTCGCGTATCCCGACCTGGAAGCCGGGCTCCCGGAGCTCAAGGCCGAGGTGGACGCCCAGGTCCAGGAATACTACGAAACGGACGAAAAAAAATCCCCATGTCCATGGGGATGAAAGCCTGTATTCGCAACTGATATCATCAAGCCGCGTTGTTTAGCACTCTCTATTGGGGAGTGCTAATTTAATATACCCTGGCTTCAGGTTTTCGGCAAGCGGTTTTACGGGAAATGGATGAAAGCTTTCAGTGCTGGCGCCGTTCAAAGGGGATGGAAGAGATAAAGGCGAACGGCGATGGAAGAGATGGAGGCGTTGGGAAGGCTTGTTGATAGATCGAATCGTTATGCGCTTTTAGGTTTCTTATTCATGAAGAAACTCCAAATCCTTATCCCCCTCATCTCGTATATCTCCACCTCTCCCACCCCTTGCGCCGAAGCGTTTAAGCATTATACTGAGGTTTGCAAGGTTTAGCATTCAGCCAGTGCAAATGGAGCTTTCCGAAACCTTTACCGGACGATGAGTATACGAAGGAAAAAGAGAAAACGAGGTTGATTCGAGGGAATCTATGGACGGGTTAAAACCATATGTACCGTTAGCAGGCCGGGAAGCCCCGGGATACGCGGACGGCGAGGGGGCCGACTGGCTTTGTACCGTGGTGGGCGCAGTCTCCTTCTTCAAGTAAGCAGATATAAAGGCATTGTAGCCGGAAACACGTTTCCTTTTGCCGTGCGCCTTCCAGCAATTCTTTTCTTCCACCGAAAGCATCTTCCATGCGGCAACCGCATCGGAGAATGCCCTTCTCCGCGCGCGCTGTGCGGGCGTTTTAGGATCGCGCGGCACGGCGTACAGGCGCGCCCGTACCTTTCCATGGCAGGTATAGTAGACGATGCCGTCAAGGTTTCCTCTCATGGATTCGAAAACGGGGTTAAGGGTTACTTTCATGGGGTTCCTCCGGGGGGAATGATGTGAGAATTCATTCTCTGTATACGAATGGAGATGGTGCGTGATGGATAAAAAATGGGTTGTGAATGCCGGCCGCGCGACACGATGTCGCGCCTGCGGCCGGCGCGAGGCGAGTCCGGCGCCAGCCGGCGAGAGCGAGTTTGGGCGATAGGCCTCCGACGCCTGAGGAGCGGGGAGGCCGCCGCAATTTCCGCATCCGTGCGGGCGGCGGCAGGCGAACGTCCTGTTCGCACGGCTCGAAACCCTTTCCGCCTCGCGAAAGCATCCCCTGCAAGGGGGCAATGAATAAATGCCGTTAGGCATCGCACACAACGCGTGAGCGATCCGCAGGAGCAGCGTCCCAGTCTACAGCAGAGTTTCTTCCCGAAACGGATAATGGGCTACATTCAGTCACCCCTCCGAAGGCCCCCCTCAAATCCCTTCCAGGAACCTCTGGAGCCTCTCCTCTGTCTCATCCTGTGCCGACAGGTCCCGATCAACCTCGACCATTATGCTCGGCACGCCCGACTTCTCCAGCGTCTCCCTGACCACGGAAAAACCATTGGGAATCGACTCGCAGTACTTCAGGCTCAGAAATACCACTCCCCGGGCGCTGTGTTCTTTTGCCATGCGGACCAGTTTTTCTCCCCGGCTCCCCGGCGACGAGAGGTCCGAGGGGCAGACGGGCCCGTCAATGTAGCGCCGGGCGAGGGATGCGATGGAATTGATGTCTTCCGTTATGATGCCCTCGAAATACCGGGAACCGGTGCACAGGTCGTCCCATACGACGGTGCCGCCGCAGCGTTCAACAAGCGCGTAGAAATCAGGGTGATCGCAGAGTATCCCCGCGACGACCACTCGTTTTTTCCCATCCGGCGGTGAAGCGGGCTTTGCCTTGAGCCATTCGAAAAGCGATTTGAGCGCGATGTCAAGCTCGCAACGCTCCATTATCATGCATGCCCTGACGATAGAGTGCAAATCCCCTCCACTGAGCAGGCCGGGATTCGCGCTGCGCAGGAGGTAGAGGTTCTTGAGCGATGACCGGATCGAATTATAGAGATCGAAGGCGTGGTCCATCGCGGAATCGGTGATACAGGTTTTTGCCGCGGTTTCAAGGTCGCGGCGGAATTTCTTGAGCGCATCAATCATGAACTCGCGGGAGCCTTCCCCGTCGAGTCTGGCGGGAAGGTCTATATCGAAATGGTACCTGATCTTCGCCCTGAGCCGCCAGATGTCACTCAGTCGCCGGATGGCATCGCAGGAGCGGGGGAAGACCACGCCGTGGAGAAATCCGAAACGGCCCTCAAGCGCCTGCTCCAGCGTTTCGCGGATGAGCTCGCAACTGCACGACCGGAGGTGCTCGTCGGCGTGCGGTGTCGCGCCCCCGGTCCCGGGCAGCCTGAACGGGTGAAGGCCCGCGGCATGGATTATTTCCTCGGGAGTGTAAGAGCAGAAATACCCGAATACCGGTTTTCCGTCTTTCTTCATCAGATGCTCGGCGTAGGCCAGGGGATTGCCGGCCATCCTGGCAAATTCCCGCACCTGTTCAATCATAACGATTTGTCCCCCGGGTGAAATCTGTTTGACAGCGCGTCGCTGGAAGATAAAGTTTTCTGATGCGAAAGAGGGAAGCTGGACATAGTACAAAAGACGATTCCTGCATTCGCCTCAGCCTGCACGTCCCCATCATATGCCGCTGCGACGACGAAAATCAAACCATTTTCACTGCCGCCGCGGAATTCCGCGCCGGGGGCCGGTGATGCCGCGCGGCAAAAAGTCGGTCATTGGGTCGTTATCCGCTCCCGCGCCGGGCGAGGACGAGGTACAGCTTTCCCAGGAATTGCTGAGCGGCATCCTGGAGGATTCCATCAACGGTTTTTTCATCCTGAATTCGGGCTATCGCATTATTCACGGCAACAGGGCGTTCAGGACGATGTTCCGGAGCATGGCGACAGGACCGGTCGACGTTCCGGTCTATACCCTGCTGGAAGGGGAATCCCGTCGGGTCATAAAGAGACAGCTCCGCGCCGTGTCCCATAGAAAGAGCCCCGGCACCGTCGAAATCGAGCTGGTCGTGGAGGACGTGAAGCGGCACTTCCTCGTGTCGCTGAGCCCCGTGCGGAGCTCCGGGACGAGGGGAAACCTCATATACGGCTTTGTCCAGGACGTGAGCGAGCTCAAGAGCCTGCAGTACCAGCTTGAAAACGAGCGCAACTACAACCGCAGCATCATCGAGACCGTGAAGCTCGGTTTCGTGCTGGTGAACGACGGCAACGAGTACCTCGATTACAACAGCGAATACCTCGCGATCCTCGACCGCGGGGAGCACGAGCTCGAGGGAAAGACCTTTTACGATTTCACCGATCCCCACTACATTGAAGCGCAGAAGGCAATGATGAGGGAAATGGTCCGGAGCGGCAAGTCCTTCATCTTCGAGAAAGAGTTCATCAGAAAGGACGGCAGCCGAGTCCCCGTGCTCGTGTCCATGTCGCGCCTCCCAGACAAACAGGGCAGGCCTATAGGCAATTTCGCCTTTATTCGCGACATCTCCGACCAGAAACAGATCGAGAACGCGCTCAAGCAGCAGAACCTGAATATCAGGAAGCTGATCACCATCTACAACGAGGTCTCGGCGCGGTTCATGGGCTGTGCGAACGGGGACGAGGTATATGCGTCGCTCGTGGAATCGATGCAGTCGATCCTCGGTGACGCGGATGTTGAGATACTCATGCGGGGCGATGATGGGTTCTCCCCGGCTTACGGTGCGGGCAGGCTGACGGGCACGCACCGCGGCCCGGTCAGCGAGAGGAACTCCCTGGTCATGAAACTGCTGGGTACCAGGGACGCGCCCATCCTCGTCCGCGACATCGCGACCGAGATGAACGACGAGGATTTCTCCGTGTTCCCGGGAATCTCGAGGCACAGGTCGGCGCTGTTCATCCCGGTCCAGATGCGCGGGGTGCAGGGGCTGGTGATAATTCTCGCATTCAGGAACGAGCTGCAGCAGCCGGATGAATACGTGATCAACCTCCTCGCAGGCATGTCGAACCTGGCCTCGATCACCATCGAAAAGATACTCTCGGTGGAAGAGCAGAACGCCATGCGCACGACCCTGGACCGCTACGACAGGCTCACCTCGATGGGGCGGATCATCGCCGGGGTCGCCCACGAGATCAATAATCCGCTCTCCATCATGCAGCTTGACCTGGACGAAATGAAGGATATCGCCTCCGAGCTCCAGGTGAAGGAAAGGGCGAGTTTCGACGAGCTTGTCCGCTCGCTCCAGGAGGAGATAAGCAGGCTCTCCGGCCTGGTCAAGCAGCTGAAGGACTATTCCAACCCCACGGGGATAGGTCTAGAAACGGTGTTCATCGACGACCTTTTAAAAGACTTCCCGATTAAAATCTTTCTCAAAAACCTGCAGAAAAAGGGGGTTCGCGTGCGGCTGAAGCTGGGAGCGGGGAACGCGAGCATCCAGATTCCCAGGAACCGGCTCATCCAAGTCCTCATGAACCTGTGCGCAAACGCGGACGACGCCATTGCCGGAGTGAAGGCGCCGGAGCTCACCATCGAAACGGGAAGAAAGGAGGGTGAACGGCCACAGGTATACATAATGGTGAGTGACAACGGGCCGGGAATACCCGCCGGCATGGCGCAAAAAATATTTGAACCATTCTACACGACAAAAAAAAGCGAGGGAACGGGGCTGGGACTCTCCATCTCCTATTCGATCGTCAAATCATATAGCGGGGAAATTCTGGTGGAAAGCGGCGAAGGCCGGGGCGCGCGGTTTATAATACACTTCCCGGAATCCTCGGTCAGTCCATAGGCGGAATGCCCGCGCAGCGGTGGCCGGCGCAATTTTTTTAAGCGGCGCGAATAAGATGATTGACAGGACAAAATATGTATCGTGATACAATAAGACATACGAAAACGTCATTGGCTCTGTCGCACGGCCCGGCGGGGGGAGTGCAGGGATGCGCTTTCCGGCTTGGGTCTTCTCGGGTTTCCTTTTAAATAAAGTTTCTCAGTCTTAATTTTTTATGGAGGAATAGATGGCGCAATATAAAGAAACATCGATGGGCGCGATTTTCCAGAATCGCGCGCTCAAGTACGGTGAGAAGGCGATGGTCGCCTACAAAAAAGGCGGCTCGTATGTCGACCTTTCCTGGAACCAGATGAACGACCTGGTTCACAAGCTCAGCTGGTACCTGCTCTCGATAGGAGTGAAGAAGGGCGACAGGGTCGCTCTGTTCTCGGAGAACCGCTGGGAGTGGTGGCTGAGCGACCTTGCCATACTCTCGATTGGAGGGGTCAATGTACCCATCTACGCGACCAACTCGCCGGAGGAGGCCGAATACATCCTCAACAACTCCGATTCCAAGGTATGCATTTGCGGCTCCAACGACCACCTCGACCGGGTGCTCTCGGTCAGGAAAAAGGTGAAGAAGCTCAAGGAAATCATAGTTGTCGACACACCCAAGGGCAAGAAGCCCGGCGTTCTCACTCTTCAGGACGTTCTAAAGAAGGGGGAAGCCTACAAGAACAAGGCTAACTTCGACAAGGCGCTCAAGGCCATCAAGCTTTCCGATCTCGCCACGCTTATTTATACCTCGGGCACTACCGGAAACCCCAAGGGCGTGATGCTTACCCAGAGCAATTTCGTGTCGAACGTAAACCAGATCATGGAAGGCCTCGAGGAGTACCTGACCGAGAACGACACGTTCCTGTCGTTTCTCCCGCTTTCCCATTCTCTGGAGCGTTGTTCGGGATACTACCTTCCCATGTTCGTGGGCGCGAAGGTCGCGTTCGCGGAAAGCTTCCAGACCATTCAGCAGGATTTCGTTCTCGTGAAACCCACCTGCCTTATCAGCGTCCCCAGGCTGTATGAAAAAATCCACGCGGGAATCGTCAGCAAGGTCGCGGACGCGCCCCCCGTGAAAAAGGCCCTGTTCAACTGGGCGATGGGCGTCGCGAAGGCGAATCTTCCGTACGTGTGCAAAAACACCAAGCCCGCGGGATTCCTGGGCTTCAAGCTGAACCTCGCGGAAAAGCTGATCTTCTCCAAGCTCAAAGCCGCGCTGGGGATGGAAAGGCTGCGGTTGGCGGTGTCCGGCGGAGGTCCCCTTTCGGTCTCCGACGCCGAGTTCTTCCTGGGGATGGGCCTCATGATCCTCGAGGGATTCGGGCTTACCGAAACGACCCCGGTCACCAACTACAACAAGCCCTGGCTCATCAAGCCCGGCACGGTGGGACCCGCGGTAAAGGACACCGAGATCAAGATCGCGGATGACGGCGAAATCCTCATCAAGGGGCCCCAGGTCATGAGGGGCTATTACAAGAACCCGGCCGCGACGAAGGAGGCCTTCACCAAGGACGGCTTCTTCAGAACAGGCGACATCGGCATGATTGACGAGGACGGGTACCTGAGGATTACCGGCCGCATCAAGGACATCATCATCACCGCCGGCGGGAAGAACATTTCCCCGCAGAACATCGAGAACAGCCTGAAGACCTCAGCCTTCATCGAGCAGGTTGCGGTGATCGGCGACCGGAGAAAATACCTTGCCGCGCTGATCGTGCCCGCTTTCGAAGAGCTACAGAAATGGGCCAAGAAGAACGGCATCGCGTTCTCGGGACACCAGGACCTCATCGAAAGCGCGCAGGTGAACGCGATGATCGGCGAAGAAGTGAAGAAGTACACGAAGCAGTTCGCGCGCGTGGAGCAGATCCGCAAGTTCCGCCTGCTGGATGCGGAATGGACCCAGGCCACCGGGGAGCTCACCCCGTCGCTCAAGGTCAAGCGCAAGGTCGTCAACGAGAAGTACGCCGGAGAGATCGAAAGCATGTATCCGGAAGGCGAGGGCGAATAAGCCGCGTATTCAAGAATAGCACAGGTATTGCGGGGTCCGGGAAATCCGGGCCCCGTTTTTTCCGGGACAATAAAAAATGCGGCCATTTAAGGCCGCATTTTTTATTGTTCACCGGTACTGCGATTCTTAATAGCGGTAGTGCTCGGGCTTGAACGGGCCCTCCGCGGGCACTCCCAGGTACTCGGCCTGCTGCGGGGTGAGCTTCGTGAGCCTGGCGCCCAGGCGGTCCAGGTGGAGCCTCGCGACCTCCTCGTCGAGCTTCTTGGGGAGCGTGTAGACCCTGGGCTCGAGCTTCTTGCCGGCGAGCTCGATCTGCGCAAGGCACTGGTTCGTGAAGCTGTTGCTCATCACGAAGCTGGGATGTCCCGTGGCGCATCCCAGGTTCACCAGGCGCCCCTCCGCGAGCACGATGATGGACCGGCCGGAAAGGAGCGTCCACTTGTCGACCTGGGGCTTGATCTCCTGCCTCGTGATGCCCTTCGTGTTTTCCACGTAGTGCATGGCGATCTCGCTGTCGAAGTGACCTATATTGCACACGATCGCCTCGTTCTTCATCCGCTCCATGTGCGCGCCGGTGATCACGTCAAAGCAGCCGGTCGCGGTCACGAAGATGTCGCCAAGCGGGGCCGCATCGTCCATCGTGGAAACCTCGTAGCCCTCCATCGCGGCCTGGAGCGCGCATATGGGGTCGATCTCGGTCACGATCACGCGTGCGCCGAACCCGCGCATGGACTGCGCGCATCCCTTGCCCACGTCGCCGTAGCCGCACACCACCACGATCTTGCCGGCGACCATGATGTCGGTCGCGCGCTTGATGCCGTCGGCCAGCGATTCGCGGCAGCCGTAAAGGTTGTCGAACTTCGACTTGGTGACGGAATCGTTAACATTGATCGCGGGAAAGAGGAGCTCGTTGTTGGACTGCATCTGGTAGAGGCGGTGCACGCCGGTGGTCGTTTCCTCGGACACGCCCTGGACCTTGGCCGCGACTCCCTGCCAGCGTGTGGGGCTCGCCTTGTAGCTTTCCCGGAGCCGGTCGATGATGATGCTGAATTCCTTGTTGTCGTACTTCCTGTCCAGGAGCGACGGGTCCTTTTCCACCTTCACGCCCTGGTGGATCATGAGGGTCGCGTCGCCGCCGTCGTCCACGATGAGGTCGGGACCGCTCCCGTCGGGCCAGGTGAGGGCCTGCTCGGTGCACCACCAGTACTCCTCGAGCGATTCGCCCTTCCAGGCGAAGACCGCGGCCGTGCCCGCCTTCGCGATCGCGGCGGCGGCATGGTCCTGCGTGGAAAAGATGTTGCACGAGGCCCAGCGCACGTCGGCGCCCAGGATGGTGAGCGTCTCTATGAGCATGGCGGTCTGGATGGTCATGTGCAGGCTTCCCATGATCTTCTTGCCCTTAAGGGGCTTTCCGGGTCCGTATTTTTTACGGATTGCCATGAGGCCGGGCATCTCGTTTTCGGCAAGCTGCATTTCCTTGCGGCCCCAGTCGGCGAGCGATATGTCGGCGACCTTGCAGGACAGCGTTTTCTCAATTGCGAGAATGGACATTGTTGATTTCCTCCATTTATTGATTCACTCCTTGACGGAGTGGTACAGGCGCAGATTAAGTCCGTTGGGGATGGGAAAGCGATCGGTGCCCTTGACCGCAAAACCGGCATCCTCAAGCCAGCGTGTTATTTCCCCCGGCTCGAAGCCGAGCCAGCGGTCGCCGTGATCGGTACGCAGGGCCTCGCTGTCGTGCTTCTCGAATTCGACTATGAGCAGCGTGCTTTTCCTCTTAATGACGCGCGCCGCCTCGCGGATGCCCAGGTCCGGCGCGACCAGGTGATGAAGGACCATGTTCATGAGCGCGAACTCGGCTTCTCCGTCCCGCATGGGGAGGTGCTCCATTTCGCCCAGCCTCAGGTCGATCGAACCGCCGTTTCCCGAAAAGCGCTGCCGGGCCATCTCGAGCATGCGGGGAGAATTGTCGACGCCAATGACGGTCCGGGCCTTCGTTTTTAAAAATTCGAGGAAGTCGCCGGTGCCGCACCCGAGGTCGGCGGCGGTGTCGCACCGGGGCACCCGCCCGATGATCTTTCCCTCGATATTGAATTCCCTGAACAGATCGCTCTTCTTCGCGTCCCAGTCCCCGGCGATGGTATTGAAAAAGTTCCGGGTTTCGGCGGCCCTGGCCTCGACCACGCGCATCGCGCGGACAATGTCCTCGTCGAGTGAGGGTATGGTGAAAAGGTAGGATACCGCGTCGATGAAGCGCCGCGGCTCCCCGTCCTTCACAGCCGAATAAAACACCCATAAACCGTCGCGCCGGGGAGAGATGAGCCCGCTGTCGGACAGGATTTTGAGGTGCCGGGATATGCGCGGCTGTCCCATGTCCAGGATGGCCGTGATCTCGTTCACGTTCAGTTCGTAGTGCATGAGAAGGTTGACCAGCCGAACCCTGGTCGTGTCCGAAAATGCCTTGAAATATTCTGTCATCATAAATATAACAATATCAAGATATAGTAATATACACTTTCTGTCAAGGGAAATAATCAAAAATTGTCAAAACGGGAAAATCGCGGGGTTTAATCGCGGCATCGTGCGAACCGCACCGGGATCGAGGATTCCTTGCTTAATATGAGTTGGTTCATGCGTCTCCCCATCGGAAGCGAAGGCAGGAGGTCCGATTGACGGGGGATGGGTGACGCATGTCCGTTGCATGGTTTTATTGATAATCCACGCCGATTTCCAGTTGACTTTTCCGCGAAAAGGCCCTACCACTATTCGTCACATCGCATTCCGTAAAAGGTGAGGATTCCCCGGTGAAAGTAAGGGTAGACCAGATTAAAATAAAAAAGCGCATCCGGAAAGACCTAGGAAACATCTTCGAGCTCAAGGAATCAATGCGCAAGCACGGGCTCATCAATCCCGTCACCATAAACAATAAGAACCAGCTGCTTGCGGGATACCGCCGCCTCATGGCCGCGAAGGAGCTTGGCTGGAACGAGATCGAATGTTCCATGGTGAGCGCCAACTCCTCGCTGGAAAAGTTCGACATCGAGGTGGAAGAAAACATCGTACGCAAGAATTTCGCCCCCGTCGAGCTCGAATGGATCGAGGAGCGGCGGCGCTACCTGGGAATGAACTTCTTCCAGAAAATCCTATTCTGGATAAGGAAGTTTTTTCGATGGATACTCCGTCCCTTCGGGCTTTAGGCCGGTACCCGCGGCCGGTCGATCCAGGCACCATGAAATTCACCAGCCCCCTCGACGAGATAGTCGCACTGCGGAACTCATGCCGCTCCTATGACGGCTTGCCGCTCGGCGATCCCGAGCGCGGGGAGCTCATGGATTTTATTGCCGCGCTGCCCGCGGGACCGTTCGGTTCTGCGGGGCGCCTGGAGATCCTCGATCTCGACGAGTTTAAGAGCGGCGCGCACAAACTGGGGACTTACGGCGTGATCCGCGGCGCGGTGACATTTATCGCAGGATCGGCGGTGCCCGACGAGAAGGGCTTTGTCGATTTCGGATTTCGATTGGAGGCCGTCATACTGCGCGCCACCGACCTGGGACTGGGGACCTGCTGGCTGGGTGGTACCCTCACGAGGGACGCGTTTGCCGCGGCGGTAGGGGCGCCGGAGGGCGAGATAGTGCCCGCGATAACGCCCGTCGGTCGCTATGCGGGAAAGAGGACCATTGCGGACCGGCTTATTCGCTGGTCGGCCGGCTCGAGGAACCGCAAGCCGTGGCAGGAGCTTTTCTTTGACCGGGACTTCTCGCGACCCCTGGCCCCTGAATCCGGCGGGGCGTTCTCGTTCGCGCTGGAAACGGTGCGGCGCGCTCCTTCGGCGTCCAACAAGCAGCCCTGGCGGATCGTGCTGGGCGCGGGCGGGCGGGAAGCGCACCTGCTGCTGCAGAGAAGCCGAGGCTACAACAAGCTCATCCGCGCCGCCGATCTACAACTCGTCGACATGGGAATAGCCATGTGCCATTTCGAGCTCGCCATGCGTGAACAGGGCGTCGCGGGAGCATGGAGCAGGACCGGTACTGATCCATGCCCGCTTCCCGAGCGCACGGGGTACATTGCCTCATGGAGATCGGATGCCTAGGCGCGTCCTGCCTGGACGATCTCTGCTAACGTCCGGATCAAATTATTTGTTGTCTCTTTGGAACTATCTGTTATACTGAAATCGGCCAAAGGGAAGAATGGACACGCAGGAAACATCACGCGAAGCGCTGATCGGGCTGCTGAAGAATATCCCGGTATTCGACGGACTCGGGGACAAGGATCTGCTCCAGATCGTCCCGCTCCTGAGAAAGGAATCATATCCCGCGGAATCGATCATCATCCGCGAGGGCGACCGCGGCGAATCCATGTACATCCTTGTCGAGGGCGTAGTCCGGGTCGCGCGCCACAGCGAGGGAGGCGAGGAGATTGCTCTCCAGACCCTCCAGGGAGGCGCGTTTTTCGGGGAGTTTTCGCTCATCGACAACCTGCCCCGGTCCGCGACCGTGGCTGCGCTCGTCGATACGGACATATTCACGCTGCAAAAATCCGATTTCGACACCCTCCTGGCGCGCAACGTCCACCTCGCGAACGTGTTCTACCGCAACTGTCTTACCGAGACGTTTTCCAGGTTCCGGAACATAGTCGCAAATTTTACCTTCTCCCAGCATTCGCTGCATGAAAAATCAGCGCAGCTGGACGTGATCAACCTGGACCTTTCATACGCGAAGCGGATCCAGCACTGCTTCATCAACAGCGCCGCGCTCGATTGCGAGGGTGCGCTCATCCCGGGGGTGCGGCACACGTATATCTACAGGCCGTGCCTCGAGGTCGGCGGCGATTTCCTGAACGTGGTGAAGACAGGGAACGGCGGTCTTTCCATCATTATCGCGGACGTGGTGGGGCACGGGATCACCGCCGCGCTCGCGACGGGGGTGCTGAAGAGCGGCTACTCCCTTTTCCTGGCGAACCACGCAGACAGGCCGGCGGATCTCATGAGTGCGATCAACCGGCATTTTTCCGAAACCCTGTCCCACGTGTACGCGACGTGCTATTGCGCCCATATAACTCCAGACGCGGGACGGGTCACGTTCGCCAAGGGCGGCCATCATCATCCCCTTTTCTGGAGCGGAGCTTCCGGGGACTTCCTGGACATCAAATGTCCCGGTACTGGAATCGGCATATCCGCATCCTCGAAATACCCCCAGGTTGAATTCAGGCTTGGCTCCGGCGACAGGCTGCTTTTTTTCACTGATGGCGTGATCGAGCAGCACGACAGGGGCGAGGCGATGTACACCGAGGAGCGCTTGAGAAAAATGGTACGCGCGCTCATCCAGGCCGGACGCCGCGACGTGCTTGAAGCGATCATGGAGGACCTGGCGGAATTTGCAGGCGTACAGCACTTCGAGGACGACGTGACGATGCTCCTCCTGGAGTTCGACTGATACCCGCCGGTCGCTTCAATCATTTCTTGACTTTCACGCCCGCCGCGCTTACAATAATGGTGCATTCGTCCGGTATCGTCGTTCAATCAAATCGTCAGGGGGACGGAAATGAAATATCAGATGAAACACCAGCCCTCGTACACGCTCCTGCACCTCGAGCTCGCACCGGGCGAGCAGGTGAGAACCGAGGCGGGGGCGATGGTCTACATGAGCCCGCACCTGGGCATCGACACCCGGTTCGGGAGCGGCATCCTCTCCGCGATCGCGCGGAAGTTCCTGGGCGGCGAATCGCTGTTCATGAATACCTTCAGCGCGGGAGAACAGGGAGGCTTCATTGGCCTTGCGACGGGGCTCGTGGGAGACGTGTTCCATTATCCCCTGAAAGGGAGCGCCCTCTACGTCCAGTCGGGCTCATACCTGGCGTCATCGCCGCAGATCGACGTCAAGGCGCAGTTTGGCGGACTCAGGATGTTTTTTGGCGGGGAGGGGTTCTTCCTGCTGAAAGTGACCGGCATGGGAGACCTCTTCTGCACCTCCTACGGGGCGATCATCCCGATCGACGTGGACGGCACCTATACCGTGGACACGGGACACATCGTCGCCTTCGAGGAGAGCCTTCAGTTCAACGTCAAGCGCGTGGGGGGGTGGAAGTCCACCTTCCTTTCCGGCGAGGGCCTGGTCTGCGAATTCAGCGGAAAGGGCAGGCTCTGGATACAGTCGCGGGTGCCCGGCGGTTTCATCGGCTGGGTAAGCAAACTCTTGCCGAGGTGAGGCCATGAATATCGATATCAAGTACAACCCGTCGTACGCAATGGCCCTGGTGCAGCTCGCCGACGGCGAGCAGATCCAGGCAGAGGGCGGCGCCATGATGAGCATGTCGGCAAACGTGGCCATAGAAACGCACCGCGCCACGAAAAAGGGAGGGCTCTTGAAATCGCTCAAGGCGGCATTCCTGGGAGGCGAATCGTTCTGGATGAACACCTTCACAGCCAACGGAGGAGCGGGCGAGGTCGCGCTTGCGCCCACGCTGCCCGGGGACGTGAAGCTCATCCAGTGCGCGGGGACGCTCTTCGTGCAGTCCAGCTCCTACCTCGCAGGCTCCCCGGCGCTCGAGATCGATACGAAGTTCCAGGGCATGAAGGGATTTTTCAGCGGCGAATCGCTCTTCTTCCTCAAGGTGAGCGGGAGCGGGCCGCTCCTCATATCCAGCTACGGCGGCATCGAGGAGATCCAGGTTCAGGGAGAGATCATGGTCGACACGGGGCATATCGTGGGCTTCCAGGAGGGGCTCGAGTACCAGGTCAGGAAGCTCGGGGGATGGAAATCGTTTTTCCTGGGCGGGGAAGGGCTCGTCTGTCACTTCCGCGGCAGCGGAAAACTCTGGGTGCAGTCCAGGAACATCCCGGCGTTCACGAAATGGCTCGGCGAAAAGCTGCCGCCCAAACAACGGTAAGGAGGATGCCATGAACCATGAACTTCTAGGAAAACCGGATTTCCCGATAGTCAAAGTTTCTCTCGCATCGGGCGAGTCAATGGTCGCCGAATCGGGCGCCATGGTCGCCATGTCATCGAGCGTGTCGATCAAGACCGAGGCGCGCGGCGGGATCCTCCAGGCCGCGAAGCGCTCGCTCCTGGGGGGAGAGTCCTTCTTCGTCAATACCTTCACCGCGGGAGGCGCCGCGGGCGAGGTATACTTCGCGCCGGCGACCACGGGAGACCTGGAGCATGTCGCCCTGAACAATACCGACCTCATCATGTCACGGGGCGCATTCGTCTGTTCGAGCCCCGGTGTCGCGGTAGACAGCAAGTGGGGGGGATTCAAGGCGCTCTTCGCGGGAGAGGGGCTTTTCTTCCTTAAGGTTTCCGGTTCCGGTGATGTGTTCTTTTCCAGTTTTGGCGCCATTCACAAGGTGGCGGTGAACGGTGAGTATATCGTCGATACCGGGCATATCGTCGCGTTCGAGCCCTCTCTTACCTACGGCATCGACAGGGTGGGAGGCTTGAAGTCGCTTTTCCTCTCGGGTGAGGGCCTCGTGTGCAGGTTCCGGGGAACGGGGACCGTGTGGGTGCAGACGCGCAACCAGAATTCGTTCGCCGCGTGGGCGGACCAGTTCAGGAGGGTGGAGCGCAGCAGCTCGAGCGACGATTGATTAAAGGGGGGGCTTTACAGCGTGTGTGCGATACCGCCCCCGGGGCGGTATCGTCGTTTACAGCTTATCCTTGAGCTTTGAATAAAGGTCTTCGTTCACGAGCGAGGAGAGCGACTTCATGATGTCATCGCGCTTCCCTCCCATCTTGATGTCATGCTTCACGGAAAGCACCAGGGCGTTTACCAGCAATTCGTCGTTAGGCATTTATCATCCTCCGCATGCGGCCTGTTTGAAGCTGGTATCGGCAGAAAAGTCCCATGTCTTTAATCCGAAAGCTCACCGGTGTCCCATTATATAAACTGGTACTCCGGGCCGTTACGAAAATAGGGCACGGCCGGCACGCCGGGATCATCCCCCGGCGGTCCATGAATTCGCGGGAAATTCTGCTTGTAAACCGGCCCTGAAGGGATAACACCTGTTGCTGCCAGCTACTTTTATTATGGGGGGCCGAGCTACTCATGGGCGGACTCAAAGACCGGATTGCACACAAGGCGCACACAAGGGACATCTCCATCACCACGCACCCCGCGGAAGACGATACCATCATCCTGGAGGGCGTGCTCGTCGACCGGCGGCTCCAGGATTATTTCCTCTTCACCGGCGAACGAAGAACCGCGGGCGTGATTCACCACATGGTAATCCGACTGCTGTTGAAGGGCCCCCAGCTTGAAATTCTCGAGGTGGAGGTCGAAATGCCCGGGATTCCGCGGGAAGAATGCGGCGCGCTCGTCGATTGTTTAAGGCCCATCG
>Ga0129297_10000512_pt1 | contig 18519 bp, 24 predicted proteins | sample I18A1metaG_FD_94708 | JGI IMG/M metagenome (GOLD analysis project Ga0129297, IMG submission 94708) | Lake sediment bacterial and archeal communities from Gulf of Boni, Indonesia to study Microbial Dark Matter (Phase II) - ​I18A1 metaG | ecosystem: Environmental > Aquatic > Freshwater > Lake >... | reverse complement strand
GGCAGCAGAAAGGGGCAGAGATAGGAAATCCTCATAGGTAAACACTCTGCCAACCGAAAGAAGTGCATTGATGGCATATGCAGAGCCGTTTTAAAGAGGGGTTTAAAGAGGTACCCTTAAGATAAAAAATATCTTTACAAGGGACCAAATCGAGCCTATGAAACGTGGTATCATATCCAGTCATTCAGAAAAAAGGCCCACGACAATACACCCATGCCCAAACCGCCCCTGAGAATACAGACAACCACGCTATGGGAATACCCATCGCAGAATTACGGCAAGGGAACGCAGGGCAACCAGGACTACATAGGCGCCACTCCCTCGTATATCATATGGAACCTCCTCCAGCGCTATACAAGGGAAGGAAACCTGGTAGTAGACCCCATGTGCGGCAGCGGCACGACCCTGGACGTCTGCAGTGACACGGGACGCAAGGGAATGGGGTTCGACATCAATCCGGTTCGGGAGGATATTAAGCATGCCGATGCGCGGTCGCTTCCGCTCGGAGACGGGAGGGCCGATTTCGTGTTCGTGGACCCGCCCTACGGCGACAACGTCGAATACTCCGACCGCGACGAATGTATAGGAAGGATAAGCGCGACCTCGCCGGATTATTTTCACGCCATGGAAATGGTCATTCATGAAACCTGGCGCATCCTTCACCCGGACAGGCACATGGCGCTGTACGTATGCGATTATTTTAATAAGAAAAAGGGTTTTGTTCCAATAGGATTTCACCTGTTCACGATCATGTCACGGCTGTTCGTACCGGTCGACATAGTCACCGTGGTGCGCCACAACAAGTCGCTCAAGATGGGCAACTTCCACAAGGCGGCGGAGGATGGTAATTTCTACTTGCGGGGCTTCAACTACCTGTTTATCATGAAGAAGGAGAAGCAGAGGAATGTTTCAACCGGACCTCAGCCTCAAAGGAAAAATCATCGTAATCGATGACGAGCCCAGCGTCCGCAAGCTCATCAAGCGCCTTCTCGAGCGCAAGGGCCACGACGTCGATACCGCGAAGACCGGCGAGGAGGGGGTCGCCAAGATCCTCGACAACGAGTACGACATCGTAATCACCGACATGCTCCTGCCGGGGATGGACGGCATGGCCGTGCTCGAAAAGATAAAGGAGCACACCCCGGGCATCGACGTGGTGCTCATCACCGGCTTCGGCTCCATCGAGTCGGCGGTGTCCTTCATGAAGGCGGGCGCGCTCGATTACATAACCAAGCCCATAAACAGCGACCACCTTGAAATCGTGATCCAGAAGGCCATCGAGCGCAAGGAGCTCATCAAGGCCGCGCGGGAGCGCGATCTCTATTTCAAGATGTCGCTCACCGACAGCCTCACGGGTCTTTTCAACCACAAGTACTTCCAGGAGCAGGTGCAGCGCCAGATCGTGCACTCCAAGCGCAAGACCCAGAGCCTCTCGATCATGCTGGTCGACATCGATGATTTCAAGAAGGTGAACGACAACTTTGGCCACCAGACGGGCGACCACGTTCTTCAGATCATTTCCACCTCGATCCTCAAGGCGTGCAGGAGCCATGACACCGTGGCGCGCTACGGCGGGGAGGAGTTTGGCGTCATCCTCCCGGAAACCGACCAGGAAAAGGCGCGTGCCGTCGCCCTGCGCATACAGGAAACCATCGCGGGACATAAATTCAAGAACGTTCCCCACCCGGTCACGGTGTCGATCGGCGTCTCCATCTATCCCATGGACGGGCACGAGACGGCCGAACTGATCCACAATGCGGATCTCGCGCTGTATCACAGCAAGAGGACGGGCAAGAACAGGTACACGCTGTTTTTCGAATCCGGGATCGCCCGCAATTAGCACGGGTCGGAGCCGGCCGCATCCTGCGCGGCGCAGGACTTGTCATATTCCTCGAGGATCCTGTAAATTTCCCAGAATGAATAAAACAGCGTGAGGAGGATGGGGCCCACGATCACGCCGGGCAGGTTGAAGGCCTGGATGCTGCCCAGGAGCAGGAAAAAGAAGATCAGCGGATGAAACGCCAGCTTCTCGCCCAGAAGCTTGGGCTTTAATAGGTTTTCGAGGGCCAGATACCACGCGAGACACCATGCTCCGAGAAACACCCCCCAGAAGACGTTGCCGGTAATCGCCAGCGCGGCCGCCGCCGGCAGCCAGATGAAAGAGGTCCCGATCACGGGGATCAGGCTGAGGATGGCGGCGATGCTTCCCCACAGCAGGGGCGCCGGCAGGCCGGCGATGTAAAACCCAAGGCCGAGCATGATCCCCTGCACCGCCATGATGAGCATGTTTCCCACCATGAGCACCTTGATGACCTCCTTGAGCCTCCTGATCACGCTCTTTTCTATGTCGTTGGGAAAGGGCATGAGTTTGTAGAAGAGGACGCCAAAATGCTTTCCTTCGCTGAACAGGAAAAACAGGATGAGGAACATGAAGAAAAAATTTACCGTGAAGCGTATCGAAAAGCTCAGAACGTCCGTAAGGTTCGAAAAAAGCGCCAATGACGCGTTCTGCAGGGCCCCCGCAATCTTTTTCACCAGTTCGCCCTCGGTGATGTCGAGAAACCTGTAAACCGTTTTCATCACGCCGCTCTCGTGGATGAAATCGTCGAATATCCGGGGGTCGAACTGCTTCTGGATGTACTGGTAAAACTCGTAACTCTGGTTCGCGAGCGTGAACAGCAGCAGGAACGCCGGCACCATCACGATGATAAAAAGCAGCGCAATGAGGACCGATGAGCTGATCCACGGTTTTTTCAGGAATTTCTGGAACCAGTCGTACACGGGTTTAAGCGAGACGTAAAGCACGAAGGCGAACAGGAACGGCCAGAAATAATACCGGAATATATACGCGAGCCCGGCAATCACCGAGATGAACAGCGCCAGGAAGAGCATTTTGAGCCTCTTGTTGCGCTGAATGAGCAGGTAGGAGTCCTTCTTTACCATGTCCTTAAATTGGATCGGCATGGGAACAATCCCATGCCGATCGCTGCAAAAATTACTTCGTGAGATAATGAGATAAATCAGTCGCTATCTTGCTGATAGCGTGATCCAGATATGCGTCGTCCGAGATTCTCTTCCGGTATTCATCGATCTTCCGGGGATCTCCTCTAATCTTACCCTGTTTTATCTCACGCTCATCCTTGTTCATGAGACGCTTCATAAGATGTACCCCTCTGCTTAAGGCCATCCTGCTCCTCCATGAACAGGACATGCGGCCTTATTAGTATGTTCGGCACTTGAAGGGGAAAAAATAAGCAATTAATCCATCGGATGGAAGCTCAGCGGAAAATGTCGTCGATCCATTCCGCCCTGCCGTCAAGGATGGATATCATATCGAATCTGCATTCTATATCGGCGGAATAGAGTTCCGGATGTGAGCATAAATAGTGCTGGGCGACGAGTTTGAGCGTTCTTTTTTTCCTGGGGCTGATGGCGTACAGCGGGCCGCCATAGTGTGAAAAACTGCGGGTTTTTACCTCAACGAATACGAGCAGCCTGTCCTTCTGCGCGATTATGTCTATCTCGCCGCTGCGGCCAAACCGGTAATTACGCTCTATTATCCGGAAGCCGCGGCTTTCGATCATTCCGCAGGCCGCATCTTCTCCCTCGCTGCCAATCTTCCTGGTCCGTCCGGTCATGCGGGGAATCAGAGCACGTCCATCAGATTGACCCCGGCCTCCTTGTCGTCGAGCACCTTGGCGATGTACAGCGTGGAGTCGTCCAGCAGGTTTTTTATTATGAGGTCGCTTATGCGCCTGCGCTCGGCATCGAAGATGAGTTTCACGATGGGGCGCAGCGGCTTCTTGTTCACCGAGCCTATCACCAGGCCCACGCTGCCGTCATTAAGCTCGACGATGGAGCCGATCGGGTACACCGACATGAGCGACACGAATACCCGGAGGATCACAGGGTCGAACTTGTTGACGCCGCTGGACAGGAGGTTGCGCATCGCGTGATAGGAGGAATGCTTGCCCCTGTAGCTGCGGCTGGAAATCTGCGCCTCGTACGAATCCGCGATGGCGGCGACTCGCGCGTATTCGTCGATCTGGTTTCCCTTGAGGCCGCGCGGATACCCCTTGCCGTCAAACTGCTCGTGGTGCTGGAGGCTCACGAGTGCGCTCTTCTCCTTCATCTTGCCCAGCTGTTTAAGGAGCCTGTACCCGTGAAGGGGATGCGTCTTTATCAGGTTGAATTCATGATCGCTGAGGTTCGACTGCTTGTACGCGATGTACGCCGGCATCTTGACCATGCCCGAATCGATGAGGATGGTGCCCATGCCCAGCTCCTTGAGCTTATCCGGGGCATACTTGAGGGCCCTCCCGATCAGGAGCGAGTAGAAGGTCACGTTCACGGAATGGGTGACCAGGTAGTTTTTCCCCTCTTCAAGTCCCGCGAGGAAGAGAAACACGTTCTGGTCCTCGTCGAGCATCTTTAGAATATTGCGGATGATCGTGTCGATCGAATCGAGCGGGAACACCTCGTCGTTTTTCACCGCGCCGTAGATATCGTTGATGACTTTGCTCGCGTCCCGGTGCAGCTCCAGGAGGCGTTTGCGCTTGAGAAGCAGGCTGCTGTAATCGTCAACGATCTTCTTCGCATCATTGGAGATGGTCGCCTCGGTTCTCCCGGGATCGCCCGCGGGCGCGTCTGCGACTATGTTTCCGGCGGTTTCGATTTCGGCGATACCCCACTTCATGAGACGCTTTATATCGCTCTCCTTGATGGATACGTTGGCTCCCACCAGCATGTTACTGCTGTCGATATATACGGGCTTGTCGAACCTCATCCCCGGTCTGAGCTCCTCGACCAGGATCTTCTTCATCTCTGTCATGCCTCGATTGCCGTTTTCCCTGTTTTTTTCCTGAAACCGTCGTTCACCCTGTAGCAATACGCCATGACCGCGGCGACTGCCCTGAAAAGCGTCTCCGGCACCTGGGTCCCCGGCATGGCCGCCGACAATACCTCTGCCAGATCCGGGTCGCGGTACACGGGGATGCCGTGACGCCTGGCCAGCTCCATCAGCTTCCCGACAAGCAGGCCTCTTGCGGCCGCTACCACCTCCGGGGCGCCTATTGCCGGGTCATACCCGAGCGCAACAGCTTTATCCATTTCCTTTTTCATGCTTTTATGTCCAGCGAACCGGCCAGGTCTCCCCCCTGCAGCAGCGCCGCCAGGCCCGCAATGACGTCTTTCATCAACAACACCCGCACCTGGGGCCTTCTGCCGTTGGACGCCTCGACCAGACGGGACAATCCCTCCAGGTCCCCGTTCAACTCTTCGCGCGCCGCCTCCGAGTCGCAGTAAATGCTGATCGCGAGCCCTCCGTCGGTTTCGCGTAGAATTCCTTCAAGGTGTCCCAGCCCGGACAAATCCAGGCAGAACGCCAGGCTTTGATCCTTTCCCATTACGAGCGCAAATCCAGTCTCCCCGTCCGGCAGAGGCATTTCATATAAAAATGCGCCTCCCGCAGTCGGGGCCGGCTGACTGCTCGAGAAATCGATCAGGTCACACAAAAAACCGGAATCCATTCCACCGTGTGCCCGGAAAACCTCCTCAATATCCTTGATAAACCGGTCTATTTCATCCTCGACTGGAGGATATTCCCCCGCCCACGGCTGGTGGGGGTTTTGTCCATCGGCATTGTTACCCGTTTTCCGATACAATTGGGCTAAAAATGCCTTCACATAAGTTAATAAAGTACCACCCCGGGCAGTAAAAAGTGAAGAAAAAAATTTAATTACTTCATGTTTTATTCCAATATTCTTCATCTTGTTGAGCAATTCTTTGTATCTGTCAAGTCCGCTCCTCCCCCTTCCGTCAGGGTCCAGCACCATGGCATTTAACTCGAATATGCCCCCCTTCCCCGCCTGAAGCGCACGCAGGGCGCCCAGGAGTACCGGTTTGTCGGCACCTGCCGGGTTGAACAAGGCATGCTCCCACGGAAACAGAGCTCCTCCAGGGGGCGCGGCACGTGGTGCCGCCATTCGAAAGACGAGCGCATCACCGTCCCTGCTTTCAAGCACGAGCCCTATTCGCCCTTCCATCGGAACTCCCTTAACAAATTCCGCGGTGACCCTGAGTCCCTTGATTTCCAGGATGGCCCTGGTTGGAGAAGTCCTCTGAAGCACGTGCGCGGAGAGCCTGGCACCCGGCATCAGGTGCTTCAGGGCGTCACGGAGAGGCCGGGATGATGTGAGCTTCAGTATTGAGGTTTCAAGCTTCATGGAAAAGCGAACTGGTCCGCTCCAGCATGCTCCTGACCGGCTCGTAACTCCTTCTGTGTATTGGAGTGGGGCCCATTGAAAGTATGGCCTCCATGTGGTCCCTTGTTCCGTATCCCTTGTTTTTTTTTAGACGGTAGCCGGGAAAACGCAAATCAAATTTATCCATGAGCCGGTCCCTGTCCACCTTCGCCGCGATCGAGGCTGCGGCGATGGAGATCGAGCGCGCATCGCCGCCGGCAACCGGGACAAAGCGTATCCCGGGCGAAAACCGGAAGGTACCGTCCATTATCACCACGTCCGGGCGGGGTTCGATGTTTTTCAGGAGAAGCTCCAGTCCCCGCTCGGTCGCCCTGTTGACATTCAGGCGGTCGATCGTCGAATGGGATACCATGACCGTGCGGGCATGCATCGCGTGCCGGGAAATGACTTCCCTGAGCAGACCTCGGGCCCGGGGGGTGAGCTTTTTCGAATCATTAATCGCGTGCAGTTCCTCAGGGGGGGCATTGAACAGCGAGCAGTCGAAGACGACGAGGCCGACGCACAGGGGACCGGCGAGGGCCCCCCTCCCGGCCTCGTCTACCCCCGCGATGGCCCGGCATCCCTGCCGGACCAATTCCCGTTCAATTTCAAACGATGGGTAGAGAGAGCCGGACCGATCGCGCATTCCTACTGCGCGTTCCCCGAATCGGGGGCGGGAGTTTCGTCCGCGGGGGCGACCTCGTGGGTCACCGGGACGAAGGTCTTTACCGTGGACTTGGTCTTTTTCTCGCGCAGTTTCGCGGACTTTCCGGTGCGCTCCCTGAGGAAATAGAGCTTGGCGCGGCGGATCTTTCCCTTGCGCATCACGTCGATCTTGGCAATGCGGGTTGAATAGAGGGGGAACACGCGCTCCACGCCTACATCGTAGGAAACGCGGCGGACGGTGAAGGTCTTCTTCAGCCCCTTGTTGTCGATGGCGATGACCGTTCCCTCGAAGACCTGGATCCTCTCCCTGTTTCCCTCGATGATCTTATAGTGCACCTTGACCGTATCGCCGACCTCGAAATTGATGGTCCGGCTTACCGGCATGATGTCTTTTTCAACCGCTTCGATTATATTCATGGTTTTTCTCCTTCTTTTCTCGATGAAATATATCGTTCGTATAAATCAGGACGCACGCGCCTGGTCTTTTCAATGCTTTGATCCCGCCTCCAGGCCCTGATCTTCCCATGATCGCCCGAAACGAGAATATCCGGAACCATGAGCCCCTCAATTTCCGCCGGCCTGGTGTACTGCGGGTATTCGAGGAGACCGTTTTCGAAGCTCTCTTCCAACAGTGATTCGCTGTTGGACATGAAGCCCGGAGCGTAGCGGGCGATGCAGTCCAGGATCACGAGCGCGGCGTATTCACCGCCGGAGAGCACATAATCGCCAATTGAGACTTCATCGTGGACGTGGCGATCGATCACCCGCTGGTCCACCCCTTCATAGTGCCCGCAAATTATGCACAGGTCTTCTTCCCGGGCAAGCTCTTTTACCAGTTCCTGGTCCAGGACCCTGCCCGCGGGCGAGGTAAGAAGCACCCTGGTTTTTTCAGTCGTAATCGCATTCAAGGCCCGGAAGAGCGGTCCGGGCTTAAGCACCATCCCGCTCCCCCCGCCGTACGGATAATCGTCGCACCGGCCGAACCTGTCTTCCGAATAGGCCCTCAGGTCGGTGATGCCGGTCCTGATGATGCCTGTGTCGAGCGCCTTGCCCAGCAGTCCGGTCGCCAGCGGGCTTTGAAAAAACTCCGGAAACAGCGTGAGAATCCTGATCACCGCCAATTAGGCCTGCCCGTTTTCTCCGGATTCGCCACCGGCCCCCGGCTCCGCTCCTTCGATCATGCCTTCCAGGGGATGAATCTCGATTCGCCCCTCGCGGATCCCGGCCGTGTTCACCATGCTCTCGATGAAAGGGATGAAAACTTCGTTCCCGCTCTTCGATTCTATAATAAGAATATCGCTTGCCCCCGCCTCGAAAATGCTCTTTACCGTCCCGAAGCGCGAACCGTTGAGAAAAACTTCACACCCGATTAAATCATAATAGTAATATGAATCCTCTTCGAGGAGCTCACGCGTTCCTTCTGCCGTTTCCCTGTCGATATAGATCGTCTGACCCTTCAGCGAGAGCGCTTCGTCCCGGTCATCCAGTCCTTCCAGCTCCAGGAGGCACTCCCTTCCCTTGACAGGCTGGAATCCGCGGATAACTGACTTCCTGCAGGCAGCCCCTTCTCCGAGATATACTGTATTTCCCTCATTAAATCGCTCAGGGAAGTCGGAAATCACCATCACCTTCAGGCGTCCGCGCAGTCCATGAGCGCCGATTATTCGTCCAATCCTTAGTAAATCAATTCCAGTCAATCGAGTATTTCCAGCACCACGCGCTTCCCGGATTTTGTAGCGGACGCATTGATTATGGTCCTGATTGCCCGGGCGATCCGGCCGTGCTTGCCAATCACCTTTCCAATGTCCTCTTTGGTGACTTTGAGCTCAAGGATGGTTGATTTCTCACCTTCCACCTCCCTGATCTGGACATCCTCGGGATGGTCTACCAGTGACTTTACCATGTATTCGACCAGGTCCTTGTAGTTCATACACGCCTCCCGGGGTGTTTATTTGACACTTTTATACTTTTGCCACACTCCGGTTTTCTTGAGAAGTCGTTCGATGGTCGCCGTAGGCTGTGCGCCCTTTTTGAGCCAGTCAATAACGCGTTCTTCATTCACCGTGAACTGGTTTCCCGCAGATATCGGATGGTATTGCCCGATGTTTTCGATCGTGCTCCCGTCTCTCCGTTTTCTCTCGTCCATTACCACAACTCTGTAAAAGGGCCTCTTTTTGGTCCCGACCCTCTGCAAACGAATCTTCACCGACACAACGGTACCTCCTAGCATAATTAGGGGATGATTATTTCTCCGGGGCGGTTTTTGTCAATAGAAAATAAAAACACCACCCGTATTAATGCCTGTATACGGGCTATCCTGGTTATTTATCCTTAAATAGCGCGCTTTTTCAGTGCGGCTACGTTTGAATTCACCGTTCCGCCGGCAAATGCGGCATTCCCGGCGACGAGGCAGCGGGCGCCCGCGGCGGCTACTTCCCCGATATTTTCAAGCGAGATCCCGCCGTCGACCTGGATGATTACTTCACGATCATGGTGCTCCCGCTCCAGGAAGCCGGCCAACCTCTTGATGCGGCCGACGGCCCCCTTCATGAACTTCTGACCGTAAAAACCGGGATCGACTGACATGACCAGCACCAGGTCGGCATACTCGCACAGGTCAAAGGCGGCTTCCACCGGGGTCGCCGGGTTGAGCGCCAGGCCGGCACGGATTCCCGCTCCCCGGATAAGCTGAAGCAACCGGGCGGGAAAACGGGTGCTCTCGTAATGAATCGTGACGCACCATGGCTTGATTTCCAGGTAGCGCTCGATGCTCGCCTCCGGATCCATGATCATCAGGTGCACGTCCATGGGGATCGAGGTGTGTGCGGCGCAGTTTTTTATGTATGCCGGGCCAAAGGTCAGGTTGGGCACGAAATGCCCGTCCATTACGTCCATGTGCAGCAGGTCAACCACCGCGGGGTCCATTTCACGCACCAGGGCACCCATTGCCGAAAGATCGGCAGCGATGATCGACGGGGAGATGAGCACCCCGGACCTGGAGTCAATCGGCGTCAATCTTGATCACCTTGAGGACCTTCTTGTCCTGGACTATGCTCACGCGCGAGTCGCCGGAACGGAAGAACACGAAGTCCATCTTCTGGCCGGGCTCCATGGGTTTGGAAAACGCGATACGCCTGGTTGCATTGTCCTCGACATACGCCTCCAGCAGACCCGGCTTTGCGCTCCTGGGCACGACGAACTCTACCCGTTCAAAGGCGTTGTATTCTCGCTCCTTGCGCTTGTAATGCGCGACCTTGAGCTTCGCGGTATCGCCCCTCTTGATGTCGGCGCCCTTCGCGGGGTTCTGCACCTCGATGCTCCCGCTCTTGCCCGGCTGGGTGGTGTCGACCACCTCCTGGTCGATGTAGAGACCCTTGGAGAGCAGGAGGTCGATGCAGAGGTTTATTGACTGGCCGGTTACGTCGGGCATCGTCATGGCGCCCTCGGTCCTGCCCGCCGATACCAGCAGGTTGATTCGGCGGTCGGGCATGATCTTTTCGCCCGGCCTGGGAATCTGGTCCATGACGATGTTGTCGGCGGTTTTTTCGGACGGAACGTAGGATATCACCCCGGCGCCGATGGTGAGGGTGCGGTCGTGCATGTGCAGGTTCCTGAGCTTGTTAAGCGCGAACGGCAGCTCCATTCCCACCAGGTTGGGGACGTCAAGGACGAGCTTGCTGCGGCTCACGACCAGCGTCACGCGGCGGCCCTCGTAGACGATTTCGCCGGCCTCGGGATCCTGCTCGAGAACCGTTCCGTTGTCGACCTCGTAGATGTCCTGGAACCTGATTTCGGGCTTGAGGCCCTTGCGCATGAGGGTGTTGTAGACTTCATTGAACTGCTTGCCCACGACGCCCGGCACCTTCACTTCCTTGTCCGGTTTGGTGAGAAAAAGAAGGACGATGGATGATATAAAGAAGAAAAAGGTGAATCCCACGAAAAAAATCAAGGCGATGCGCCCCACGGACTTGAAATAGGCGTAGCGCACCTCCGGAGGAGTTCCCTGGGTTGTATCCTTGCGTAATTTCATGATGTCTCCGTCCGCTGTACGAATGCAGTATTGCCCGCGCGCCTTCCGCCGGGGAAAGGTTTGGAGGACCCTGGCGCACGATACGGTGTATCAAAATCAGGCGCTTGCGTTTCGTCAAGCACTATTATCACGGCCGGCCCCGTACCGCGCGCGGGAAGCCGTCGGCCGTGCGAAATTATCTTGACTCCAGAGCTTACACGGTTAGAGTATAAACACAATTCAACACTGCTAGAACTGGACATGCAAATAAAGGATCTGTTCTCCGGAAGGGTATTCACTATTTCCAACTTTCTTTCCGTATCGCGCATAATCGTCGCCCCGTTCACGGGCTACATGTTTCACATGGAAAAGACGGGGGGAGGTGAAATATACCGCTACTATGCGCTTGCGCTCATTTGCGTCCTCATCGCCTCTGATTTCCTGGACGGCTTTCTCGCGCGCGCCCTCAACCAGGTGTCGCGCCTGGGCCAGTTCATAGATCCCATGGCCGACAAGATAACCGCGGTAATAATGGGCGTGCTCGTCTGCTATTACAAGGAATTCCCCGTGTGGGTGCTCGTTGCGGTGCTGGCCCGTGACGCGTATTCGGTCATCGGGGGGATACTGCTCTTCACGAAAAAGGACATACAGGCAAGGCCCAACATCTACGGGAAGCTCATGGTGGTATGCATAGGCTTTTCGGGGCTCATCTACGTGATGGAGACCCAGGTGCGCATACTTGGGATCAGCCTTCAGCACATCTCCATATTTCTCATAGTATTCTTCCTGGTGCTTTCGACGCTGGAATACTGGAGAACCTATTCGAAGGTCTATTTTGAGAAGAAGCGGTAGCCTGCTCGCCCCTTTCGCCGCCCTGTTTTTTTTCACTTTTTCCCTTTCGGCCGAACCCAAAATCACGGTTCCCGTGCGCACGCTTGACGGGAAGGAATACGTGCCCCTCGGGGCGCTTGTAGACGCCGCAGGCGCGGACGCCTCCCTGGACCTGGTCACGCAGCGGGGAAAGGTGACCCGCGGCACGCATGTCGCGGTATACCAGGCCGGGATGACCATGCTCCTCGTGGACGGCCGCCTGGTGCGCTGCTCATATCCCGTGATGAGGCAGAAGGGAGAGGTGCTCGTTCCCGCCGGGGCCGCGGCGGCGCTCCTGCGCTCCTTCTTTCCCGGCACCGTCTGCACGCGCGCGGAGAGCTCACTGGTGTGTGCGCCCCCCGCCCAGAAAACCGTAAGCCCGGGGGATGCGAAGGTCGAGACGGTCAAGCAGCCCTTGAACGGGAGCCATGACCGGATCGGCTTCATCATCCTGGACCCGGGCCACGGCGGGAAGGACCCCGGCGCGATCGGCAAGGGAGGGGTGCAGGAAAAGACCATCACCCTTTCCGTTACCAGGAAACTGGAGGCCCTGTTGAAAAGCAACCTCAAGGGCGTGCGCGTGGTGCTCACGCGCTCGAACGACAGCTTCCTGGAGCTGGGCCGGCGCACCGATATCGCGAACGGGCACCTGAAGGGAGGGGAGAACGGCGTATTCGTGAGCGTGCACGTGAACGCGTCGGTCTCGCCCAGGATAAGCGGGTTCGAAACCTATTTTCTCTCCCAGAACCCGTCCAACGAGGAGGCACGCGCGACCTCGGCGCTGGAAAACGACGTGGTGGTCCTGGAGGACAGGAAGCACGGGGGCGCGCACGACGACGTCGAGCACATGGAAGCCATGATGATCACCACCCAGATACAGAAGGAGTCGAGCCTCCTTGCCGAAACGGTGCACGCCCAGATGGCCAGGGTCCTGACAGGCCACAAGTCCCGGGGTGTGCGCAAGGCCGACTTCTTTGTCCTCCGGGGCTCGCTCATGCCTGCCATCCTCGTTGAGATCGGCTTCATCACTCACGCCAAGGAACGGGCAACGCTCCAGAAGGCGGCCTACCAGGACAGGGTGGCCGAGGCGCTGTATCACGGGATCGCCGCATTTTTAAAAAAATACAATTCGGCCATAAAAAACAAATGACAACAGGGGCGCCCGGCCCTTATCGTAACCCCGACCAGGTGAGTGCCGGCCATGCATTCATCGTACGAGATCAAATATGAAAAAAACCGACTTCAGGACAATAAAGGCGAAAACCCGGGAATACGCGCAGGAATGCGCGACGAGGGCCCGCGAAAAGGCGGTAGAGCTCTGGAAAAGGGCGGAATCCAGCCGGACCGAGCGAAACCGCCTGCTGGTGCTCTTCATTTCGCTCGCGCTCATTTTCAACTACGTCGTATTCTGCTACCACACGGAAAAGAACATATTCGACGTATTCCCCTCGTTCCCCGAGCTCGAAACGAGGGACGAGCGCACCGTGTACATCCCCGACACCGACGGGAAGACGCTGTTAAAAGAGACACGCCTGGTCCCCGAAATGGACGACAGGGGCGAGTCCGTTAGGCTGCTGTTCACGCTGGTGGCAGCGGGATCCAACTTCGAGAACACCTCGATGGCTGTTCCCGCGAACTTTGTCATTCGGAGCGTGTGGTTTTTCGAGGACACCTGCGTGATCGACCTTGCGCTTTCGACCGTCCGCGAAAACACCGAGATCATTCCCGGCTCCGAGGCGAACTTCCGCCAGGCGATCGAGAAGACCGTCACCGAAAACATTCCTTCGATAAAAAACGTGCTGCTCCTGGAGAGAGGGATTCCCGGCAAGAATCTCTGGGAAGTCGCCGTAGCGCCAAAGAAACGCTAGCCCCGCGGCTTCACGCCTCGACGCGCATCGTGTAAAACAGTCGTGAAGGAATTGGCCGCCTATTCGGCCCATTCGCCGCGGTATACCTCCACCGCCGGCCCCGTGAGGTACACGTGGTTGTCCGATTCGCGCCATTCGATCCTGAGATCCCCCCCGGAAAGATGCATGAGCACCTCGCGCGCGGTGCGCTTGGTGAGGACGCCGGCGACCGTGACGCCCGAGGCGCCGGTGCCGCACGCGAGCGTCTCGCCCGAGCCTCGCTCCCATGTGCGCTGGATGGCCTCTCCCTCTCCCAGGACCTGCACGAACTCGACGTTGGTCCTGTTGGGGAAGAGATCGTGGTTTTCGATCATGGGACCGTATTTTTCAACGGGGAAATTTTTCACGTCCTCGACGTAGATGACGGCATGTGGATTACCCATGGACACGGAGGTGATCTGGAACTTCACTCCGTCGTCGAGAAGGAGAGGCTCGTTGATAACCATGCCGGGCGCCCCTTTCATGGGGATGCGCTCGCGCTGGAGGACTGGCTCTCCCATGTCGACGCGCACGGAATTGACCTCGCCTCCCCTGGTGAAGAGGTCCAGGTGCTTGATCCCCGCGAGCGTCTCCACCGAGATGCGCTTCTCCTTCGTGAGGCCATGGTCGAAGACGTACTTCGCGAAACAGCGGATGCCGTTGCCGCACATTTCGGCCTCGCTTCCGTCGGCATTGAACATGCGCATCATGAAGTGGGCCTTCTTCGACTTGAGGATGAGGATGAGGCCGTCGGAGCCGATCCCCATATGCCGGTCGCTCATCTTCACCGCGAGCTTCCCCGGGGACTTGACGGGCGCGACGCGCGCGTCTATGTAGACGTAATCGTTACCGATCCCGTGCATCTTGGTGAATTTAATCATGTATTCGACTCCGACATCGTGTTCGCGGCATGGCCGCGTCTATATGACTAAGCGGGAATGGCGGGACTGTCAAGCACTCTTTCCCGAAGCCCGGGCGCGTCATTTGCCTTGATTTTTATCCGCACTGGACGATAATTGCACCGTGAACGTCATGAAGCGCACGCCGGGAATACACGCCTGCATCATCGCACTCGCTCTCCTTGCAGGGACGGCCATCCTCTGGTACTACGTCTTTGGATCCGGAAACGGTCAGGACCTGGTGTCCGAGGGGGCCCCCTCGTGGCAGGCGAAGGGATCCGAGGACCGCTCCCGCGCCAACTCCGTGCCCGTATTACTGTACCATGACATCGACGACCGGAGCATATATGCCCTCGATTACGACACGCTGCAATCCCAGTTCGAGCTGTTGCGCACCATCGGGGTGCGCGTCATTGACCTGGACACCTTCGTGAAGCATGTCGCGAAGGGGGAAATGCTTCCCCACCGGACGGTCGCGGTGACCTTCGACGACGACTTTTTCTCGTTTTACGAAAAGCTCATGCCGCTCGCGGTCGAGTACGGGTACCGCATCACGGTGTTCGTGTACACCTCGCAGATTTTCAATCGCGGGAAAAAGAACCTCACATGGAGCCATCTGCGTGAAATGGAAAAGGCCGGGATATCCATACAGTGCCACTCGGCCACCCATCCCGATCTTGTAAAGCTCCTGGACAGGAACACCCCCGAGGCGCGTCGGCGGCTTTTCGAGGAAATATATCTTGCCAAAAGGAAGATGGAGCTGTACCTGGGCAGGGAGGTGCGCTATTTCGCGTTCCCCTTTGGTCATTATACGACCGCGCTTGCGGAGCTCTGCCGCGAAGCCGGGTTTGCGCGGGCGTTTTCCACCGAGGACGGGGCCAATATCGTTACGCGCAATAACTTCTGCCTGCGCAGAAGGCACATCAAGAAGGACGACACCGAGGACACGATCCGCGCGATCGTGGAATGACGCCGAATGGATCTTGAACGATGCTACGCCCTGCTCGAGGTCGCCCAAAGCGCCTCGGACGAGGAAATTTCCAGGGCCTTTAAAAAGCTCGCGCACAAATACCACCCGGACAAGAACCAGAACCGGATCGAGTGGGCCACGCGCGCGATGGCCAGCCTGAACATCGCCTATACCACCATCACGAGCCATCGCTTCGAGAGCGCGCAGCACCAGGAACCCGCCGAGGACGTCTCCCACGCCACGCGCGCGAAGCGCGCCGAGGCACAGCAGGAACGCGCCCGGGAGCGCGCGCGCGCCGCAAGCGAGTACCGTGAAAACCTCCAGGACGAGATCATCACGAGCCGCTTCATCCAGGCGCGCGAGACGGCGAAAGACGCGCTCTACCGCTACTTCCAGTACAGCCTCTACAATATGTTCCGGCGCGAGAACGCGATCAACCGCGGCACCTTCAACGACGTGGTGGGCGCGCTCAAGCGCTGCTTCCACGAGATCAGGAAGCTCTCCTCGCTCACGAAGGACCGCGAGCTCCTGGAGCACTTTACGGTGTTCGGTGAGATGATCTTCAACTTCTACAAGTCCTCGGAGTGCGTGACCATACCCGACTCCTACGCGAGCATGATGGACGTGGAGGCGTACCGCATGTACCGGCGCGGGGACGAGGCGCTGCACGTCGCCCACAAGGAGCTCTTCTACGACCGCCACAACCGCGGCTCGTTCAAGCGCGACGTCGTCGAGGCGTACATCATGAAGGCGGCGCACAACTTCAAGGACGGGCTCACCACCTTTCCCGAGTCCACCTGGGCGGTCGAGACGCGCATCAAGCTCGAGTACGCGGTGGCGCTCAGGAAGTACCTCGCGCTCTTCTTCACCGGCACCGGTTCCTGACCGACGGAACGATCACAGGGAGGCACACCGCGCATGGGTACAGGCGCCGACATCATAACGATACTTGGAATTGCCGTGGGGCTCGCCATGGACGCGTTCAGCGTGTGCCTGGCGGCGGGACTGGTCATTTCCGAGCCCACGCGCCGTCACTACTTCCGCCTCTCGTTTCACTTTGGGCTCTTCCAGTTCATGATGCCGGTAATAGGCTACTTCGCCGGCAGCTTCGTTGAGACGCTCATCCGCAACTATGACCACTGGGTGGCGCTCGCCCTCCTCGCGATTATCGGAGGCAAGATGGTATGGGAATCGTTCGGGGAAAAGGAGGAGGGGTCCGATGGGCTAAAAGACCCGTCAAAGGGCTGGTCCCTCGTGGTGCTCAGCGTCGCGACGAGCATCGACGCCCTTGCAGTGGGGCTCTCGATGGGCGTGATGGGTAAGCCAATTCTGGCCCCTGCCCTGGTCATAGGCGTGGTCTGCGCCGGCTTCTCCATCCTGGGACTGCGCCTTGGCCGTCACGCCGGCGCACTCCTGGGAAAACGGGTGGAGCGCCTGGGAGGGCTCATACTCATCGCCATAGGGATAAAGATTGTCCTGGAGCATGCCGGCCTCATTTGACGCTTTATTGTACGTCTTCGCGTTCCGATAATAAACAGAGGTGAATCGAAACCATCCCCTTTCGCATCTCCCCCCATACCCCCCGGAGGGGGGCAAAGACGATGGGCGGGATAGCGAAATGCGGGGATGATGGACAGCAATCAGGCCTTGACACATGGAGTGGATGCCGTAAATTTATATTTAAATCAGGACGATCAATGGACATGCCGGCGATGAAAATGAAAACACTGCAGCGACCAATCGGAACAAACATCTCCATCATCTCGTCCATCCCCACATCTCCCATTCTTACACATTGCCGCGGGCAGGAAGGTCCTGTCTCATGAAGCGCGCATGCGCCTATACCAAACGGGGACTTGTCCGGACCGCGGTAAGCCTCTCGGCCCTCATTGCCGTGGTCCTGTGGGTCGCGCCGCTCGCGTCGGAAGATCACCAGTCGCCGAACTTCAAGGAAAAGGATTCCCGGTACGTCCCATTCTCCGACTACATTCCCAAATCGCGCCAGCATTTCAAGACGGTGCCGCACTACCTGGAGGATTATTATCTCCTGTACGGCCTGAAGGCGTATTACAACGAGGTCACACTGCGCCAGAATATCGAAAAGCTCAAGACGGCGCTCACCTGCAAGTTCCGCCATCCGAGCGAGGCGCTCGTGAAGATCGAAAGCGACGACGAGTTCAGCCGCTACCGGAACCTCATGTTCATGCACATCAACATGCTCATCATGCGAAGCTACCTGTCCATCGCCGCGCGCTACGACAAGCAGTCCATCAAGTTCTACAACGAGCCGTGGGCAAAGGAAATTACCGAAAGCCTCGACATCGCCGCGTCGCTCTACAAGGAAGCGCTTCCGTACTGGGAGGAGGCCGTGAAGTACGCGGAGGCCGCCGGCGAGTACAAGATCTCAACCGACCTGGGCTTCATCGAGAACGAGCGCTACCGCATCGTCAGGGGAGATCTGGACTTCGGGAAGATCATCGAGAATTATTTAGAGAAGATCGATGACAAGAAGGAGAAGCTAGCGGGACTTCAGGGCGGGGGGTGAATTGGACTGCCGTTGAGCTTGAGTTGTGAGGCATTTGTTTTTGTCGGACGATTAGGTTCCGCCAGTTTTCACTTTTGGGGACTTTCTATTCAGACCCGTTACAAGAAAACTTGAATTCTACCTGTAAGCATCTTTTCTATCATCGATATCGAGCATGATGACCAAAATCTTCTCATTTTCAATCTTATAGAACAGTCTGTGCCTGCCCACCCTGTATCTATTAAGGCCGTCAAATCTCCCTTTAGGTTTTTGATATTGGCTCCAAAGAAGGGATTTTCACGCAGCTGGGGATACACATAATCTAGAATCTTTGTAAGCCTTTAGGCTGCTAAAGTAAAGAAAAAAAAATTTAGGGATTGAGCAAAAAAGAGTATTAATTTTTATAAACTTTTTGATACTGTACCCATGCGGCGTAAAAAGAACATCAAAAAG